>ERZ507070.221-NODE-221-length-43808-cov-6.63927_pt1 | contig 43808 bp, 41 predicted proteins | sample MGYA00512865_ERZ507070 | MGnify/ENA metagenome assembly ERZ507070
TACTACTTTCAAACAATCTGGTAAAAGAAAGATTTTGACAAATTCCTTTGAGTGTATGAACGGCTCTTAGAGCCTCTTCATAATCCTTATTTCCCATAGACGTTTCAAACAAGTAAAAGCTTTTATCGTCCAAGAATTTGTAAACAAATTTCTGAACGGTTTGTTCACGCCGCAGTCTACCCAATACCTCATCAAAATCGCCGCCGAATTTAATATAACAATCTTTAAGATTCATAATCCCAATTCCTCCATATTAAATGTTGTCTGTGCTGCCTTCTCTCTGGTTTAGAAAACATATGGTCACTTTATTTTTTACTTTTTTTGATTGATACATCATATTGTCTGCAGCTTTGAAAAGTTCTTTTGTGTTCCCTATTCCATATGCTCCGCCTACACTTACAGACATATGTAGTTCGGGATGCTCATCAATTACCAGGCAATCAACAGTATGCCTGATCCTCTCCAATTTTTTCTCAAATATATCTGCAGGTATACTGAAAAAGATAATTACAAATTCATCGCCACCATAACGGATAACAGCATCTGTTTTTCGTACACAGGATAAAACGCTTTGTGCAATTCTCTGCAATACGATATCGCCAACATCATGGCCGTAATTGTCATTGATATGCTTAAAATTATCTACATCGATTACCACCATTGCCTGAATATTGTCTGCTCCTTGAAAATGCTCGTCATAATAACGGCGATTGTAGACACTGGTTAGGGAATCAATATATAATAATTTTAGATGCCGCTGTTTGCGAGACAGGAAAGCGTATTTTTCATAGGAAAACAGCCTGTCGTAGTCGATTTTATTTCTTATATCCTGAATATTTTTCGTTTCCTGTTCAGGGGAGACTTCCATAAGCTTACTTTCAAGAGTATCTGCAATTTCTTGTAGACACAGTAAAAGAGAAGGATTAAATGCACCGCATTGTCCTTCTAAAATCATTTTCAAAGCTTCTTCATGTGAATAAGCTTTCTTATAACATCGCTCACTGGTCAAGGCATCGTATACATCGGCCAATGCAACCGCTTGAGCGGCTATGGGAATTTCCTCTCCCTTTAATCCATCTGGATAACCATTGCCATCGTACCTTTCGTGATGCCACCGGCAAATCTCAGAAGCCACTTTGACAAGCGGAGCTTCCTGCTGCTCAATGGGCAGATCTAACAGCATGTTGGCACCGACGACTGAGTGTGTTTTTATGACTTCAAATTCCTCTGCTGTTAGTCGTCCAGGTTTATTCAGTATTGCATCCGAAATTGAGATTTTCCCAATATCATGCAGCGCAGAAGCAGTGCTGATCAATGAAATATCTGCTTTTGACAAAGAATATTGATCTGTAAGCTGAACCAACTGCTTTAGCAAATATTTTGTAATCGTATTGACATGCAGTATATGTAGGCCACTCTCTCCATTACGGAATTCCACAATATGAGACAGGATTGAGATCATCAGCTTATTATTCTTTTCCTGTTCGTGAAATTGTTCTGCGATAATTTTTTCAAGACGCTGCTGCCGTGCATATAAAAGCATCGTATTAGAAATTCGACGCTGGACAATGGTCGAATCAAAAGGACGGCTTATATAATCAAAAGCTCCCAAATCATAGGCTCGTTTAATATTCGTGGGGGAATCATCAGCAGAAATCATGATAACTGCGAATGTGTCATTCCAGTGATATTTGTTTATGTAGGCTAATACTTCAAAGCCATCCATTTCAGGCATCATAATGTCCAGAAGCAGAAGAGAAAAATCTGATCTTTGCTTTGAGAGGAGTGATATTGCTTCTACACCATTATCAGCCTCAACTACATCATATTGCTCTTCCAGGATGTCTACCAAAAGAGCGCGATTCATTTCTGAATCGTCCACAATCAAGATTTTTTGTTTTTCCATGATTTTAAACTCTTTCAAAATAATTTTACGATTTTATTATAAATGTATACTTTCATACTAGCAATAACCATATTGGTAAGGTAAGCAAATAGGTTGTGTGTAGATACTGACAGAAATAGTTCGTCATGATATAATTCGGACAGATAGGAGGCGAATTATGAAACCAAAGGAAACAAAATTTACATTTGTTTATAACGAAATTAAGCAAAGTATTTTGGAAGGACAGGTACTTCCTGGAAATTCATTGCCATCTTCAAGGATGTTTTGCGATCAATTCCATGTTAGCAGATATACGATTAACCGTGTCTTTGACGCATTGCGGGAGGAAGGGCTGGTAGATATTCAGCCTCGCCTTGCACCAATCGTTGTTTCAGGAAAGGCTACTTCTAATTCATCACATACTGTTTTCGACATTTTAAAACAAAAGGAAGCTATTTTACAGATATATCAAACTTTTTCTCTAATACTTCCTTCACTTTTGGTTTTTGCATTGCAGGGGTGTGATGTGGAGATACTGCCCCACTATAAACAGTCAATAAAAGTATTGCGTATGGGATATTCTTCAGGTGGTTGGCGTGCTCCTTCTAAATTAGCATACGATATATTAAAAATAGGTGGTAATTCACTATTCAGCGAACTCTATTCTACATTTGGCCTTTATAACAAGATTACATTTTTTACAGAAGATTGTCCTTATTTCTCTAGGCACTTTTTAGAGGAATCTGCCTCTGTAACCAGCGTCATTATAGATATATTAAAGGGTGATGATCCGCAAACAAAGTACGAGAAGTTATCAAATATGTATCAAAGACTTACAGATTCCATTGAATGTACGTTAAATTACTTGTCAGATACAACGCCTAAATGTCCTGCACAAACTGGTATATCGTATTCGTGGAATCCCATGCGTGGTCAGGATTACTATTACACAAAAATTGTTAATGAGTTGAACCTAAAAATTGGTCTTGGAGATTATTCTGTCGGAATGTATCTTCCATATGAAAAGCAGCTGGCCAGCCAGTATGATGTCTCTTTATCGACAATCAGAAAAGCATTGTCGGAACTTGAACAAAGAGGTTTCGTAAAGACATTGAATGGTAAAGGCACTGTAGTTATAAAACCGGATGACACTAAACTTCATCAGCTGGCTCTTAATTCTAGATTTGCAGAAAAAGCATTGCGTTACCTTCACGCCTTGCAGCTAATGGTATTAATAATTCGCCCGGCGGCTTTAGCGGCAGCTCCACAGTTTACCAGAGAAGAATTGGACGAGTTAGCAGATAGATTTACTTCTTCTGACTCTATTTATTTGGCAGATATATTGGAAGCCATAATGAAACATACCACGTTAGAACCTTTGTATGTTATATTATCTGAAACCAATCATCTTCTTGAATGGGGGCACCATTTTGCTTATTATCCTTCCAAGAAACATACTCTTTCACAACTCAACAAGCGAGTTATTCTTGCGCTTCAGCAGTTAAGGGAAGGTAATATAGACTCCTTTTCTGATGGCATAGCAAATTGTTACCGTTACAATTTGGTTCTTATGAAGAAACTTATGGTAAAAAAATATAAGTTTCATAATGTAGCTAATATTCGGGTTCCAGAAAAATACTAGCCTGAGTAAGACCAGTAGGACAAGAATATCTTGTTTCTGCTGGTTTTTCTTATTTTCTACCAGAATCTTCTACCATTCTACACTCCCCACTAATGGATAAGTACTGGATGAGTTATGAATGGTAGAATATTTTGAAAATCATTGAACAAAATATGTAGAAAAAAGCAGAATCCCCCAAATCTGTGACTCTAAAAATAAGAAACAAAAAAGCGCCTGAAAACAGAAACTCTCGGAATAACCGGAAAACTATAATTGCTGTGAAGTAATTACTGAAAATAAAATGTATAGTATTTCTGATTTGTCACTGAAATACAAGACATATGGATTGATTTACTTTCTCCCGGTAAAATTCAATTTTTTAGCACTATTATTCCCATTTAAAGCATTTTACTGCAACACCTGTACAGATAACTGTAACAGCAGTCATAACTACAACCGGAATCCAGATATGCTCTACCGGCTGCCCCAGCGAGGTTGCTTTCATGAGCTGGATTCCTTGGGTCAGGGGAAACAGAGAAACCATTTTCTGCATAACTCCCGGCATGACCTCGAAAGGAAGCGTAGCCCCGGAAAATATCAGCATAGGGAAGTACAACACACTGGCAATCACACTAGCAATCTTCTCATTTTTCGCAATACCTCCCACCATCATACCAATGCTCAGGGTGGAAACCATAGTTAGTAGCCAGCTTCCAATAAATGTTAGCCAGTTTCCGTGGAGAGTCACTCCCCAGAACAGCGCGGCAATCGGAAAAAGCAAAACCATAGAAACTACTCCATACAGCACATAGATGGTAAATTCCACGCCCAGCAGCATCACTGGGCTGATCGGCGTCACACGAAAGCGTTTTAGAATCTTACGCTCCCTGTACCCAGATACCACTAACGGAAGCCCCATCAGTCCGCATGCACAAATAGAAATAGTACATACCGCACTCATGGATTGCTCCAGAAATGTATATCCCGCGCCTTTAAATGCCAGCTTTGTCTGATAAATGAAACCAAGGATGACTAGCACAATAATCGGCATGATGATTGCAAAGATTACCATATTCATATTTCGGATATTCAATTTCAGTTCTGTTTTTAAAAGCTTTGTAAAAGTTTTCATGCGCCGATTCCCTCCTCATCATCAGAAAATTTTAAGTATGCGTCCTCAAATTTTTCACAGCCGCTTTTAGATTTTGCCTGTTCCACAGTTCCGTAAAACACGGTTTCACCCCTTTTCAAAATACAGATTTCGTCACAGAGGGCTTCCACTTCATCCATAAAATGTGAGGTCAGGAAAATAGTCAATCCCTGTTTTTTCAAATCTTCAAGGATTTTCCAGACAGTGCGGCGCGCTTTGGCATCTAGCCCGGTGGTCAATTCGTCCAGAAAAACTAGTTTAGGATTCGGTATCAATGCCAGTATAATAAATAACCGCTGGCGTTCTCCCCCTGACAGACTTTTTACTGCATTCTTCAGTTTGTCCCCAATCCCAAAACGTTCGCACAGTTGCCTCCAGTCTGCAGGATTTAATATACCGGATGCTCCGGAAGGGTTTATAACAACTGCGTCCTCGCTCCCACTGTTTCGATTATGTATCAGCCCGAAGTATGCCTTCGGTTAAGCAAGCCGACTTATGTATGCAATGGCTGCCCAAAGAAGCATAACCTTTGCATTTTAGAAAAACATTTATACATTTCCAAAGAAACTCACAAAAGTACGAACTTTCCCTGCACGAATCCCGTTCAGGCATCGTGCTTTCCGGAAAAATAGTGAATACCTATTGCGATTACTAACTATATAGCGTGACAACACCGTATCAAATATAAGAATCCAAATATATTGAAAGCCGCTCCTTTCTGAATTGAAAACTCAGTATAGTGAGCGGCTTTATATTATTTACCTATTCGGAGTTGGAGCATGCTAAACACGTCCTGCAGAATTTCTCTATCCCGCCTTCTATCATCAACCATTTCTGCCCGTTTCCTACCTTTGTGTTTTTAAATACTGTCTGCACATAGTCAGAACATAGCGGTATCAAGAGTTCCGCCTCCCTCATTTCCTTCCTACCAATCACGACAAGAGTTATAAAATATACTTGCATGGGATAAAGCGTGCAGAAAGATTTCCCACTCTATTATATTTCATATTCCAGCCTACCTGCATGGAACAACGGCTATATTTCATGCAGGGTTTACTTAGTAAGCGGACTGTATACGGCTATTAAACTCTACCCCTAACGGATTGTTAATATATTCAGCGACTTGCTCCAAAGATGGCGATATCGCAGCCCAAGTCATCATATAAACCTCTTCATTCTCATATCCCTTGGGATTTTCCACGCTGAAGGCATCTGTCAACTCATACATACTCCTTAAAGTCAACTGTCACTTTGTTTACTCTGGCATCTTCCGCTGCAAGTGCCATGAGATGGCTTTCCACTGACATGGAAGCATCTGTTTTTCCCGGCTTTCCTTCACCGATCATTTTCACAAAATCACGCATCATACTCATGTCACTTCCACTGTGTCCTTTTGTAGAAGTATGAAGCTGAATCACTTCTAATGAGTTACTCACAAAATCAATAAGCTCTATAGTACCAGCCTCCATATCACCACTTAGTTCACCTTTTGTCCCCATCAACCGGATTCGCCTTGCACATCGATTAGTGAAAGCTGTCATTAAAAAGGAAGCCGTCACTTCGTTTTCAAACTCAATTTCCACAGACTGGTGGTCCACCACTGTATTGTCGCAGTGAAAGACACATCTTCCGTAAGGGCCTCTGCGCAGTGCCCTGAGAATAGAATCTGTATCTGTCATATCTGTCACTGCATAGATTAACCCGTCTTCTTCCGCCTTTGGATGTTCCAGATAAAATTTAGGGGCATAAAATGGACATTCATCCCTGTGGTCACACCCATCCATACAATATCCGGGGGCTTCTGACGGAGCATTTTGTTCTTTGAAGTAAGTCAAACCGCCGCAGGAACTGATTGTTTTACAATGACTGCCGGAAAGCCACAGAAGAATATCCATATCATGACAACATTTTTGCAAGATCATAGGACTAGATTCTTTTGCATTCCTCCAGTTTCCCCTAACAAAGCTATGGGCTTGGTGCCAATACCCCACCTCTTCGATATGCTGTATACTCATTAATTGCCCGATTCTCCCTTCCTCAAGCAGCGACTTCACACTTGTAAAAAACGGTGAATAACGCAACACATGACATACGGAAAGGATACGGTTATATTTGCGGGAAAATTCCCCCATCTTTAAAATTTCATCTTTTTCCGCAGACATAGGTTTCTCGCACAATACATGATACCCCTTTTCCATTGCTCTGATAACCGGTTCAGCGTGCATCCTGTCCTGTGTACAGATCATGGCACAGTCCGCCATACGTTCCCTGCTCAACAGTTCCTCATAACTTTTAAACTGCATATCTTTCGGAATATTGTGCCTGAAGGCGAATGCTTCCCGCCGGATCTGGTCAGGTTCAGCCACTGCCACTACTTTTAGTTCATTCGGATGTTCCAATGCATATTGGGAATAGACATACCCGCCCCGTAATCCCGCGCCAATCAGCACACTCGTTACCTGTTTCATGCTTTGATTTCCTCCTTCTTTTCAAACCCTGAAAAAATACTGCCACGTATAATACGCTTCAATTACAACCGTAACAGGAATTCCCGCATATTTTAACGCAGCACCGGAATACACTGCAGTCGGATGGTGCCCGCTCATCCCCCTCATAGTAGACAAGCGTTCCGCCCATGTGGTAGTCAATCTTCACACACCATTGTATAAATGCAACAGAAAACCAGTGCCAGTTATCCTCATCTGATAAGTCGTATTTTGTTTATTATGACATAAGTTTCATATTGTTACGACTCTGCCATTATATCGAAGTATACATAACCATTGCTGATTACTGTAATGTTTGCTGTTTTTGTTTCTGCATCGTATACAATCTCAGGAGTCGTGTAGTAACCTTCCAAGCCTGATACATTATTTATTGTCGGCTCATTTTCCAGATTAGTCAATGTAATCGTGGTCGTTCTTCGTTCCTGATCCTGGGTATTATTAATATAATTAGTATACACCCATGAAAGAGCGTCTTTTTTACTCATCTCAGGCAGCACCGCCGCTTCAGAAGCGTTCTGTGCACCTTCCCACAGTTCATCTTTATTTGTCCGGTAATTGTTTAATCTGACAGTTATACCGTCTGATTTTTCTTTTATGATTAGATATGTATGAGGTTCCAGCATCGCAGAAACATTCCATTCTCCACCGGTTACACCTGGTACAGAGAGACTCATATTTTCTGCAGTCTGATCCACATCTTCATTATACTTGTAATTATATACATACCATGTATCTTCTAATTTCTGCGCAAAAATATCTCCGTCATACATGTTCTCATAAAGACTATTAAAATATGTCTGTCTCTTCTCCATGTTTTGGATCCTTTCATCCCCCTGCTCCACGATTTGGATCCCTGTCCCGCTAAATTTTTCTTCGAGGACAGAAGATGAGATTGAAGAAGGAACTACCGGAATATTTCCATATCGTCCCGTGATATAAGTTGGAGACTGTGTCATTTCCGTGTTCAGGCCAACAAAAAAGTTACCGTTTCCCATGGAAGACAGGTTGCCATGTATCATAGTCTTTGTAGAGCTCAACATCTCAGCTTTAGACGGGGCAGGATTCTCAACTGCATATCTAAAGAATTCCTGTATTACATTCGTGTAAAGTGGAGATTGTTCATTTTTTACGCCATAGGTATACGCTGGATGCTCAAAGTTATATACGCATCCTCCATTGAGGTAGATCATCATAGCCTCGATACCTAATAGTGCTTCAGGTTCAGACAGCCACTGTCTGTTCCCCTGTGTTTTTCCTATATTATCACTCTCAAACAGTTTCCATTTCCCTGTCTCATACCACTTCCATGTATCCATAAGTCCGCCCCACTGATAGACATAGTCGGCAAGCCAAAGACCTGTCATATAACTGCTTGTTGGTGCATCATTCCCCTCTGCGGCAGGTGTATTTTTGTACATGAATATAAAATAATCACTGTATTTTTCCACCGCCTCTTTAAAAGCAGTCTGTCCCTGCGTGCCCATAGCTTTTTCAATCGATGCTCCATTATTTTGTTCTGACCAAATAAAATATCCACCATGCTTCGCGGAAATAGTAAGATACTCTGCAGCCATATTTTCAATTCCACTTGCCCACACCCAATAATTCTCTGTACAGAAAATCCCCTGCAGACAACTATATTGTTCATACATCTCTTCGATCCATGCCGTTGTAAGCCAATGCGCAGCCGTATAGTAATATTGATTTCCCGCTGTATACACAGTAAGTACTAGTGGAATTGGTTCGTTTTCCCCAGTCTTTGGATTTACATAATTTTGTGCCTCCTCAAGATAATGTTCGTAGAAATCTGCTGCGCTTCCATTTTGTTTTGGCAGATCATCCGGGTGCAGTTCTATCACTGTGTAAGGTTTTAGATCGTCTGGTACTTCTTCCCATTTGCCTGTCAGTGTATCATCGCCCCAGAAAGTATATTGCCGCTCAGCCTGCGCATATTTTTCTCCATTGGCATAGAGCGGAATCATCATCAGCGGAACTTGATTTGATATTTCACGACGTTTTTCCTCGGGTTCCCACGCATCGGGATCTATAAACGGTCCCTCTGCCACAACCTTGGCATCTGCATATACAATTTCATCTGCCCAGGTTTGTTCTCCGGCATAACATTTTAAATGCAGCATAGATGCATTTTCAGGGACCTCAACATCTACGCGGATCGCAGGGGTCGTATACAGAATTCCTTCAGGATAGTCTTCCTGAGACGAGTAGAGGATCGTATCATCCGCTAAAATCTCAATTTTTTCCACAATAGCATGTCCCGCCGCTTGGTAGTTTGCGCTCCGGTCTATCCCTATGTGTGCTTTAAATTCAGAGACTCCTGCCCCATTGATATTATAAGTAATTTCTGAAGGATATGCTGCTACAGTTCCTAAGCCCTTTTCAAATGTTCGGATATTTCCATTTTGCATTAGCAGCCGGATAGGTGTATCTTCTCCATTATTTCCCGGTGTAAACGGATGATCTTTCTGTACTTGCTTGCTCGTGTCAGAATCTCCGTGGGTAGCCGACGTCCAATTCAGATTCGACAGATAATAATAGGAAGTCCAATCATCCGGTCTTGGAAATGTACCTGACGCAATAAAGCTTGCATCAGCATATACAATTTCATCTCCCCAAGTCTGTTCTCCGGCATAGCTTCTCAATTCGATTTTCTCTGCATCTTGTGCGATATCAATATCTATGAGTATAGCGGGAGTATTATAGTCAATGCCGTTGGGATATATATCTTCTGTGCTGAAAACAATCTCCTCATCCGCAATCACTTCAATCTTCTCCACCTGCGCATGACCGGGCAGCGTATTATTTGACGTTCTGTCAAGACCTGCGTAGCAAGTAAATCTACTTACTTCTGCACCTGTAATGTTATATATAATACTGGAAGGAGACGCGGCAACTGTTCCTAATCCTTTATCGAACACTTCTGTGGTCCCATCTTCCATCAGGAGGCTGATCTTTGTATCCTCCCCATTGTTTCCCGGAGTAAACGGATGATCTTTCTGCACAGTCTTATCATTGTCTGCGTCTCCATGTGTAGCAGAATACCATTCCAAATCTGATAAATAATATTTTATTTCAGTGCTCTCTTCTGCCTGCACATGTTTTACGGATAAAGAGATAATACTCATGATTATAACCATACAAAATAAAATCCCAAATGAATATTTCAATTTACCAATCATTTTGCACCTCCAATTACATAATTATATCAATTCTTTTAAGCAGATTTTCAATACAGTATCCTTTTCATCAGGTAGAGGATATGTAAAAACTGGATCTTCACCAAACGATACAAATGCCACATCCGGATAAAGAACTGTATTCCACGCCTCCCCGCGATTAACCTCACTACCATCAGCCAAATATGTCACTTCAGCCAATTGTTCAGGTGAGATTCCATATAGCGGCAGTGCTCCCAGAGGAGTCTCATATACATGTGCATAAATTACATTTTCTTTCTGTGTATATCTGCCCCATTCTGGTTTTTTCAGTTTCGAGATTCCACATCCGTAAATGCTCTCTTTATTTTTCTGCATCCATTTCCCTACTTTCTCAAGAATATCGACACTCTCCATTGGAATATTCCCCTTTGCATCCGGACCTACGTTGAGGATCATATTTCCGCCTTTACTCACACATTCTACCAGTTTTCGCACCAACATCTGCGGGCTTTTGTACTGATGATCAAAATTACAGTATCCCCAATGATTATTCATTGTGGCGCAAAGTTCCCAGGGGATTGGCTCTCCCTTTTCGTCACATACTCCTTCAGGTGGGATGATTTGTTCAGGGCTTGCAAAATCGCCGCTGTAGATCAATGGATGCTCCTTTGCGATACTGCCATGATTGTCTCCTGCACCTTCCAGACGGTTATCAATAATCACATCCGGTTGGAAGGTGCGAACCATTCGGATCAAATCAGATGCCCGCCACTTTTCTCCCGTCATACCATCGTAGGAGAAATCGAACCAAAGCAAGTCTAGTCTCCCGTAATTGGTTACAAGCTCTCTGACTTGTCCGTGCATATAATCAAGATACCGGTCAAAGTCAATCTTCTCATCTTTGTATGCCTTGTTATTCCGCATGGGGTGCTGCTTGTCGCCATATTTGGGGAAATCAGGATGATGCCAGTCTATAATAGAAAAATAAAGGCCCACCTTCAGCCCTTCCTCCCTGCAGGCGTCCACAAACTCCCGGACAAGGTCTCTTCCGGCTTTAGTGTTCGTCGCTTTGTAGTCAGTCAGTTTAGAATCAAACAGGCAAAAACCGTCATGATGCTTCGCTGTCAGCACTACATATTTCATTCCCGCATTCTTTGCCAAGCGCACCCATTTTTTCGGGTTATAGTCCACTGGGTCAAATTTGTCAAAATAGCCCCTGTATTCTTCCACTGTCATTTCCTTTTGAGACATCACCCATTCGCCGCACGCCGGGATCGAGTATAGCCCCCAATGAATAAACATGCCAAATCTGGCGTCCATAAACCACTTTGTGCGTTCCTTAATTTCCTGATTCATACCACTTATCTCCTCCTATATCAGTTTAGTAAATACACATTTCGCAATGTATAATCCTTTCCAGAACCGTACGTGCGGCTTTCCCGCATACGGCTCTTCATAATAACATTTACAGTTTCATGCTACGCATAGAGATTAAAGTATTTCTTTGGGTAAGCTAGTGGATAATACTCCAGCATCTGCTTGAATCCCTCCCAATTGTAGCTTTTCTTCTGACTCCTGCGGTTCATCCAGCGAAATAGCAGTAAAGTAGTGTTATAGTGATACTTTATCAATGACTGTATATTGTACGTCAAACCGTAGTATCTATAATGTCCTGTCAGCTTAAGGTTTAGTATCGGCATCAACTCCTTTAGCGGCGTTGTCCGATTATATTTCAGCCACTGTTTCATTTCTTTTAGCTTTGTTGCTAACCTCTTACCATTGGTCTTCGGTTTTACACAAAACTTCCCTGCTTGGTTTTCACCGCAATAGAATGTAAATCCTAAAAAGTCAAAGGTCTCGGGTTTCCCCTCTCCCCTTCGCTTTCTTCTTTCTTTCGCATATCTCCCGAATTCCAGAAGCCTGCTTTTACTCGTCTCAATTTCTAACCCATATTTACTCAATCGCTCTTGCATTTCTTTGTAGTAGCGTTCTGCTTCTCCCTTATGTTCAAAGCCTGCCAGGTAGTCATCGGCGTATACCACCAGAAAACTCTTCCCTGTTCCACGCTTTTCATAATATGCTTTATACCACAGCACCAACACATGGTGCATGTAGATGTTTGCCAATATCGGACTGATGATATTTCCCTGAACTGAACCAACCTCGTTCGTCTGATACTTCCCGCTTTCTAATACTCCTGCCTTCAGATATTTCTTTATCTGCCAAAGTATGTTGGGGTCTTTGATATAGTACCCAACGAATTTCATTGTCCATTCATGGCTCATGTGGTCGAAGAAACCCTTTATATCTGCATCCACTACATAATTAATCCGTTTGCGGACAATACTGATACACATCTCTTTAATTGCCATATGCCAGTTCCTGTTTGGAGGGAAACCGTACATGTTGTCCTGGAACTTTGGTTCATATACTGCTTCCAGTATCTTCTTTAATCCTAATTGTACAATTTTATCTTCATACGATGCGATTCCCAGAGGACGTTTCCTGCCATTGGCTTTCGGGATGTATACACGCAGTGTTGGCTTTGGTTTATAAGACTTATTCTTCAGCCTTTTCACCAGATTCCTAATATTCTCCCTTAAGTTCCGGGCGTATTCCTCTTTTGTCACTTCATCAATTCCTACTGCTTTCTTTCCGTCTAATTCTTTGTGACACTCAAGCAGCAGTTCTTCATTTAGTAAATGATACAGTGACGTAAATATGGGTCGGCTTTCATGAGCCGATTTGTCTGCTATTCTTTCTAATTTCGTTCCCATTTATCCTCCCGTCCCTGAGTACGGTAAATGTGTCCTCAGAAAGAGCGTTATTATGTATTCCCCTTCCCTCCACCGTGATTAGCGGTTTCTCTGGTAATATAGGAATATCCGACTGCCTGTGACTCATTTGATTTCCTCCTTGTCATCGTTGTACGTCATACTTGTCTGGGAGTAAGCAATCTCCCTGCAAGAAATCACAGGCTCTCTCCAGTTGACTGATTGGTCATTGTGAAACATGATTGGCCCTCTGACCCCGCCAAAGCCACAACAAACTCGCTTAACGCTTGTTGTGGTGTTGTCTTCCGCATGGATAGACTGCGTCGACCTTTGAAGCTTTGTAAAATTTCGAGGCTCAATAGCATTTCAACCCTATTTCCTAACTGTCTACGCTTAGCCCTGCCTGTTACCATTCAGCACCCAAGACTCGCTAACGGTGGCTCGCTACACCTTGCCGTATGGGATTTCCACCCACTAAACCAACCGCCCTTTTCTGGACGCGCCTATCCTTTAACCGCGCCGCCTGACAATGCCTCTATAAAGAACTTGCTGAAGATACAGTACAAAAGTATCGGCGGAAGTATAATGACGACCATAGCTGAAAATAATCCGTTATAGTTTGTATTAAATGCTGTTGTAAATGTAGAGAGCAGCGAGGGAACAGTCAGCTTCTCGCGAGTGATCAAAACCAGAGATGCCCAGTAATACTCATTCCAGTTATTTAAAAATGCAAGTACTGCCGCTGTCATAATTCCGGGGCGCGCAATCGGAAAAATCACCTTAACCCAGGTTCGCACATATCCACAGCCATCAATTCTCGCCGCCTCCTCCAGATCCCGTGGAATATTGTCATAATAATTTTTGATAACAAAAAAACTAATCGCAATCCCACTGCAGGAATAGATCAAAATCAGCGCTCCCCTCGTATCGTAGAGATTCAGATTGTTAATCAGGTTATACACTGGATATGTCAAAGCGGTAGCTGGGATAAACATAGTTGAATACAACAGTATGCTTACCAGAGTTTTACCCTTAAATTCCAATCTCGCAACCACATAGGCTGACATAGAGATCATAACTACGCTGATAATTACTGATACACCTGCCACAAACATACTGTTACCAAAGTACCTAAGCACATGGAGATCCCGAAATGTGGAGATATACCCATTCAGGTAGATTGATTCTGGAAGTTGGAATCCCGGTCTTGCTAGAGGATCTTCCTTTAAACTGGACAATATAAGCCATATCAGAGGGACTAAAGCCACAATCAGCGCCCAGAAAAGGCAGATGTAAGTAAAAATCCGCGTTCCAGCAGGCATACTTTTCGCACTTTTTATGTGTCTTTTTTTCTTCATACTAATCACCTATTTCTTTCTTCTTCACTCCACTATTAATGTTTCTTTTTTAAAGATACGCTGTATACCAGATTGATAACCAAAATAATTACCATACCTGCCAAAATCTGTATCACTGCCACTGAGTTTGCCCTGCCAAACTGAGTTCTCGGACTAGTGATTGCCAATTCACGGATAACATAGCTGATACTGTACGTTCCGGCAGCTCCTTTTGTCAGGAAGTATACCTCGTTGTAGAGCAGGAAACCAGAAGTTGCTGCCATAATGGATACCGTCCTAAGAGTCCCTTTAATCATCGGGACCGTGATATGCCAGTCCTGTCTAAGTCCGCTCGCGCCATCCAGCATTGCAGCCTCCCGCACTTCCTCAGGAACCGCCATAATATTGCCTAAGATCATCAGTGTTGTCGTTCCTGTAAAGAAAATATAGGCGCAGGTCATAGCGATAAATGCCGGCCCCTTTAATAAAAGTACACTGTCATTAAAATCTGTTTTAAATAACCGGATAATAGGATTGATGATTCCGTAGGATGGATTATACAATTGTAAGAAAATTATCCCCATAGCTGCTGTAGAAATCATATTCGGGATAATATAAACATTGCGGACGAACTTGATCCCTTTCATTTTTCTGGAAAAAGCCAGCGCTATCAGCATTGCCACAGGAACCTGCACTGCAGCTCCCAAAATTGCCCAGACTGTAGAATTTTTCAATGCTTCCCAGAAAAAGGGATATTTATTGAATATGTAGTCATAATTATCCCACAGATGCTCAAAGCTAAAGAATTCGGGATTCGCAATATTCGTATAATCCCACTTACAGAAGGATGTAATAAACACTGTAATAATCGGGTACAGATAAAACACACAAAATGCAACCAAAGTTGGGGCAAGAAACGCAATGATAAATCCGGTTCTGCGCATCCCAAGTTTATTCTTCTTTTTCTTTACACGCGGGTTTGCCAATCATAACACCTCCATATATTAAAAAATGGGAAGGGACTGCTCCCTTCCCTGAATCTCAACTTTATCTTATCCAATCAATGCGAGCAGTTCTTTCTGAAGCTGCTCAAATCTTGCATCGATATCAGTTCCTGATACTGCTGATTCCATCAGAGCATTGATAATTGCTTTGTCTACATCAGAGCCCCAAGTATAGCTCAAATCGATCACAGTTGTATCTGCGTCATTCACTTGTGAGCATGCTTCTGCCAGCTTGGAAACTATCGCATTATCGCTCTTTTGGGCCAGCGCATTCAGATCCAATGTCGTATTGCACGGTTTTGCCTGTACTTCTGTAAATATCTTTTCCTGCACTTCCACGCTTGTCATATACTTAACGAATTCCAGAGCGAGCGCTGTCTTTTCTTCACTCATTCCATTAGCGACCGCAATACCGTCTCCGGCAGATGCAATGGCTATGTTACCTGGAAACAACGTTGGTTCTATCACTTCTACGTTTGCTTCAGCGATAGCGCCTGCGTTCCACACTCCATTAAACAGCACGCCCACTGTTCCGTTTGTATTGAAATCAGACATCAGATTCCCATTGTCATCTGTCGTATGATCAGATCCATTTGCCTGATCCAATTTTGCCGCTGTTTTAAATGCCTCTGCAAACTCGCTGGAATTAATGGTATCCTCAGTCAATTCTGATTCTATCATTTCTTTACCTTTCTCAGTAGATCCCATGATTGCATTCACAATCTGACGGGATCCCTGGCCTGCAATATAACCGTATGTACCGTTATCCAGCGTATTGATTTTGTCCATCGCGTCGCCGAAAGAAATCCAGTCAGCAAATACTTTATCCGTAGATACGCCTGCCTTTTCCAATATTGCAGAATTGTACCAGAGTCCACGGCTCTCAATCTGATCATGAACAGAGTAAATATGTCCGTTCTGGTCATTCTGTGTATAGTTCAGTCCAACTGCATCTGCAAGATTATTCTCATCGATATAAGGTTTCAGGTCATACACAAGATTCTGTGCCACAGCCGATGTCAGCGACCCTCTGGCGCCCCCAAAGTCCACCATATCCGGGAAAGCGCCGCCAGATACCTGTGCGCTGACAATCTCGTCACGATTCTCCACCGCTATTGCTTTGAATGTCACATTCCCATCCGCATGCTCTTCGGCAAACTGATTATAGATATCTCTCATAACCTGAGCAGCCGCCCACTCGCTCTCATCCTGATAATACCCGTGATAAAATTCCAGAGTGTTATCTTCATCCTTGGCAACGGAACCTCCTTCGTTACTTGAATCTGAACCACCTCTACAGCCAGCCAGTACAGTCACACACATTGCCGCAATCAATAATATACTTACGACTTTTCTTTTCATACTTTCCTCCTTTTTGTGCGTTTTTACTTTTAACAAAATCATTTTACCTCTATTTTTATATATTTTGAATGACTTGAATTGACCCAAATCTGAATAATATTGACTACTTTTTATAAAATATGGAAAATATTTACATACCTACAATATTTTACATGTTTTTAACAAAAAAACAGAAGCATTGACGGATTCTCTATACATATTCGCCAATACTTCTGTCTTACATTCACTTTTCTTCATTTTGAGCACCAATTAACTCCTCCACAAACTCCTGCTCAGACTGCTTTCCTGACAGGACATCCAGTATATTTCCGGTGAATATCGTTTTCTGCGATGCTGTCCATAGATTATCAGGAACATCAATCTTCCTGTCTGCGTTCATTACAAGTGACGCCGCCTGATACATTCTGGGCTTCTCATCTGCATAGTCTTCAAGTTCTATCTGAGGATTGACAGGTATCTGCTCAGTCTCTCTGACAATCCGAGTTTGTACCGGCTCACTCAGCATATATTTAAGAAAACGGACAGAAGCATTTTCTCTGTCTACATTTCCGCTATTTCCCAGTACATAACCCAGACAAGCAGACTCACAGGAAAGGGAAGTCCCAGACACACTAGGCAGTAATGCATAACCGGCGCTAATATTATCAGAGATCATAGGCGCGCCCCATACACCATTGACGTAGACAGCCACCTTTCCCTCGTTAAATAAACTGGTCTCATCCAGGTAAGTGTACCCTTCGCTTTCAGAAGTGGAGAACTGATATATCTGCCTTAACTGATTCACCACATATTCCAGGTTTTCCTTCCCTGCTGTAATTTTATGTCCCCTGATACCGCTTGACGTATTGTCACCAAGATCAGCCAGGATATGATCCATGAAATATAAATATCCCTCCCCGGATGGCTGCATAGGTAGTATATCCAGTCCCTGCTTCTCTATCCAGGATCTTAGCGTTTCACACATTGTCCAAAATTCTTCCCATGTTTCAGGAATTTTTTGAATCTCGGCCTGCTGAAAAATTTCTTTATTATACCAATACCCCCCGCTAAGTGACAATACATCTGTCACTGTAAATAAGTGATTTTCGCCTGTTGTCCAATATTCCAGATTTGCATCAGATATATTATTTGCAAATTCCGTATCGTTCTCTAAATATGGCATCAAATCCAAAGCCATGTCATTATCCACAATAAAACCATACGTCTGATTCTGCCCCATACCACCAAAGCTAATAATATCTGGGGTATCTCCCACCATGATCATATCCTCTACTTTCCACAGCATCTCATTCCTGGTGGGCATAGATATAAGTTGGAGCCTGATATCTTTATTTTCTTTTTCAAACCCTTCATAAATATCACGCATAGCAACGTGATCTGCCTCCATCCTCCCCCATGCGTGTATCACTGTGATTGTCACCGGCTCCTCTTCCACACCTTTGCAGCCAGACAACATACTAGATAAAAGAAAAATACAAACAAAACCGATTCTATTGTATTTCCCCATGATTACCACCCTTTCTGAATTCTTTGGGCGAGACCCCTATCTTCTTCTTAAACATCTTGGAAAAATATCCTGAATCTTCGATTCCCACTGCTTCTGATATCTCATAAGTCTTCATATCCGTAAAGAGCAAATATTCCTTTGCAGCCTCAATTCTCCGGTCTAGTATTGCATCAAAAAGGTTCTTTCCTGTTTTATTTTTATAAAGTCTGCTCAAGTAGCTTCCATTCGCATGTAGTGCTTCGGCAATTTCCTCCAGAGAAAGTTTGGTTTGGAAGTTCTGCTCAATATACCGTTCCATTTGAAGATAAAGAGTTCCAGGCTCTTTCTTTTCCCCCTGATCTTTGTGTGTGTCCTCACTGCGGCATTTTTCTAGTTCTTTGGCAGCCTTTTCCACTGCTCTGGGCAATTCATCCATAATTGAAACTTTCAGCACATAATCACATGCATTGTACTTAATTGCAGCCCTGGCATACTCAAATTCTGAATACGCTGTCAAAAAAATCACCTGTGTCCCTGGATAAGTTTCATAAACAAATCTACACACTTCAACACCATCCATCCCCGGCATCTGTATATCTGTGATTACAAGATCTGGATGCACCTCTCTGATTTGATCTATAAGTGCCTGTCCATCGCAGACTACGGCTTCCAATACACAGTTCATTTTCCTCCAGTCAATCAACTTCTGAAGTGCTTCCCTAATATATCCCTCATCATCAGCTGCTATGACTTTCCACATCATATCCCCCCCTCTCTGACGGAATCACAATTTCCACCTTTGTTCCTCTTCCTATTTCTCCGCTAATCCTGAACTTATGGAAGCTTCCATACAATATCGTAAGCATCCGTTTTGTATTCTCCAAACCAGTGTGAGTATGCTCAATTTTTCCATCCAGGAGATCTTTCCCCCCACCATTCTCCACCATTTTTTCCGGGTCAAACCCTACCCCATCATCTTCCACACATATGTGAAGCATCATGGATCCATCATATTTTCCAGATTCTTCATAAAGAATGATCTTGATTATACCATTCCCACGCTTTGGCTCCAATCCGTGGGAGACAGCATTTTCAACAAGCGGCTCGATCAAGAGGCGTGGAATCAGATTCTGATTGATACGATCATCCTGCACTTTGATTTCATAACAAATCTTATCCTGATATCTACTTTTCTGTAAGTATAAGTAGAACCTCACAATTTCCAATTCTTCAGAAACTTTAATCTTAATCTCCTTCTCCCGGAATATTTTCCCTTGCATCAGCTTTGAAAATGCCTTCAGTCCTTCATATACTTCTTCATTGCCCGCCATTTTCGCCTTTAAGCTAAGCATAGACAGGATATTAAACTGAAAATGAGGGTTGGTCTGGGCCTGCAGATATTTTACCTGGGACTGGGTGGCCAAAAGTTGTTTTTCATATACTTGCATGATCAAATATTTAATCCTTTCAGCCATCTCGTTGAACACGACTCCAATGTCATGATACTCCTGGATCGTAGAATCCTCCATACGATCATCGAAATCCTGCTTTCCAAAAGCCTGTATTTTTTCAATCATTCTGGTTACCGGACGTGTAAAGCGGTAACTCAATCCGAACGCAACAAGAACAGTGACAATCAGCACTATAATCAGCCCCACAACAAATATCAAAACTGTGGATTTCAAGACAGAAAAAATATTTTCCTCGCCCACACAGATCACAGTCCGTATATCGAACCCGCACATCTTAGCACAGCCAATGACATTATGTTCCTTCAACAATCGTTTGCCTCTCCAAACGCTCTCAAATTCGGTCAGCTGTTCTATCTCGCCCCACCTCCCCTGAAAGGCAATGATCCGATCATCTCCAAAGAGTACCATCCATGTACAATCACTGTAGTCTATACCTTCTCCCAACAGTACATTGACAGCTTCCCTGCTGATCTTAGCAATACATATTCCTTTTTCCTCCATGTAATCATCGTAAATACGAAACAACAAATTAATGCTTTTATCATCCGACACACAAGCATACCTGTCCTCACATTGCTGAAACTGCTTCTGCATGCTTAGGTATTGCATCTCCTCTTTCTTCTCCGCTGCCAACGTAGAGGCATAGTAGTGTTCATAAATACAATCTCCCGCATTATTGAACAGATACACGCTTGTCACAAAAGGTATTTTTTTGTTGATCATGTTACGGTCAGAAAACAATTCCATACTGTATGATAGTTGAGGCTCTGCCACAGTTCTGTCATAATCAGCTCCAGATTTTCCTGTATTAAAAAAATCATTCAGCATCATATTGTGACGGATCGACACAGCCCCATCTTCAATAAACTGCATATGGGATTGAAACTGTTGACTTGTACTATTTAACACATATTCAATGTCTTCCTGAGTATTCTCGATAAAAAAGGAAAAAAAGACATATAAAACCGCCGCACACGCGGAAATCAGTGTGCAGGCGGAAACAAGCATCATAAGCATTGTGAGTTCCTTTTTCAGTGTTCTTTTCGTTGACAATCCCTGCTATTTCCCCCATAATCTTCTGTTCCCTGATTCTTTCTCCCAAATCAGCGGTCTTTAGAAAATTATACATACAGAATCTGAAAATAGCAAGTAGGCAGTTCATTTCAAATCCAATGTTAAGCGCATCAATAATCAATAATTTTTTTTGTCAACCTGTTTCAGCTTGAGATTGACGCATTCACTCCGTCGTATACCGGAATAGGCATAAAGCGTGACCAGGTAAAAGTCCCGTTTGCTACCACTCTCTAGAAGGCGTTGCCGGAATGCCTCTACATCTTTTTTCTCCACGGTGCAGGGACTGGCATACTGTATCTGGATTTTCATAAAATCGCTGTCCAGCACCGCAGCTTCCGTCTGTCGCCCACTCATAATCAGATACTCATTTAGGCTCTTCAGAGAGGAAAGATGATTATTCACGGTACGCGGATGATACCCCCGAATATTTCGCATATAGGAAATGTAATTCCAAATATTGGCACAGTATAAAAGCTGTGGCTCTTCTCCAAAACTGTTTCGGCACCAATGCAGATACATCTTTACATCATGACTGTACGTCCTGATTGTGTTTTCAGACTTTCCCAAGCTTTGCAGATAAGCAGTAAATTCTTCGATCATTTGATTCGCCTCCTTATTGTTATTACACGATCCATCAAGGCAATCTACAACCGATTTGATTATATTTAACTCATTTAGGCAGGATATCTTTATGATTGTGTTTTACTGAGAGCAGGCTTTGCCATTAATTCGTTCTGCGAGTTCAATATAATTTGCATTATATCGAGGTCGTTCTGTATTTAAAAACCAAAACTGTTTGGCTGATAATCCCTGCTCGCCTTACACATAATATATAAGTCGAGTTTTTTATAATAAAAGACTCTTAAAAGCTCCATATTGTTTCATTTGTATTTGACAAGTTTTATTATATATGGTATAATGCCTTTTCGATGAAACAAATTCGCAGAGTCTTGAAAGGGGGAAAAATATGTTTGATTTTTTGGTAACGATATTTGGGGACAATATAAAAGTTTCAGAATTTGATTGTCCGGCCAAAACGCCTTTTTATATTCGTGACGGATACAAGATTCAAAGCCTGTCCTGGAATAAAAGCCAGTGTATACTGCTGTCTCCTATTGATTCTTCCTGGAGACTTCCAACATTAAAAAAGCAGTTAATTAAATTTCAGGAGATATGCGAATTCCCCTGTGCGCTGTGTCTTGAAAACATAACATCCAAGCAGCGGCGTAACCTGATTGAAAGCAATATACCATTTATTTCACCATCCCAACAGGTTTATCTCCCATTCTGGGGCTGTTCCTTTTGGGAAAAATTTAAAGCGGAAACAACTGTTCCTGACAAAATGGCGCCCGGAACCCAGCTCGTGTTCCTGTATCTGTATTATTTGCAGACTACTGATACCGTCAATTTGACGCAAATATCCAGAGATCTTCTGCTCTCCAAAGCTACCTGCACCAGAGCAATTGATGATCTTACCGTATCCGGCCTTATTACTTACAGGACCGAGGGAACAAACAAATGGATTTCTCCATCCTTTCAAAAGCCTGAATTTTTAAAGAAAGGTTATCCCCGCTTAAAATCACCGGTAGAACGACTTATATACGTCAGAACCCCCTTCTATGATTCGGCATCGCCCAAAAGCGGTATCCTTGCTTTGGCGGATATTTCAATGGTTGGGGCAAACGAACAGGATGGGGCAACTGCCATCTCAAAAAAAGCCGGCACACAAATCCCGTCTGCAGAAATTATCTCTGAGCAGGATTTCCGGGATTTTGGAGGGCACATTCTTGAAGTATGGCGCTATGATCCGATTTTGTTGGCAAATAACGGGCGGGTTGATGATATCTCATTGCTGTTAAGTTTAGAAGATAATCCAAATGAACGGATTCAAATGGGTCTGGACGATATAAGAGAAAAACACGAACTTCCAATCAAGCATGAGGAATAATAAGGAGAAATACACATGGTAAACGGAATAGATATTTTCAGAGAACATTTCGACAATTATAAAGACCAGTATACGGTTATTGGAGGATTTGCCTGCGATCTGCTTATGTCAGATGCCGGTCTTGACTTCCGCCAGACCGTTGATATCGACATGGTAATTATCGTGGAGGCACTGACAACAGAATTTGCAAAAGCATTTTGGGATTTTATAGAAGCCGGAGGCTATCATGCCAGACAGCGAAGCACAGGACAGCCTGAATTTTACCGCTTCATTGACCCGGCCAATCCCTCTTACCCTAAGATGATAGAGCTTTTCTCCAGACCGCAGAATCATGTGGAGCTTCAGCCTGATACCCATCTCATGCCCCTGCATATTGATGATGAGGTATCCAGTCTGTCCGCAATTCTTCTTAATGACGACTACTATCATTTTCTTTTAGATGGCCGAACCGTCACGGATGGGATATCCATCTTAGATGCCGAGCACATCATTCCCTTGAAAATGAAAGCTTGGCTTGATCTCAAGGACAAAAAGGCGCAGGGATTCCATGTGAATTCCCGTGACATTCGGAAGCATCGTCTGGATGTATTTCGCCTTTTTCCGTTAATTCGGGAAGACCTGAGGATTCCAGTACCATCCTCCGTTGGGGAGGACATCCAAAACTTTATTGCACAGATACGTGAAACTGATATTAGGCTAACAGATATCGGTATTTCCCGTTCCAAAGATTCGATTCTCGATATCTACAATAATATGTACATAGTAGAATGACATTCAAAAGTATTTTCACGAATCAAAAAGCCGGAGGAGAAAACGTTCGCAAGCAAGAAGATTCTGGACTCTTGAATAACAGATGATTGTTAAGATAAAGGTGGTGGGCAAATGCCGAGATATTTTAAGAAAGCAAGGCAAATTAATAATTTGAAAGTAATTGAGGCTGCCGAAAAACTCAGCATCTCCCAACCAACTCTAAGTGCATGGGAGGGAGAACGCAAATCCCCTTCTGTTGAAGGACTTGAGAAAATGTCCGATCTCTACGGCGTTACAACCGATTTTCTTCTTGGACGGTCGGAGCAGGGAATCTCAGTTCAATCTGTACCAGTTCCTTCAGAGTCGCTTCCAATTTTTCACGGAAAACCGGTTTGGTCCGCGAAGCATGGTTGGATGCTGGTCAACACCATCAATCATACTCTGATGCTCTCAAACGGGCAAACCATTCCGTTCTCTGATGCCCAAAAGCTGTTTACGCTGCCACAGCTGTTTTCCGAACCGAGTCTGCCATCCGGAAAGCCTCTTGTCTTATCTGAGATCCGGCAATTTACTCAGATATGGCTGGAACCCATTTCTCCAGACTCAGATCTGCGGACGGAATTACGCGGTTGGTATCAGGTAAAAAAACATTACGTTCAAAATGAGTATGGAAACCGGTTTTATTTAGATACTTATGAAGCTAAATGGCTCGCCTTTCATCCTGAACAGCAATAACGTAAAAGCACCGATACCCAATATAAAACCAGGCATCGGTGTATTTGTTGTTTACGCTTTTGAACAGGCCGCCAAACAATATTCTATTGTAAGACTTATACCGAACCACGGACAACGATGTAAGGAGATTTTCTATCTTCTATATATACACAGCCCCTCCTCCCTTACAATTTACCTGACTATGCGGCAGATCTCATCCGCTTTTGCTGAGTAAATTCTACCAGGGAGGATTCTGTTTTCTTTCCTGATTTGTCCTAATATTATTCTATTTTTTGTGAATTTTTATACTACAACTAATTATTATTTTGGAAGTGTCTCTGATCTACTCGTTATAATACTGCTGAACCCTCGCAGGTAATTCCTTGTATTCAACCTCTGCCCATGTTACCACACCCCGTATAAAATTGACTTTCAGGCAGAGAAACGCATCGTCTGTCAAAATACGGCTTGTTTCAAACACAACATCTTTTTCGTTCCCGTTCTCATCGTAGGCAGTCAGCGTGTATTTATAATTCATTGCTCCATGAGGGGCAATCTCCTGTACCCATCTGTTGTCAATTTGCGTATAGTAATCGTCATTTGGGGTCGCAAGAAAAGCTACCCCCATGCAGACGACAACTAATATTGCGACAATAATGCCTACTATAACTTTTTTTGATTTCATTTGAAAATCCTCCTACCTCGCACTATGATTTCTTTTATGAACCGTTTTTTCAGATTCTTTCTTCTTTGTGGCAGTTACTTCACGATTTTTCGCTGTGGAAACGATAATGAATGTAACGGCCAGCATAAACAAGATGGAGGCTGCACTCAACAAGACGTTTCCTGTTGGATCACTGCTTCCATCTTGATAACCAATTACGGTAAGGCCCGCAGTAATAGGATATAGATCACGCAGGCCGTGGCCGGAAGCCATCATTCCAACAAAGCCATAAAAGAAAGCAAAGCCAACGCCAGCCATAAAACTGCCGCTTCTTTGAGCGGTAAAAGCAATAACAGGCATGACTGCAATATAGGAGATCAAATTGATCCCGATCATCTGAAAAAGAACCTGTACCGCACCGCCGATAGAAAATCCGGGGAATCCGCTGGCAAAGAAAACAATGAGCGTGAACAGGAATTCAATGACGGAAAGTGCTACTGCTATACATCCAACAGCAATCAGTTTTCCAAACAGCATTTGCCGAAAGGAAACAGGGATCGTGAGAATATTTTTCAGCGTGTCGTCTGTACGCTCCCGGTCAATGATATATCCGGCGATCAAAACGATTGTTGCAGGATATATCAGAACCAGATTGTTCCAAATCACACTGGAAGTAAAGTTTATGAGCGTATGGGTTGCCCCGTCAGAGGCCGTTGCCATAAACCGGGCAAGGAGCACGACGGTAAACATCGTCGCTACGCCAATCCAAATTACGGAGTACCGTCTTATTTTATAAAATTCCGTTTTTATAATGCTTGCCATTTTTCTCACCTCAACTTTCGCGTTTGTTATAAATTCTGACAATCGCCAGATAAGACAGCACCCCAATAATAACGACGGTTAATGCAACAAGCCACAGAGGTAAAAAATACGGCTCCATTACAGAATAAGCCGGGGTTCCGGGATCAACAAACCGGACCGCCTGCCAACGGTAAATAATAGGTGCTGGCATGATGTTTGTGATCATCTTCATCATTGGGTCTGTTGTGGCAAATAGTCCTCCATACGCAAGCATAAAGTCGAACATTGTATAAAAAAAGGTTAGAATAACCGAAAAGATATAGGAGCGGTTAAATCCGACAATCGCAATGACAACCGGCAAAATACTTGTTGTGTAGAGCAATGCTGTGATAATTGCAATCCCAAAGTTTTCCCCAATATTTGTCAACTCGCTTCCGGCAATCAGGCCGCCAACCATTGACGAAACCATGGTGGCAAAGGCAAAGATCAGTCCCAAAATATAAAGCACAGCGATTTTTACGGTAGCAATCTTAGCTGGGGAGGTAGGGATAATGCGTAGGTTTTTCAAAGTATCGTTATCCCGTTCCATGAAAAATAGCATGGCCGCAATGATACCTAAAACAGCCGGAAGCATGATGGGCATACCCATAGTAACCAGCAAGCCAAAAACTGCTTCAAAGCCGGTAAAGTTACCCATGCTTCCAGCCAGTACAAGAGCCGTAAACGGAATTGGGAACAGAAGTGCGGCGAAAATCACAAATGATACAAAGTGTTTCCGCTTTAACTTCCGCATTTCGCATTGGATCAGTTTAAGCAATCCCCTCACCCCCTGTAATTCTCTTGAAGTAATCCTCCAAAGTATCCTCGCAGAGATGGGCTTCCCAAACGTCAATGCCAGCTTCAATAAATGTGCGGTTAATTCTCGCTACAGGCAGGGCCGTATCATAAAGATACAAATTATTGTCATCCATAAGCTGGATGTTTTTGCTCTGAAATGTTGCGGCAATAATCTGTGCAGCCTTTTGTGCATCCGATACGCAAAAATGGATGTACTTCGCGTTTTTACCCTCCAGCGCTTTTAGGCTTTTTTCCTCCAGCAAATTACCGTGGTCGATAATTCCAACATCATCAGCCAACAGGGAAATTTCCGAAAGGATGTGGCTGGAAATCAAGATCGTTTTCCCTGTGGCATCGCACAATTCCCGGATAAAATCGCGCACCTCTGCAATACCGATGGGGTCAAGGCCGTTGATCGGTTCATCCAAAATCAACAGTTCGGGATTGTGCATGACGGCCAATGCAATAGCTAAACGCTGCTTCATACCGAGAGAATATTGCGAAAATAATTTCTTGTCCCGGTAAGGCAGGTTGACAACTTCCAAAGCATTTTTGATGTATTGCGGGCTTTTCAATCCCCTCAGGTCGGCAAAAATTTTCAGGTTTTCCGTTCCTGTCAAATTGGGATAAAAACCCAGTGACTCGATCAGACAGCCAATTCGGGGCAGGATTTTCTTTTTATTGCCATGAATTGGCTTACCGAAAATCTCCACTTCACCGGACGTGGGAGCTGTCAGTCCCAGCAGCATCCGCATGGTCGTTGTCTTGCCTGCACCATTGCGTCCCAGTAGCCCATAGATACGACCTTTTTTTACATGAATATTCAGATGGGAAACGCTGTTCTGATTTCCGTATTTTTTCGTCAGATCATGCGTTTCAATAATGTAATCACTCATATAGCTTGCGCCTCCTTTTTGTTTTCGTAATCAGCATAGCACATCAACTTTGAGATAACTTTGAGCCAACTTTGAATTTACTTTGAGATTTCAAGGCCAGAATAGTCAATCTGTCCATCTTGCGGTATAATATAAACAGAAAAAAGGTGGTGACTTATGAACGATAGAATGATTCTTGTGGTAGACGATGAAACTGAGCTGTTGGAAATGGTGAGATCCATTTTTATGAGAGCCGGCTTTACGCAAGTGTTGACGGCATCCTCTGGTGAAGCTGCTTTGAAAGTATGTAAAGAGAAGCAGCCGGATATGGTGATCCTTGATGTTATGATGCCAGGCATGGATGGATTTGCCACACTAAAAGAATTGCGAAGGATAAGCAAAATCCCGGTTCTCATGCTGACAGCTCGCGGTGAAGCGGAGGACAAATTTGCGGGTTTTGAAAATGGAGCGGACGATTACCTGTTGAAACCATTTCTGCCGAAGGAATTATTATTCCGAGTGCAGGCCATATTGAAGCGGGCCTATCCTGGGAAGGATCGCAAAGTGTTCTTTGATACAGCAACCGTTGATTTGGAAAAAGCAATGGTTCAACGAAATGGCGAAAGTATCTCACTGACGGCCAAGGAGTTCCAACTTTTTGAAAAGCTGTATGAAAACGCAGGCCGAATCGTTACTACCGGCGCACTGTGTCAGGCGATTTGCGGCGACTTCTGGCAGGGATATGAGAGTACGTTAGCAACCCATATCCGGCATTTGAGGGAAAAGATTGAAGAAAATCCCTCAAAGCCGATTTCCCTTGTGACGATCAAGGGGATCGGGTACCGCCTGAATATTAAGGGGGCGCAGACGTGAACACATCAGAACGATTTTTTCGCCGTTATATATTTTCCACAGTTAGGATTATAGTTCTTTTTCTGGCTGTCAATGCACTGTTAGTAGCTTCCTATTTTGTAATAGCTTATTTAGGTAATGTGGCAACATCCAAATTCCCAATCGAGGATTTTTCAAATCATATCATGGCAACAGATGGGGAATTCAGTGCAGATACACAAGTGAAAGAAATGCTGAATAATTTTGAAGCGTGGGCCATGATCTTAGATGATGATGGCACTGTCATTTGGGAAGAAAATCTGCCGGAAGAATTACCACGCCATTATTCCTCAATGGATATTGCCATGTTTAGTCGCTGGTATCTTGATGATTATCCGACCAATATTGCAAAACGACAAGATGGGCTTTTGGTGATCGGCTTGCCTCCAGAAAGCGTTGTGAATTACTATTTTTCTTTCAAGGCGCAATATATATGGCCTATGCTATTCGGATTAACGGCGGTATTCTGTATCAATATTTTTTTGATGATATATTTGTTTATCCGCAATGCCCGCCGGGTAGAAAAAGCTATGGCGCCGATTTTGAGAGGCATTCGGCATCTATCAGTTGGAAAGCCTGTCCATCTGGAAGAAACCGGCGAGTTAGCAGAAATCAATGCTGGTTTGAATAAGGCCGGTGACTATTTGCTGAAAAAGGATAATACCCGTGCAGACTGGATAAGGGGAATTTCCCATGATATACGCACACCGCTTTCTGTGATTTTGGGATATGCAAGCGAAATAAAAGACACTTCTTCTTTGCCTCAAGCTGTCCGAAACCAGGCTGGGATAATCCAGAGACACGGTGAACGGCTAAAAGATTTAGTGGCTGATTTGAATTTGTCAACTAAATTAGAATATTCTATGCAGCCTATGCAAAAACAAAGCCTTGACCCGGTAGAGTTAGCGCGCCAGGTTGTCAGTGAAATATTGAATGATAGCCTATCAGAACTATACGAGTTGGAACTCTCAGAAGATAATCCCGGTAAAAGCCTCTCGATTGTCGGAGATCAGGTTTTACTTAGCCGAATGTTGGCTAATTTGATAAGGAATTGTATTGTCCATAATCGTAATGGGTGTAAAATACGGGTTTCCATTGGCAGTAATGACACCCTCTGTGTATTTTCTGTTATGGACAATGGATGCGGGGTAAGTGAAGCCCAGTTAACCGCATTAAACAGTGACGAAGATATTTCCAGTACGCAAAAACAGACCGATGAAATGGAACATGGTTTGGGCCTTAAAATTGTGCGGCAGATTGTGAAAGCACATCAGGGAACAATCCATTTTTTTGAAACAAGTCCTCATGGATTGAATGTTACAGTTAAGATACCCCTAAAGTAATTGAAAAGGAAAGCGGAGAGAAAAATCGCTCTCCGCTTTCCTTTTTCAGTTTATTTAGTCATGCAATGCAAAAATTGAAATATGTATTTGAGTACGATTCATCTACCAGAGCATAATGCCACTATCAGTTGCAGCAGGCTTCAAATCCACTGCTTTCCATTAGAAAAGCGGTGCGGGGCCATTCCCACACCGCCGTACTTTAGATTATTTCTCTCAGTTTCCGCGATAGTTTTTCTTTTTCATTGCCAAAAGTGTTGCAAGCAGGCCGATCAACGAAACTGCCAGCAGAGAAATCCAGAGTGCTACATGGCTATTATCTCCTGTCTGCGGGCTGCCACCGCTCGGCTTACCGGAATTGCTTGTATTTCCGCCGCTCGGCTTGCCGGGATTGCCCGTGTTTCCGCCGAGTGCAGGGATCTCTATAGCCGCTTTTTTGTAATGGCAAACGGTACATTCCTCATGCTTGCTGCCATTCTGCGCAGCGGTTGCCTCTTTGTCAACAATCCACTTAAATATATGTTCTGCTTTATCTGCTCTTCCATCACAGTCATTGCAATCATGCCAGTGATTTGTTTCATCAGAAGACCATTCCTCTTTATAGTCATGTCCAAGTGCAGGAATCTCTACAGCTGCTTTCTTGTAATGGCAAACGGTGCATTCCTCATGCTTGCTGCCATTCTGCACAGCGGTTGCCTCTTTGTCAACAATCCACTCAAATATATGTTCTGCTTTATCTGCTCTTTCATCACAGTCATTGCAATCATGCCAGTGGTTTGCTTCATCAGAAGACCATTCCTCTTTATAATCATGTCCAAGTGCAGGAATCTCTACAGCTGCTTTTTGATAATGACAAAGAGTGCATTCCTCATGCTTGCTGCCATTTTGCGCGGCAGTTGCTTCTTTGTCAACAATCCGCTTAAATATGTGTTCTGCTTTATATGCTATTGCATCGCTGTCATTGCGATTATACCAATGATTTGTTTCATCCGAAAACCATCCATCTCCTTTAATAAAAGAACCTCCCTCAAAAGATACTTGTGGGCTAAAATCTTTTATACTTGTGTAAATATTATCAAAAACACCATCTTTTACAGTTACGCTGAATTTATCATTTTTAGCGTTGCCAGTGGCAGTTGTTTTAATATACAAACCTGATCTGATGCCTGCAAAATTTCCACCATTGATATTTACTTCAATCTCTGTAGAGTCTACTTGTTCGGAAGTGATTTTTAATCCATCCTTTGTTCCCGTAAAATTACCATTATCAATGTTTACAGTACCATTTTTTACAAATAATGAAGCAGCTTCTGGTGATAATGATGTAAATGTACCATTCTTAATGTTCAATGTACCATGACTTGCCCAGTAAATACCTACATAAGACCAGTTACCATTTGCATTAGTACATTTATATGTTCCGCCATCAATCGTAACATTCATGCTTGGGTCACTTTGAGCAGCACTTGTAGAAATCGGGTTTCCGCCAGTCAATACATTCATATTGGTGAGGTTTGCTTGTGCTGAATTTAACAATCCTATACCCCAATCATTAGAGCCCACATTAACCCCATTGGCTTCTAACTCACCAGTAGATACAACAGCAATTGCAATTGATTTACCACTAGTTGAAGTTGCATTAACTGTCAGATTATCTGAAAGTATTGCTTTCCCTGCTGATATTAAAATTGTTGCAGCTGCTAAATTTTCTCCGTTATGAGTAACTGTACCATTTTGAATAGATACATTTGCATCTGCATTACTGATTTTGATCTGGCCGTTTAATGTTTTTCCATTTAGGTTCAATGTAAACTGCTTATTTGACGAGACCTCCACATTACCAGCAATATCGCCCGCAAGTGTAACAGTTCCACCGTTCTCAACATTATTGATAGCCATAATCAGTTCGTCAAACGTAGTGATTCCACTTTCTGATAAAGTTTCTACTTGTTCTTCAACAGCCTCTTCTGTATCTTCTGCTTCTGCCAGCTCTGCAGCAGACTCCGTTTCAGATTCTGCAAAAGCGCACTCTCTTTCATGCCCCTCCTCCAGCGTGCAACCTTCGGTGACGGTGCATTGCTCCGCCAGTTTGCTTTCATTTTCTTCCGCAAAAGCCACGGTAGGAAGCATACTCAGCAATATGATAACCGCCAGCAGCATAGCCAGCAGTCTGCTCTTTTTTGCTTGTTTCATAGTGTTTACCTCTTTTCATGGTTTTCTGCACGCTGGTTCAACGTGCATCCGAATAAATATTGTTTCGCCTGTTCCGGGTCTGCAAAGGTTCGGTTCTGCCCGGTCAGATAGGAAACTGCGTCCTCCCACTCCCGCAGGCTAAAATCCTGCGCACTAATTTCATACAGGTGGTGGAACAAAAACATATTTGATCCCGTTCCCGCCAGATTGGACAGATACATACAGCCGTTTTTGGCTGCCAGGATATCCAGCAGACCCATTGCACCTGTTTTCACCCCATTATACACCTCCTTCCCGAAAAGCTTTCTGGCTCGCCTTTTTCAAAGTATGCATGGCAATTAGGCAGAGGTTCTATCTTGCAGGCTTGAGATACATTCAGTAGTATCTCATAAGCCTCTGTATTAAGTGCAGAAACCTTCCCTGTTTTTGCAGTCGGTTTCAGTCTACAATCCATACGATTACCTGCCTTCCTTTGGCGGCGGTTTGTTGCTGTGCCTGCCGCCAGCTTTGCCCAACATACGACTGAATACCACAGATTGACTCATCTGTGGTAACTTTGGCATAACTACAGGTCGAAAATTCATACGGAAAACAGAAAAATACGATTTGCCCTGACTGCAAATCGCCCTTTCTGCCACAACAAAAAAGCCTGCAAATAAAAAAGCAGATGCAGGCTTTCTTGTCATGCGCAAATATTATTTTATGTAGGATTTTCCCTGATTTTACTTATGTACCACTTGAAAACATAAGAACTTTACGCTATACTATATGTACTTGTAGCGTACTTTGCGGTACAGGTGTGATAGCATTTACCACAGATGAGTCAATCTGTGGTTTTTTTATAAAATGAGTCTCATTTTGTTCAAAATCTGCTCATGAGCTGCGGCGCTGACTGCTACATAGATCCGTGTTGTCTCAATGCGGCTGTGTCCAAGGATGTCCGCCAAATGGGCCAAGTTCTTCTCAATGGCATAAAAGCTGCGGGCAAACAGGTGCCGCAGGTTGTGAGGAAACACCTTGCAGGAATCCACTCTGGCGCTGGCACAGAGTTTTTTCATATCATGGCAGATATTCGTCCGGTCCAGGGGCCTGCCGCTCCTGGTTCGGAAAATATGGCCATTGTCTATGCCCAGCTCCTCTGCGTATTTCAACAGCCTGCCGCGCAGCCCCTTTTGCAGAAGAACGGTGCGGTTTTTCCCTTTCATGCAAATTTCTGCCCTTCCGTTTTTGGCCGCTTCCACTGTAATATATTGCAGTTCGCTGACCCGGATGCCTGTGCCGCATATGGTCAGCATCACCAGATACAACCGCTCATTTCCTTTGGCCTGAGCCGCTTCCAAGAGCTGTTTGTATTCCGCCTCAGATAACTCCCGCGTCTCATCCAGAAATGCTTTCCGCTGTACCTTTAGGAGCTTTATCTTACAGTCCTGCCAGCCGCAAAACTCCAGAAAAGCGTTGATGGACGACAGGGCACCGTTGACAGTTTGAGCCTTCACCCGGCTTTGTAGTATCTCCCGGTATTCCAAAAGCCGGGGTTTGGTAAGTTCCTCCCCGCGCAAATACTCCGCCAGTTTCCGAACGGCCTGGAGATATTTGCTCACAGTCGCTTTGGATTTCTCATTCAGATACAGGCTTTCTTCAAACGCCTGTATCTTTTGCATTGTTATTAGATTCATGATCATAGACCTCCTGTATATCATTTTTCTATATTTTACCCACGAACATACAGGAAATCGTGATTCTATATAAAAACTTGAAATACCTTACGCTGCTTGTCTCTGTAAGATTACTTCAAGCCAATCCTGCTATGCAATGCAAAAATTGAAATATGTATTTGGGTACGGTTCATCTGCCAGAACATAATGCCACCACTCATTGCAGTAGGCTTCAAATCCGCTGCTTTCCATGATATGCCTTAGAACATCCCGATTTCTTGACTCTTCCTCTGTCAATCCACTTGCCGCATGATGGGACCGTTCATCCATAAAATCAAAATCTCCGCCCATAGGAACAAGCGTACCGGTACCTAAATAAAAAATCGTGAGATCAACCGCACCTCCGCGACTATGGCTGGACTGTGAGGCCACATATCCCTTTGTCACCATTTCATTCCGCTTTATATTAGGGTAATACCGGTTTTTCGTCAGATTATTCTCCGGTAGTGACGCCCAATGCAGAAAACAATCCACGGCACGCTGAGGGCGATAACCATCCCATAAGAGCAGCCCATATCCCTGTTTCCTGGCAAGTTTTTGAGCTTTGCGTAAAGCAGCTCCCAACTCTTTTGTTCCCACAATACGGTTTACCTCATATCCGTCCACCGGTTTGCCTGTAAAATTATCCCATGTGGCATATTTGGCATCCCAACGAATGCCAGGCAGCATTTCGTCTAAAAAAATAAAATTCTGTTTCATCATGTCTACCTCCTGAGCGCCAGTTCAATCAAACGATCAATAAGCTCCGAAAGGGTAAAGCCGGCCGCAGTCATCATGCGGGGATAACGGCTGTACGAAGTAAAGCCGGGCATGGTATTGACTTCATTGAGGACAATATGCCCGTCCTCCCGCAAAAACAGGTCAATACGGGCCAATCCTCTGCACCCAAGAGTCTGATAAATCTTCTTAGCTGTTTCCTGAATCTGTTCCCTTACCTTTGCCGGAAGGTCAGCCGGAACTTTGATCGTTGCATTTTCAGACCCCTTTTCTGGCTGTGCTTCCTGGTGAATCTTAAAAAAGCCGTGTTTCAGACTGATCTGATCGATCTCACCAACAATCAGATCCGTGCCGGTTCCCAATACAGCGCAGCCGACCTCACTCCCGGAAACCGCCTGCTCAATCAATACCTTTCTGTCGTATTGCCTTGCTTCGTTTATGGCCGCGCATAAATCTTCCGCTTTCTCTACTTTATTTACTCCAAAAGAAGAGCCGGAGCGTGCAGGTTTTACAAAAAGAGGAAAACCAAATCTCTCTGTTTCCGGGCTGTCGCCGTCCTGAATAATCTGGAAATCAGGAACTTCAATACCTGCATTTTTTACAGTGGTATAAGCAAGCGATTTGTCCATGCAAATCACAGAGCTTTGAATATCACAGCCAACATAGGGAATCCCGGATAATTCGAGCAGACCCTGTATTGAGCCGTCTTCCCCAAATTTGCCGTGAATCATTGGAAACACCACATCTATAAGTTGGGTTTCGTATCCCGCATCTTTTTGTATCAGCAGCCCATGCGTATTTCTCCCCGGCGAAAAGACGACTGAATATTTTGCATATCGCTCCCAATCCAGGCAAGGTTTTTCACATAATTTCCAAATGCCGGATTTTGTGATGCCGATATAAAAAGGCTGATATTTTTCCGTATCCATGTTTGCGGCAAGCTCCATTGCCGATTTTATAGATACAGTATGTTCTTCTGAGCAGCCACCAAACAGGACCGCAACGTTTATCTTATACATTTCCAAGACTCCTTTCAAAATTCAGGCAATTCTGAATCGTATTGCTTACTGTGTCAACTAACACCCGGTCCGTATGGTAGGCCGTATGCGGCGTAACAATTACATTCGGCATCCTCTGGAGGGCTGATAAAAAGGGATGTTTCAACACCTTTTGCGTACAGTCATAATAAAAAATTCCTTCTTCACCTTCCAGTACATCCAAAGCGGCGCCTCCAATTCTCCCATCCTCCAGCTCATCTATCAATGCCTCTGTGTCCACTAATGCGCCCCGTGCCGTATTGATAAGAAGCGCATCTTTCTTCATCATTTTTAATTGCTCACGGCCAATCATATGGAAAGTATCTTCTGACAGCGGAACATGGAGTGTAATAATATCGCTGCTTTGCAGCAGCTCACATAATGGAACATAGTCTGCTCCGGCTTTGTGATTGCAGTCATACGCCAGCACCGTACAACCGAATCCCTTCAGGCGTTCCATAACTGCCTGTCCGATCCGTCCGGTTCCTATCACGCCAACCGTCATATCCTGTAATTCTTTGCCTCGAAGGTCATTCAGGCAATAATTTTGTGTTTCTGCTCTGTGCATTACGGATTTTGTTCCACGCATCAGCATAAGCATCAGCATGATGGTATAGTCGGCGACACTCCCCGGCGAGTAAGCTACTGTGCCAATGGTCATTCCCATTTGTCCGGCTGCCTGTATATCAATATGGTTAAAACCGATACTCCGGGTGCAGATATATTTTACTCCGGCCTCTTTCAACGCAAGAAGGAGGGATTCCGACAGCTCCGCTTTATGGCTTATGCTGACACACTGGCATCCATCAGCTAAATTTACATTGTTTTCTGATACTGCTTCTCTTATGAGTGAGACCGTAACGCCAAATTCAAAGGAAAGTCTATTAAAAACCGCCGCCTCATCCGGCTCACATCCAAAAACAGTAATATTCATCTCTTTCTTCATTGCTTCACTCCTTAGTTGTTCATTGCAATTTAATTGCATCAATAATATCAACGCTGTCCTGGAATCTGTCGTTCTCAGTTGACCCCATGACTGCACAGATATAGGTGTTTCCGTTAATGACCGCTGCTGAAATGATACAGGCGCCGCCACGACTGCTGGTTCCCGTTTTTAGACCGATCACTTCAGGCCGGTAATATTTGCTGTCTGGATTGAGAAGTTCATTTGTATTTTTGTATGTGACCTCCCGGCCATTGGTCCATCTTTCATAAGACGAATAGGTTGCCACGATATCGGAAATACATGGGTCATCCAAACATGCCTTTGCAATAATGGCAAGATCATAGGCCGTGGTATACTGTCCATCAGCGTCATATCCGTCTGGCACTACAAAATTCGAGTTTTTCGCACCAAGCTGTTTTGCCTTCTCATTTACTTTATCCATGAATACATCAATAGCCTGTGTATCAGACAGGCCCTTATCCCCGTCAATTTTCTTTCCCGTATTCACTGCAAGCGTATACGCTGCATCATTGCCGGAAGGAAGCATAAGGGCAATTAAGAGCTGTCTGACGGTCAGAGTATCACCCTTCATAAGCCATGCTCTTGACGAATCATCATGCATCATTTCGATCTCTGCGCCTACCCTCATTTCATCGTCCGGGGAACAGTAGTCCAATACGGTCAAAGCTGTAATCATTTTAGCCGTGCTGGCCGGTGAAATTTTGTCTGTACCATTTTTCTGATACAATGTTGCATTGGTATCAGTATTGATTACAATCGCATTGGCTGCTGTGACATTCACGGAAAGAGCATTATCAGAGTCAAGGATGGGTGAAACCGTTTCCTTTTGTCCGCTGTCCCCCAAAGAAAAAGATTCATTGTTTTGAGTAACTTTTTTCTCGGGGATAGGGGATTCTTTGCCACTCCTTATCAGATTCACAATTCCCAATGCTGCAACGGCTATGAGTAAACAAAGCACAATACATACAGCTTTGTAATAGACTCTTTTTTTCTTTTTTGATTTTCTCCTGTTCCTGTTGTCGTAGTTTCCGTTATTGTTTTGATATTCCATCGTTATCTTAAACTCCTTTCTGGAAGTAAAAAAAATCGCTCCACCCGATATATAGCATATCAGAATGGAGCGATTTATGTTTTCGCTTTCCTTTGCGGATAATATATGATTTTTAACGGACTTTCTTACGATTTTCCTACGACCGGCAATGACAACTCAAAACAGGTAAAACCATCCTCACTTCGGGCGGTAATCTGCCCGTGATGAAGTTCAACGATCTCCTTTGCAATGGCAAGCCCCAGACCGGCTCCGCCCGTTGCAGAGCTTCGTGATACATCCAGGCGGTAAAACTGCTCAAATATTCTTTCTAACCGTTCCTGCGGGATGGTATTTCCCTCATTCATGACTTTGATTGAAACATGATCTTCTATCTGCTCTGCAGCTATCTTAATGCTCGTGTCTGCGTTACAATAGCTGACAGCGTTTCGCAGCAGGTTATCAAATACACGCTGCATTTTATTTGCATCGCACGAAATAAAAATATCCGGCTGCATTTCAAATTCCAGTTTCAGGTTCTTTTCGGCCAGCATCGGTTTAAACTCATATGCCAACTGTTCCAGCATCCTCGTCAGATTGATTTTACTGTATATAAGCGTTATATTGGAAAGGTTGAACCGCGTGATCTCAAAAAATTCGTTAATCAGATCCTCAAGGCGCTCGGCCTTATCCAGCGATATAGATAAATACCGTTCCCGGAGCTCATCGGAAATCTGGCCCTCATCCCTTAATAGTGTCAAATAACCGATCACCGATGAAAGCGGCGTTTTTAAGTCATGGGCCAGATACATAACAAGGTCATTTTTCCGTTGCTCCGCAAGCTCGGCATCCGTTTTTCTTTTCGTCAGGGTATGCCGTATGGAATTGATCTTTCTTTCTGTTGAAGCCAGCTCTGCCGGAAGGGCAATATCCTGGGCATCTTCATTCACAAGAGAATCAATGCCACGGTTAATCTCCTTGAAGTATTTTGAAACATTGCCCACAAATATACGAAAAACCACAAAAAACACGCCCAAAATCGCCAGCAGGAAAAGCCAGATTTCATACCTCTTGAAGGTTTTCAGGTAGACGACTGCGGCCTCATCACGGTCGTGGTAAATAAAATGCTCTAAAATATAAACTACGGCATTTGCAAAATTGTCTTTTAAAATAAACAGATAAACACCTGCTATAACCAGAAGGGAACATACCATCATCAGCAGCATCTTCATGAATAATCTGTTTTCAAAAAGCAAATAGTCATTTTCAAAATTTGTTTTCTTTCTATTTTTCAATGGTATATCCCACTCCCCACACAGTTTTTATGAATTTCGGGTTTTTTGCCCGTTCCTTCATTTTTTCTCTGAGCCGGCCGATATGGGCCATAACAGTATTATTGTTATCCATGTATTTTTCTCCCCATACCGCTTCAAATAATTCCTCCGTTGAGATAACCTCCCCCTGGTTCTCACACAGATACCAGAGAATCGAGAACTCTGTCGGCGTCAGCTGAAGTTCTTTTCCAAATAAGATACATTTATGGCTTTTCTTACTGATTGTCATTCCTCTTATATCATATTCGCTGCATTCATCCTCCTGCTTGATCTGCGGCTGCCTGTATCTCATATACTGCCTTAACTGCGCTTTCACGCGGGCAACCACTTCCAGTGGGTTGAACGGCTTCGTGATATAGTCATCCGCAACGGACAGCCCCATGATTTTATCCCCATCTTCTACTTTTGCTGTCAGCATAATCACAGGAAAATAAAATTTCTCCCGGATTTTCTGGCAAATTTGAAAGCCATCAATATCCGGGAGCATAATATCTAATATGGCTAAATCTAAGTGGGTAGACTCAATGCACCTTAACGCATCCGTACCATTGTAAAATTTATAAACAGTATATCCATCGTTTTTCAGATAGACCTCAACCAAATCTGCCAACTCTTTTTCGTCATCCACCACTAAAATTTTTTCATTCATTGCATTGCTCCTTCCTGCACAAACTATCTATCTTTATTATGTACCAAAACGCTGTTACATTATCAGCATAATGATGGATAATCGTCAAGACAACGCATTCCTAATCTTGACGATTCCTTACATTAAGCGAAACAGATAGATATAGCAGCCACACCTTAGATGTATCCAACTGTCATCTGATTCCATAGTCATATTACGGCACTTCAAATTTATATCCAACGCCGACAACGCTTTTGATGTAGTCCGGGGAATCCGGCGCGATTTTCAGTTTCTTCCGCAGATTGCTTACATGGTTATTGACTGCCTTGCGAGAGTAATAAGAATGATCCTCATTCCAGACCAATTCCATAATCAGTTCATAGGTAAATACCCGCTTCGGGTGCGTAATTAGCAAAGCAAGGATGTCAAATTCCTTAGCGGTTAATTCAATCACCTGCTCGCCCATACATACAAGCCGCTGCTCCTGGCAGAAATATAAATCCCCCATGCGGATCTCTGTAAAAGATTCCTCAATGGCTGCCTGCACCCTATAAGTTTCGGGAATATCACATGGGCTGTCGGCCGGATTATTCTGTTGCCCTTTTGAAGCAAGAAGATAATTTACTAACTCCTGCCTCTGACGGGTATTTAACAGCATAAGCAGTTTTTCTGCAATTTTACCGCCCGATTCAGATATATCAAATACAGCTAATTTCCCATGTTATCACCTCCTCCGTCAATGCAGGTATTCATTCTTTTATTTTGCTGATACAAGTTTTGTAGAGAATCATTTTAAGCGTTATAAAGTTTGCTGTATTGTTTCGGAGTCACTCTGGCATATTTTTTGAAAAAATTAGTAAAGTGACTCTGACTGCTAAATCCAAGCTGATAGGTAATATTTGATAAGTCTTCCCCGGCCTTCAGCAATTTTTTGGCCTCTGTCATTTTAATACATTCGATATAACGATAAGGGGATATGCCCTTTTCTTTCGTAAACATACGAATAAAATGGTACTTACTAAATCCGGTAAAGGAACTCAAATCGCATAATGAAATATTTGCGGCATAATGTTTTTCAATATACCCGCAGGCACGTTCTATACTATCCGAAATTTCCATTTGTTCGCATTCCAGTGATTGAGCATGACCTGCGACCAAATCGCCGATGATCATATAAAGCAGTTCTTCTTTTTGCAGATCGCAATACGATCCATTTTCAATCAAGTCAATCAACTCTTTTATTTGCGGAATAAGATCGCTCTGGTGAACAATCTGCGGTTCAAAATATGGACATATGGAATATCCTATACATTCCAACACCAATTCTTCCATGCGCTCAGTCGTGATGTGAAAACATCTAAAATCCAACAGTCCCTTTTTCAACTCTAAACAGGTATGGTTGTCATTAGGGTTAAACAGGAGCAGATCACCTTTTTCTGCTGTATACTCTTTGCCTTGACAGATTACCCGTCGGTTTCCGCTTTCGATATAACCTAATTCATAGTAATCATGGAAATGCGGTGGCAGATTCTCTATCATTCCTATCAGTGTTAGTACCTCTATCTTCAATTTTTCGTCAAAAACAATTCTGCTATCAGAGTTATCCATAAGTCACCTCCACGAAGTTACCCTAATTATATCATTATAGCTCATGCGCATCACTTTTTCTTACATAATGTTGCTATCTTCCCCAAGGCATGTCGAATCATGCGCTATCATTCTTTGTATATAAATAGAAAATATAGTGTTGTGGGCAGTAAGCATTAAAATTTCGTATTATGCTTTCACGCTCTCCTTATTCTTTACGAGTATTGTTTCCGATATAGTTGCCGCAGCACTTGCTGCCACATGACTGACCAGCACTATACATACCGCCGGTATTAGCGCGGGGGATTTCTCCACTATTTCGGCCTCAGCCTGCGGCGCAGGCCGGGCTGGAGTATCCTTGCCCATAACGGGGATCACGGACTGTTCCGGCTGTGGTGCTGGAATTTATCCATCACTTCAATGTAATCAGCTTTTGTCATGCCATATAAATAATAATCGCAGTAGATGTTTACCATTTTTCCCTCACGAATAAGCCCTTCACACTTGAAGCCCGCTTTTTCAAGAGTCTTGAATGACGCAATGTTGCAGATGTGAACATCGGCCCAAAGACGCTGCAATTCTGTTTCTTCAAAGCAGAAGATAGCTACTCTCGCCAGTGCTTCTGTCATAAGTCGGTTGCCTTGATAGGCAGGAGAAAGGCGAAATGCTACTTTTGCCATGCGGTCATTCTCAATGAGATACACCCACATATCCCCGATGACTTTATAATCTTGTTTGTGAACAATACCCCAATGAAAACTTTTTGTGGGTTTCTCCGGCTTTTGAAAAAGCAATTCCGGGTTTAAGTCACTTTTCCCGGGGCGTTTTCCCCAATACTGATAAATGGAACTGTCACCCAACCATTCTTTCAAATCTGAAACATCTTCTTTTCGCAGAGGGCGTAGGATAAGTTGATCCGTTTCAAGAACAGGCTTATTCTGCGCATAATCCTGTAATTTCATAAGCCACCCCCTCTTAAAATTTGAACACCTGTCCCCAATCAAAATAGCCGGACGCTTCTGTGCTTTTCGGCCATTCGCTGCACCATACGGGAACACCGGGCGTTTCAACTCTGTCAAAACTCGGTGTGTAGGGCTTGATGTCAAGTACGGGCGTATTGTCATTTGCGTCAATGAATGTAACACGAATTATGCCGTTGGTGAAATCAATGTTAATAATTTCGGACGCTGTTAATGCAATAGGGTTCGGACGAGAAGGAGATCGTGTCGCAAATACACCCATGACTTCGGGTGCACCTTTATAGGGCTGTTCTGTCTGCAATTCATTCCGGTCTGCGTCGTTGTCGCAATCGCTGAACCACCAAAAGACATTGATGTGGCTGAAGCCCTCTAAGGCTTGCAGTCCGGGAATGTACTCCGGCTCTAACTGAATAAATGTGCCGTTTTCATCATTTTTTACTTTGCCAATAGCTTTTAATTGATAGGTCATATTTTTCCTCCTTGCTTTTGTTGGTAAAACCAGTATAAGACCTCACATCATGTGAGATGCAATAGGGAAAAATAAAAAATGCCCTGCATTTTTAGCAGGACATTTCAAAGTCTATACAATCATGCATGTTCCAGCGGTATTTGAAGCTCAATCAAATATTTTTCAGGGTTATTCTCATTCCACGGGCCTCTATGCACGATTTGACGCATCGGGTCAGACATTTTGTATTCGCTGTTTTTCTGCAGCCATTCGGCAAAGGCAAGGTAGGCTCCTTTTATATTTGCAAAATCGCCATAGACCATTGTGCAAGCCATATACGGGACTGGTTCTGTCATGTGGAAACAAAATGGCTCTTTTGCCTTTCCCATTTTCTTTACCGGAGCGCACAGCTCAATATCAACATCCGTCTCTCGAAATTCTGTATCGTGATAAATGGAAAATGTATTGCCCGTTATTTCGATTTTTTGCGCTTCTGTAAAAGTAGAAAGTTCTTTCCATAAGTCGCCCTCAGAATAGTAATTCGGTACAATTCTCCGCAAGGATAGCACCTGATTCGCCGGGATTGACTTAACGGATATGTTATAGTGCAGTTCTCCTTTACCACCCTGCACTTCACTTTTTGTAAGTTCGATCTTCCGCAGTTTTTCTCGTTCAGCCTGTATTGTATTTTCTATCTCTATGCGCTTTTTGTCGAGCTGCGCAAGAAGTGATTGCTCGTCCATCGTCAGGGCAAGCGCAATTTCCGAAACATTCAGCCCACTATCCCGCAGATACAGAATTTTATTTAGACGCGGTATTTGCTTTACTGAATACAGTCGGTGTCCTGTCCACTTGTCAACCTCTGCCGGTGTCAGAAGTCCTACCTCGTCATAGTAGCGAAGCATACGAATAGATACCTGCACCAGCTTTGAAAATTCTCCTATCCTAAACATCGTTTCACCACCTGCTCTAACTATTTTCATTTATTATAGGATAGCACACTTTTTAGTATAAAGCACAAAAATCAAAGCAGTAATATAAAAAATTACAAAATGCTGGACGACGGCTTTGAAAACAGAGCCGCCGCCAGCAAAATGTAATATGAGTGTGGGAAAGGAGCTGCCCAACAGCGTTTTTCTTTTTTGCCGCTGGACAGATATAATAGTTTATTAGCGATTACAGCAATAGACTTTAATTGCTTCACCAAAAAATTCCGCAACATTCCATGTGAGATACTCATGGGTGCCGCCCCAACGTTCGATAACTTCATTCCTAAATTTTTCTTGTAGAGCAGAAATTTCTGCATTTGAGAATGCTGTAAAAGAGTAATCACTTTTTCCTGCCAAAGTATCGTTGACTAAGCAAATAAGTTCCTCAATTTTCCTTTTTCTAAGATTGAGAAGTTCTAAATGTCTTTCTAACGCTTCTCGTTTATTATATACGGGCGCTGATAATAATGCCTTGATCTCTTTTAGAGAAAACCCCACTTCACGGTAAAATAGAATTT
>ERZ507070.274-NODE-274-length-35613-cov-5.13133_pt1 | contig 35613 bp, 29 predicted proteins | sample MGYA00512865_ERZ507070 | MGnify/ENA metagenome assembly ERZ507070
CCTACACGACGCTCTTCCGATCTGCTGTTTGTGCTGATGGTGTATGCCGTGGCTGATATCGTGCGCAGCCTTGCGGCAAAAGGAAAAGGGGTGCAAGTCCCGGCGCGTGTGGGCAAATGGGCGGCCTTTGTGTTTGCGGCGGCTGGTATTTTATTTTTGGTATACAGCTGCAGGCTGCCTGAATATAATGCGGGCTATGACAGCAGGGATAATCATATTTATGCGGCCCTGAAACAGCTTGATGAGCAGAAAGTGGATACGGTTCTTGTAGGCGACGTATACGCCAGGCTGAATCTGTATTTCCATATTCGCAGATGCAGAGGGAAGGAACTGGTAATGGATTATGAGCAGCCGGATTATGTGCTTATGGATAAGGTACAGACCGGGCCGGAAGGGGAGGCACTGGTGTGGCCGTATGAGATGAATACGCAGGATTTTCCGTGGGAGTGGATAGAAAAGCATATGGAGGTAGTCTTTGAGGACGATTCTTATATTGCATATCAGGTGGTAAAATAGGAATAGCCTGGATCTTCTTGACGGAATCAAACATTGAGCAGATTCAGAAGCAATGTAAATAAATGCGCTTCATTTATCAGGAAGCCGTTGCCTTTATAATGGCGGCTTAAATATGTTTGTTTTTCAAATGCTCATCAAATAAAACCACCTGAATTCAGGTGGTTTTATTTGATGACATGAAAAAAACCCGTAACCTACGGGCTTTTCATAAGCTGCTGACGGGAATCGGACCCGTGACCTCCGCACTACCAATGCGACGCTCTACCGACTGAGCCACAGCAGCATTCCGGTGTCCTGCGAGGTGTTTCTCGCTGTCACCGAAAGCTAGTATAGCATGACAAAATCTGTTTTGTCAACAATAAATTTCATTTTTTTTATTTTTTGTTTTTGGAGAGTTATCAAAGGAAAAAGCATATAGTAATCAGAATGAATCCGGGCAAACAGAAAAAATATATATGGCATAAAATTTTGTCAAGTAACATGACATACTGTTGTCGTGTTACTTGTGTTATTCTGTGTGCAGATAGGAGGTATAAAATTATGATTGAATCAAGATGCGGCCTGCTGTGCAGTGAGTGCAAGTACCGGGAACAGATGGGATGTAAAGGATGTGTAAATATAGACAAGCCTTTCTGGGGCGATGCCTGTCCTTTAAAATCATGCTGTGAAGGGAGAAAACAGGAGCATTGCGGCAGCTGTCCGGAGTTCCCCTGCGAAGTGCTTAATCAGTTTGCATATGCCGAGGAAGAGGGAGACAATGGAAAAAGAATTGAGCAGTGCAGGCAATGGCAGACACAACAGCAAGTCAAAATGAAAAAAGAATATTCATCTGTCCCACAGTCAATGGCTCAAACAGAAACTTATGGCTTTTCCTGGATGGATTTTGTAACGGCAATTCCTTCTCCTTTATTTGTAGCCACATCATATAAATCAAATGGGAAAACGAATGCATGCCTGCAGTCCTGGGCTTGTTTTAACGGTGATTCAAAGGGATTTTATGCGATATTGTCAAGCGTCAATAAAAAAGGGCATTTATATCAGACTATAAAAGAAAAAAGCGAAGTGGTTCTTAATTTCCCGTCTGCTGATGTATATGAACTTTGCCTGGCAACCATAAAACATAATGGGTTTGAGGATGACGAAATTGCATTATCAGGACTTACTGCAAAACCAGCGTCAAAGGTTGATGCACCGGTTATAGAAGAGTGCTTCATGAATTTGGAGTGTAAATATTTATGGGAACGGGAAATAACTGAAAACAGCCCCCATGTATTAATGTGCCTGGAAGTGGTCAATGTATGTGTGGATGAACAGCATCTGGACGAAACGAAGCAGGGACGATATGGCGGAAACGGTTTGCTTTATAATATTCACTATCCTATAAATCCGGAGGATTTTACCGGAAAATCACACGATTGGATTGCAGTTCTGACAAAGTATAAGGATATGGGTGAATATTGATATTAGAGAACCGCGGTTCCGGAATTACATAGGAAAAATAAAATTGCAGCAGCGCCTGAAAGTTATAAAGCGCTGCTGAATCAGATGGATAAATGGGCGGCCATGCAGGGGCAGTCCGTTTATGGCACCAATTCACAGGAACAATCCTGGAATATTAATCAGGGACAATGCTAGAGAGACAGTTAATTATAGTTTTTGGTATAGAATGATTTCTTTTTCTGATTCTTCAGATATTTTCTGTAAATTGCACCGGGTGAAGATAGATTGGAATAAAGCATCCTCTTCATGCAGTTCAAAATAGTCCCCCAATATAAATTCGATATCGATATGTCTGCTGACAACGTCTGAATTACCGCATTTAAAAATATCGTAACTGTTCAGTACCCCTCACAGTTACTGCTAAAATCCATCCTAAATCGCCTTTGGCGATGGATTTTAGCACTCTTGAATCACTTTCTTACGGTCAACGCAGTAAATGCGCTGACCTGCTGAACAGTTACAAAATATCAACATAATATACAATACTGGAAACATCTTCACTTAAATCATAGTCTGCAGGGTTGTCTCTTTCTATGATAAAAGGTAAGTTTTCTAAAATCTGATTTATCTCGTCTGAATTTATCATTAGAACCCTTTCCATTTAAATATATGCCGCTGAAATCGGCGGATTTTACCTTTTTATTGTATTGATGATAGATTTTACAGAAAGGAAGTAATGTTGAGATATGTCTTTTATTTCTTTTGGCGCAACAGCGGTTCGCCGTCTGTCTGTACATTTGCCGGATATAAGCGATTCCATGTTGACAAGCCCTATCCATTAATGATACCATACAACTAAATATGAATCGTTTCATAACCATTTCAACCACATAAGCGGGCAGTTCGATTTGCCTGCTTTTTTAAGGAGGGAAAGCGTATGTTTTATGGGAGCCTCAGCGGCCTGCCCCTGCTGAAAAAGGGAAAAAGCAGAAGCATTAACTGGGAGAACCGGACAGGAGAAAAAGGAAAGGGAGGGATGGCGGCCAGTGATTTGGGGCCTTCCAGGAAAGGCTCACCCTGTATTCCGGGACTGGAGCCGGGAGAAACCGTGACGCTGGCCGAAATAGACGGTCCCGGCGTGATACAGCATATCTGGATTACGGTGACTGACAGGACAAGCGACAGAAACCGCTATATTCTCCGGGATCTTGTGCTGCGTATGTATTGGGACGGGGAAGAAAGCCCTTCTGTGGAAAGCCCGCTGGGAGATTTTTTCTGCTGCGGCTTCGGCGTGTCCTATCCGGTAAATTCCATGCCCATAGCGGTGAATCCCACCAGAGGCTTTAACAGTTATTTCCCCATGCCTTTCAGGAAAAAGGCTAAAATCACCATTGAAAACCAGTGTGATGAGACAGTAAATGCTTTCTTTTATCAGGTGGATTATTGCCTTCTGGATGAACTTCCGGAAGATACCGGGTATTTTCATGCCAGCTGGAGAAGAGCGCGTCTGACGGAAAAAGGAAAGGATTATGTGATTCTGGACGGCGTTAAGGGACGCGGGCAGTACGTGGGCACCTATATGGCTCTGACAACGCTGGAACGCTACTGGTATGGGGAAGGCGAGGTGAAGTTTTATATCGACGGGGATGAAGAGTATCCCACGATATGCGGAACCGGGACGGAGGATTATTTCGGCGGGGCATGGAGCTTTGCCACGCAGGAGAACGGACGTACGGTGGAGAACACCTATTGTACGCCGTTCCTGGGCTATCCGTACTATTCCCACCATGACACCTTTCTGCATAATGATTACCACAACGACGACCAGATGCCCCAGAGAAGCTTTTACCGTTGGCACATCATGGATCCTGTCCTGTTTGAGGAGGATTTGAAGGTGACTGTCCAGCAGATTGGGGTGTATCACGGAGGCCTGTTTGAGAGACAGGACGATGTGGCTTCCGTAGCCTACTGGTATCAGGCCGAGCCTCATCAGCCCTTCGGAAAGCTGATGGAAAGAAAAGAACGGTGGCCAAGATAGCATGGCGGCCAGAGTACAGGCAGCGGCCAAAAGAAAGAACGGTTATCAAGTATTAAGGAGAACGCAGATGAGCAGAGAATTGGATAAAGCAAGAGAATATGAAGCCGGGAAGAAGGAGCAGATACCGTCGGAACAGAAATGTGTATTCCACCTGACACCGCCGGTGGGCTGGATCAACGATCCCAATGGATTTTCCAGGTATCAGGGCGAATATCATTTGTTTTACCAGTACTATCCCTATGGCACTTCCTGGGGCCCCATGCACTGGGGGCATCAGAAAACAAAGGATTTTATCAAATGGGAGCTGGTTCCCTGCGCCCTGGCGCCTGACACGGAATATGACGGGCAGGGCTGTTTTTCAGGGAGCGCGGTGGAGCACGACGGAAAACATATCCTGATGTATACCAGCGTCTATGACAGGCTGCAGGAGGACGGAACACATAAAATAAGGCAGACCCAGAGTATTGCCATAGGCGACGGCGTCAACTACGAAAAGCTGTCCTGCAATCCGGTTATCAAAAGTGACGCCCTGCCTGAGGGAAGCTCTGTGGTGGATTTCCGCGATCCGAGAATCTGGAAGGAAAAAGATACCTTTTATTCCGTAATTGGAAGCCTGGACGCGGATGGAAGCGGGCAGCTGGCCCTGTTTTCTTCGGCGGATGCCGTGAAATGGCAGTTTAAAAGCATTCTTGACGCCAACGGCGGCAGATATGGAAAGATGTGGGAGTGCCCGGATTTCTTCCCGCTGGACGGCAGCCATGTGCTCATTGTTTCGCCGCAGTTCATGAGAGCGGAGGGGCTGGAATTCCATAACGGGCATAATTCCATATATTTTGTGGGAAGCTTTGATGAGGAAAACGGTAAATTCCATAGAGGCAAGGCAAAAAGCCTGGATTTCGGGATGGATTTTTATGCGCCGCAGACGGTGGAAACTGCAGACGGCAGAAGGGTGATGGTCGGCTGGCTGCAAAGCTGGGATAATTATCTTACCCCGGAGGAGTTTGAGTGGTCCGGAATGATGACTGTTCCCAGAGAACTGAAGCTTAAGAGTGGGAAACTGATACAGAATCCTGTCAGGGAACTGGAAAATTACCGCAGGAATGAGGTTGCCTGCAGGGATGTGAGGCTGTGTGAGGCGGACGGCCAGCGCAGGCTTCCCGGAATCAGCGGAAGAGTCCTGGATATGACGCTGGACGTGGATGTGCGCAGGGCCTCATCCTTTACAGTTCATCTTGCTTCGGACGGAGATTATGTGACTACAGTAAGCTATGATGTGAATCAGGGGACGCTGACCACAGACAGAACCTACAGCGGGCAGCGTAAGGACATGATCTGCAGCCGGACCATGTATGTGGACCAGAAGGATGGCTGTATTCGGCTGAGAGTGCTACTTGATAAATATGCGCTGGAGCTTTTCGTGAATGATGGGGAGCAGGCGATGACCTCTTTGCTGTATACGCCTCTTGAAGCGGATGGAATCGCCTTTTCCTGTACGGGAGAAGCCGTGTTTGACATAACAAAATACGATATTATTGTATAAATCAGGCAGCGGTTTGCATATGCAGCTGCCGGACAGCAGGATGACAGAGGTAAAAAAGGTCCCGGGAGATTGGCGATGGCCGCCATGGAGCTCCCGGGACTTTTTATTTTTCCAACTGTATTTACTGATTTACTGGCCGGGCGTTCCGGCCTGCTGGTCCTGTTGCTGCTGAAGCGCATGGGCATTCTGCAGGGCCATAATCTGAGAATTCAGGTTGTCGATTTCCTGCTGCGCCTGGGTGATTGCGTTCTGCGCCGCTGCCTGGCTGTCAGGATCGGTTGCCGCCGCTGCCTGCTGCTGGGCATTGAGAAGCACTGCCTGCGCGTTCTGCAGGGCTGCCTGCAGGTTTGCCATCTGTGCATCGTAATTGGCCAGCATATGCCTTGCATCCAGCTCCAGCTGCTGTTGGGCGATTATCGCATTGGCATTGGGATCAGCGAAGAATGCGGCATTATGAGGACACTGGTTAGCTGCCGTACCGTCCGCGTTCTGGTTAACATTGCCGCTGAGCGCCGCATCCAGCGCAGGGGTCATGGTTACCGTACCGGGCACGCCGAAAGGACAGAATTCCGTAGCGGGCAGGCCGGAATATTCACATACCATTCCCTGATAGTGCACATCGCAGGTTTCCGTGGGCACCGTTCCCTTGGCAAAATACTCCGTTTTCAGAGTCTCATCACACATACCCGGAATCGGCAGCTTGCCGGACTGGGAACATACGGTGGCGGTAACGATATCCGCAGGGACATTAAAGGCCTTGTTTTCCAGATTCTCGTGTATCTTGCTCATAGTGGCGCGCCATAAGGTTTTCGCCAGGTTCCTTTCACCGTTCTTGCCGGAAAGCTTGGCGTTATTGTCATAGCCTGTCCAGGTGGTGCAGGTGTAGTAAGGCGTGTAGCCTGCAAACCATACATCGTTGTAATCGGAGGTCGTACCTGTTTTTCCTGCAATGGACATGCCGCCGAAGTTGACGCTTGTGCCGGTACCGGAGGTAACAACATCCACCATGGCGTCCGTCAGAAGGAAGGCAGTGCTTTCCTTGATAACCTGACGGCTTTCCCCTGCGGTGTTGTCAATCAGGATATTTCCGTCATGATCCACGATTTTGGTATAAAGCTTGGGCTTAATATAGGTGCCGCCGTTTGCAATAGTAGCATAGGAAGCATTCAGCTCCATGTTGGTAACGCCATGGGTGATGCCGCCCAGGGCAAGTGACTGCTGAATATCGGAAAAAATCTGTCCGTTACGTTCTTCGCTTTCCACCAGGGTGGTAAAGCCGAAATTCTGAAGGTAATCATATCCCAGCTGCGGCTTGATGGAGGTCAGCGTCTTAACCGCTATAATGTTCAGGGAGTCGCGGATACCATCCCGGAGGGAACAGATTCCGCGGTAGCCGGAGCTGTACCAGTTGGATACCGGCTTGCCGTTGGCATAGTTAAACGGCGCGTCCACAAATACATCCGCCAGGGTCAGCCCCGCGCTGTCAAGAGCCGGCGCGTAGGTGGATACGATCTTAAAGGTGGAACCGGGCTGTCTGGTGGTGGAGGTGGCGCGGTTTAACGTACGGTTGGCTTCCTTTGCGCCGCGGCCTCCTACAAGGGCAACCACATTTCCGGTGGACTGATCCTCAATGGTCATGGAAATCTGCGGCTGGGGCGTCATGGAAATTTTCTCCGCAAGCACCTCGTCCCCGTCCTGAAGAAGGGATGCTTTATAGTTCTCGGCTGCCGCATAGGCATCGTCCTGGGAGGAGAAAAGCAGGGGATATTTTTTATCGCTTCCGTTCTGCTTCAGATAATCCTCCAGCATTTCCTTGCTGTAATTATTGGTTTCCCCGTTGGCGTGCTGGATGGTCAGCTGGTAATTCAGATACCAGGTAGTGCCGTCGGGATAGTTCTCCTCATTGGAGCATACTTCGTCGCAGATAGCCTGGATGGTGGGATCCTGCGTGCTGTAAATCTTCAGGCCGCCGCTGTAAAGCAGGGAAAAAGCCTGGGTTTCCGAATAGCCTGCAGCTTCCAGATCCTCCATGACCATTTCCGTTAATGCATCCACAAAATAGGAGTTGATGGCTGTTTCGCCGGTTTCCTCATTTACAATCTGTATGCGGGAATAAACGTCGTCACCCAGCGCTTCGTCGAATTCGGACTGGCTGATGTAGCCCTGCTCCAGCATGTCGCCCAGCACCTTTTCCCGGCGTTCCGCATTTTTCTCAGGATGGGTGATGGGATTATATCTGGAAGGATTCTGGGTAATGGCGGCAATTACCGCGCACTCGGAGAGATTCAGCTCCCATACATTTTTACCGAAATAACGCTTGGAAGCCGCCTGCACACCCAGGGTGTTCTGCCCCAGGTTGATGGTGTTCATGTAGTTTTCCAGGATTTTATCCTTATCCATCTGCTTTTCCAGCATGATGGCAAGGTACTGCTCCTGGATTTTACGCTTTACCTTGACCGCAAAGCCTTTTTCACTTTCACTTGTCCAGCTTGTAAGAACGTTGTTCTTAATCAGCTGCTGGGTGATGGTACTGGCGCCCTCGGAAAAATGTCCCGAAGTCAGGCCGATGAAACCGGCACGGATAATACCCTTGATATCAATTCCGTTATGTTCGTAAAAACGTGCGTCCTCAATTGCCACGAAAGCATGCGCCAGATTCTCAGGAATCTTGTCCATGCTTACAGGCACACGGTTGGAGCCTTCCGCATCCAGCTTGGCAATCTGATTGCCCTCCGCATCATAAACAAAGGTGGAAAAGCCGCTGGGTGACACATCGATATCCGTATCCGGCGCTGACGCCAGAATGCCCTTTACAACTCCCAGACCGCCGCAGACACCGATAATTCCCACGGCCAGAATGAGCAGAAGAATGGCTTTAAAAAAGGTAAGAGCAAATCGCTTGCTCCATTTTTTTGATTTGGAACGCAGTGCCTTTTTTTTCTTTGCGGCACCTCTTTTGCCATAATTCATGAAATTATGCCTCCTTAAGTTAAAACAGGAAGTTTTATGGAACCAGTATCCACAAAAAACCACCTGTAATGTCCCATTTCAGGGCTTTTTCCGACAGCTCCAAAATGGCATTACTTATCTGATTATAGCAAATATAGGCAGGTAAATAAAGGTTTTTCTTCCATATTAAGAATTGTTCACAATAATATACATTTTTAAACATAGGGGGGAGCTGAATCACTTGCTGATAACAGATGCACAGGATATAATAAAAAAGCCGGAGGAACCTGCGACGGCGGGGAAAGGAGAATCCATGGAATTCAGACTGTTAATCATAGAAGACGAACCGGATATCCGGCTCATGATAGAGGAAGCATTATCGCTGCCCGGCTACCGCATCACGTCGGCGGAGGACGGCCAGCAGGCGTTGCAGCTTTTTTCGGAGAAAGAGGGCTGGGATCTGGTAGTCCTGGATCTGATGCTGCCGAAGGTGGACGGTCTCACCGTACTGCGTAAAATCAGGGAAAAAAGCACGATGCCGGTGCTCATCCTGTCGGCCAGAAACGGGGAATATGAAAAGGTGCTGGGACTGGAATACGGCGCGGATGACTATATAACCAAGCCTTTTTCCGTGATTGAGCTGCAGGCCCGGGTAAAGGCCTTCCTGCGGCGGGCCAACGAATACGCCAGGAGCGTGCCGGAAAGGGAGAACGAAGCCGGGCAGACGCAGTTACGAATCGGGGATCTGCTCATCGATCTGGGTAATCTGACCGTACAAAAACGTGGGGAAGGTATCAGCCTGACTGCAAAGGAATTCGATATTCTGAGGCTCCTGGCCGGAAATCCCTCCAGGGTTTATACGAAAATCCAGATTTATGAATCGGTATGGGATGAGAATTTCCTGAAGGATGAAAATGTAATCAACGTCACCATCCGGAGGCTGCGGGAGAAAATTGAAGATAACCCCTCGGCGCCGGTCTATATTAAGACCGTCTGGGGGATCGGTTATAAAATGGGAACGGGGGAAGCGGAGTGAAGCTTGTGATATGTCTGGCGGCGGGGAGCCTGTTTGCCGCGTTGTTTATTGTGTATTTTTATAAATACAGAAAGCTGTCGGGACAGCTGGCAGATCTGAATAACCAGCTGGACGAATCCCTGAAAAAGGGAGGGGAGGACAGCGTGCTTGTATACTCGGATGAGCCTGCCGTACGTCAGCTGGCGGCCCGGGTGAACCGGCTGCTGGAGCTGCAGGGCAGCCTGACAGCCAGGGCGCGCCTACAGGAGGAGCGGGAACGGCGGATGCTTGTTAATATATCCCATGATCTGAAAACGCCCCTCACCGTGGTGTACGGATATGCGGAGATGCTGCTGGCCCCGGAGTTAAACCTTGCGCCTGCCGTCAGGACAAAGGTGGAAAAAATATATGCCAAAACCAGGGATGTGCTGGATATGCTGCTGCTCTTTTTTGATTTGGCAAAAATGGAGTCAGGCGAGCTGCAGATGGAGAAGGCGAAAATCGATGTGTGTGAAATCTGCCGAAGCGAGCTGGCGGGGTATTATGAAATGCTTCAGGATGCGGGTTTTACGGTGGAAGCATCCATTCCGGAGGAGGAGCTGTATATGAACGGGGACGCCCAGGCCATGAAGAGAATTCTGGGGAACCTGATTCAGAATGCCCTCCGTTACGGCGCGGATGGCCGGTATCTGGGGATTTCTGTCGCCAGAGAGGACCGCGGGCTTGCGATCAGGGTGACGGATCGGGGAAAAGGCATTGTGGAGGAAAACCAGGATAAAATTTTTGAAAGGCTGACCACGCTGGAGGATTCCAGAAACAAGAAATACCAAGGCAGCGGCCTGGGGCTGACGATTACCAAGCGGCTGACGGAAGCCATGGGCGGCAGCATCCGTGTGAAGAGCAGGCCCTACAGGGAGACTGTTTTTACGCTGTTTTTTCCGCAGGGTGTGCAGATGTAAGGGGCCTGACAGGAAAATGTAAGGAATTTGTTATCTTTTGAATGGCCGGGGACAGTATAATCGTTATCAGTCAGATAGAAAAAACGGCAGACCGCCGGATAAAGGAAAGTGAGAAGAAAATGTCGGATGTGATTGTACTGGAGGATGTCACCAAAAGGTACGGAAATGAAGAAGTGGTAAAGAACGCTTCCATGCATGTGAAGGAAGGGGAAATCTATGGTTTCCTGGGGCCCAACGGCGCCGGTAAAACCACGGTGATGAAGCTGATCCTGAACCTGGCAAAGCCGGACTACGGCAATATCAGGGTGTTCGGGGAGCCGGTGCTTCCGGATTCCTATACGTATCTGCGTTATGTGGGAAATCTTATTGAAACGCCCTGTTTTTATGAAAAACTCAGCGCGGGAAGAAATCTCAGGCTGCACTGTGAGTACATGGGGATTTATGAGGAAGGAAGAATTGAACAGGCGTTGGAGCAGGTAGGGCTGCAGGGCTGTGAGAACAAAATCGTGGGGAAATTTTCTCTGGGCATGAAGCAGCGCCTGGGAATCGCCAGGGCGCTGCTTGCAAAGCCAAAGCTGCTTTTGCTGGATGAGCCGATCAACGGGCTGGATCCTGTGGGCATAAGGCAGACCAGGGACTTGCTTGTGCATCTGAAAGAGGCCTGTGGAACCACAATTCTGATTTCCAGCCATATCATTTCTGAAATCGAACAGCTGGCGGATACTGTGGGCGTTATCAATAAAGGCAGGATGCTTAAAGAGATGCCGATGGAGGAAATCCGCAGAGAGGCGGTCCAATATCTGGAGGTCCATGTGAATGACGTAAGAAAAGCAGCCATTGCGCTGGAGGAACGATACGGACGGCTGAACTATAAAATCATTTCCGATTCCGGGCTCCGTATTTATCAGGATCTGCCCTTTGATGAAATCAGCAGGCTGCTGGTGCAGGCAGGGGTGGCAATTCTGAACATGGGAAGCAAAAATGATACGCTGGAGGATTATTTCTTCGGTATGTTAGGGGAGGATGGGGAATGATTCACTTAATGAAGCTGGAACTTATGAAAGAAAAGTTTACGGGCACGCTGATAGCCCTGGTTTCCATTATGCTTTTCTGCCTGGGATTTGTCGTGTTGATTTGTTATTCCACGCTGGCGGAGGATGGAACCTTTCCGTTTACCACGGTGCAGGAACTGTTTTTGATAGGCGATGTTCTTTACAGGGTGTGTTTTATTGTGTTTGCCGGAGTGCTCATCGCCAGGGTTGTGGTAGGGGAATTTGACACCGGTAACGCCAGGAACCTGTTTACCTATCCCATACCCAGGAAAAAACTGCTGGGCTGCAAGCTGCTGCTTGTTTCCCTGATTACCTTCGTGGGGTATACGGTGTCTAATCTTGTTTATATTGTATCGGTAACCCTGATTAACAACTGGAAAAACATGGTCCCCCAGCATATTTCCCTGCAGATGGCTGCGGAAGCGGTGCCGGGGATCCTTCTGGAGGGCGTTCTGCTCTGCGGCATCAGCCTTCTTGCCCTGCCCTTCGGTATGCGGAAAAAATCAGTATCCCAGACGATTGTGGCGGCGTCAATAATCAGCATGGTGCTTAACGGAGGCTTTGGGGACAACGTAAACGGACGGCTTTACAGCATAGCGGCAGTTCCGGTTCTGCTGTGCCTTGTGGGAATTGCGGCCGCCGTATATACGTGCAGGCGGGTTTGCAGGAAGGATGTATAGCTGATGTATAAGCTTTGCAGATGCCGGCCGGATAGAAAATAGCAGGGCAGCCTGTCAGTTGGAAAGGGCGGAGTTCCATGATTGTTTGAAAAAATATAAAAGCGGCATTTCCATTATGCGGGGATGCCGCTTTTGGGCGTGTTTGGAAATTTATCCCTCAGGCGGGGCGGACTGCTGCCTGCGGAGCGATAGAAGAATGAAAAAATGTCAAGTATCATTACCAATTCTCACCACAGTATGCTATAATTCCAGTAAGAATGCTTAAAGTGAAGGGGCTGGAGTATACATAAGAGGAGAGGGTACGAATTTTGAATAATAATAACAAGGGACATAAGATTCGGTTCAACCGGGTGGATGTGCAGGTTTTCCTTATGACGGCTGTCATTGTGGTGTTTGCCTGCGGGCTGATTTTCCTGGTTAATTACAGTCTTTCCTACGGCAGTATGATTACTGCGCTGAAGGAACGGGCTGAAAACATACATAAATACCTGGAAAATTATCTGGATGTGAGCATGTTTTATGACCTGAATGTAAAAGAGGACGGGGAGCAGCCGGTTTACGACAGTTCCCACACAATTCTGGAAGCTGCGCGAAGGGCCACGGGGGTACGTTATCTTTATACTGCCAAAGTGACAAAGGACGGTGATTATATTTATCTGGTGGATGGCCTTTCTGAAGACAGTCCTGATTTCCGTTATGTGGGGGATGCCATAGAGCCTGAGTGCATTGCGGACATGAAACGGGCGATGGCGGGAGAGACCGTGTTCCCCGGCCAGATTAACAAGACGACATGGGGGCCTGTTTTTATTTCCTATTTTCCGATGCATGACGGGGAGCAGGTTATCGGCGTGCTGGGAATCGAATTCGATGCCGGGACGGAATATCAGGCTTTCCGGTTTATGAAAATAGCCACGCCTGTGGTGATTTTGATGTCCTGCATTGCGGCCGCTGTGATTGCGGTGCTTCTGTTCCGGAGGATTTCCAATCCTTCCTACAGGGATATATTCAATTCGGACATGCTTACCGGACTGAAAAACAGGAATGCCTTTGAGGTGGATCTGCACAACCGGGAACAGCAGGGAAAAAAAGAGGGGCTGGCCATACTTTCCTTCGATTTGGACCGGCTGAAGGATGTGAATGATACCTTCGGGCATGGGTGCGGGGATGATTATCTGAGAGTCAGCAGCGGTATCATACAGGATGCCATCTATGGCAAATGTGTGCTGTACCGGATCGGCGGAGATGAGTTTATCGCAATGATCCAGGACGTAACGCAGGAAGAGGTAGAGGATATGCTGCGGGAAATCCGCGTTATGGCAGAGCAGGAGAGCCAGAGCAGAAGGTTTGATATCAGTATTTCGGCCGGCTACGCTTTTTATGATGCGGCGCAGGATAAGACGCTTAATGATACCCTTAAACGTTCCGACGCATGTATGTACAGGAATAAAAAGGAGAATGAGGGCATCATTGATCACGAACAGATGCAAAGTTAGGATAAAGGATTCCGGGTCCCGGAGTATGCGGGGCGGGAATCCTTTTTATTAGCTTTAGCGTGTAAATGACAGGGAGAAAATACCATGATAGAATTAAAGGCTTATAATAAAAATGCCTGTGAGAAAATAATTAAAACCAGCAGCATTTATTTTTCCAATGTATTAGCTTTTCATACACCAGGAAGGGTATGGGTGGATAATGAAGAGAATATCAAGCTTATTCTGGTATATAGCGATTACCAAAAAGGATTTCAGTTTATGGGAAGTACTGTGCCGGAAGCTAAATACGCGGAAATTAGAGAGTTTGTTGATACAGTAATTGTAGATTTTATGAAGAAAAAGGAACTGACGGTTTTTGAGTATGGAGCTGATACGGATGCATTAATAAAAATGCTGGATAAGATATTTGTTGGAAAGGAGATTAGCAAATCTAAACAGCTTGTTTTTGAATATGAGGGGAATGTGGGGATGAAAAGTTTTGGGGAGAATTATCAAATAGTTCCGATTGATCATTCCTTTTTCAATAATAATTACAGCAATATAAATTATATCGTGGATGAAATAATGTTGAGTAGTGGAAGCATTGAATGTTATTTGCAAAATGGATTTGGTTATGCGGCAATTGATAATGACAGAATAATTGCAAGAGCTATGGTTGTTTTTCAATATGCCGGTATGGATAATATCAGTGTCGATACCCTGGAGGGATACCGTAATAAAGGATTATCCACGAAATTAGTACTAAATACTTTGGGACAGGTCCTTGCAAGAAAGCATGTTCCGTTGTGGGATTGTGATGAAGAGAATATACCATCAAAAAAAGTTGCGGAAAAATGCGGTTTTGTAGTGAGTTATCAGGAACAGGTATGCTGGTTTGAAATTAATGCTGGAAAATAAGAAGAATAAATGAAAAAAGAAAGTGCAGGAAACGAAAAAGTGTTGGAGTAGTACGCCGATATTTGTTATAATGATTTGAGAAAAATGGTTGAGTCGACAGAGCAGTGAAGTGGGAGGGGGAGAATGACAGAGGGAATATTTGCAGGTGTCGGAATAACAGTAGCACTGCTTATTTTGTTTACCTCGCTTAAGTTTATCTGCGAAAAAGAACAGGCAGACATAATATTTTGCAGAAAGAGGTACGAGACATGATTATTTTTATAAGGCAGGAGGAAGAAAAGGATTACCGCCGTGTGGAAGAGGTGACAAGGCAGGCATTTTCCTATCCTGGAAGAATTGAAAATGGTAAAATAGGCTGTCCCTACGAGCATTGGATGGTTAATGAGCTGCGCCGCAGGGATGGAATATTGTCTTTAAGCCTGGTTGCAGAAGTGGAGCAGCAGGTGGTTGGGCACATTATATGCAGCAAAGCGGTGGTCCGAAAAGAAGAAATAACGCTGCCGGTCCTGAATTTCGGCCCTCTCAGCGTTTTGCCCGAATATCAGCGGAAGGGTGTTGGGAAGGCGCTTATAAACGGGATGCTGGAAAAAGCAAAAGCAGAGGGTCATGGAGCCATTCTATTTTTCGGCCGGCCGGAGTATTATCCGCAGTTTGGATTTAAGGAAGCTTCTGTGTATGGGATTTCGGATTGTGAGGGATATAATTTTTCCGCTTTTATGGCAATGGAGCTGATTCCGGGTTATTTACTTCCGGCAAAGGGCGGGAGATATTATGAATCCGATATCTACAATGATGATCTGCACCGTGAAGAGGTGAAGGAGTTTGACAAGACTTTTTAGGCGGAAAGAGTATTTATAATAGGAAGAAAAGGGGAGCAGCATGTATTATTCAACAACATATCCTTCTCCTGTGGGCTTATTGACCCTGGCCTGTGATTTGACCGGCAGCAAGCTTGTGGGGGTATGGCTGGAGGGGCAGAAGTATCATGGGAATACCATTATGGACGGCATGACGGAAAAAAGCGGCATGCCTGTATTCGACAGGACGAAGGACTGGCTGGACCGCTATTTTGACGGGAAAAAGCCCGTGGCAGACGAACTGCCGTTAGCGCCTGTGGGCAGCAAATTCCGTCAGGAGGTATGGCGTATTTTATGTGAAATCCCATATGGCGAGGTGATTACCTATGGGGATATCGCAAAGAAAATGGCTGCAAAGATGGGAAGAACAAGCATGTCGGGCCAGGCAATCGGCGGTGCGGTGGGGCATAACCCTGTTTCCATTATTATTCCATGCCACCGGGTGGTAGGGGCAAATGGCAGCCTGACCGGGTATGCGGGAGGTATTCCTGCCAAAATAAAGCTGCTTGAACTGGAAGGCGTGGATATGTCCCGGTTATTTGTGCCGAAGAGGGGCACGGCGTTATAAGCGCTGTGTCTGTTAAAATAAAAAAGAAAGGGAATAAAAAAATGAAGAAGAAAGCAATTATCAGCAGTATTATCACTGTACTGTGTATCGTAGCAGCAGTGGTTCTGCGGATTGCCATGGACAAGGTTGACGTGGAATACACGGAGGTGAAGGCAACCGTCGTAAGCTCTGAAGAAAGAGTGAGGCGTGTATATGGAAAAAGCCAGAAGTATTACGAGGTGGTAGTGGAGTACGAAGGCCGGGAATACGAGCTGCAGAATGTTTATAACAGTTATTCCTACATGCCTGGCAGGGAGACAACAGCGTATCTGCATGATGGCAAGCTGTATGCGAACGTTGCGGGAATTACCAGCACCACCCCGGTGGCTACGGTTTATTTCGTGTTTCTTTTCGCATCTGTTGGTATGGTGATTGTGACCTGCATGTTATTCAGCAAGGCGAAACAGGAAAAATAACAGGGGTAAATGTATAGAAGGAGTGTTCTGCCAGAGCAGGTTAGCTTAGGTTCACTGCCTTTATAAGTTCGTTATCAAGCAATAAATACATAGGGAGGAATTAAAAATGGGAGAAGAAAAAAGAACCAACCCCGGAGATTCCAACAGAATCACGAGGGAATATATGGACTCACTGCTGCTGGAAATGCGTCATCTGGACGGAAAGCTGCCGGTGACGGAAATGGAGCTTTACGGGGAAACGTTTGCCACGCCGGTAATGACAGCCGCCCTGTCGCACCTGAATAATGTACATGAGACAGGGATGGCCGGACTGGCGGAAGGCGCGCATCTGGCCGGAGCCGTAAACTGGGCCGGCATGGGTGATGAAGAGGAGCTGGAAAGAATCACGGCCACAGGGGCGCGGACAATTAAGATTATCAAGCCCTATGAAGACAACGATTATATTATCAGCCGGATCAGACATGCAGAAAAATGCGGTGTCCTGGCGGTTGGAATGGACATAGATCATGCTTTTTCCTGGAAGGGAACCTATGATAACGTCTGCGGCATGCAGATGAAGGCGAAATCCCTGGAGGAGCTGAAGGAATTCGTAAAGGCGACGAAGCTGCCGTTTATTGTAAAAGGCGTATTGAGTGAGCGGGACGCATATAAATGCCTGGAGGCGGGAGTGCAGGGAATCGTGGTTTCCCATCACCATGGAATTATGGATTACGCAGTGCCTCCGTTTAAAATCCTGCCTTCTATTGCAAAAGTAATACAGAAGCAGATTCCTGTTTTCGTGGACTGCTGCATTGAGAGCGGCGCGGATGTCCTGAAAGCGCTGGCGCTGGGCGCGGATGCGGTCTGTGTGGGAAGAGCGCTCATGGGGCCCCTGGGAGAGAAAGGCCCTGAGGGAGTGCGGGAAAAGATCGAATCCATTACGGAAGAGCTTGCAGGGATGATGGCACATACGGGCTGTGCGGATCTGGCGCATATTGACCCTGAGATCATATGGAATAGATAAAGGGCATGCATTAAGTACCGGAAAAAGGACAGTATTTATCAGGATAAGCAAAATACGTAATTCATAATTTGTTCACAGAACAGACATAAAAAATTCATTTGTATTGGAGCCTGCTCCAGGTGATAAAATGAATCACATGTAACAGTTCAGACAGGGCTGTATATCTTTCAATTACATCAGGCCGGGCAGGAAAATATTGACTGCCGGAGGATGCGGATCTATACTTAATAACTGTAGCTGGCAGGAGGGCGGCATTCCAAGAATGCATATAATGTACCGAAGTACAGTTCCCTCATTTCTGCATATACAGGTACAATTCGCTGAACGTTTGGGAAGCAGCGGTGCTTCTTGCATTTTTAAATAATTTTAATGATGGAACTATGGATGCCATGAAGGCGTTGGATTCCTTAAGGGAAGCATACTTCACGGCATCCGTTTTTGTTTGGCGCCCGAACGGATGTGTGGATGAAACAGCATGTATAAAATCAGGCGTATGTTTTTCCGGGAAGCTCTTCCGGGAAGAAATATCTGACACAAATGGGAGGACAACGACAAATGAAAAAGAAAACAATGGCAGCATTTATTTTGACTGTGAGCCTTGTTGCAGCCGCGCTGTCCGGCTGCGGCAGCAGTGCTGAAAACGGCAACATGGGAAACGGCGGCAGTGCGGAAAACGGCGGCAGTGCGCAGCAGGACCCGGCACAGTCAGGACAGGCAGCAGAAGCGCAGGGTGCGGCGGCTGAGAGCGTCCAGGGGGAATCCGGGCAGGCAAAGGATTCCGTAATTGTAACCATGCCGTCCACCTCGGAGCCGGAGGCGGGCTTTGATCCTGTTTATGGCTGGGGTGCGGGTGAGCATGTGCATGAGCCGCTGATCCAGAGCACATTGACGACTACCACGGCAGATTTAAAAATAGGGAAAGATCTGGCCACGGATTACTCTGTCAGCGAGGATGGGCTTACCTGGACGGTAACAATACGGAACGATGTGAAATTTACGGACGGAGAGCCGCTGACAGCCTCCGATGTGGCTTTTACCTACAACCTTTGTGTACAAAACAGCAGCGTCAATGATTTTACCATGCTGAAGGAAGCTGTGGCTTTGGATGATACCACGGTGGAATTCCACATGAATACGCCTTTTTCCATCTGGCCTTATACCATGGCTATTGTGGGAATTGTGCCGGAGCATGCTTATGATGAGAATTACGGGCAGAACCCCATTGGCTCGGGCCGTTACCTTATGAAGCAGTGGGATAAGGGGCAGCAGGTGATTTTTGAAGCGAACCCGGATTATTATGGCGAGGAAATCAAAATCAAAAAGCTTACCGTTTTGTTCATGGATGAGGATGCGGCGCTGGCAGCAGCTATGGCCGGCCAGGCAGATGTGGCGCATACGGCGGCGTCCTATGCGGATCAGGTGATTGACGGTTATCAGCTGCTCCGGGTGGCCAGCGTGGATAACAGGGGGATTAACCTTCCCACAGTATCACCGCAGGAGCGGGACAGTAAACCCATTGGCAATGCGGTAACCTCCGATGCGGCGGTGCGCCGTGCCATTAATATAGGGATTGACCGGGAAGAAATGATTGACAATGTGCTCAATGGCTATGGTACGCCGGCCTACAGCGTATGTGACAAGATGCCCTGGTATAATCCATCGGCGCAGGTGGCATATGATCCGGACGCTGCGAAGCAGCTGCTTGAGGAGGCCGGCTGGAAGCAAGGCAGCGACGGCATCCGGGAAAAAGACGGGGTGAGGGCGGCCTTTTCGGTGATGTATACCCCCGGGGATTCGGTGCGCCAGGCCCTGGCCGAGGATTTGGCAAACCAGTTAAGGGAGCTTGGCATTGAGGTGACAACGGAGGGCGCAGGCTGGGATGTGGCTTATGATAAGGCGCAGGCGCAGCCCCTGGTATGGGGATGGGGGGCGCATACCCCCATGGAGCTTTATAATATTTACCATACCCTTCCGGCCACAGGAAGTGCGGAATATTCTCCTTATTCCAATAAAGCAGTGGATAATTACATGGATGGTGCATTGAAGGCAGGGGATCTGGAATCCACCTATGAGCTGTGGCAGAAGGCACAGTGGGACGGGAAAACCGGAGTTACCCAGGAGGGGGATATCCCCTGGGTATGGCTGTGTAATGTGGATCATCTTTATTATGTAAGGGACGGCCTGCAGGTGGCCGGACAGAAAATCCATCCTCATGGGCATGGATGGTCAATCGTCAATAATGTGGATCAGTGGGAGTGGAAATAAACGTGAAAGAGAACCGTCTGGTAAGACGAATCGGGAAAAAATTCATAAGAATGCTTCTGCTTCTGGTCACGGTGAGCATTGTAACCTTTACCCTGGTAAGCATGTCGCCCATTGACCCGCTTCAGGCCAATGTGGGACAGGCGGCGCTGGGCGCCATGAGCCAGGAGCAGAAGGCCCGGCTGGAGGAGTACTGGGGGGTGAACACCCCTCCGGTACGCCGCTATCTGAACTGGGGAAAGGCCTTCCTTTCCGGGGATATGGGAACCTCCCTGCTTTACAGACAGCCGGTTAACCGGGTGATCGGCGTGAAGCTGGCCAATTCCCTGTTCCTTATGGTGATCGCCTGGCTGATTTCCGGTATCCTGGGACTGCTTTTGGGGATGTTTGCCGGTATCTTCCGGGGAACCTGGATCGACAGGGTGATCAGAGGCTATTCCCTGTTGATTTCCAGTACGCCTGTGTTCTGGCTGGCGCTTCTTCTGCTTCTTGTCTTTGCCGTGTGGCTGAAGGTGCTTCCTATCGGCTTAAGCGTGCCCATCGGCGTGGAGGCGTCGGGTGTGACCTTTTTTGACAGGGTGCGCCATGCCGTGCTTCCTGCAATTACCTTAAGCATCACAGGCGTTGCGGGAATTACGCTGCATACCCGGGAAAAAATGATAGATGTCATGGAAAGCGACTACATGCTTTTTGCCCGGGCAAGGGGGGAAAGCACCTGGACCATGGTAAAAAGGCATGGCCTGCGTAACATCCTTCTTCCGGCAATGACGCTCCAGTTCGCTTCCGTCAGTGAAATCATCGGCGGCTCCGTCCTGGTGGAGCAGGTTTTTTCCTATCCGGGCCTGGGGCAGGCGGCGGTTACGGCGGGTACGGGAAGCGATGTGCCGCTGCTGATGGGAATTACGCTGGTGACGGCGGGCATCGTTTTTCTTGGTAATTTTATTGCCGATGTGCTTTACGGTGTGATCGATCCCCGTATGAGGAAGGGAGGGGAGCCTTCATGAACCGGAGAAAAAGAACCCTGCTGATTTTCGGCCTGGCACTTCTTTTCCTGGCGACGGTGACGCTGTCCGGAATGCTTTGCCATGATGCAGCGCGAAAGACGGATTTCAGCGTAAAAAACCTGCGTCCCTGCGGATTGTATCTGTTCGGTACAGACTGGCTGGGGCGGGATATGCTGGCCCGCACTCTGACAGGGCTTTCCATGAGCATCCGCATCGGACTGTGCACCGCGGGAATCAGCGCCTGCATCGCCCTGGCGCTGGGTATCATGTCCGCAGTGCTGGGGAGCCGGGTGGACGCTGTGATTTCCTTCCTGATTGACACCATTATGGGAATTCCCCATATCCTTCTGCTGATTCTGGTTTCCTTTGCCTTTGGAAAGGGCTTTAAGGGCGTGGTGTTAGGTGTGGCGCTGACGCACTGGCCGTCCCTGGCCAGAGTTATCCGAAGCGAGGTCATGCAGCTTAAGGACAGTGAATACATTCAGGCGGCGGCCAGGCTGGGACAGGGAAAGCTTACCATTGCCGTAAGGCATATGCTGCCCCATCTTTTTCCCCAGTTCGCGGTGGGGCTGATTCTGATGTTTCCCCATGCCATACTGCATGAGGCCAGCATCACCTTCCTTGGCTTCGGCCTTACCTCCGAGCAGCCTGCCATCGGCGTCATTTTGTCGGAAAGCATGAGGTACCTGATTACGGGGAAATGGTGGCTTGCCGTGCTTCCGGGCGTCATGCTGGTATTGACGGTAGAGCTGTTTGACGTGGCGGGGAATGCGCTCAGGAGGCTGCTGGATCCGTCCAGCGTGCAGGAATAGGGCAGGCTTTGGCGGTAACTGTGAGTAACTGTGAGGGTAAGCTGCATTTCCACAAATAACATTTTAAGAAAATACATTTTCAGAAATAAGCGAGGCGGAACATGATCTGTTCGGAGAAATTTCATATATTGGAAATCAGGGATCTGTCCGTTTCCTTCCGGCAGTATGACAAGGGGACGAGACAGGTGGATCTTCCGGTCATATCCAGGCTGAACGTGGCGGTGCATGAAGGGGAAATCGTAGCGGTGGTAGGCTCCAGCGGCTCAGGGAAAAGCCTTCTTGCCCACGCGGTCATGGGGCTGCTTCCCTCCAATGCACGGTGCGGCGGGGATATTTATTTCCTTCAGGAGCCGCTGACGCCAAAGAGGCTTGCGCATATCAGGGGAAAAGAGATTGCGCTGGTGCCCCAGAGTGTCACTTATCTGGATCCTTTGATGAAGGTGGGAAAGCAGGTGCGTGGAGGAAGGAAGGATCGGGAAGCCGGAAAGCGGCAGCAGGCGCTTTTTTCCCAGTATGGCCTGCCGGAGGATACGGCGGAAAAATACCCTTTTGCCTGTTCCGGCGGAATGAGCCGGCGGATTCTCCTGGCAACGGCCCTGATGGAAAATCCAAGGCTGATCATAGCGGACGAGCCGACCCCGGGCATGGAACTGGCGCTGGCAAAAAAAGCGATGGAGGATTTCCGGCGGTTTGCGGATGCGGGAAACGGCGTGCTGCTGATTACCCATGATATCGAACTGGCGCTGGAGGTGGCGGACAGAATCGCCGTTTTTTATGCGGGGACAACGGTGGAGGAAGCGTTGGTGGGAGATTTTGCCTCCCAGGAGCTTCTGCGCCACCCTTATACCAGGGCTTTATGGAGGGCTATGCCCCGGAACGGCTTTACTCCCATTGACGGTGTACAGCCTTATGTCAAGGATCTGCCGGAAGGCTGTGTATTCGGGCCGAGGTGTCCGGATTTCTCTCCGGAATGTCTGGGGGAGATTCCGGAACGGGTGGTGCGCTGCGGTACGGTGCGCTGTATCAAATGCAGGGAGGATGATTCCCATCACCACCATGGAAAGGGATTGGAATCGGCGGTAAAGGAGGCCAACGGACATGCTGGAAGCTGAAAATATTTTTTTCTCCTATCAAAAGGGAGAACCGCCGGTGCTCAAGGGCGTCAGCCTCAGCGTGGGCCCCGGGGAGCGGGTGGGCGTGCTTGCGCCCAGCGGTTATGGAAAAACGACGCTGATGAAAATACTGGCAGGATATCTGCAGCCGGATGCAGGCCGTGTACTTGTGGATGGGAAACCGCTTCCTGCAAAAGGTTACTGTCCGGTGCAGATGGTCTGGCAGCACCCGGAAAGGGCGGTGAACCCCCGCCTCACCCTGCGCAAAACGCTGGCGGAGGGCGACGGCATTGACCGCAGGCTGGAAGAAGGGCTGGGGATTGAAGAGGACTGGAAGGGTCGCTTTCCCCAGGAACTGTCCGGCGGGGAGCTGCAGCGTTTCTGCATTGCCAGGGCGCTGGGAAGGCGTACCAGGTATCTGATTGCGGACGAAATCAGCAGCATGCTGGATCTGATTACCCAGGGGCAGATATGGAATTTCCTCATGGAGGAGACGGCGCGGCGGCAGATTGGCATGCTGGTGGTCAGCCACAGCCGGGAGCTTCTGGATTACGTATGCACCAGGCAGGTGGAGCTGAAAGGGCTGCAGGGAACGGAGTTGTTGAAAACAGGCAGACAGGAGAAGACGAATGGATACACAGGAAATTTTAATGCAGTTTAAAAACGGGGAAATGTCACTGGAGGAAGCGGAGGCTTATCTGAAGCGTCAGCCTTTTGAGGATATGGGATATGCCAAGCTGGATTCCCACAGAAAGCTGCGTTCCGGTTTCGCGGAGGTTATTTTCTGCAGCGGCAAGGCGGATGCCCATCTGAAGGAGATTTTCAGACATTTGTATGAGGAAGAAGGGGAGGTGCTGGGAACGAGGGCGTCGCTTTCTCAGTACGAACTGATTAAGAAGGAATTTCCCCAGGTACAGTATGATGAGATTTCCCGCATCCTCAAGATTGAAAAAGAAGGGAAGAAGAGGATTGGCAGGATTGCCGTGTGCACGGCAGGTACGGCGGATATTCCCGTGGCGGAGGAAGCGGCGCAGACGGCGGAATATTTCGGCTCAAATGTGGACCGTATTTATGATGTGGGAGTGAGTGGTATTCACAGGCTGATGTCCCGGCTGGATGTGATACAGAGCGCCAACTGCGTGGTTGCGGTGGCGGGGATGGAAGGGGCGCTGGCCAGCGTCATCGGCGGGCTGGTGAGCAATCCGGTGCTGGCCGTGCCCACCTCGGTAGGCTATGGCGCTAATATGCACGGGCTGTCCGCGCTTCTGACCATGATCAATTCCTGTGCCAACGGGATTGCGGTGCTCAACATCGACAACGGCTACGGCGCAGGTTATATGGCGACGCAGATCAACAGGCTGGCGGTACGGCAGGGTGATGGTGTATAATATACGGCAGAGGACAGAAAAACGGAGCCTGCGGGTGCAGGCGGACAGGAGCATAAATGGACGAAATTTTATATTTGGAATGCCTTTCCGGCATCAGTGGTGATATGACGGTGGCGGCCCTGCTGGATTTGGGGGCTGACGAGGAGGTGCTGCGCAGGGCGCTTTCCAGCCTGCCGCTTAGCGGCTTTTCCGTTGAAATCAAAAGGGTTGTGAAATCAGGGCTGGATGTATGTGATTTTAATGTGGTGCTGGATGAGGCGCATGAGAACCATGACCATGATATGGAGTATCTTTACGGCAACGGGGAGCATGTCCATGAAGGGCACAGCCATGACGAACACGATCATGGAGGGCACAGCCACGGCGAACACGATCATGAAGGGCACAGCCACATCCCGGAAGCGCACTCTCATGGGGAACAACACAGCATCACCGAAGAAGTGCACAGCCACGGAGAACATCACGGACATCACCATCACCACCATGAGCACCGCGGCCTGAAGGAAATCCTTCATATCATAGATCATGCTGAAATTTCAGACCGGGCAAAGGAAACTGCCTGCCGCATTTTCCGGATACTGGCGGAAGCGGAATCAGCCGCCCATGGCGTCCCGATGGAGGAGGTTCATTTTCATGAGGTGGGCGCGGTGGACTCCATCGTCGATATCGTGGCGGCGGCGGTGTGCCTGGATAATCTGAATATCACCAGGGCTGTGGTGCCCGTGCTCTGCGAAGGCAGCGGCTTTGTCAGATGCCAGCACGGCATAATTCCCGTACCGGTACCCGCGGTTGCAAACATTGCCGGGGCCAACGGGCTGAAGCTGAAGCTGACGGAAATTCAGGGAGAGCTGGTCACACCCACCGGAGCAGCCATTGTGGCTGCGGTGAAGACGGATGATAAGCTTCCGGAAGCCTTTACCATAGTGAAAACAGGAATGGGAGCGGGCAAACGCAGCTACGAACGCCCAAGCATACTGCGGGCGATGCTGATCCGCGGTGAGGAGAGCAGAAAGGACACCATCTGCAAGCTGGAAACAAATATCGATGACTGCACCGGCGAGATGCTGGGATATGTCATGGACAGGCTGTTTGAAGAAGGAGCGAGGGATGTGCATTACATTCCCGTGTTCATGAAGAAGAACCGCCCTGCCTACCAGCTGAATGTTATCTGTTCCGAAGAGGATGCGGACAGGCTGGAACGGGTTATTTTTGCGGAAACCACTACCATCGGCATCCGCAGGCTATGTATGGAAAGGACTGTGCTGCCAAGAGAGGTAATACAGGTCGGCACGCCTCTGGGCCAGGCATCCGTAAAGGTATGCAGGCTGGAGGGGGAAAACAGATACTATCCGGAATATGCGGATGCCGCCAGGCTGAGCAGGGAACATAAACGCCCCTTTATGGAGGTTTATGAAATGATAAAGGCGGCCTGTCCGGAAAAACAGGACGTGCAGCCTGCGGAATAAATGTCCGGACACGCTCCGTACAGGGGATGCGCAGACATGCCGGCGTATTTGCCGCACGGCAAAAAGGAAGTCTTTTAAAAGGAGTATTCATGGAAGGGACAGAGGAAAAGAGACAGAAACTGGCGGAAATGATGGATAAGCTTGCCGGAGAGGATATCATGGTGGCGTTTTCAGGAGGCGTGGACAGCAGCCTCCTGCTGAAGGCCGCCTGTGACAGCGCAGGCCGGACCGGGAAAAAAGTATATGCGGTTACCATACAGACCGCCCTTCACCCGACGGAGGATATTGAGGTGGCAGGACGTGTGGCAAAGGAAATGGGGGCCGTCCATGTGATTCTGTCCGTAGACGAGCTGGCGGAGGCCGGAATTGAAGACAATCCGGTTGACCGCTGCTACCGCTGCAAAAAACTTCTTTTTCAGAAAATGAAGAAGAAGGCGCAGGAGCTTGGCGTCCCGGTGATTGTGGAGGGAACCAATGCAGACGACCTGACGGTGTACCGTCCTGGCATCCGGGCGATCCGGGAGTTGGGCATTACCAGCCCGCTGGCCCTTCTTGGCATCACCAAGGAGGAGGTGCGTAAGTTTGCCGGGGAATATGGGATTTCCGTTTCCAACCGGCCCTCGGCCCCCTGCCTGGCTACCCGTTTCCCCTATGGGACCAGGCTGAATATGGATAAAATGAAACAGGTGGATCAGGGGGAAGCTTATCTGCGCAGCCTGGGACTTTATAACGTGCGCATCCGTGTGCATGGGGAGGTTGCCAGAATCGAAGTGGACGAAAAGGATATGCCGGCGGTACTGGCACACAGAAAAGATCTGGTTTCCAGACTGGAAGCGCTGGGCTTTCTGTATGTTACACTTGACTTGAAGGGATTCCGTTCGGGCAGCATGGATACGGTCCTTAATGCGGAAACGGCTGAATACTGATTGTAACAGCCCGGTCCCCGGATGAACTGTTACGGCTGATTAAGTAAAAAAGCAGGATGATAAAATGGACAGAAGTGAAAAAGCGATTTTTACCAATATGTGCATGGTGTATGATGGCAACGGAAACGTTCTGGTACAGAACAGAAAGGATAAAGAATGGGGCGGCATAACCTTTCCCGGCGGCCATGTGGAGAAAAAGGAATCCTTCACGGATTCCGTAATCCGGGAAGTTTATGAGGAAACCGGCCTTAAGATCAAAAACCCCGTCCTTTGCGGAGTGAAGCAGTGGCAGGAAGAGGAAGATGTCCGCTATGTGGTCCTCTGTTATAAAACCGGCCATTTTGAGGGCGAGCTTCGTTCCTCGGAGGAAGGGGAGGTATACTGGGTAAAACGGTCGGAGCTGATGGCTCAGCCGCTTGCCTCCGGAATGGAGCTGATGTTCCAGCTGTTCCTGAAGGACGAGGTAAATGAGCATTATTTATATGAAGATGAAGGGGAGTGGAAGCAGGTTCTGAAATGAGCCTGCTTTTGTTTTTGCGCGCCCTGCGGGCGTACGTTCTGCTGTGATTGGTTGATATGCCCCTCTTTTGCCCTGGAAGCATGGCATGGAAAGCCATATTAAACAGCATATGACGGGTAATTTAGCAGTGAGTTGGTAAAAATACCGGTTTAAGACCAGAATTGACCGTAAAATGATTTAAAAAATTGTCGCAGAGTGCTATAATTGTAATGGATTGTGTAACTGGTAGAATGAATCCGGTTTAGAAAAAAGTTCTGCCTGCTATTCAGAACAATAAAACGGAGGGAAAGTACATGTATCCATATGAAAGTTTTCTGCAGGAATCAAATCAAATTCTCCAGAATTTATCAGATGATTTTGCGTATTATCTTTTGTATCTGGATTTTACGGATTTTCAGATGGTGAATCATTTCTATGGAATGGAAGCCGGGGACAGCCTTCTTCGGGCAATGGAGGAGGCTTTGAAAAGGGATCCCCAGGTCAGGACCTGTGTAAATATTTTTTCTGATCAGTTCCTCTGCCTGATACAGACAGAAAAAGACGTGGATGTGGAAAAAATCATCATATCTTATCAGCAGCGTTCCCGTCTGTTCCTTGAGGAACAGGGAACGAATTACCCTTTATGTACATTAAAGCTTTCCTGCGGTATCTGCAAAGTAACCGGCGGAAACTTAAAATATGCGGTGGACGGCGCCAATCTGGCGCGTAAGGAGGCGAAGAGGCGCGGCTCCTTAAGGGCATTCCCCTACAGTGACGCCATGCAGAAGCAGATGACTGATCAGTATGAGCTGGAGCGGGCTGTCAATGACTCCCTCCGGGAGGAAAGGTTCCTTTTTTATCTCCAGCCCAAGGTGGATTTGGAAACAGGCAGGACGATAGGGGCGGAGGCGCTGGCGAGAAGGGTCGGCCGTGATGGAAGCATTATTTATCCGGATGCTTTTCTTTCTGTCATGGAAGCCAATGGGAGCATTGTGGAGCTGGATATGCTGATTTACAGGAAGGTGTGCGCCTTCCTGGCAGATAGAAGGGAAAAAGGGCTGCCGGTGGTGCAGACTTCGGTAAACCTGTCGCGCCTGCATATCCATAATCCGGAAACCGCCGATATCATCCATTCTGTCGCGCAGGCTTATGAAATCCCGTCCGATCTTCTGGAGTTTGAATTGACGGAAACCATTCTGCTGGATGAATTTTCCGGAGCCAAGCAGCTGATTGACCGGCTGAGGGCGTACGGCTACCGGGTGTCCATAGATGATTTCGGCTCCGGCTATTCGGGAATCAATATATGGCAGGAGCTGAATTTTGATGTCCTGAAGCTGGACAAGAAGTTCCTTTCCACAAAAAAGGAACTGGTATACAGGAATGAAGCGATTGTACCGAATATGATAAATATTGCGCAGCGTCTTCATGTGCAGGTCCTGTGTGAGGGTGTGGAAACGGAAGAGCAGTGCCTTTATCTGAAGCGGCTGGGCTGCCCGACGGGACAGGGGTATTATTTTTCCAGGCCCATACCGCCGGAGGATTTTTATGCCCGGTATGAAAGCTCCGGCGGGTTTTACCAGGTGCCTTCCGAAAGGAATGTGCAGCAGGCCGAACCTGTGAAAAAAAAGACTGTGGAAAAGAAAAACGCAAAGAACGGGGAATATAAATTTGACAGAAGATGGTATCTGGCGGCAGGCCTGGCAGCGGTGATTTTCCTGAGTATTTCCGTAGCTCTGGCCGTTTCTTATTTTTATAATTCGGCGCGTTCGGAATTTACGCAGATCATGACGGAGAACCTGAATACCTATACCTCGGGCCAGCGTGAAGAAATACTGGCTGAAATGGACAGGATGAAAAATATGCTGGATGCATTGGCGGTTCTTGTAGGACAGCAGGAAGATACGTATGCTGTGGAAGGATATCTGACCGCTTTAAGCGAGGCCAGGGAGGATGAGTGGTATATCTATACGAGTGAGAAAAAGCTGGAAGAGAGTATCAGGACCGGGAAAGCGCGGGAGGAGGACGCCCGGATAGTGGAACGTCTGAAGGAAGGTGAGACTGTCATTTCCGATATTACATATTCTGACAGGCTTGGCGGCCTGTACTGTATTACTATCGGCGTCCCGGTTTATCAAAACGGAAAGTTTGCAGGGACGCTTCGGGGCATTATCAATGCGGATATGCTTGTGGCCACATCTTTTTACCCTGCGGTACAGGGAAAGGTGTTCCGCTGTCTGATCACCGATGGGCAGGGCAATATCATCCCGGTGAAAAAAGGCGACGGGGAATGGGAAGGCAGCCTGGCGGACAGGATGGCCGAGGAAGGAATTGACGGCGATATCTGCAGGGATATGCTGAAGTACCTGGAGAATGGGGAAAACGCCAGCATCCGTGTGGGAGAAAGAGAAGGCGTGCCGATTTACTTTTCTGTAGTGGATCTGGGAATTAACGACTGGCATTATGTGGTGTGCTTCCAGGCGGATATGGCCAACAGCCATATGGAAAGGATTGTTTACCGTACCATGTGCGGAACTGTGGCTCTTCTGGTGGCAGTAGCCGTCTTCTGCGTTTTCCTCTTTTCGCTTTTCCTGAAAATGGCAAAGCATATCGGTGTGGAGGAACGGCGGTATTTGCTGCTGGAGCAGTTTTCCGATACGGTGCTGTTTGATTATGATATCCGACGTGATATTATCCGGTTTACTCCCAATGCGGACAGGCTTTTCAGAATTCATGGCCTGGTGCAGAAGGATTTCCTGAAAAATATGGGGAACAGATATATTTACGGCGGTGATATTGAGGAAGTCAGCCAGCTGTTTTCCGGCCGGCTGAAGAAGGATAAAAAGGAAGTCCGCGTCAGGCTGATGTATCCTGACAGGGATAATTATTTCTGGACGCTGATCCAGTACCGCTATGATTACAAAAAGGGAACCGTTTCTTCCGTAGTTGGTAAGATTACGGACATTGAGGAACAAAAAAGGCATGAGGAGTATCTTCTGGAAATGTCGGAGACAGACGGCCTGACCGGTCTGCGCAACAAGCTGGCCACAGAGGTTGAAATCCGCAGGCGGCTTCAGGAGGAATGCATCGGACTGCTGTTCATGATTGATTTGGATAACTTCAAGCTGGTGAATGATTCTTATGGGCATGCCGGAGGCGATGAAGCCCTCTGCTTTGTGGGAAGCTGCCTGCAGAAGGTGTTCAGGGCCGATGATGTGATCGGCCGCATCGGCGGGGATGAGTGGATGGTATTTCTTAATTCCACGAACAGCCGGGAACTGGCAGGAAAGAAGGCAGAGCTTTTGATGCAGCACCTGAAGCTGGGCATGGAGCAGGGGATACCGCCATTATCCGTGAGCATAGGGATTTCCAGGTGCCCGGAGGACGGAAGTCAGTTTGTGGATCTGTTTAATGCGGCGGATCGCGCCATGTATGAGGCAAAAAGGAAAGGGAAAAACTGTTATTGCTTTTCCAGGCCGTATGGAACAAGGACGGATAGGTAAAACGCCGGGAACCCGGCGGCGGGCATAAAGCCCGCGCGCCTTAATCAGTGAAGCGTTGTCCTGCCAGGAAGTATTTTATTCCGGGGTAACGGAGGGAAGGGAGCTTAAGTTGTTGTTTTCTGTTTCGTCAGGGATGGATTTCAGATATTCGGTATCCTTTCGGTGGGCGATGCCGACTCCCCTGATTTCTCCGTCCTTTGCCAGGGCAACGCCTTCTTCCTTGGAAACCGTGGAGCCGTCGGAGAGCTGATAGCCGGTGATACGGCCGCTTTCCTTTACAAGACCCACGATATCCTTTGCATCACTTTTGGTCTGCGGAATGCTGTCCAGCGCATTTTTTGCCAGTGCAGAATCCGGTATCTCGTTATTATCCATGGTCAAATGTCCTTTCTTTCCAAGGCGGCCTGCCATATAGGGGCCGCGGTGTTTTTTCTCAGTTGCCGGCAGTTACAATACAGTCCCGGATGAACTGTGACAATTAGTATCCGCAGTGCAAAAAAAGTTATTCAGATAACCGGCGGAATGTGATATGATATTGTTTTCAGGTAATAACTGTAAAGGTACAAAACAGTTATCCCAGATATTAAAAAATGTGAGGGAGCAGATATGACAAGTGAGTTTGGCATGGCGGTTCATGCGCTTACCTTTTTAAACCATAAGGGGGAAATGGTTTCCAGCGAGGTGCTGGCGGAAAATATATGTACCAATCCGGCCCGTGTGCGCAAGGTTATGGCGAAGCTGAAAAGAGCGGGGCTGGTAACCACCAGGGAAGGGCTGGATGGAGGCTATTTATTCAACGGGCCTGCGGATAAGGTGACGCTTAGCATGATTGCGCAGGCGGTGGAGGCCAGGTTTGTATCTTCCTCCTGGAAGAGCGGGAACCAGGATATGGACTGCCTTGTGGCTTCGGGGATGGCCGGCCTTCTTGACGGAATTTATGATCAGCTGGATCGCCGCTGCTATGAAAGGCTGGAAAAACTGACAATTGAAGACATAAACGGAAAAATTTTCGGAGCCGGGTGACGAGCCTGGCTTTACCTTGTAAGGAGGGAAGGGAAAATGCGCGTTTCAAAGGCATCGGAGGAAAGAAGGCAGGAGATACTGGACGCGGCAATGCGGGTTTTTTATGAGAAGGGGTATGAAAAGACGTCCATCAGTGACATTGCGTTGAAGCTGGGGGTGGCGCAGGGGCTGATTTACAGGTATTTCAAATCAAAGGAGGCACTTTTTGACGGGGCGTTGGAAAATTATGCCGGACGGCTGGCTGAGCAGATGGGGGAAGCGATCAGGGACGGTCGGACAACGCTGCGGGAAAAGATTATGAGTACGCAGTCTTTCATCCATATTGAGGATGACGACAGCTATTATTATAAAATTTTTAACAGCCCGGACAAAAAAGGCGTCTATCAGAAGCTTTCACTGAAGGTGGCGGAGCGGCTGGTGCCTCATGTGACGGATGCGATCACGGAGGAGATGAAGCTGGGGCGTCTCACTGCGGTGGAGGATCCGGAAACGGTAGCTTCCTTTTGCGTCTACGGGCAGCTGGGGATATTATTCCGTGAAGATATCAGCGGCCTCCAGAAAGCGGAGAGGATCAGAAAGTTTGTTGCAGGACAGATACGGTAGGAAAAGGTGAGGGGCAATGGATAACAGGGACGGGTTGGAAAATCAGCTCTATAAGGCCGACTGGCTGAAGGAAGTACTGCAGACCGGCCGGATTGGCATGTGGATCGTGGAAGTGGATAATGAGACGGGAGAGTTCCGGATGTATCCGGATGAGCAGATGCACGTCCTGCTGGGAACGGAGCATATGGAGCTTACTCCAAAGGAGCAGTTTGCCTTTTTCCAGGAGCGGATTGAGCCTGGCTACGAGAAAGCGGTCCAGGATTACACGGACAGAATGCTGAAAACGGGAGAACTGGCGGAGGTGGAGTACTACTGGAACCATCCGCAGATGGGAAAAATTTTTGTCAGATGCAGCGGCAAGGTCTATGAAAGGGAAGGGCAGATTTACCGTATCAGAGGGTATCATCAGGATATCACGGAACTGGTGCGGCTGAGAAGGACAAACCTTGTGCAGGGACAGCAGCTGAAGGAAACAGAAAGGCAAAAGCAGCGGTATAACAATCTTTTTCAGTCGGTGCTCTGCGGCATTATCCAGTATTCCATGATGGATAACGGGCTGGCGCGGTTTAAAAATGCCAACAAAGAAGCCATACGGATTCTGGGATATGAGGAACAGGAATTCTGGGAGAAGCAGGAATGGGATCTTACGTCCACCGTTTGTGAGGAAGACAGGGAGCGGATCATTAAGGGAATTGACGAACTGAAGGAAGCCGGGGATAAGTTCTTTTATGAATACCGCGTAAAGTGCAGGGACGGAAGAAAATGCTGGGTTATCGGAAGCGCTGAGCTTATCCGGGATCTGGACGATGAGCTGGTGGTGCAGAGCGTATTTCTGGATATTAACAGACGTAAGGAAATCGAGCAGAAGAACCGGCTGCTGGAGAAGCAGCTGGAGGCCGGGAATGAGTTCCTCCGCCTTTCCCTGGAGCATACATCCATATATGAGTTTTATTATGATCCTGTCAGCGGTATAGGGACGCTGCCTGAGCGCACCAGAGAATTCTATGGCCGGGAAACGCCGGTTTGCATCAATATGGCGGAAACCTTTGCCAGGGAATATGCGGCGCCGGAATATCATGATGCGTTTCTTCAGATGTTCCGGGCCATTGACAGGGGGGAACGGACCGCCACAGGCGAATTTATGGATCAGGACCGGAAGAACTGGCGGCGCATTACGCTTTCCGTCCTCCGGTATGACAGTACGGGGAAACCTGGCTACGTGGTGGGCATCACAGAGGATATTACCAAGGAAAAGGAGATGGAAATCGCCCTGAGAAAAGCCAGGACGCAGGATCCCCTGACCGGGCTTTATACCAGGGAAGCAGGCATTGCGCTTGTAAAGGAACGGCTGGAGCATAAGAGGGCGGATCAGGTCTGTGGCCTGATGCTTCTGGATATGGATAATTTTCAGAAAATCAACGACGTTTCCGGCAGCGTTTTTGCGGATGTGCTGCTTCAGGAAACGGCGGATGTATTGCGGCGGGAAACGAAGGATGAGGATATCCTCATCCGGCTGGGCGGCGATGAGTTCATGGTTTTTGTGGAAAACTGTACCAAGGCGGAAGCAGTGGTGCAGGGAAAGGCAATTGCCGAAAGGATACGCGGCCTTTTTCCCGATATGGAAGGGGAATCGGGCATTTCCGCCAGCATCGGCATGTGCGTCACCTCTGTTGTAGAGGATTACAGCGGGCTTTACCGCTGTGCGGAGAGCACGCTTCAATATTTGAAGAAAAACGGCAAGGGCCGGGCGGCCTGTTATCTGGATACTTCTAATGAGCTGGGCAGCTGGCTGACCAGCCTGTACCCGGACGAACTGCTGATCAACAGTGTCGGCAGCAGCAATCTGAGCGCTGATGAAGAACTGACCACCTTTGCGCTGGAGCTTCTCGGAAAAGCCAGGAACATCTCCGACGCCATGAACCTGCTGCTTGTCCGGATTGGAAAACGGATGAAGCTGGACAGGGTATGCATCAGTGAGGTCAACCATGAATACCGGAATGTCTCCTGCATTTACCAGTGGGCGGACAAGGCTGTGGGGTATCATGAGACGGAGCCGTTTTACTTAAGCCGGGAGGATCTGGAGCATATCCTCAGTGTTTACTCGGCAGACGGAACCAGTACGGAAAAGCTTATTTTCCATCAGCATATGATGCCCAGCGTGCTGCACGCCGCGTTCTGGAATGAGGGGACGTATGCAGGCGCTTTCTGCTGGGAAAAGAAGGAAGAGGGCTATGAATGGACGGATGAGGAGAAGCGGCTTATCAAGGAACTGGCCCGGATTATCAGCTCCTTTACCATGAAAGCGAGGGCGGATGCCGTCAGCCAGGCTAAGACGGATTTCCTTTCCCGTATGTCCCATGAGATCCGTACGCCCATGAATGCCATTATGGGGATGACTGCGATTGCGAAGACGGTTCTGGAGGATAAGGAAAAGATGGCGGAATGCCTTCATAAAATAGAAACGGCCAATACCTATCTGCTGCAGCTTATCAACGATATTCTTGATATGTCCCGCATTGAAAGCGGCAAGGTGGAGCTGAATATCCAGAGGAACGATTTGCATGAAATCATAAACAGCCTGAAAATTCTTATTGAGCCTCAGGCGGAAGCAAAAGGCATTATTTTCAGTACGGAAGTAAGCTGTGAGGAAAAACGGCCGATTATGGCAGACGATCTGCGCCTGAACCAGATATTGATTAATATTCTGGGAAATGCGGTGAAGTTTACGCCTCCGGGAGGCCATGTGACGCTGCGGGTTGAGCAGACAGATGCTGATGAAGAGCTGCTGCGGCTCCGTTTCAGTGTGACGGACGATGGGATCGGCATCCAGAAGGAGCGGCAGAAATCCATTTTTAATGCTTTTGAACAGGCAGAGGCCAGCACGGCCTCACAATACGGAGGGACGGGCCTGGGCCTTTCCATATCCAGCCGTCTGGTACAGATGATGGGCGGCAAGCTGGAGGTGGAAAGCGAGCCGGGTAAAGGCTCCTGCTTCTATTTTACGCTTTCCATGCCCTTTGCCGGAGAACGCGGAGGGGATGCAGGGATGGAAAAGTCCGGCGCCGCTGCGGATTTTTCCGGAAAACGCATTCTGGTTGTGGAGGACAATGATATTAACCGGGAGATTGCAGTAACCCTTCTGGAAGGATGGGGATTTATGACCGAGGAAGCTGTGAATGGAAAAGAGGCGGTGGAAAAATTCCTGGACGCTCCTCCACATTATTATGACGGTATTCTGATGGACATCAAAATGCCGGTCATGGACGGCCTGCAGGCAACAAGGTTTATCCGCATGTCGGAAAAGGAAGACAGCGTGAGCATCCCTATTATCGCCATGAGCGCCAATGCCTTCAGCGAGGATATGAAAAAGTCCATGGAAAGCGGCATGAACGGCCATCTTGTGAAGCCCATCGAGGTGGAGAAAACGAGGAAGCTGCTGGAAAAATGCATAAAATAAGCAGCTTGCAGAAAAAATATTGTAACTATTCGTAACTGTTCAGCAGGTCAGCGCATTTAGCTGCGCAGGCCAGCGCTTTGCGCTGACCGTAAGAAAGTG
>ERZ507070.306-NODE-306-length-31104-cov-6.20561_pt1 | contig 31104 bp, 23 predicted proteins | sample MGYA00512865_ERZ507070 | MGnify/ENA metagenome assembly ERZ507070
TCTGCTGATATTCTTTAAAGGAAAAATACTGGAACGTGTTTCTGTTTGTATAGTATTGTATCCAATACTGGTGACTCTTAATTTTATAACTGAAAATATTGGTTTCCAGATCTGGCTGGCCAATAGGGATATGTCCCCATTGGCACAGACTGCCCTGCATTCTTTTACCACCTATCTTCGTATCCCTGCCTGGTTTCTGATCTGGCTGCTTTGCCGCAGATGGGTCCCCAGGGCCAGGGAGCTGACAAAACGTATGTGGCTGGTCATAGATATCATCTGTCTCGCTTCGGCAACCGGCCTTATTACTTTTATCTATAACTCTACTCTGGACAGAGCTCATATCACATACCCTGCCTGTATTGCCTGCATCCTGACCAGCATAGGATGTCTCTATCTGACTTCCTATGTGGCAAAGACCATCCGAAACGAGTTTGAAATGCAGAACCTGAAATACCAGCAGTCATATTATGAGGAATTGGCGAAAAACCAGAAAACCGTCAGGAAAATACGCCATGACATGAAAAATCATCTGAGTGTCATCTATTCTTTTATCCAGAACCGTGATTTTGAAGGCGCTGAGAAATATTTTCGGGAGCTTTCAGGGGAGCTGACAGTGAATAACCGTATTTTCTGTAAAAACAGTATTGTTAACGCTGTGCTGAACAGTAAATACAGTGCCGCACTGGATAAAAAGATAGACTGCTTTTTCAATATTTCCATTGACGGACTGCTGGGAATCGATGATGTAAGCCTCTGTTCCCTATTCTCCAATACGCTGGACAATGCCATCGAAGCCTGTGAAAAAATACAGGACACCTCCAAACGGCAGATTTCGCTGAAGGCGAGATATGATAAGGGATTCCTCAGCTATGAAATCTCTAATTCCAAGGCGAATCCCGTCACCGTAAAAAAGGACCGCTTTGTGACAGAGAAAAAAGATAAGACTGCCCATGGATTCGGGGTACAGAATGTCCGTGATGTGGTGGATAAATATGCAGGAAATCTGGATATTGCTTATACGGATGATCGGTTTACCGTTACTGTTTTGATTGGTAATCTGTAGCTTTAATATCCGCAGCAAAACGCACATGAAAGCGCATGTCAGGTTTTTACAAATCATTCCTGATATGCGCTTTATCTTTTTAAAGCTTTTCCATCCGGACGTTTACGGTACCAAGAAACATATCAAAGAAATGTTTCCCGTATTATCTCTCTATTTCTTCCCGAATAATATTTACCAATCGTGCCAGTTTTTCCACATTTCCATTCAGCATATACACATCTCTGCTCAGGATCTCAACCTCAAGTCCCTTTGCCGTATCCAGCGTTTTTCTGATATGCGCACGGAACGCTTCTTCGTTCAGGTCCCGGCCCACGCCTATATAATTGGGGCTGATCTTCCTGGAATATATGATTTTTTTGCCGCGCAGCTGCTCTGCTATGAGCTCCTCATCACACCAGGGCGAGATAGAGAGTTTTCTCAGATTCTCAATCTGATCAAGTCCGTCTTCAAACACCGTATGCACCGGTTCACAGCACCCATAATATACCAGTCCGAACTCCTGTGCAAGCCTCTTATAATGGGGCAGGAAAAAGTCTTTATACATATCCTTTGATATCACCACTGTCTCCTGGGCATTCGTGTTCACCCACTGATCCTCCAGTTTGATATCTGTACGCCCCTTCGCAAGCTCTGTATTTTTCTTTTCTTCTTTTGGAAGTTCGTCTGTGATCGCGTAGCTGATGCCGCAGCAACGCTGCATGTTCCAGTTTGGGGTGAGGAGCCCCTGCTCCTCCTGCCACTTTGCAAAGCTCAACAGATCATCTGTGATAAATTTTACAAACTCGTGTACTTTGTCCGGACAGTCATACATGGCAATACAGAGATTTTCCATACTCATCAAATGTATCATGCGCTCCGCAATACCACTCCAGTCAAGCGTATGGTTCTCCGCCCTGACAGGCAGAATATCACCCAGTACATCACTGCATATGTCCACGTCTCTTTTCATCTTCTCCTCATCAAAATAAAATTTTGACGGGCGCAGCTTCTCAAGATCCTCTTCCAGATCCTCAATCGCATAGACGTCCCGATAGCCCACATTTTCGGCACCCTCCGCCATATCTCGCTTCATAATTATACCATATGTATCTGTCCCGATTGGTGCATCGATGGAAAAGTAATCCTCGATGATTCTGTCATCTCCAATCAATGAAATAGGGACCGTAGCCTGCAGGAGCTTATCTTCTATAAACCGCCCCATTTGGCTGCTGCAGTAAAATCGGGGACGGATCTGTTCCCAAAACCCAACTTCCTCAATGACAACAGGAGGCTTTGAACCCCTGAAGCTGTTATGTTGTTTCCACAATTTTATTGCCTCCAGGTTTCTCTCTTCCCCGGCATATTCCTGTTGTTTTTTTGCCAGTTCCCGTAAGTATTCTCTCTCTTTTGCCGTAATAAGTTCCATGTTTTTCTATCCTTTCACTGCTCCAATAGTCATTCCTTTTATAAAATATTTTTGAAGACATGCGAACAAAACCGTAATTGGCAGCGCAGAGATAACAATCGCTGCCATGGCCGTGCTGTAGTCATTTTTGTAGGTAGAAAATAATACCTGTGTGCTGAGCACAACTGTGCGCAGCTCTCTTTTGCTGATAAACAGACTGGTCATCAGATATTCATTCCAAAACTGAAAAGACTGCATAATGATCAGCGTTACGTATGCCGGCTTCAGCATCGGCGCTACCACACTGAAGAAAGTGCGGAAAACAGAACAGCCGTCAATCCGCGCAGCCTCTTCCAGTTCCACCGGAACTGTATTCATGAAGCTGTTCATCATAAACATTCCAAAAGAAAGCCCTGTCACAATATACATACATACCACGCCAATCCTGCTGTTGATCAAATGCAGGGTATTTCCCACTGTAAAAATCTGTATAAACAATGCCTGGGCAGGCACCAGTATCCCTATAATGAAATATATGTATGAAAATTTAAAAAACTTTTCCCTTCGCCTTGCAATCGCCCAGGCGCCGGCGCCGCACAGCAGGGCCAGGATACAGACCGCCGCTACTGTATATACAAGACTGTTGGCAAATGTATATACCAAATCCAGCTTATGGACAGCATTTTTGTAATTTATCAAAGTAAACGCGGACGGAAGGGAAAAAGGCGAACTCAGGAGCATTTCCCTCTTTGTCTTAAAAGAGTAATTGATCACCAGAAGAACCGGAAGCAAGAAGAAAAGCGATACCACAATGGCAAGCAATTGCAGCAGTATAGTTTTTCCCAATCTCTTTCGTTTCATTACACCTGCACCTCCCGTTTCTTCAGCCATTTTAACTGAATCACCGCGATCAGCAGCAGAACCGCGATCAGTGTGATGGACATGGCTGAGCCGTATCCATACTGGCGTCCCGCTATGGCAGTATTATAAATCTGCATGATGATGGAGGTGGAAGCATAACCCGGGCCGCCCTTGGTAGAGCTGACCAGCAGGTCATACACCTTCAGCGATCCGGTTGTGATCCCCACCACGCTGACCGTAATGGCAGGCGCCAGCATGGGCAGTGTGATCTTAAAAAATCTCTGCATGACGTTGGCACCATCCACCCTTGCCGCCTCCAAAAGCTCATTGGGCACAGACTGCAGCCCTGCCAGATAGATCAGTGTCCAGTAACCCAGCCACTGCCAGTTATTGGCGATCACCAGCCCGGTGAGCACGGTCTTCTTGTTTCCCAACAGCATAAAATTGATATCTGTTCCCAGCACACCATTCAGGGCCGGAAGAAAATTCCCATAAATACGAAGCCATACGAAACCTGCTATGACCGCACTGATCAGACACGGAATAAATATAATGGTGCGAAACAGTGACTTTGCCTTTATAGTGCTGTCCATAAGTAGAGCAAGGAGCAGCGCCCCCACATTCTGCAGCACAGTGTTGATGATCGTAAATTTTATGGTAAACAGCCATGCATCTCTCACATATTTATCCTGGAACAGCCTGATATAATTGTCAAACCCCACCCACTTCTTAGTGGCAGACAGTCCGTTCCAACTGGTGAAGGAGTAAGAAAATGCCATACATAAAGGTATTATCATACCAACGGTGAATAATAGAAAACTTGGAAGCACAAACATTGCATACTGCCATGCCATGCGCCGGTCCAGTGTCTTTTTTCTCAATGGTGCGGCCCCCTTTCTGTAAGTCACTTACCTATTGAAGACTGTTTTCCTTCCGGTCATCCGCCGCCTTGAGCGCATCATCTAAAGAAATATTGCCCTGAAGCCATTCTGCGATTTCCTTAGCATTTTCATCCTGGAAACCACCCCACTGAAGCTGGTTATTGCCTATATCCACATTAATGATCTCATTGGCATTCACATATTTTTCCACATCACTCTTAGTAGAATCCGGAAATGTAGTTTTTACATCTTTGATCAGGGGGGATTCCATAATGACATCACAGATTTCTCCAACCATCTCTTTATTTTCCGTGAGCAGTGTGAATACCTTGTCCACAGCCTCATTGACAGCCTCGTCTGCATTTTCATTCTTCATAAATGTAACGTTTGCCTGAAACAGCAGCTTGGTATCCCCCGTTGAGTTGGGATATGGGAAGAAACCAAAGTCAAAATTCTCATCAATACTGCTGATGGCCTCTGAGGGAGCGAAGTATGGTGCCAGCATTGCCGCTTCTCCTTCTATAAATTTCGTGTTGCATATTGTCTCCTCCATGGAAAAGGTCTCATCTTTCCATGTATGGTCAAAGATAAATTTAATATTTTCGTATGCCCGGCGGTACTCCGGAGAGTCCACAAAGGAAACCTCACCGCTTCTGAACTTGTCTCCCCAGAGCGGATCTTTGCAGAATATCTCGCCCATAGCAAACTGCATAGCCAGATTGCCTATATGTGATGTATCCACAAAGTGTGTGGCAAAAGGCACAATACCCGCATCCTCAAAGGTCTTTACCGCAGCCTCCAAATCCTCATAAGTCTTTGGAACCTCCACATGATAGTCCTCAAACATTTTCCGGTTATAGGCAACGCCCTGGTACATGGCATCAAAGGTAAGTCCGTATACCTTGCCGTCTACCGTGACCGTGTCTGTCCCCACTTCATTGACATCGTCCAGGTACGGCTTACCGGCCAGATCACCTAAGACGCCCATATTCCCGTAGGTTACCGCGTCTGTCGCTTTTCCCACAATAATATCCGGAAGGCCGGACTGGATATAGGTCTGCATCTTTGTATTCAAATCAGCCCAGTTAATAGTCTCCCATTCCAACTGAACTTCAGGATAATCTTCTGCCAGGCCCTCGTCAATAATATCTTCTATTCCATATCCGGAACCCTGTGCCAGCAGAATCCTCAGTGTTATGGGATCCTGTGTATCACTGGCAGCAGTTTCATCTGCTCCCTTCTTTTTCGTATCCTCTGTGTCATTTCCCGCAGTGCCGCCGCAGCCGGACAACATTCCCGCAGCAATACATCCAACAAGCAATAAGCTGGTCATCTTTCTCCATTTCATAAAACAATCCTCCTTAAATTTTTTTGATAGGATTATCTTAACAAGATTTTCATTCTAATTATTAGGACTATTTTGTCCGGATCACTGGTACTTTTTTATTTAACTCACCCACGGGAAACAGGATCACCTGTCATCTTGTACTCTCTGGGACCCTTTCCCATAATTTTTCGGAACACTCTGTTAAAATAGGAATAGTCGTCATATCCCACCCTCTGTGCTATTTCTGTCAGGGTCAGGCCCTGCTCCATATATTGAACCGCTTTCTCAATTCTCACCCTTGAAATACAGGACATAAGATTCTCTCCTGTAACCTGCTTAAAAGCCTTGGAAAAGTAAGAGGCGCTGACATGATACCTGTCAGCCAGTCCGGACAGGGATAAATCTTCATAAAAATATTCTTTTATATATTTCTGACACTGCAGCATTATCGATTGTATGGATTCATTCTCCTCCAAGATTTCCTGGTTCTGTTCCAGCAGTTTGTCAGCCATCTCCGTAAGCACCTGGCAGACATCACGGATACTGTAGCTTTCCAACACCATATTCAGATGCTCAAACAAATACTCCATCTCGATCTTCTTCTGCTGATTTTTGACAACTTCCTGGTCTTCCATAAAAATCCAGGCAATTTTATTTACAGTCTGCTTCACTTCCAGAAAGCTCCATTTCTCTGTGCTGCTGTCCGCCAAATGTATCTCCTCTAAAACGGACATAATCTCTTTTTTATTTTTCATTCTGACCGATTGTGTCAGATTCCTCTCCTGTTCAGACGAAATTCTTTTTTTGCCCTCGTTTTTCCCATCCTCATCAGCGATACCCACATAATTGTAATTTCTGTATTCTTTGGAGAGGAGGGCTACCTTTGTGGACAGATAAACCTCCTTGATCTTTCTCCATGAATACGTATATCTGCTGACCACCACTGTGCAGCAGCATTTTTCCCGGACGGGAAGCTCCTTTGCCAGTTCTTCTCCCAGCCTGTGCATCTCTTCCTGGGGCGTATCACAGATGATAACAAACTCATCCGATACATAAATATTATGAAATACAATCCCCATTCTGCCTGAAAGTTTCTTTCTGATGTACTCTTTTACCTGATAAATCTCTTCGTGCAGCTCCTTTTCTTCACATTTTCTGCACATCCTTGTAAAACCGTTCAGATTAACAAGGACCAGACAATACCCCACATAATCCAGCTCCAGTTCCGCTATCTGGTTCTCTACCAGTGAAAAGCTGTCATAATGGGAAACCATCAGACTGTATTCCTGATCCTGCAGATAAGAAGAATAGCGCAGCATATCCTTTTGTCTTATGCTCTTTTTTAAATTGTCTTCATCACGATGCATAATGTTCATGATTGCCTTTTCCAGCACAGATTCCAGGGCCGACAGATTGATTGGCTTGAGCAGATAATCTATAGCTCCCAGCACCAGCGCATCTCTCACATACTCAAAATCCTGATATCCGCTTATTACAATAATCTCAATCTCCGGCGCACTGTCTTTTAGCATCTGTATCAGTTCGATTCCATTTATCCCCGGCATGTCAATATCTGTCAGGACAATATCAGGTTTGTCCTGTTTTGTCCTCTTTACCGCCTCCAGCCCATCCCTGGCAGGGGCAGGCACATATAAATCAAATTTACATTCTTCCAGCATTTTTTTTAAGTTATCGCGGATCCAGAATTCATCATCTGCGATTAAAACCGTATATTTTTCCATTTCCATGCCTCCTTATATCTGTTTCTGCGGGCTTGTCAGGCTTTCCTCTCTGTTTTTAGGCAGCCAGACTTCAGCCAGAGTTCCACCTTTCTCTGCTTTTCTGAACCGGATCCCACATTCATGTCCATACAGAAGTTGTATCCTGTGATGGATATTTGCGACTCCAATAGTATTATCCTGGCTTAACGGGTCATATTCCCTGTTCCAGAGCTTATTGTTCATACTCTCAACATCCATACCCGTTCCGTTATCATACACTGTAATCACTATATGATTTTCTCTTGGTCCGCCCCACAATACTATCTTCTTGTCCCCCTCTTTATTCTTCAGTCCATGCAGAATTGAATTTTCAATCAAAGGCTGCAGTGACATCTTGGGTATCTTTTCCAGGAGAAGCTGTTCTTCTACCTCTATTTGAAAGTCTATTTCATTCTGAAGTCTGATGCGCATAATATACATATAATTTTTTACATGGCGTATCTCTTCTTCCAGCGCCACCTGCATTTCCTTCATACCCAGGCTGTAGCGGAAGATATTGGACAGAGCTCTGCACATGGTCGAAAGTTCCGGACAGTTTTTAGTCTTTGCGATGGCTCCCATGGTATTGAGGGTATTATATAGAAAGTGGGGATTCACCTGTGCCTGCAGTGCTTTATAACGGGCCTGGTTGAGCAGGATTTTAGATGAATATTCCCGGTAATTAAGTTTATCAATCTGATTAAGCATTTCATTCATGGTCTGCCCCAGCTCGCCAAATTCATCTTTTGTTTTGATGTCAAGGCGCAGTTTCTTCTCACCGCTGCTGATACGCCGCATCATCTCTGTCATATACACGATTGGCTTCGATATCAGTCGGGAGATACCAGATGAAATCCAGACGAACAGAACGGTCACAAACAAAGCTGTGATGAATAAATCCTGGTTCAGAATCTTCTGGCTCTCTTTCAGCAAGGCGTCCGGAACCAGGGATATCATTCTCAGATTATATTTTGCAGAGTCCACACTGAATAATGTCGTAGAAGTAAAATAGTATTCTTTTTCTTCTATATCCAACCCCTTGCTGGTATCTTCCGATACTTGTTCATAATATTCTTTTCCTTCCACTGCTGCTGTATCGTAAATCGCAGCCGGCCTGTCTCCAACAGGCTGGATCCACATCATCTGTTCATCAAACAGTAAATATTTATCCATGACCCTTTTTATAAAGTTTTCTTCAAAATCACAGATCATATATCCGGTACAGGTTCTTCCGTTATTCGTGAACAGTTTCATCACAAGGCGCAGGATATCCCGCCTCTGCCCCTTGTTATAATAGCTGGTAATGAGCAAACCGCTCTCATCGGAATTGATGTATTCCCTGACTGCCTGCATATTATTCTCCTCATTCTCTTCATAGATATCAATGGAATAGGAAATGTGGCTGTTGGAGGCAAGCAGGTAACGGCTGATCAAATGTTCGCCTGCATCGAACAGATACAGAGCACCGAGTCCATAAGAGGTATCAAAGGTTTCATTTGCAAAATCACGGGCTAAAGCCGCATATCCCATCCGCATCTTTACCGGGTCATGAGACTTGGAGAGATCACTGATAAAATCTCTGTCATTATATATCTGCATCATCATATTGTGCAGAACATCAAACGTAGTATTCATCTCTTCTTTCATATTATTGATCGCATTCTCACTGATTTCCAGTGTCTGTTTATAGATCAGCCTGGAGGACTGATACTGAAAAACAAGGGTCTGCAGGAATAACGCACACAGGATCAATCCCAGGCATGACAATAATATTTTCCCTCTGACCCCTATCTGCTTTCTTATTCTTTTTACCATATTTGTCCCCTCTCTCACTACAAAATTCGGCAGTTTTCATTTATTATAGCATGTCACTCTTATATGATATATCAGAAATTCAAAAAATCCAGAGCAATGCCGCCAAATGCATTGCCCTGGATTTTTAATGAAACTCTGTTGTTACCGTCCCGCCCTGTCACCCAGTCTGTAATCCTTCGGAGACATCCCTGTATATTTCTTAAACTGTGCCGTGAAATATTTGTAATCACTGTATCCCACATCCCCGGCAATTTCATAGACCTTCTTTGTGGTGGTACCAAGCAGTTCTTTTGCCTTCTCCATCCGGATACCGGTCAGATATTCCATGTAATTCTGTCCCGTCTCCTTTTTGAAGATAAAAGAAAAATAGGTCGTGGACAGATACAGATTCCGGCATATTTCATCCAGGGATATTTTTTTGCTGTAGTTCTCGGCTATATAGGCCTTTGCCTGGCCGATCACAAGCCTGTCCCTGGCCGGTTCTTCCACGCCGTTTTCCTTCATCATGAGCACCATGCCTCCGGCTGCCCGCTGCATGATCTCTTTTAATTCTTCCATGGAAAAGACATTCTTCACCCTTGTCTCAAAAGAGCCGTCCGGGTAACTCTGTTCCTGTGCAGGTTTCAGAATGCCGTAGACCGCATTTTTCAGCATGATTCCCAGGACATAACAATAGTTTTTTATAAGCTCCGGATTCATTTTCTTGTGCTCAAATTCTGTGAACATTTTTTCTATGGAAGACCTTACCTCTTCCTCTTTTCCCGCCAGTACCAGCTCCGTGATACTGCTTATCTCTCTGGGGTATTCCTGAATCCACTGTTTTTCAAACTCATACTCAATTCCGTCCCTGAAGAGATTTACAGTCTGGCCTACCTCATGGAAGTTGGAATCTATGGCCTTTTTCGCCTGAGCAAAGGACTTGTACAGATGGGTGATGGAGGGGTATACCATTCCGATTCCTACACGCACTTCTGGTCTGGCCTCCCCGAAGCACTCCTCTTTCATCTTTTCTGCTGCCTTTTTCAGATTGGCGGCGAGCTGCTCTTCCCTCTGCATCTCCACATCAGAGAAGACCAGTACCGTCTCCTGTTCACTGCGTATCACAGAAACCCCGTCCGGGACATACTCCTGTAAGATTTTCCGGTACGCCTGTTTAAGCTCCCCTGTCTCAGTGTCCTGAGAAGCAGCAGTGCGTAGGACAGCCGCCTGTACATTCCGGGTGGACAGATCCAGCTCCAGACGCATGATCTCTTCCTCCAGGTTTGTATAGGCTTTCCTCTCCCCCTCCAGAAGTTCCAGAAGAAGTGTCTCTCTCAGCTTTTCCATGCCCTCATTTAATACCAGCATGCGGCGCTGTTCCTCTGCCTCCTCACGGGAGCGCCGGTCCAGCTTTTCTTTCAGTCTGCCGAAGACTGCTTCAATCTCCTGTTTTCTCACAGGTTTTACCATATATTCAAAGGCCCCGAAGGAGACAGCAGCCTTCGCATATTCAAACTCGGCAAAGCCGCTGAGAATGACGATTTCTATCTGCGGATACTGTTCTTTCACCTTTTTGGACAGCTCCACCCCATTCATTCCCGGCATTTTTACATCGGTGAGTATCACATCCACGCCGGTCTCCGCCAAAAGCTTCAGCGCTTCCTCCCCGTCTTCTGCCTCTGCCGCTATCTCAAATCCATTGTCTTCCCATTTGACACCTCTTTTGATGCCCCGGCGGATGATGGCTTCGTCTTCCACCAACATGATCTTATACATGATTCCAAGCCTCCTTTTCTGTTCCCTTATCAGCTTCTGATGACATTTTCTCCCTGTGTACCGGCCCCTGTCTCCCAGGGAATCCTTATGACGGCCCGGGTCCCCTGACCTTCTTTTGACTCATAGGAGAGACCATATGCTTCCCCGTAATAGAGGCGGATCCGCAGATTCACGTTCTTAGTGCCAACACTTCTGGCCGGATCATAATTGCTGTCCTTCATATAATCTGTCACTTCCTTCAGGCGTTCTTCTGTCATGCCTCTTCCGTTGTCCTCGACCCCAAATTCTACCCCGTGTTCCGTACGGCAGCCCGTGATTCTGATACGGCCGCCCTGTTTCATACTGCGTATTCCGTGTTCAAATGCGTTCTCTATGACAGGCTGCAGGATCAGTTTGATGGTCCTGCCGTCCAGGATATCCGGGTCTGTCTCCCATTGGACTTCAAAATTCTTTTCATATAATATGGCAAGTATCTGCAGGTAGCTTTTTGCGTTTTCTATCTCCTCCCGGATGGTCACGAACTCCCCGGCAGTTGAGACACAGAGTTTGAAATAATCACCCAGGACAGCGATCATCTCCTCTGTCTGTTCATATCCTTTTTCCTCAGCCATCCAGTAAATGGTTTCCAGAACGTTCAGAAGAAAATGAGGATTGATCTGCTGCTGCATGGCATTTAGTTCCAGCTCTTTGATGCGCATCTGGATCTTCTCCTCACCGATTCTGCTCATATACATCTTATCGCGCAGTTCCCGCTGTTTTCCGATCATCTCTGTCAGTTTTTGTTCCAGCATGTGATGCTCATCGCCGGACGGAACTGCTGTATTTTTCTCCTCTGTGGCTTCCTGTATATCTCCTTTCAGACCTGCACGGTACATTTTTTCCATGATCTGCCCAAGAGGGATTGTCAGGCTTTTTGCCAGCAGATACATGCAGGCCGCTGAAAAAAGAAGAAGGATGAGGGCCAGCAGCCCTTGAATACCAAAAGGATTTTTTGAAGAGATAGTGTCACCGGAAATGGTGAGATTCCAGCCATTTCTCAGGCGTATGGTATTCACCGCCTCCGGGGCCGCTGCATCCACCGAGGTCTTTGTCTCATCCGAAAACTCTGCCTCATCTGTAGTCTCCGCATCAGCAGCAGCCTCCGCATCAACAGAAGCCTCCGCATCAACAGCAGCCTCCGCATCACTAAATAATACCTGTCCCTCTTCCCCCATCAGGCTGAATCTCTGCTCCTGTGTCCGTTTCAGCAGTGCAACTATTTCCCCGAACGCATCCATATTACATCTGAGGATCAGATAACACGTAATCTGTTTCGGCTCCAGACCGGGCCTCAGAAGACCTGCCAGATACACATTTCCGTCTTCCCCTGTAAGGAAAACCGGCTTATTCGCAGTTATTTTCTCCCCTTCGGATTCCATAAGCTTCTGAAAATAACTAGCCTCCGCCTCCATATCCTGACCTTTTAAGAACACACTGCCGTCCTCTGATAAAATAATCCCATAGTCAAAGAATGCCTCCTCCCTGCAGGCATGGTACAGGATACTCTCTATTCTGGACGCAGTGGTTTCCCCCCGGTAACTGCAGTTTTCATGATACAGATAGACATCAGCCAGCAGATCCGGGTTTTCTGTCAGATATCTGACTTTCTGCTCATACTCTTCCAGATAGGCATTTAACTGGTTCTGCCCCTGTTCCAGATACATGTTCGTAAACCGTTGCTCACCATTTTCCGCCTGATACCGGCCGCTCCACCCGGAAAAGCAGAGGAGAAGCAGTATAGGGAAAAGGCAGAGGAGGCAAAAGAAGAGGACCATCCTGCGCTTTATGGATAGTTTTCTCAATATTTCCGTCATACATCCCCCTCCTTTATGGGCACCAGAATGTTGATCCCGCTTTCTTCTATTGCTATCCCATAAGCCTCTCCGAAATAAAGCTTCAGGCGCTGATCCACATTGTCACAGCCGGGCAAATCCTGTTTTTCCTGAAAATGCTGTGCAGTGGTCTGCGGCACACCGCCTATAAAAAAACGTATCCTGCCCTCTTCCCGCTTTCCCTCCACATAAAATTGAATTTCCTTTGCCCGTTCTTCCAGAGCCTCATTGATCATGTCCTCCATGACCGGCTGAAGGATCAGTTTCATTACCTGACAGTCCTCTATTCCCTCCTGGATTTTCCAGGAGATTTTGATTCTGTCCCCAAAGCGCAGGTTCTGAAGAAACAGATAGTTCTCCACGCTCTTAGCCTCCTGCCCTACCGTTGTGTACTCCTGCCCTTTGCTGATAATGGTGCGGAAATAATTCCCCACCGCGATCACCACGTCACTGATCTCCTCCGCTCCCTCATACTGCCCGTTCCAATAGATTGTCTCCAGGGTATTGTAGAGAAAATGGGGATTGATCTGTTTCTGCAGAGCGGAAAGCTCCGTCTCTTTTTTAATGCGTTCCAGACGGCTCTCTTTGAGTTCCATCTGCAGCACTTCATTTCCCATATGCCCCAGGCGCTCATTCATCCGGTTGAAGCCCCGGATCAGTTCATGGTATTCATCCCTTCCTCCGTCTGTCAGAAGTTCACTCCACCCGTCACGTTCCATAGCTCTCGTCAGCCTTCCGAGAGGTTCCGTGATACTGGTTGTCATGATCCTCGAGAGAAAGAATACCACCAGAAGTCCTGCTGCCAGCAAAACCACCAGAACAGCAGTCTGCTGATAGACACCACCCAGCAGATAAGAATAGGGCACTCCGTTTACGATCTTCCACTGCATGGCTGTGATCACATGGCCGGAGGTGAACATCCTTCCCTGGTCCGTGGAAGTGATGTTCCCCTTCTCCCCGGACATCCGGTCAAAGGCATCCTCCCCTGCCACCAGCACGCCGCTTCCGTCAAATATGGCTGTTTTCCACTGCTTTCCCGCCCCTGCGTTTTGGCACAGCGTCTCCGCATAATCCTTTTTCAGGGCCAGGACAATATTACCGTAGGGTTCCATTGTCTTGGAGATCACAATATAATTCTCCCGGTCTGTACCGATTTCTTTCGGGATAAAGCTCCACAGCGGCCCCTCCGAGGCTTTTGTCCTGGCAAGCAGGGGGGATTCCTTTTGCGTGACCGGCGATGGATAATAAAACTTCGCCCCGTCGGCACTGCTGATCTCCACAGTGTCTACCTCCTGGTTCTGCCCGAAAATACTGTTTATCAGAAGGCGCATTTCGTTCTCCGTCCTCTTTTTCTCATCCCAGTCCGCGCTGCTGTAGACTGAAAGCTGCCGCAGAAGCGTCTCGTTCTCCTCCACGGCCTCTATCTGGCTGATGTATTTTGAGAAATGCTGCTCCATGTTTCCGGAAGAAATGTCTGCCATGGCGGCAGAATATTCCACAGCCATACCCTTCATTTCCTCATAGGAACGTACAGCACTGCAGATTCCCAGGATCAGGACAGGTACAATGGATGCCAGGAAGAAGAAGGTCCTCAGGCGTTTTTCAATTTTCAGTTTCCGTATCCGGCGAATCATTGTATGCATAGCCCCACTGCTCCTCTGCTTTTTTATACCAGTGCCGCCCGTCTTCCACGTTGTCCCGGTTCATATAATACGGCGGTATGACCGCGTGTCTTCCCCGCTCATCCTCCTGCACTTCATAGGTATTGAACCAGGTATCCGCCAGGGCATATTCCCCCACAGGCACCGCTTTTCCGGAAAAAATGTAACCATCCAGCATCTGCACCAGCACATCCCCGTACGCCAGGGCATCCTGCACTACACTGCCGTCGTAATACCCTCCGCGGATCTGTTTTCCGGCAAATGGGTCCCCGTCAATGGTGACAAAGATAATATGTCCCGCCTCCCCTGTCTTTTTCCACATTCCCGCCTCCTTAAGAGCCTGCACAAGACCTCTTGCCGGATGGTCACTGGAACAGTGGACTGCGTCTATCTGCGTGCCATCCGCCAGAACACCAGTAAGCCATGACCTGGCCTCCTCCGGGTCGCCTTTCAGATCAGCGGAGATACACCGGATCTCTTCGTATTTTCCGATTTCCTCCTCGAATCCCTGTTTTCTGGCTTTCCAGGCGCTGCTCTCCTCACTGCCGTAGCCATGGCAGACAATGCCTTTTGGCTCCCCGTATTTCTCTGTGAGAAGCCTGACGATCTCCTGTGCCGCCATTTTTCCGGCTTTATAGTTGTCAAAATTTATGGTAAGACTGACCTGTCCGCCTGTGGATTCCGTATCTACCAGAACAACGGGAACGCCTTTTTCATTTATCTGCTCAATAGCAGAGTTGATACCGTCCTTGTCGATAGACGCCGCCACGATCACATCCGGGTTACCGGCGCAGAAGTTCAGCATCTGCTGGTTCTGCCGTGTCTGGTCGTAATCCGCCACTGCCTCCCGGAATTCCCATCCCGCTTCCTGGGTATCATTTCTGAGAGAGGCGTCTAACAGACGATGAAAATATGTGTTCATGCTTTTCTGTACAAATGCCACTTTCCGGTCATTTGTCTGCATGGTGTTTGTCTCTGAAGGTTCTTCCCGTTCTGTATCCCTGCTGCCGCATCCGCTTGTTGTAAGGGCCAATGCCAGCAGGAGGACAGCAGACAGAAATCGTATTTTTCTCATATTGCTCCCTCCGTTTCCATTTTCTATTTTATCATACCACAGGTTTTGGGAACAGGAAAACAGACCGGCCCATGAGAAATCATTCTGTTCCCCATATGCCGGTCCGTATTCTCTATCTGTTTATTTTATCCAGGGCTTCCCAGATTCCGTTTAAGTATGTGGCTCCCAGTGCTCTGTCGTACAGGCCGTATCCCGCTCTTCCTGTCTCTCCCCAGATCATGCGGCCGTGGTCCGGACGGATGTAGCCGTCAAATCCATTGTCATGAAGGGCCTTCAGGATGGCAAACATGTCCAGGCTTCCGCACGCTGACAGATGTGCCCTCTCCTCAAATCCTCTGTTGTCCTCCAGGACAGCCACATTTCTGGCATGGACAAAGTGAATTCTTCCCATGGCGGCGTATTTTCCGGCCATTTTGACCACATCATTTTCTGCGCTGCAGCCCAGAGAGCCGGTGCAGAGAGTGATGCCGTTATGCGGGTCGTCCACTAATTTCAGGAACTTGTCCAGATTCTCCTCACAGGTGATGATCCTCGGAAGGCCGAAAATGCTCCAACAGGGATCATCCTCATGGATCGCCATATTTACACCGCAGGATGCGGCTGTGGGGATCACTGCTTCCAGGAAGTATTTCAGATTATCCCACAGATCCTCCTCGGACATGCTGTTGTACTCAGCCACCACCTGTTTCAGTTCTTCCCTTGTATAGCTGGCATCCCAGCCCGGAAGTGTCAGGTCGCTGTCACTGGCAAGAGGATTTACCTGGTCTACCTGCTCCTGGTAGTATACAAGGGAGGTAGAGCCGTCCGGCAGCACATGGTCAAGCTGTGTCCTGGTCCAGTCAAAGACGGGCATAAAGTTATAGCAGATACATTTGATGCCTGCCTCTGCAAGTCTTTTGATATTTTCACAGTAGTTGGCAATATAGCGGTCTCTTGCCGGCTTGCCCAGCTTGATATCCTCATGTACGGGAACGCTCTCAATGACTTCAAAGTGAAGGCCGGCCTCCTCTGTCTGCTTTTTAAGCTCCGCTATGCTCTCCCGGCTCCAGACCTCTCCCACAGGGACATCATAGACTGCAGTCACAATAGAGTGCATGCCCGGAATCTGACGGATATTTTCTAATGTAACCTTGTCCTCTTTTCCATACCAACGAAATGATAACTTCATAATTTTTTACCTCTCTTATTTTTTTTACCTTACTGTACAATAAACCAGATGATCGTGGCGCCTATGACACCGACGATGCCTATGATCGTTTCCATCACGGTCCAGGTCTTCAGATTTGTCTTCTCATCCACCTCAAAGAGGGATTTGGAGAGCCAGAACCCGGAGTCATTTACATGGCTGAAGGCAGTAGCGCCTGCTGCCACGGCAATGGTGATAGTGGCGAGCTGAATCTGTGACAGATCCGCAATGGCCGGCATGGATGCCATGATCCCGGCAGCCATTGTCATGGATACCGTGGCAGAACCAACGGAGATTCTCACCACAGCAGCGATCAAAAATGCCACAAGTACCAGCGGCAGGGGAAGGCCTCCCACGAAATTTCCGAAGGCTTCACCGATACCGGAATTCTGGAGAATGAAGCGCAGCATACCGCCGCCTGCGATCAGCAGAATGATATTTCCGGCGGATGACAGGGATTCTGTCATGATCTTTGTCAGCTCCTCCCTGGTGTAGCCGTGGCGCATTCCCAGTAACACCATGGCCGTGATCGTGGACAGCAGAAGGGCGATCACAGGGGTTCCCAAAAAGGTCAGTACCGGATTCAGCGGCTTCATAAACGGTATCACGGATGACAGGGTATTCAGGATGATCAGAAACAGCGGAAGCAGTATAATGGCCACCACGGTGCCGAAGGACGGAAGTTTTCCCTCCACCATCTTCTTCTCATTCTGCTCAAAGGAGGACGGCACCGGAAAGTTATATCGGTCCCCTGCGAATTTTCCGAACACAGGGCCGGCCAGGATCATGGCCGGAATCCCGATGATGATGCCCAGGATGATCACATAGCTCAATTCTACATTCAGCATCTCTGCCACCAGCACAGGACCCGGTGTGGGCGGGATAAAGGCATGCCCGATGGCAAGTCCGGCCAGCAGGGGAATGGCATAGTGGAAAATGGAACGGTTGGTTTTCTTCGCAATTCCAAACGCAATGGGAATGAGGATCAGAAGGCCTGATTCAAAAAATACCGGCATTCCCACAATAAGGCCCGTGACGCCTAACGCCCAGGCAGCCTTTTTCTCTCCGAACTTATCAAGCAGTGTCTGGGCGATCACCTCCACACCGCCGGACACCTGCAGGATTGCTCCGAACATGGAACCCAGTCCGATCAATACGGCTATGGTCTGAAGCGTGGTTCCCACACCCTCAGATAAAGTATCTGTAATCATGGTAAAAGGCATACCTACTGCCAGGCCGATAATCAGGGCAGACAGCATAATTGACAGGAACGGCTGTACCTTCAGCTTAATGATCATGAACAGCAGCACGGCAAATCCCAGAAGGGCGCCGATGATCAGCCGCTCCGGTGATGCAACAAAATTCTCCATTTTTTCTTATCCTCCATCATCTTGTAACAGTTTCCGCGGTTTGTTACCTCTTTTCTTGATGGATTTATTGTAACAAAAAACGGCTTTGGAAAATATGGGGGAGAATTTGTATTTTATATGGTAAAATTATGTTCTTTTCAGGGAAATGCAGTGACAAAAAACCGGCAGCGGAATGATACATTCCCTGCCGGTCTGCTTCTATTCTATATTTACTTTTCCAGGCGGTTTTTTACAAAATCTCCTTCTTTCATGATCACATCCATATGCTCTGCCGCTATGGTCCTGATATCTTCCAGGGGATTGCCGTCTATAACCAGCAGGTCAGCGCTTTTGCCCTCCTCCAGAGAGCCTGTAATATCTCCCACACGAAGGGCTCTTGCACCGTTGATGGTAGCGGCCACAATGGCATCCATCTCGCTGATTCCCGCTTTCTCTACGAATGCGTACAATTCCCCGACAGTCGTCTCTCCATAAGGCGTCATCTGAGAGTTAAAAGAATCCGAACCGATTGTGAGAATAATACCCTTGGCGCTGGCTTTTCTCAAATTATCATAAATACGGTTTAATTCTTTCTCTTTCACTGAATTTCCCGGATATTTGTCGTGGAGCTTTGGATCGTATTTTGGAGGGAACGTATCAAACCATGCTGGCATAAAGTTGATGGTTGGACAAAAAGCAATATTTTTTTCCGCCATAATATCCAGTGTCTCGTCATCCAGTGACTGTCCATGTATAATCAAATGAACTCCTGCCTTAGCAGAATTGTACGCGCTTCCAAAACAATGGGACCAGACAGGAATGTGACGCATATTACACTCATCCACAACTGCCTGCACTTCCTCCATGGTATAATGCTGGTCCATAGCCGTCTCCCAGCGCCAGATACCGCCTCCCGTAGCCCAGATTTTTATAGCATCCGGGTTTTCCCTGAGACGCCGACGCACGGCTTTGCGAAGATCCCAAGGCCCGTCCACACACTCTGCCCACGGATGAGATTCTCTGTTCATCTCTATAGATACCTTATGAGAATCCCCGTGGCTGCATGTGGCGCAGAACCCAAGGCCTGAGGCCACTACTCTCGGCCCCTTCATGACACCCGCCTCTATCATATTCCGGATATGGATGCCGAATCTTGAGATTTCCCCCACGGTCGTCAGACCTGTTTCCAGGCACTCATGTGACTGCTGTACAGCCACCACCGCTTTCTGGATGTTGTCCTCCAGCACCCAGTCACTGTCATTGTCTGTGAGATTGCCGGAAAAATGCAGATGTGCATCGATCAATCCCGGCATCACTGTCTTACCGGAAATATCTGTTATATGATATCCCTTAGGTACCGCTTTTCCCGGGCCGGCATATGTGATCTTACCGTTGTCCACCAGCACCAGGCTGTCCTTTACTGCCGCGGCCCCTGTGCCGTCGATGAGCAGGCCGCCCTTTAATGCGATTCTATTCATTATCAATCTCCTTTATGTTCTCTGGAATATGTATACCAATCTATTCCTCAGCAAAAGCAATCATGGATGCTTCCAGAGGGACATTTTCCGGGAGCGCCTCCACCTGTACGCACACTCTGGTGGGTCTGTGGCTGCCGAAAAACTCCGCATAGGCCTCATTGATGGCAGCAAAATCGTCCAGACTGTTGATGTACACGTCAACACGGGCCACACTTTCCCTGCATCCTCCGCCCGCTTCTACAATGCTGAGCAGGTTGTTCAGCACCAGCGTTGTGGCCGCTTTGATCTCATATACATATTCCCCGTCTTTTGTAAGAGGAATCTGGCCTGAGGTAATGATCATATTGCCGTATTTTCTTCCGTGACAGTAAGGCCCCAGTGCCGGGGATGCTTCCATGCTCACTAATTCTTTCAGTTCCATATTCTTTCCTCCGCTTATTTTTTATCAATCTATATACTGTACAAGCAGTGCGTCTGCAATGGCTACGCCCTCTTCCGTCACAAACACCGGGTTTATATCCAGTTCTTTTATGCTGTCCTTTCCCTTAGCTGCCATCTCGCTGATGCTCACCAGCATATCCGCCAGCGCTTCCTTATCACATACCGGATTACCGCGGTAGCCATTCAGCAGGGGATAAGAGTTCAGGCTCTCCAACATTTTTTTTGCCTGCTCCCTGGTGAGCGGCGCCGGTGCGAGCTGCACGTCCTTGAACAGCTCCACGAACACACCGCCCATTCCCACCATGATCATAGGGCCAAAATCCTTATCGTTGTTCACACCGATGATCATCTCCACTCCGGCTTTGAGCATGGGTTTTAGCAGTACACCTTCCAGCTTCGCATCCGGCGCGTTTTTCCTGCAGTTATCCATCACCGTCTCAAATGCCAGGCGAAGCTCTGCCTCATCCCTGATATTTAATTTCACACCGCCCACATCAGACTTATGCTGAATATCAGCAGAATGTATCTTCACGGACAGGGGATATCCCAGATTCCCGGCTGCCTTTACCGCCTCATCTGCTGTGGCAGCCACAGCCTGGGGCGGAATCGCAACGCCGTGTGCTTTCAGATAATTCAGGCTCTCGTACTCGCTGAGTCCTTTGGAAGACCCATGTGTTCTTTCGGGAACCGCCGCTTCTGTATCTTGGTATTCAAAATTGGCAAAATCCAGCACCTGCTTTAAGATTCGGCATCCGTAGCGCCCTGACGGGAGCAGAGGCACGCCTGCTTTTTGCAGGATATCCGCACTCGCCTGATGCCTTGTGTGCTCAATGAATGGAATCCAGAATACCGGTTTCATACCCGGATTCTCTCTGGCAATGGATACCGCCTCCACCATATGGGAGATGGTGTCATCCCAGATCTCCGGCGTGATGGTATAGGCAATACAGATGGCATCCACATGATCGTCTTTTGAGATGGCCTCCATGGCCCGAACCATGACCGGGGTGTTGTATCCGATTCCCGCTGTCATATCAAAAGGATTATTTACGGAACCATAATCCGGAACAAGAGTCTGAAGATATGCTTTCGTCTCCGGATGATATTCCGCCAGGCGGATTCCGAACTCGTCTGTCAGGTCTGCCATGACCCCGGCCTCGCCGCCGGAAACATTCATGAATACGCATCTCTCCCCCTTAGGAAGCTCTTCCAGCCAGGAAAATGCAGCAGCCAGACCGCATAATTCTTCCAGATCCCTGGCCTCTATGACACCGTACCGCTTAAATACAGCTCTCAAGACTTTATCTGCCCCGGAAAGGGAGCCTGTGTGGGATTTTGCCAGCTCCTGCGCTTTGCCGGAACGGCCTGTCTTCAATACCACAACCGGTTTTTTCTTTATTGCCGCTTTGCGGAATGTCTCCACCAGCTTCTCCGGTTTTGACACGCCCTCTATGTATGCAGCCACGACTTTTGTATCCTCATCCTCCACTAGAAAGTCCAGATAATCTTCCACCTTCACATTACAGGAGTTGCCGGAGGAGATCACATGGGAGAATCCCATATTCGGACTGTCCAGCCCTCCAAGCACGATCTGTCCGCTCTGGGAAATCATACCGATATTGCCGGAACGGTCCCGTTCCTCCACCAGAAAGGCAAACGCAAAGATACCGTCAATGAAATTGGCAAACCCCGCACAGTTCGGCCCCATGACCGCGATTCCCAGGCGGTCGGCTTCCCGGACCAGCTCTCTTTGAAGCTCTTTCCCCTCCGCTCCCGTCTCACTGTATCCGCTGGCAAAGACCACGGCTCCGCCGCAGTTCTTCCCTGCCGCTTCCCGTAATAAGGAAAGTATAGTCTTCTGGGGGGTACACAGAATGACCAGATCTACATCTCCCTCTATCTCTGACAGGGAGTGGTATGCCTTGTGGCCGAAGATCTCATCTCTTCCCGGATTCACCAGATACAGATGATCCAGATTCCCGGAGAATTTGAGGTAATTGCGGGTGGTATCACCGCCGAATCCCGCTTTTTCACTGGCACCTACGATGGCAACTGTCCTTGGTTTCAATAATTTTCTCAAATCCATATATCAGCCCTCACTGCATCTTCTCCGCTTTTTCATATCCCATCATAAAGCACTGCACGTTTTTGTCACTTGCTTTGCCTTTTTTATTGAAATAAGCTTCCAGTGTATCTGCAAACTCATTTACATCCATCATGCCGGTAGCCCTGATCATGGCCCCCAGGACTACCAGGTTCAGGCCTCTCTGGTTCTCCAGTTCTGAGGCAATTTCCATAGCATCCACACCGTATACCTTCACATTTTTCGGGAACTGCTTTTCTCCGAATACGGAGCGGTTGATGATCACGCAGCCTCCTTCCCGCATATCAGACACATATTTGTCATACGCGTCCTCATTCATGCAGCACAGCACATCCAGGTAATCCGGGTAAGGACTTCCTATCTCCTCATCGGATACCACCACACGGCAGAGGGCAATGCCTCCGCGCATCTCCGCAGAATACTCGCTGGTCCAGCTCACATTTTTGCCGTGCTCTGCCGCGATCTCGATCAGGATCTTTCCGGCTGTCAATACGCCCTGACCACCGATACCTGCAAACATAATATCAGCCATTATTCGTCACCCCCATTATCTACATATACTTTCACCGGGAATACCTTTTCATTTTCCTCTTTCATCTTCTTCATGGCATCTGCCGGCGATAATTTCCAGTTAGTCGGACATGGGGAAAGGATCTCTATAATGGAAAATCCTTTCTTGTCCCTCTGGTTCTCAAAGCCTTTCTTTAACATCTTCTTCGTCTGATCAATGTGTTTCGGATCACACAGGGAACCTCTAGCCGCATATGCGATTTTATAATTCTGAAGGATGTTCAGCATATCGAACGGCTCTCCTGCCACCTTGTCATCTCTTCCTTTTTTACTGCTGACTGTCTTGTCTCCCACCAGAGTGGTCGCCGGGCACATCTGACCGCCGGTCATGCCGAATATTCCGTTATTTACCACGATCATAGTTATTGGAACATTCCTCTGGGCCGCGTAGCAGGTCTCGGAAAGGCCGATCACATAAGAGCACCCATCCCCTGCATGGACGTAGACATTGGAATCCGGATAAACCTTTTTGATTGCTGTGGCCACTGCCGCGCAGCGCCCGTGAGGACCTGCGATGCCGTCACAGTTCAGAGTGTCAATAGACCAGTAAGCACAGGCAATATCCACGACCTGGATGGTCTTTTCACAAAGCCCCAGTTCCTCGCAGCACTCTGCAATCAGGCGCTGTATGATACCATGGCCGCAGCCGGGACACCATCCCACCTGCTGGTTGATCATTTCCGGTTTTGTCATTTTAGCTGCCATATCAATATACCTCCAGTTCCTTAACATCTCCTGCCAGTACCCCTTTGCAGAAGTCTACGATTCCCTGAGTTGTGGGAACATATTTTGATGTCAGATAACCGTAGAGGGGAACCTTATACTCTGTGGCCAGACGGATATCCAGTCCCATCTGGGAGGAGAGGCTCATCTCAACAGTTACCAGCCCTTTTAATCCCTCCGGGAGATTTTCAAAGGCTTTTTTCGGATAAGGCCATGCCGTGATGGGACGGATGAGGCCCAGTTTCATGCCTGCTTCTCTGGCTCTTCTCACTGCTGACTTGCATATTCTCGAAGAGATTCCATAGGCAACAAGGATAAGCTCGGCATCCTCTGTCATGAAATTCTCCCAGCGCTGCTCATTGTGATACATATCGGAGAATTTTTTCCGTACCATCGCATCGTATGCACTGTAATCCATGGAACGATCCAGATTGGTGACCTTTACTTTCGGTTCATCTTTTTTCTTCTCACCCTTGATCGCCCAGTCAAATTTACTTCTGTCATGTTCCTTCGGTTCGGGAAGGACTACCTTTTCTATCATCTGGCTGATTCCGCCATCGCTTAAGATGATCACCACAGTGCGGTATTTTTCAGCCAGGTCAAAAGCTTCGTATGTAAGCTCTGCGCATTCCTGCACGGAACCCGGTGTGAGGACAAGCTGCCTGGAATCTCCGTGGCCGCCGCCCCTGGTCGCCAGCCAGTAGGAATCCTGACCCTCTGTGATCTCACCGTCGCCTACACCGTAGCGCATGACATCTATGATGACCGCCGGAAGATTGTAGGAGGAAAGATAGGAGATCCCTTCCTGCTTCAGATCATACCCCGGACCGGAAGAGCTTGTCATTACACGCTCACCGCATGCTGCAGCTCCCCACAGCATACTCATACTTGCGATCTCGCTTTCCCCCTGGATGAAGACGCCCCCGCGGTCCGCCATGTTGGCTGACATGTATTCCAGTATCTCACTCTGGGGCGTGATAGGGTAACCTGCATAGAAGCGGCACCCTGCACGGAGAGCAGCCTCAGCGATCGCCTCATTGCCTTTCATTAATTGAAATCCTTTACTCATCTTCTCTGCCTCCTTCTACTCAATGGTAAATACATAATCGGGACAGATCTTATAGCACTGTCCGCATCCGATACAGGTTTCTTCATCGATTCTGATGATCTCGTATCCTTTTTTGTTGATCTCAGTGAGAGGCTCAATGGCTTTCACCGGACATACCCCTACACACAGGCGGCAACCCTTGCATAAGCTGGTGTCCGCAGTTGCTTTTGCTTTTGCCATGATTCAATCTCCTTTCAATTCATTTCATAATTTTATTATTTATTTCATTATTATAATTTCTAATTTCATTTTACCATTTTATTATTCATTTTTCAAATACAATATCTCTAAATTTTGCATAAATATTCGTCTATACTTTTGTCTAAATTGTTTATATTATGGATTCAAACAACATTTTTTTATAATACGCAGCCTCCACTGTTTCAAAAAACACATCGATACTGTCAAAATCCGTATCCGCGGGAAGGTCACAGCCGGAGGAAATGATAAAGTTATTGTAGTCAATGCATGCATTGAGCAGTCTTTGTGTGTTTAGCCTAACATCCTGAAGTGTACTGTTGTTAAACACAGAGGATGGACTGAGATTCCCCATCACCAGACAATCCCTGGGCATTGCCTCCAACATGGTGAGCATGTTGACAGCGTCGCCAAAATGATATGCCTTACACCCGGTGTCTACAATCTGTGGCACCAGTTTTTCCACAGCATTGCCGCAGTTATGATAAATCACCACAAAATTCCTTTCCTGTACTTCATCTACAATCCGGCGGACATAATCTGTAGAAAATTCCTGCATGAGATTCGGTGATAAGATTCCCGCCAGCGGTTCTGCCATGATGATGCCGTTGGCCCCGGTCCGTTTGAATTCTTTTATATATTGGATCAGAAAATCCGTGGCCTTTCCAAGCACGGTATGTACGATCTCCGGCTCCTCATAACACAGAAGCATGACCTCATTCACATTCATCAGACGGCCGGCCAGAGAATACGGACCGATACAGTTGGCAAAAACAGGTCTGTCCGTTATCAGGCGCGTGGCTTTGGCTACGCCTTCTATAGCTGTCCCGGTTCTCCCGGCACCGATTTCCGGTATCTTTAGTTTTTCGGCATCTTCCTCGCATTCAATAAGAGTACCTGTGATTGTAGGTATCTCATCCACACCGTACACGCAGAAAGCCCCAAAGGCCTCCGCCTCCACAGACAGATCCATGTAGCTGACTGCCGCAGGCATTTGGTATTTATCTGCAATCAGCCGCATCCCCACAGCCTGGAGTGCGCTGTCCGATACAAGCTCCTTGACAGTCACATACAACTGCTGAACCACAGGATAGGTTAGCAGTGGAAGTGGTTTTTTGTCTCTCGCATAGATCATCTGTTCTATCCAGTTATACATATTCATAAAAAAACCTCCAAATATAGGGAATGTATGATATGGATCACACATTCCCTTAATCATCTATAATCTTATTCTTCTGCCTCTTTCTCAGCGATCAGCTTCTGTCTCTGCTCTTCCGTCAGAGTCAGATCATATTTCTCCCGATGCGTCACGGCCTTTATAAACGCCACTGCATTAATAATCAATATAAGGAGCACCGGCAGCCCCAGCATGACCACGGACTGCTGTACCGCGTTCAGGCCTCCTGACTGTAAAAGCACGTATCCCATGACCGCGATGGAGGCTCCCCAGAAGACCTTTAAAAATGCCGGTGACTTCTGTTCACCAGAATCTGTCTCACTTTTATCTGCGGATGTCATTCCGGCCATGGTGTAAGTCATGGATTCCGACTGGGTCAGAAAAGAGAGCAGGACTGCCGCAAATCCCAGAACCGCCATGATCTGCGCCCAGGGCAGGGTCTTTAAGTACGCAAACATAGAAACCGGGAATCCAAATTCCTGGATAGCTCCCCAGATGTCATGTCCGTTCATCTGCTTTAAAATAGCGGAGGAACCGAACGTGCCGAACCAGATGACAATGAATCCGATGGGGATAAACATATTAACCATAATGAACTGGCGGATAGACCTTCCTTTTGCCAGCTTGATCAGGAACAGTCCGGTGAGCGGTGCCACGGTCAGCCACCACGCCCAGTAGAATAAAGTCCAGTCACCGATCCAGCCGCTCTTAATGGCCGGTTCCAGATAAAAGGATTCCGGAATCAGAATCTTCAGGTATTGTCCCACAGAAGTGACCATGTTGTTGATGGTGAACTGTGTTCCTCCAAAGATGAATGCCCATGTCACAAGAATGATAAAAATAACCATATTCGTACTGGACACGTATTTGATAGCTTTATGTATGCCCGAACATGCGCATAGAATACCGCAGGAGGCCAGGACAACGATGATGATCGGTGCCATGATGCTGTCTGGTATGGTATTTCCGTAGACATACTTCAATCCCGCCGAGAGCTGTAAAGTTACAAGTCCCATATTGGTTCCAAGGGTGGCAACCATGATGTAGAGACAAATCCAGTTTACCAGCTTACCGGGCAGACCTTTTTCGCCCTTCTCTCCCAACAGGGGATATAATCCTGATGACAAAGAAAAGCTCCTTTTACAGTTCCAGTACACAAAGGCAAATCCCAGTCCTGCTGCTGTATAAATCGCATACGGATGGAATCCCCAGTGGAAGAACACATAGGATAATGCCGCCTCAGCCGCTTCCGGGCTGCCGGAGGCCAGGCCTGTGAACGCCGGCGGGTCCATGAAATTCATGAGTCCCTCGCCGGTGGCATAGAATACCACGCCCAGAGCCATGCCTGATGTAAATGTGATGGCGATCCAGGACAGCATACTCATGTTCGGTTTTGCGTCTCTTCCGCCTAATTTTATTTTTCCCACTTTACTGAATGCTGCCCATAGGCAGAAGCAAAGCAGGAAGAACAGCCCCACATCGTACAGCCAGCCCAGATTACTTGAGATCCAGCTAAAAGCCACATTGATGACTTTGCCGAAGGCTTCCGGTGCAGCTACCCCGATGATCAAAACGATTACCGTCAATATCGCAGGCACTACAAACGCATCTTTATCTACTTTTTTAAAGAATTTCCCCATTCTCTGTTTCCTCCTCTTTTTCAGCTCCTGTGTCTTTTTATTGTTTCCCCGTAACGTATATTTCCGCATAAAATATATTCCCGCTATGACGGCAGCCTACCGTATGCCATCATAGCGGGAAAGGAGACAATCGAAGGGAGACCAGGGTGCTTATGGTTTTACCAGATATCGCCTACGGTAAACCCATTCGGGAATGGATCAGTCTCATCCAGCACATATTTACTGTATCCATATATCCACGCTTCTCCGCCTATGGTCGGAATGATTGCTTTATGACCATGAACTTCTGTTTCCTCAACAGCATGACCGGTAAATATAATACCAATCAGTCCTTCTCGTCTAAATGGCTGATTTAATTTCAACTCGCCTTTTGCATATTTGGCGGCCATGAGCGCGCATGTCCCGGTCCCGCATGCACAGCGGTCCAATGCTCCGGTCCAGGTCTCAGGCCTGTCAAAGTCGATATCACCGGTAAATACCGTATTTACGCTCTGCCAGTCCGCATTCGGATTTTCTGTAGGTCCATGCAGCTCTGAGATGGTGATTCCCACACCGGGATAATCCGGGTGTTCCACGGGAAGCTGTTCTTTGGCTGCCTGCATGCACAGTGCGCTCACCTTTGCGATCTCACGCCCCATCTCAGGAATGAGCTTCAGGCCGTCGAACTGGCGTACATCGATCAGAGTATAGAACATACCGCCCCATGCCACATCCACCTTCACTTTTCCAAGATGCGGCACATCAATCTCTTTATCCAGATATACAGCAAATGCCGGGACATTGGAGAAGGTCACCTGTGTACATTTTCCATTATGGCATTCCGCTTTGATTTTGATCAGACCCGCCGGAGCTTCCAGATAAAACTCCGTAAATGGTTCCTCCATTGGAATCATTCCTGTCTCCAAAAGCACAGTGGCAACGGAAATCGTATTGCCCCCGCTCATCATAGGATATTCCGTCTGTTCCATAATAATATATCCTGCTTTTGCCCTGGGGTCTTTTGCCGGAACGATCAGGTTGCAGCACAGCGGCGGATATCCCCTGGGCTCCCTCAGCATCAGTTTCCGGAACTGGTCATCATTTTTCTCCAGCCATCGGCATTGTTCGTAAACGGAATCCCCCGGTATAGTGGGAATACCGCCTGTGACTACACGCATGGGCTCACCGCAATGAGTCTCCACCGCATCAAACATTCTTTTAAATCCCATAAGTATATACCTTCTCCTTCATTTATTTTTTATGTTTTTCTACATATGCGTCAATCTCTTCGGCTGTCCCCTTATCAAGCAAGGTCTCCGGTGCTTCCTCCAGACGTCGTTTCCACTCCTCATTGGCGCGGCGGAGAACATAGGTATAATCCTCCATTGGCCTCTTCTTATAATTGCTGTTCCAGTCAGTATAGTCCGGATACCAGGAATCGTACATATAATCAAGGGTATCATCACTGGTGATGAACTGGCCGCCGCTTCCCTCTTCCATGATGGACTCTAAAGAGGCAGCCTCCTCAGATACGTCGATGCCGTTTCTGATATAGAGCAGACGGCTGGTGATTTCCTCATCGATAATGGTTTTTTCATAGGAAGTAGTCATAAGGCCGTCCAGGGTTCCAATCTCAGATAACTGGTAATCTGCACCCGAAAGGATATTCGCCATGGTGCCTTCATAAGATTCAATACCGCACTGGATATCACAGTTCAGGGCATCTGTGCTGTAAGGTATCGTTCTGGACGGCAGATTGTAAAACCTTTTGCCCATCTCCATGGAACCGATCTGAAGCATCACACGTCCCGGAGAACCACAGCAGTAAGTGGCACCCTTCATATTGCCGGGGCAGGCACCCACTCCATAGCCTACAGGATTGCCTGGATTCACAAGCTGTGTCAGAACAACACCTGCCAGGATCTCCGCATTCTGCATGGTGATCGTACCAAAGATACGGATAGGACCGGTTACCCCTGTACTTGTGGCAGTTCCCATGGTAACAGCCTGTCCGCGCTCAGCCAGCGCAATGATATTGTCAGCCACCTCGCGGCTATAGGACATAGGACTCATAGAAGGCGCAGACCCCGGTGCCAGATATACTTTTCCGCCCGGCACTAACTTCTCACCTGCGGCAATCTCTACCATATCAATCGCCCGATGCATTTCTTCATAAGAAAACAGCTTGGTATAGAAGGGTTTATCCGTATGGTTCAAAAGAGCACGCATGATTTCAAGATGGCGGTTGACCGGGTCCACATCGTTGGCCTCAACACCATTGTTGGAATTCATGGTCATGACTTTGCTGCCCTGGTAGATCTTGACCAGATTTATCACATCCTGCAGCGTGCCGCGGCGGATGCCGTTGTCCAGATCCGTTACATTTACCGGTCCGATGGGGCCGGGTACGCCATAATCGCCGCCGCCCAGGTTAATGCTCTTCTTGGAATCAAGTCCATGCATCACAAACTGCGAAGGAGCTTTCTCCAGCGCATCCCTGACCTGCGACTCTGTCATGTAAACCTGTGTGCCGTCTACACGGAAACCATGTTTCTTAAAAAGTTCAAGTGCTCTGTCGCTGGGAATATTGACACCGTTCTCTGCCAGAAGCTTCATAGAGTAATCGTGTACTCTCTGCAGATCCTTATCGCTGAACATGGACAGCGATACTCTTCTCATTTCTTCCATTTTTCTTCTCCTTTATTTCATTTTTTTAATTTTGGTTTCTGTTTTATTTATTTATTTCATTTTACTATATCTTGATTCATTTTTCAAACATTATATCTTTTAATTTTGCATAAGGTTTTCCTGTCGTTTTTATGCATCTTGTACGAAATTCCCTTTATTTCATTTTATTTTTTTATATTTCATTAATATTTTTTATATTTCATTATATATACTTTTGAATTCTATTTACAAAATTATGAATCACTATTTCAAGCTAAAATTCAAAATTTTCCTTGCGTACTGATTCATATAAATGTATAATGAAATAAAACATACATGATTTCTCGAAATAAATATTAAGGAGGATATACTTTGAGCAAAGCAATAGAAAAAATGGAAACAATTCAGGCTATAGACCGTGCTTTCCAAATTCTCGAAACAATATCCCGTTCAGGCAATATGACATTAGCTGAATTACATGAAAAGATGAATATCAGCAAGGCTTCTCTGTCCCGTTTAGTATATACACTGGTGGAAAACGGTTATATTGAGAAGAGACCGAACAATGAATACAGTCTCACATTAAAAACATATGAAGTGGGTATCAACGCTGTACAGAATCTGGATCAGATTTCACTGATCAACTCCACACTTGCAGATTTGAGCAGAGAGACAGGGCGGGTTGCACAATTCTCCGTTGAGGATAACAACCAGCTTTTATGTGTGCAGAGTATCGGACAGACTGCACCGTCCTTCTCCGTCTATACGAATGTGGGACGGCGTTCTCCTCTGTACTGTACAAGTGCCGGAAAAGCAATCCTGTCAACCTATTCAAACAATGAAATCATTGAGAAATGGGAAAAATTTGATGTAAAGCCCCTCACAGAGCATACGATTACGGATGTCCACGCTTTACTTCAGGATATCAGCGAAGTCAAGCAGCGGCATTATGCGCTGGACCGGGAAGAGAATGAATATAACATCTTCTGTGTGGGCGCTCTTGTCATGAATTATACCAATACGCCGTTGGG
>ERZ507070.359-NODE-359-length-26343-cov-5.10016_pt1 | contig 26343 bp, 30 predicted proteins | sample MGYA00512865_ERZ507070 | MGnify/ENA metagenome assembly ERZ507070
TGTGTCTGCTTTGCCCATGCGGGAGAAGCTCTGCGGCTTTGTAGGCGGCTGGGAAGAACTGATCCATTGGGATAAAGCCGATTTGTTCCAGTTCATACAGGATACCAGGGCCTTAAGAGGCAGTCTGGATGACCTTTGGCATGAAATCACAAAAAAGGACATCCAGCGGGCAGTCCATAAAGGCGCTTGTGACTTATACCATGGCTGTGTCCATAATTTCCTTCATGAAAAAGATGGAGAAATGCTGAAAGCTTTTTATAAAAGCGCCGTTTTTGTGGTGCAGGCGATGGTTTATCTGCAAAAAGGCGTTTATGGAAAGAAAAGAACGGATTTGGAGCAGATGGCAGAAGGTATGGAAAAAGAAGTCTTGTCCATGGCAAAAAGATTGAAAGGACAAAATGAAATTTCCAAAGAACTCTTTGAACAGGGCAGCCGTCTTTTGTTTTGTTGGACAGGGCGGGTTATTAGAGAAGAAAAATAAAAAAAGCTGGAATCCTTTATGTGGATTCCAGCTATATTTTTTTATGCACTGGTTTTCAGCAGTCTGTTTTTGTATCTGTATGACCAGAAGTAAGACAGAACTGCCCAGCAAATGGGCAAAAGCCCAAAGAACATGGCGCCGGGGGCATCATCTGCTTCTGCCAGACCAATCCAGAAAGGGATTACCAGCAGAAAAAGGATGCCGTAAGAGATGGCGCAAATTTTGATTTTCAGTAATGTCTGTACCACTGTGCCGGTTTCCTGTGGGGTGCTGTCTGTTTGGCGCAAGAAACGATAGCCATAAAACAGCCCAGTGAAAAAGGGAACGGCGGAGAGGCAGATGGCAAGGAGTATGGGATAGAAATACTGTCGGTAAGGCTGTTTAATGGGGTCTGTGATGGCAAGATACAGGATACACCCACCGAATAGGGCGGCGCTTAGTGCCAGCAGAACCAGCAGGATTTTCAAAAGCCGATTTCTCAGATTGCCCATGTTCTCCCTTCTTTCCTGTTATCATTCCACGTTGGTGATAACCATAGCAGCGTCTTTGCTTTCCTGTGTATAGGTGAATGTGATGGCGTCGCCCACTTTATATTCCTGCAGTTTTGCCGCTACCTTGCTGTCTGTGAATTGATAAGCGTTGACAGTGCCGTCGGGCAGTGTCATTTCTGCTGTGTGTCCATCGGAAAGACCGTTGTAAACGGCATTCACTGTGGTTCCATTGGAAGCAGTTTCGGAAGATGTGGTGCCGGAAGTCTGGCTGCCGCCTTCATTCTCTGTGGTTTCCATAGGTGTTACGCTGGCAACGCTGTAAAGGTACATGGGATCAGAGATGCCGTCAGCGTATGTATTGTTGGTCATGGTCACTGTCCAGGAGCCGATGATGTCCTGATCTTCCATGAGGGAAACCAGATCTGCCTGTACGGTTACGATGCCGTCTTCTTCCCCTTTGAACGTCAGTTTGGTTTCTGCCAGACCGATGTCGCCTCTGCCAAAGGTATAGGCGTCTGTGCTTTCATCATATGTTACACGGCCGGAAAGACTGTCGGGCAGTTCCAGCAGGTCATCATAGTCCGCAAAAAGGGCAATAGCCAATTCCTGAACGGCTTTGCTGGGCAGTGTGATGGAATCATCACGCACTTCTGCCAGCTGATGTTCACTGCCATATTGTCCTGCGAAATACGCAAGGGATGTCCAGAAAAATTCAGGGTCCTGAGGGTTATATTCCATGCCGTTTTCCAGCATGCACCGCACCAGAGCGTCTACGGGTGCCGTCATATCGTCAACGGCTTGGGCCTGTTCTTCGGCGGTCATTTCTTGTGTTTGTGGGGGTTCTTCGGTTTCTGTATTGGCGGTGCAGGCAGCTGTGCCCAGCATCAGCATGCAGACAACCAGAGAAGATGTCAGTCGTTTCATATGTATTCCTCCTTTGGAATCTATCGTAAAATAACAAATGTCCTTTTTATACTATTAGTATATACAATCATTATAAATAAAATATGACGAAAGTCTTTCTTTTTTTTGAATTTTCTAAAATCCATTGACAGAAAAGTGTATGATTGCTATCATACAGTTAAGAAGTGTATGATAAGCATAGTACACTTGAAAGGAGGTGACAGACGGTGGTGAATTTTTCTGATCTGCAGCTGCATGATATGGAGCCGGTTTATGTGCAGATCGTTCGGCATTTGAAACGGGCCATATTTCTGGGGGAAGCGGCTGTGGGAGAAAGCCTGCCTTCCCGAAGGGAACTGGCGGCGCAGCTTTGCATCAATCCTAACACAGCCCAGAAGGCTTTTCGCCTTATGGAGGAAGAAGGCCTTATACAAACACCGAAAAACGCGGCCAGTACAGTTTTTTATGACGAAGAGACATTGGGCAGAATCCGACAGGAAATGACGGGGGATTTGGTGCGGCAGTTTGTGGCGGAAGCCAAGGAAAACCGTCTGACGCTGGCAGAAGTGATGAAAATGGTAGAGGAAGCATGGCAGGAAAGAGGGGAAGACGTATGAAACAAACAGCATTGCTCAGTGGATATGTGTTTCAGTGGAATATGAAAAAAGGTGGATGGGCCGTTTATGTCCTTTCCATTCTGGCAGGAGTCATCAGCGCCGTTTATCGGGGATACGCAGGAATGCCGGGAGAAACATCTTCTTTCCGGGCAAAAGGATTTCTGCCCTATGAGATCATCATTGACCAGAGTCTGATTCCCATTTTTTTCTGCGTAGGACTTCTGGCGCTGCTGCTTTTGCAATATATGCAGCTGCGGCAATATCGCAAGGAAGGTAAGGGCATTTATACATTCCTGACATTGCCCATGAAAGGCAAGCAGGTGGCAGATGCCTTTCTGCTTCAGTCCCTGGCAATGGTATTTCTGTATTATGCCCTGTGGCTGGTGGTTATCGTGGTCATGTATTTTCCCATGATGCACTGGATGGTGAGTCTGGCTGCAAAACAAGAATTTCTCATGGATGACGGCAGTATTTTGACAGGCATTGATGCCACACGGAATAATGGACTGTTTCTGGCATTTCTGCGTAGCGAGTTTTTGAGCATCGTTTATAGTTTGGATTGGAAGGCGATGCTGTGTGTGTTGTGTATGCTGTGTTTCTTAGGCGTATGTGTTGTTTATCTGGGATTGCAGAAGTATTCATTCATAACAGGTGCATTAATTGTAGCATTAGGTATCACGGAGCCTTTGCTTCTCTATAAAGATTTGTACCGTGGGCGTTTGCAGGGCGATCCAATGCAGTATTTCTGGGATCTGCTGATTTTGATTATTTTAATTAGCATGATTTTAGGTATGCGGAAAGATTTTCAAGAACCGACTGCAAGGTAGAAAAGGGGGGATACCATGAAAAAATGGAAAATCTATTTGCCCCTCTTGTCCCTTTGCAGTGCGTTGGTGGTAACGGGAGGCATCTGGGGCATTTTACGGAGCAATGTATGGAATGGACAGATGGAATTGCGGCATCTGGAGGGGGATGAAAGTGCGCTGGCGGATTTCGATATTCAGTTGGGGATTACCAATATGAGGCAAAGATGGAATTTCTCCATCAAGGATGGCGCTTTGCAGAAAGAATCCTTCATTCTGTCCGAAGAAGAATCTTTTTATGGGCTTGGAGAACCCGTAGGCAATTGGAAAGACAGCACCATGGAGATATGGGGGAATGATGTGGAGTTTCAGCCAGCGGCAGACGGCAAAGTGGAAAATCTGGATACGGTGGATTTGAGTCTGTTGGAGGATGATGATTATATTTCTCCGGAGCTTTATGACCAAGAGGGAAACCTTCATGGAACCACCTGTATTTTTGAAAAAGCTCAGGTTGTGCTGAATATGGAAATGGAAGCGGTACAGAACAAAAACAGGATTTTACGCAGTTGGTCATACGCAATCCCTACCCATTTGCAGTATATACCGGAAAAACCCTTGGTAAATATAACCCTGAAAAATGAGCAATATACCATGGAAAAACAAAATCATCGCTTGAATAACATAGATGTTATTCAAGTATGGTCTGAAAGTCAGGAAATGCTTTATGCCACAGTGAGAACAAATGCGGACTGCAGTGGAAGCATTGGGCTGTATTGTCTGGGGCCTCGTCAGGAGGAATCTCTCAAAGATGGCAATTACACGGCATATTCCGTAAAGAAAGAACCCGTTGCCACATTGGCAGAAATCCCCGTCAGTGAAAGCCGCTGGGTATTGGGGCTGGAAGATGTGGGAGAAGGACTGCTGGTATTCATCGGAGAGCCTGATGGGGTGACACTGGAACTTTATGGCTACGACGGAACCCTTTTGGACAGCAATCAAATGCAGACAGAAGAACCTGTCCACGAAGTCAACATACAGCAGACAAAATGGAAAGACGGCAGAGGCGTATTTGTGGAAGGTTCCCAGAAAACAGGCGAAATTGAGTACTATGTACATTTCTTTACTGGTTACTGGATAGAAAACGGCACCATCCAGCCTGTTTATCTCAATGGCGACTATGGCACATGGACAGCAGTAGGAAAAGAAAAAGTGCTGGTTATGCACCGGAAAGTGGATGAATGGGATGGAAAGGCAGTGCCTGTTTGGGGCAATACCATGAATGGCTACGAGATTTACCTTTATGATATCACAGAAGACCCTGCCGGCAAGGAAATCTATCGTGGAGAACTGGAAACAGACATCGATGAGGACGCATTGAAGTATTTCAATTATTTCACCACAAAGGCATCCAAACAGAGCGTGGAGCATCAGATGTTGAACAGTACCAGCAGCAGTCGTTGGCTGGAGGTGCTTTCTGTATCAGAGAACACAAGTGATGCTGTGTGAGAAAATGGAAGGATGTTTCATGATTTGGGGGAACGGCATAGTGGGGGATATTTTGGGCAAAGGAGGAGAAAAAATATGGGAAAAAGGTTCATGGTACCATTATTGATCGTATGTTCTTTGCTGGTGTCTGTGGCAGCACTGATGGGAATTTCTATGCTTTGGCAGCAGGAAACTTTAGCTGTACGGGATATACAGGGCAGTCCTTCGGCACTGGAACCCTATCAGGTGACAGGAAACTGGGGGGATGATTTCCACAATCTTTCTTTCACGTTATCGCAGGGGGAAATACAAAGGGACGTTTCCTTTGAAAAGGAAGAAGAAACACCGCCAGAAATAGAAGAATGGAAAGCGGAGATTGGCGGCATGGAACAGTATGTGCGGTTGGAGTTGGGCGGACGTATACTGCTGCCCACGGAGGATACAGAAATCATTGCTGACGCAGGTCTGCCTGACACCCGTTCTGAAATAGAACAGGCAGTGTGGAAAAGATTCTGCCAGAGAGAAAAAACGTGGTTTTCCGGAGAGGAAAAAACCTTTCCTACGGGCAGCATACAATACGGCAAAGGGCAGGTCTATATGCAGCAGGATGTTATTTTCCATGAACAGCCGAATATGAGAGCAAGTGTCGTATATCGAGCTGACGAAAATGGCGTTCAGGAATTAAACGGCACAGCTTGCCGCAGTGTCTGGGTACCTTTTTCTTTGCCCTATAAGGGAGAAGTGACTATGGAATGGAAAGTGGACGGCGATGTGGATTATGAGATGGATGAGCAGGAAGTGGATTTGCCCCATGTGGTGCCAGTCGGGACAGTGCTGGATGATAAGCTGTATCTGACAGGACGAGTATCCTATGCTTACAGAGAAGGCATCATCGGCATTTACGCTTATGACCTTCAGAAACTTTATGATGCAGGCGCTCCTTACAATACCCAAGAATTTGTGGAGCCGGAAATGATTTTTGGGGAAGATATGGTAAATGCCTATCGGTGGATATTGGGGATAGAAACTGTGGGGGATCATCTGCTTTTTATCAAAAGAGACAATAATACAGTCATTCTGGAAACCTATGACAAAGACGGCAAAATGCTGGACAGAGCGGAAGTAAAAACGAAGCGAAATGTCTATGAATATACCCTTTCCCAAAGTGCGTGGGAAGGTGGAAATGGTGTTTTGTTCACATGGGATGTGGGTAATACCAGCTACAGTTTTGAATCCGTGGAAACCACCAGTATCTCCATAGACAGCCAGGGAAAGATTATCCACCGTTTTACCATTACAGACAGTCCATGGGTAGCGGCTGTCTGCGGCAAAGACAGTTTTCTGACGCTGGAGGAGGCAAAAATGGATGTGCCCGGCGGTTCCGATTTCTTTTATCGGGGGGACATTGTACCGAAACAGTATTTCCTGACGGTATACAGCAAGGATTTCAAAAATGTTCTGTATCGTGGAGAACTGGTCACCGATAGGGCAGACGATACAAAAGGAATTTATGGCGCCTTTCTGACAAAAGGGAGTTATCAGCATGTGGGTAAAAAATATTTGGTATCTGACACATGGCAGTATATTTCCGGCAGAAGAAGCTTAAGTGACTTAGAGATGACTTACGAGGGGGCAGTGACATGATTGAAGGCAAACATATCTTTTTTACATATGGGAAACCGGAAACAGATCCCAATCCTGTACTGAATTATGTGGATTTACAGATTCCCGATGGGCAGATCGTAGGGCTCTTCGGGGAGAACGGCGCCGGAAAGTCTACGCTGCTGCGGCTTATGGCGGGGCTTTTGGTGCAGAAGGATAGTGGCTGTCAGATTTTGCTGGATGGAAAGTCTGCCACAGAGGTAAGAGGAGAGGTTGCCTGCATATTTGAAGAAGGTACTTTCCTGCCGGATCTGACACCGAAGCGGTATGGGGATTTTCTGGCGGATTTCTTCCCCAAGTTTGACAGAGCCTATTATGAAAAGCTGGTGAAATTTTTCAAGCTGGAGGAGAAGGCGGCAAAGCATATGTCACGGGGGCAGAAAGCAAAGCTGGAGATTGCCGCGGGTCTTGCCAAACGGACAAAATATATCTTCATGGATGAGCCGTTTTTGGGGAAAGACGCTCTGACAAGGCAGGATTTTATGAAAATTCTTTCCGGCAGTTTGACAGGGGAAGAAACCCTGATTCTGGTCACCCATGAACTGGAGGCTGTGGAAACATTCATTGATCGGGCATTGGTGATCCACAAAGGGAAATTGGCGGCGGACGTGGAAATGGACGACCTTCATCACGAAGGGAAAAATCTGATGGTGCTGCTGAAAGATACGGTGGGCTATGATGAAAACGCCTATCGTGATCTCTTTGCAGAGGAATGAGATTTTTTGACGGCATAAAAAGAGAGAAAAAGAGAGTGGAAAAAGCATCTGATAAACGGATTTTTTTCTACTCTTTTTCTTTTTAGGGATACTTTTTGATGGCGGGTGCAAAAATGACAGAACCTTTGAAAAATTTTGGTCAAATGTGACGAAAAAATATTTCATATAATTTCTCTAGGATTTGCTGCCGCCTTTATTGACATGGGTTTGGGGCTATGCTATACTCTTTCATGTTAGTTATGGTTTACTTTTTTAGATGAAGATAGATATGAGGTAGAAAATATGACATTGCATCAATTACCCATTGGACAGTCCGCCATCATTACCAAGGTGGGCGGCGAAGGGGAACTGCGCTACCGTTTTCTGGATATGGGACTGATTCCCAAAACAAAAGTGACGGTGACAAAAGTGGCTCCCATGGGTGACCCCATCGAAATCAGGCTTAGAGGCTATACCCTGACCCTGCGGGTGGAGGACGCCAAAAACATTGAAATCACACAAGAGGGGGTTGACCTATGATCTTTGCATTGGCAGGCAATCAGAACTGCGGGAAAACCACTCTTTTCAACCAGCTGACAGGCTCTAACCAGCATGTCGGCAACTTTCCCGGGGTAACCGTAGACCAGAAGGTTGGGCAGATGAAAAGCCAGCCAGACTGTTCTGTGGTGGACTTGCCGGGGATTTACTCTCTCAGACCTTATACAAACGAGGAAATTGTTACAAGAGATTTCCTGTTGAATGAAAAACCTGACGGCATCATCAACATCGTGGATGCCACCAATATTGAACGAAATCTGTACCTGACATTACAGCTCATGGAAATGCGGATTCCCATGGTTTTGGCATTGAATATGATGGACGAAGTCCGCAACAACGGCGGTACCATCAACGTGGAAAAAATGTCCGAAGCATTGGGCATTCCCGTTGTTCCCATCAGTGCTGCCAAGAATGAAGGTATCGAAGAACTGGTGCAGGCGGCAGTCCGTGTGGCAAAGGAAAAACGAACTGCAAAGGTCATTGACTTCTGTAAACAGGGGCCTGTCCATCGTTGTATCCATTCCGTTTGTCACCAGATTGAAGACCATGCGGAAAAAGCTGGCTTGTCCGTACGTTTTTCCTGCTCCAAACTCATCGAAAACGATACACGTATCGTAGATATGCTGCAATTGAGCCAGAATGAATTGGAACTGGTGGAACACAGTATCATCGAAATGGAAGCGGAAGCAGGTATGGACAGAAATGCTGCGCTGGCAGGCATGCGCTATGACTTCATCGAAAGCGTTTGCGCTGATACGGTTATCAAATGCGAGGAAAGCAAAGAACATATCCGCAGTGTGAAAATCGACAGCATTCTGACACACAAGTATTTTGCCATCCCCATATTCATACTGGTGATGTTTCTGGTATTTTTCCTGACATTTAACGTGTTCGGGGCAGTGCTCAGTGATCTGCTGTCCATGCTCATTGACGATATTACGGCATTGGTAGACAAAGGTTTGACGGCTTACGGCATCAACCCTGTGGTACACAGCCTGGTTATCGACGGTATCTTTGCAGGTGTGGGCAGTGTTCTCAGCTTCCTGCCTATCATTGTGGTACTGTTTTTCTTCCTGTCTATTTTGGAAGATACAGGCTATATGGCAAGAATTGCCTTTGTCATGGATAAACTCCTCCGTAAGATTGGTCTTTCCGGCAGAAGCATCGTGCCTTTGCTGGTAGGCTTTGGCTGTACGGTGCCTGCGGTTATGGCAAGCCGTACCCTTTCTTCGGAACGTGACCGCCGTATGACCATCATGCTGACACCTTTTATGAGCTGTTCTGCCAAGATTCCCATTTATGCGGTCTTTGCAGCGGCCTTTTTCCAGAAATATGCGGCACTGGTTATGATCGGCATGTACCTGACAGGTATCATCATCGGTATCATCGTTGCGCTGATCTTTGACAGAACCGTATTCCGTGGCAAACCCATTCCTTTTGTTATGGAATTGCCCAACTATCGTTTCCCTTCTGCAAAAAGCGTACTGCTTTTGATGTGGGATAAGGCGAAAGACTTCTTGCAGCGTGCTTTCACCATTATTTTCTTGGCAACGGTTATCATCTGGTTCCTCCAGAGCTTCGACAGCCGTCTGAATGTGGTGACAGACAGCGCAGACAGTATTCTGGCAGCCATTGGGCATCTGCTGGCACCTGTGTTTGCGCCTCTGGGCTTCAACGACTGGCGTATTCCCACAGCCCTCATCACCGGCTTTACAGCAAAAGAAGCCGTTATCAGTACACTGGGCGTTTTGATGGGAACTTCCACAGCGGCATTGGGGCCTGCGCTCCATACCCTCTTTACCCCTGTTTCCGCCATCAGTTTTCTGGTATTCACACTGCTGTATACCCCTTGTGTGGCGGCCATCGCGGCAGTGAAACGGGAGCTGGAATCTGGCTGGCTGGCGCTGGGCGTTGTTATCTTGCAGTGCGTGGTGGCATGGCTGGCAGCCTTTGGCGTATATCTGCTTTTAGGCTTATTTGTGTAAAAGGAGGGGGATTATGAACCCTTTGGATATCATCATTTTGGCAGTCATTGCGGCAGCCATTGTAGGGGCCCTTGTGGCAGTGAAAAAGCATAAGTGTGGCACCTGTCATGGAAACTGCGGCAGCTGCGGAAAATGCAATAGAAAATAAGAGATCGAAACAGACATGGATCAAAAAACCATGTCTGTTTTTTTGTGTCTGCATTAGGGAAGATGTTTTGAATGGAAAAAATTGCAAAAACCAGAAAAAAGCTATTGACAACTTTGGTTAGCGATGGTAAACTCATTGCAGAATGTTAGTTGAAGCTAACGACAATCTATCTCATCATCTGAAAATATAAAAGTATAAAAGGACGTGAAGTATGGAAGGAGGAGTTCTGATGCCTTTGGCACTGGCAAAAACAGGAGAGATTCAAACCATCAGAAAAATCAGCGGACGGGATGATACCAAACGGTTTCTGGAAAGTCTGGGATTTGTTATCGGCGGTCAGGTGACGGTGGTATCGGAGATCAACGGAAATATGATCGTCAATGTAAAAGAATCCCGCGTAGCCATCAGCAAATCCATGGCGGCGCGCATCATGGTATAAGGAAGTGACAATATGGAAGGGACAAAAACATTAAAACAGGCAAAAATCGGTGAAAAAGTGACTGTGGTGAAGCTGACAGGCGAAGGCGCTGTCAAACGTCGTATCATGGATATGGGCATCACCAAAGGCACAGAGATTTTTATCAGAAAAGTAGCGCCTCTCGGGGATCCTGTGGAGGTTACCGTCAGAGGATATGAACTTTCCCTCAGAAAGGCTGACGCGGAAATGATTGCAGTCAGATAATTGGTTCGTGAGAACGAGCCATTTTTTCTGGCAAAGAGTTAGGTGTAACTAACGGATAGGAAGGAGATACAACATGGGCATGAAAATTGCACTTGCCGGGAACCCCAACTGCGGCAAGACCACATTGTTTAACGCATTGACAGGCTCCAACCAGTTTGTGGGGAACTGGCCGGGGGTAACCGTAGAGAAAAAAGAAGGGAAGCTCAAAGGCAATAAAGAAGTGACCATCATGGACTTGCCGGGCATTTACTCCCTTTCTCCCTATACATTGGAAGAAGTGGTGGCGAGAAATTATCTCATTGGTGAACGTCCCGATGGGATTTTGAACATCATTGATGGCACCAATCTGGAGAGAAACCTGTATCTGACCACACAGCTGACAGAACTGGGCATTCCTGTTGTGGTTGCCATCAATATGATGGACGTTGTGGAAAAGAACGGCGACAAAATCGACGTGGAACGTCTTTCCAAGGAACTGGGATGTAAAGTGGTGCAGATTTCCGCGCTGAAAGGCACTGGCGTGAGAGAAGCGGCAGACGCGGCTGTGGAAGCGGCGGCAAGAGAAAGCAGCGCACCCCAGCATACATTCGCGCCGGAAGTGGAAGGCGCACTGAATGATATTGCGGCAAAACTGGAGGATGTATCTCCATCTTTGAGACGGTTCTATGCCATCAAGCTGTTCGAGCGTGATGAGAAAATCGTGGAACAGATGGAAAAAGCACCCGATGTGGAAAGCATCATCAAGAAAACAGAAGATCTGCTGGATGATGACAGCGAAAGCATCATCACCAATGAGCGTTATATGTACATCGGTGAAATGATTCAGCATTGTTACACCAAAAAGAATAAAGGCGGCATGTCCACCTCCGATAAAATCGACCAGGTGGTGACAAACCGTTTCTTAGCACTGCCGATTTTCGCAGTGGTTATGTTCATTGTGTATTATGTTTCCGTTAGTACAGTAGGTACCATGGCAACAGACTGGGCAAATGACGGACTGTTTGGCGATGGTTTCTATCTCTTTGGCAACGGCAGAGCGGAATATGAAGCAGCAAACGAAGCTTACACACTGGAAACACAGAAGATTGACGCATTCCTGGCAGCGGCAACAGAAGCCGGCGTAGATGCGGAGTTGGCAGAAACAGATCCTGTGGAATTTTTGGCAGAAACAACAGGTGTACAGACTGTACTGGAAGTAACCGACGAGGAAGGCAATGTGACAGCAAAACTGCCTGTGACAGCAGCGGACTATGAAGCTGCTCTCACAGCGGAAGAACCTGCCACAGAGGACTTCGGCACATGGGTGCCCGGTATTCCCGTGCTGGTTGGCAACGCACTGGAAAAACTGAACGTAGCAGGCTGGATGAACAGTCTGATTCTGGATGGTATTGTTGCCGGTGTTGGCGCTGTTCTGGGCTTTGTGCCGCAGATGCTGGTATTGTTTATTTTCCTGGCATTCTTGGAAGGCTGCGGCTATATGGCACGTATTGCCTTCATCATGGACAGAATTTTCCGTAAATTCGGTCTCAGCGGTAAATCTTTCATTCCTATGCTTATCGGTACTGGCTGCGGTGTGCCCGGTGTTATGGCATCTCGTACCATTGAAAGCGACCGTGACCGAAAAATGACCATTATGACAACCACATTCATTCCCTGCGGCGCGAAACTGCCCATCATTGCTCTCATTGCGGGTGCATTGTTCGGCGGCGCGGCATGGGTAGCACCCAGTGCTTACTTTGTGGGCATTGCAGCAATCATCGTTTCTGGTATCATTCTGAAGAAAACAACTATGTTTGCAGGTGATCCCGCTCCCTTCGTTATGGAGCTGCCTGCATATCATTTGCCTACTGTTGGCAGTGTACTGCGCAGCATGTGGGAAAGAGGTTCCTCTTTCATCAAAAAAGCAGGTACCATCATCCTGCTGTCCACCATTGTCATTTGGTTCCTGTCTAACTTCGGTTTCACAGAAAACGGCTTCGGCATGGTGGATGACCTGAGCAATGGTCTGCTGGCAAACGTAGGCTCTGCTGTGGCGTGGATCTTCAGTCCTCTGGGCTGGGGCAACTGGCAGTCCGCAGTGGCAGCGGTAACAGGTCTGGTGGCGAAGGAAAACGTTGTAGCAACTTTCGGTCAGCTCTTCGGCTTTGCGGAAGTAGCAGAAAACGGTGCGGAATATTGGGGCACACTGGCAACATTCTTCACACCGGCAGCAGCTTACAGCTTCCTGGTATTCAACCTGTTGTGCGCACCTTGCTTCGCGGCCATTGGTGCTATCAAACGAGAAATGAACAACGCAAAATGGACATGGTTCGCCATTGGGTATCAGACCATCTTTGCTTACCTGGTTGCGTTCTGTGTATACCAGATCGGTTCTGTATTGAGCGGCACTGGCACTTTCGGTATCGGCACGGTTCTGGCAGCGGCAGTAGTAGTAGGATTTATTTACCTGCTGTTCCGTCCCGATAAAGCAAGCAGAAAACTCAGCAAAAAAGAAGTAACAGCGTAAACAGAAAGGAGTGCGGCATATGGGAACATTGTTCGTAGGCGCGGTACTTGTGGCAGTGATCGCTGCCGCAGTCTATAAACTGCGCAAAGACAAAAAAGAAGGCAAAGGATGCAGCGGCAACTGCGGTTCTTGCAGTTCCTGCGGTGGACATTGCCATCACTAATCAATACAAAGTTTGCATACACCTTCTCAATATAGACAGGCGGGACGAAAGTCCCGCCTGTTTTCTTATGAAAAAATCATTGTCAGAAGGAAAAGAAAGGAATATAATAAAAATCAAATTGTTTTAATATTAATACAAAAGAAAGAAGGTCATTCTATGAGTGGGAAAAAAGCTGTTTATTTTATCAATGTGAATCGTGATTTTGGATATGTGTCCTATCTGGTATGGGACTGCTTGCAGGAAGAAGGCTTTTTGCAGAAAGAAACAGATATGATTTTTGATGGAAACCCTGTAATGTCTTATGAAGATCAGGCAGGGAATACCTTTTATTTTGCACCGACACAGACAGCCATCTGTCTGGACTACAATAAATATCTGCCGGATATGAATAAATATTTTGCGGACTGCGATGTGTCCGGCATGGTTACATGGCATGAAGGGGAGCATGCGCCGGAAAAGGTGCTGACCGTACATTCCCTGGGGGATCTGCCCTCTGGTGTGTTTGGTGCAGCAAAACCCAGACTCATGCGGAACCTTATGCTGGCAGTGGAAAAGAACCGGAAAGAATTGGGGCTGGAGGACTATCATGTGGCAACAGAAGCCACCCACTGGTCTGGCGTATACCACGGAGAAGGAGACCCCACTTTGCTGACAAAATTCCCTGTGGCAATGATGGATATTGAAGTAGGCAGTGAACCGGACAGCTGGAACAACAAAGAGGCTGCAAGAGCATTGGCACGTTCTCTGACACAGATTTTTGAGGACGACGGCAAGAAAGTCCATCAGATCCTCTGTGTAGGCGGCGTACACTTTGAGCCCAACTTCGCGGAGGCTGTTCTTACGCAGTGGGGTGAGGACGAAACCTTTGGAGTGACCCATATTCTGGCAAACCAGTGGCTGGTATCCGGTCATTATGAGGATGAAACTGGTGTGCAGCGGGCAAGTGACTGCATTGATGCCATCGACGGCGGCGTGGAAGCCATCTTTTTCCATGACAAAATGAAAGGCTGCTACAAAGACCTGGTGAGAGCGCTGGGAGCGAAATATCAGATTCCCATTTACAAACACCAGAAACTGCGTACACCGGCAGAACTGGAATGGACAAAATAAGGACACAAAGAGAGCTGTCGTCAAAGGCTCATTTCATTCAAGCCTTTGACGAGTAGACAGAAGCATAAAGGCGAAATTCCATCGGCTAAAAAGCCTTGAAACTTCGCCTTTTCCTCGTCGGAAGTGAATTCCGACTGCGGATTCCAGTTGGGAAACACTTCGTTTCCCAAGCCCTTCTGCTTCCTTGAAAAAAGTAAAATTTAGTTTTTGATAGTCAAAGGCTGTGAAACCGAAGTTTCACAGCCTTTTTGTGTAAGAAGGTATGTGTGTTTTATTATAGAATACAGAAGGATTGGTGTATTCTTTATGGATAGTGTAATACAGAAAATATCAAGAATTTCCCAAGGCTAGGGTGTGTAAAGGGAAATTTGTAAGGAATCAGTAAGCGGCGAATTTTTCACCGTATGCTTTACAATTTGCTTTGCCGTCAGCGTCGGGCATACCGCAGACAATGAGACCATCGTCAAAGAGGTTTGCGCCAGCCTTTGCGCATCTGTCTTCCCAGTCGCGCATCCACTGACCGTCGCCCCAGCCGTAGGAGCCGAACAGAGCAACTTTTTTGCCTTTCAGACTGCCTTCCACAGCAGTGAAGAAAGGTTCGAATTCTGCTTCTTCCAGCACTTCATCGCCCATGGCAGAGCAGCCAAAAGCAATTTTGTCATAGTCTGCTACATTGCCATGAAAAGCATCTACGGAAAATACTTCAGCATCAGTGCCAATACCAGCGGCAATTTCATTTGCCATGATCGCGGTATTGCCTGTGCCGCTCCAATAGATTACAGCAATTTTACTCATAATTGTCCTCCTTTTTTCTGAAAAAAAGTTCTGAAAAATATGTATCTGTTCAGGCCGCGCCCAAGAGGGAGAGTATGGACGTGCCCGCAGTTACCTGTTCCATCATCTGGTCACGGCAGTCACGATAACACTGGAAAATACGCAGTGCTCGTTTTTCATCACCGTAGACCTTCCAAAATCCAACGCATTTGTAATTCTGACCTTTTTCACGCATGAAAGCAAATACGCCAGCAGGGGGATAACCCAGGAAAAAGCCGATTTCATGAGGGAAATCACCGTCTGCCTGCATCCGTTTGCGCAGATGAGCCAATGTTTCCGTCATGGCGTCTTTTTTGCCGATACGGGCAGGATAGCCCAGGGAAATGAGATAATCTCGCACATGGGGGACCCGCAGATACCGCATCATGGCATTTTGACGATAGACCATGATGAATACACGGTTTTTAAAGCTGTAAAGATAAACAATACAGATGCCTTTTTCCGCCAGTTTTTTTCCGTAAAGGGCGATTTCTTCTCTGCACTTTGGCAAAAGGGAAAGAGGCAGGGAAAACAGATTGGATTGCTTTCTGCCCAGTAAAGTTGGGGCAGCGTGATGGATCAGTTCCGCTTCAAAATCGGACATGGGAATCCTCCTTTCTATCAAACTTTAGAATGTTAGTGTATGCTAACCACTGGGTAAAAATCAACAACAGTGTTCTGCCAAAATACGTTTCAGGGCAGAAGATGAGCTGCTGTGAGAACGGGCAATGCAAATATTGTTTTTCTCCGCTTCCTGTACGGCACCTGTCACCATAATATGAGAAACGGTGGAAGTGAACAGTATGATTAAATCTGCCTGTCCGATCTGGGAACGGAAATTCCCCGGCAGCTGTGTGAACACCTTACTTTTGCAGTTGAATTTCTTGCAGATGTCCATATACTGACGAACCATGCGGTCGTGACCGCCCACGATAACAACGCTCATGTGCAGAACCTCCTTTGTTAGTTTCTGTATGTTAGCTAAAGCTAACTCCCTGTCAAAATTAATAGTTAGCAATTGCTAACTTCTGGATACATCCTATCACGTTTTTCATAGGCTGTCAATAGGAATTTTGAAATTATTTTATGATTCTGATTTGGGCATGTGTTTTTCGTAGTGTGCCTTCATACAGGTGAGGGTTTCTTCACTGAGAACATGTTCCAGACGACAGGCGTCGGCTTCCGCTGTTTCCGGGCTGACACCCAGGAACATGAGGCATTCTTTGATGAAACAGTGGCGGTCATAGATGTTTTGTGCCACCTGTCTGCCTTTGTCCGTCAGCAGGAGCTGGCCAATATTGCCGATGGTCACATAGCCACCTTCTTTTAATATGCTGACAGCACGGCTGACACTGGGTTTGGAAAAGCCCAATTCTGTGGCTACATCCACAGAGCGTGCGATGCCGTTTCTTTTTTCTAATATCAAAATGGTTTCCAGATAATTTTCTCCAGATTCCTGTAATTTCATAAGTGTTACACCAACCTTTTTTCTCATCATCCTTCTTTTAAAAGGATACACCATTTTTTGTAAATAGTCATTGACAACAAAAGTTAGCGATAGTAAACTTATGGAGTAAGCATTGAATAACTAGAAATGGAGGAATGCATTATGTGGAAAAATTGTTTGGAATGTGACAGAAAGTGGGTATTCTTGGGTGGTATCGCCGCAGCGCTGGTGGGCGGCAAGATTCTCAAGAGCAAAAAGACCCGTGAAGTGACTGTGAACGCTGTGGCACAGGCCATGAAGCTGCACAAAGACGCACAGGCTACTTTCGCAAACATCAAAGAAGAAGCAGAAGACATCTGCTTTGACGCAAAACAGCAGGCTGCCGAAGCATGCGACTGCGAACAGTAAGAAGCGGGGGCATGTTATATGAAATATGCCATTTGCTATGATGGCCCCGGTAGGCTCCGTCTGCGTCTGGGGCAGCATGCCTTTTCCGAGGAAGAAGGATGGGGCATTGCCAGTTTGCTGCGGCAGAAAATTGGCGTGGAGCGGGTGCGTACCTGCGCCCAAAACGGCAGTATCCTCATTTACTATGGCAAGGAAATTGCCAAAGAAAATCTGTTGGAGTTGGTAGGAAAGCTGCGCCGGGCAGACATCCCCAAAGTGGAACCCACAGGGGAAGAGGATGTACAGGCCATTGACCTGCGGTTCCAGGAGAAGATTTGCAGCATGGTACTGCGGCGAGTGGCGGAAAAACTGCTGTTGCCAGTTCCTCTGCAAATCTGCAAGACATGCCTGCGGGCAGTGCCTTTCCTGTGGCATGGACTGCGAAGTCTGCTCCATGGACGCATGAACGTAAATGTACTAGATGCGGCGGCTATTGGCGCTTCCATGCTGAAGCGGTCGTTCTCCTCTGCGTCGTCCATTATGTTCCTGCTGTCCTTCTCTGATATTCTGGAGGACTACACCAGAAAACGGACGGAAACAGCTCTTTCTGCCAGCCTTGCCATCCAGATTGACAAAGTATGGCTGGTAACACCGGAGGGAGATGTGCAGATTCCCCTTTCTGATGTGAAAGCGGGGGATTGGCTCCGTATCCGCACAGGCACCATGATTCCCATTGACGGCAAAGTGCGGGAAGGGGAAGCCATGGTAAACGAAGCCACCATGACAGGAGAGCCTTTGGCGGTGAGAAAGGCAGAAGGTGCTATGGTTTATGCCGGAACGCTGGTGGAGGAAGGCTCTGTGGCTGTGGAAGTCATGGCAGTCAATGCCCAGACACGGATTCAGCGGATTATGGATCTCATTGCCGCTTCGGAAGAACTGAAAGCCAGCGTACAGGGGAAAGCGGAACGTCTGGCAGACCGTATTGTGCCGTATCATCTGCTGACAGCGGCAGCGGTGTTCCTGTTCACCAGAAACACCACAAAGACCATGGCAATTCTGACCGTGGATTATTCCTGTGCCATCAAACTGGCAACACCCATTGCCGTTATTTCTGCCATGCGGGAAGCGGCGAATCATCGGATGATGGTCAAAGGCGGCAGACATCTGGAAGCCTTTGGTGCGGCAGATACCATTATCTTTGATAAAACAGGTACGCTGACAGAAGCTTGCCCTCAGGTTTCTCAGGTCATTGCCTTTGGGGATTATGAACGGGATGAAGTGCTGCGGACAGCGGCATGTTTGGAAGAACATTTCCCCCACAGCGTAGCCCGTGCCATCGTCAGACAGGCGGCGGAAGAAGGTTTATTCCATGAGGAACGCCATGCGGAAGTGAAGTATGTGGTTGCCCATGGCATCGCTTCGGAACTGGAGGGCAAAAAAGTCGTTATCGGCAGCCCGCACTTTGTTTTTGAGGATGAAGGGATTCCTTTGAAAGACGCAGACCGGGAAAAAATGGAGGCTGTGGATAGCACAGACTCCGCTGTGTATCTTGCCATCGGCGAGGAACTGGCAGGGGCCATCTTTATCCATGACCCTGTCCGTCAGGAGGCGGTGGAAGTCATCGAGGCTCTACGGCAGACAGGCATCCAGCACATCATCATGATGACAGGTGACGGGGAAAAAGCAGCCCGCACTGCCTGTCAGCAGCTGGGTATTACGGAATATTACGCCCGGGTGCTGCCAGAGGATAAGGCGGCAAAAGTGGAAGAAATCAAAGCCCAAGGCAGAACGGTCATTATGGTAGGGGATGGTATCAATGATTCTCCGGCCCTGTCCGCTGCCAATGTGTCCGTTGCCATGAAAGACGCCTCAGACTTAGCCAGAGAAGTGGCGGATATTGCCCTGCTCTCCGGGGAACTGTGGGAGCTGGTGACACTGCGTCACTTAAGTCAGGCGCTCATGGGACGTATCTCCAGAAATTACAAGGCAATCATCGGATTCAATACATCTCTGCTTTTGCTGGGACTGGCAGGCATTTTGCAGCCCACAGTTTCCGCTTTCTTCCATAACCTGTCCACCGTTGCCATCAGCGGTACCAGTATGCGTCCTCTGCTGCCAAAGGGGAAAGAAGAACAGACTGCCTGAGGGCAGAAAGGAGGCTTTTTATGGGAAGTGTGGCAACGGCGGTTTTGACAGCGCCGCTGGTGATTGTGGTTGTCATTGCTGTGAAAAGTTATTCCAAAAAATTGGTGTCCGGCTGCTGCGGAGGCGGTGACGTGCCAAAGCCTCGAAGGGTAGACAAAAATCCCGATCATTACAGCCATCATGTGATGCTGCAAATTGAGGGGATGACTTGTCAGAACTGCGCCAAACAGGTGGAAAATGCCCTCAATGCCATAGATGGCGTATGGGTGGAAGTAGATTTGAAGCAGAACCGGGCAATGGTGCGGCAGAAAGAGCAGATTTCTGTGGAGAAGCTTTGTGCCGCTGTGGAAAAAGTCGGTTATCACGCACATATTTGAACAGAAGCCGTTTTTCTTTTTCGGAAGAAAAGCGGCTTTTGCTTTTTGCTGGCAGGCTGTGGTATCATAAGGCAAAAGGAGGGGGAGACATGGAACTGGAAACAAAACGTTTGCGGCTGCGCCCGCTGACAGAACAGGATGCCGAAGGGCTTTTTGCTTATTGCAGCCATCCTGACGTTGGGCCTGCTGCTGGCTGGAAACCTCATGAAACGTTGGAAGAAAGCCGGGAGATACTGGAGCAGGTATTTTTGAAGGAGCCCCATGTGTTTGCCATAGAACAGGAGGGCAGGCTCATTGGTACCGTGGGTCTGGTGGATGATAACAAACGGGAAAATGCGGGAGCGAAGATGATTGGGTATTCTCTTGCTTTTGACTGCTGGGGAAAAGGCATCATGACAGAAGCGGTGGAAGCGGTTTTGGTGTATGGCTTTGATTTGCTGAATCTTTCCATCATTACTGCTACATGCTATCCGGACAATCCCGCCTCCGCAAAGGTACTGGAAAAATGCGGTTTTGTATACGAAGGCACTTTGCGTCAGGCACAGATACGCTTTGACGGCAAAGTACAGGATTTTCGCTGTTATTCTGTCACAAAGGCGGAATATGACGAAAAAAGACGGGGAGTTTCCCTATAAGGACTTGTCCGTCCATTGCCGAAACCTGCCTCATATCGTATAATAAAGGCAGAAAAGAAAATGGGGTGAGAACGTGGAAATCATCAACTGGAAAGAATTGCTCTATCCTTATGCCCAGACCGTTGACGAACTGCTGTTAAAGTTCCGCAGTCTGGACAAAGAATGCAGACAGCTGGGCATTTATTCGCCCATTGACTCCGTGACGGGGCGGCTGAAACGTCCTGCCAGTATATTGGAAAAAGCAGGCAGAAAACAGATTTCACCAGATAGAATCGAAGAAGAAATTGAGGATATTGCGGGGATTCGTATCCTTTGTCAGTTTGTGGAGGACATTCCCAAGGTCATTGAAATGGTGCGCAAGCGCAAAGATATGACTGTTATCGAGGAGCGGGATTACATCACCAACACAAAGCCCAGCGGTTACCGCAGTTATCATATGATCATCCGTTATCCCCTCTTTACGGCACTGGGGGAAAAGACTGTGCCTGCGGAAATCCAGATTCGCACCAATGCCATGAATTTCTGGGCAACGGCGGAACATTCCCTGCGGTATAAATACAGCGGCAACATCCCTCAGGAATTGCAGGACAGACTGAAAAACTGCGCCGAAGCGGCTTTCCATCTGGATACGGAAATGGCCACCATTCGGGAGGAAATCACCAACGCTCAGCGGCTCAATGAGATCAAAAACAATCTGGTGGCCAATATTCTGGAAAACATCCAGAACCTGTATTTTGTGGCAAAACTGGATGATATGAACGAAATCAATAAGGAATTTATCCGTCTTTGGAACGGCGATGACATGGAAGCCTTGAAGGAGTTCAACGAAAAGCTGAACATCATGGCGGAAATGTATCGGGTATAGAAAGGAATTTGTATGGGATTATTTGCCATTGGGGATTTGCATTTCGGTTTTGCCGTCAGCAAGCCTATGGATATTTTCGGAGAAAACTGGAAAAATCACAGTGAAAAAATCATAGAAAACTGGAAACGGGAAGTGACAGAAGAAGATACGGTACTTTTGCCGGGGGATATTTCCTGGGGCATGCGTCTGCCGGAAGCGGCGGCGGACTTGGATGTCATCGACAGCCTGCCGGGGCGGAAGATCCTCCTTTCCGGCAATCATGACTATTGGTGGAAATCCTCCAGCCGCCTGGCAGGACAGTACCCGGAGATGGCGTTTCTGAAAAATGACGCTGTGCCTTGGGAAAAGAGCTTCATCTGCGGCACAAGAGGCTGGCTCTGTCCCAATGAGCGGAGCTTTACGCCGGAGGATGAGAAGATCTATAAACGGGAGCAGATTCGTCTGCGGCTGTCTTTGGATGCGGCTATGAAAGCAGGGGCGGAGGATATCATCGTCATGATGCATTTCCCGCCGGTCAATGAAAAACGGGAGCCATCGGCTTTTACGGAAATTCTGGGAGAATATCCTGTGAAACGGGTGGTTTACGGACACCTTCACGGAGCAGCAAATCACAAGAATGCTTTGCGGGGCGAACGGGATGGTATCCATTATGAACTGGTAGCGGCAGACTATCTGGATTTTTGTCCAAAACGGATTCTGTAATGAAAAAAAGCGATTATGAAATCTTACAGAAAGGTTTCATAATCGCTTTTTGTTTTATTGATGCAAATCAAGCTTCAGGAAAATGGATGTTTCCATGGGGCTGTTGTTATAGGGCGGGATTTGATGAAATCCCAGTTTGGCATACAGATGCAGGGCACCCTTCAAAAAAGGCAGGGTATCCAGCAGCATGGCATCGTAGCCCATTTCTCTGGCGTCGTCAATGAGTTTTTCCACCAGATGCTCCGCGATACCTTGACCGCGAAAGGCATCTTTCACATAAAGCCGTTTCAGTTCACATTCTGTATCTGAGAGGGGACGCAGGGCAATGCAGCCGGCAATGGCGTCATCCACCAGCGCCAGATACAGTCTGCCTTTGGGCAGTCCGTATTTTTCCTCCAGATGATCCAGTTCTCTGTCGTAATTCTGAAGCTCCAGAAAAGCGGCAAAAGAAGGATCACTTTTCAGCAGGAAATCCGTATATTCCAAAAACAGGGCTTTGACTTCTTCCGGTCGGTCATAGGCAGGACAAATGGTCAGGCTCATACTTGTTCGCCTCCTGTATCAGTCCTCGTAGTCGTTAGCTGCGTCCAGGATCATATTTTTCAGTACTCTGGTGTCAAAGTCTTCCAGTTCCAGTTCCAAAGACAGGTTTTCCAGTTCGTCTTCGTCAGGCAGATAATCCGCTTCAAAAGCAGAGGTCAGGTCGTCCTCAAAAATGATTTCCCCTTCGATTGTCCACGCGTCTTCGTCTTTGCTCAAAGAAAAAATATTTACTTCTGTGATTTGCAGCATGATAATACGCCTCCTTAAAAATTCATACGCTCTCTTTTGTTATTTCTGCCGCTGTTTTTTGCCGGAGCGGCGTTTTCTTTGTTTTGTTCCTGTTTTGGGTGTGTCCTTTTTCCGTACGGAATAGCCGAAAGAGCCAACCTGTTCTCCCAGTGTGAAATATCCCCCGTGGGAATAGCAGATGGGCTTGCTGCGGTTCAGGTGGAATTTTCCTGTCTTGTCGAAATATTTTTCGCTGACGCTGACGGAAACCACTTCTGCAAGGAACATGTGATGGCTGCCCAAAGGAACAATTTCTTTTACCTTACACTCAATGTTGACTGGGCTTTCCAGTATGATGGGGCAATCGACTTTTTCCCCTTTTTTGGCTGTCAGGTGCATTTCGGTGAATTTATCCACATCTCTGCCGCTTCTGACGCCGCAGAAATCACAGGCATAAGTCAGGTCTTTGGTGACCAGATTGATGACAAATTCTCCGCTTTCCTTAATCAGCTCATAGGAGTGACGCTCAGGACGGATGGAAACGTAAGTCATGGGGGGATTGGTATTGATGGTGCCTGTCCATGCTACGGTGATGATGTTTTTCTGCTCCATATTGCCGCAGGATACCATAACGGCAGGGACGGGGTACAATACGGTGCCCGGTTTCCAGATCTGTTTTTCCATGGGAGCCCTCCTTTTTTTGCCAAGTCATTTTTAACGTTATTTATGATATACGACCATGGTATATTTGTAAAGACGAAAAAACGTAGAAAAGGTGTTTGAATTTTTGTTCAATTCTTGCATCCACCTTCTTTTTTTCGTATGATGATAGGCAGAAGAAGCAGCTGACATACAACGAGGAGGAAAACATGGAATTACCATTGGCATATATCAACGAAATGAAAGCATTGCTGGGGGTGGAATACGAAGATTATCTGGCGTCTTTTGAGGAAGTCAGACTCTACGGACTTCGGGCAAACACTTTGAAAATTTCTCCGGCAGAACTGGCAGAAAAGGGAGAGTTTTCCCTTTCCCCTGTACCCTGGTGTGAAAGCGGATTTTACTACGCGGAAGGAGAACGTCCTGCCAAGCATCCCTATTACCATGCGGGGCTGTACTATTTGCAGGAACCCAGCGCCATGACACCCGGCGCCATGATTCCCATAGAAGAAGGGGATTTTGTGCTGGATATCTGTGCCGCTCCCGGAGGAAAGACCACACAGCTGGCGGCAAGACTGAATGGGACAGGACTGCTCATTTCCAATGACATCAGCGCCGGACGGGCAAAAGCGCTGCTGAAAAACGTGGAAATCAGCGGCATCACCAACGCCATTGTTATGAGTGAACCGCCGAAAAAGCTGGCAGAACGATTCGGCGGATTTTTTGACAAGATTTTGATTGACGCCCCTTGTTCCGGGGAAGGCATGTTCCGCAAAGAGCCGGATATGGTGAAAAGCTGGAATGAGGAACTGCTCACATTTTGCAGAGAACAGCAGGCGGATATTCTGGAACACTGCGCATCCATGCTGAAAACAGGAGGTATGATTCTGTACTCCACTTGTACCTTTGCCAAAATGGAAAATGAGGACAGCATCCAGACATTTCTGGATAATCATCCGGAATTTACGCTGGTTCCATTGGAGAAGAACTGGGGCTTTGCGCCGGGCTGTGAGCCCCTGACAGAATGTGTGCGCCTTTATCCCCATAAAATCAAAGGGGAAGGGCATTTTCTGGCGTTATTGCAGAAAACAGGAGAACCAACGGCATGCAGTACACCCACAGAAGCTACTGTCGGTGAAAAGGAACTGGAACCTTTCCGCCAGTTTGCCAAAGAAACCCTTACAGGTAAGTGGAAAGGTACCTTCCAGATTTACGGGGACAGTCTGTGTCTTCTGCCGGAAGGGGCTCCTGCCACAAAAGGTCTGCGGGTACTGCGGAGCGGCTGGCAGTTGGGAACGCTGAAAAAAGGACGGTTTGAGCCTTCTCAGGCATTTGCCATGGGGCTGAAAAAAGAAGAAGTGCAAAATGTGCTGGATCTGCCTCTTTCTGACGAGAGAGTTATCCGTTATTTGAAGGGGGAAACACTGGAAGCGCCGGAAGCCAAAGACGGCTGGACACTGGTCTGCGTGGATGGTTATCCCTTAGGTTGGGGCAAGACACAAAAAGGACGCCTGAAAAACAAATACGCCGTAGGTTGGAAATGGGAATAAGAAATACAGAATACAAAATTGTCTTTCGATAAAAAACAAATGTACGATTGTGGTTGACAAATGGAAAAATATTCGTACAATAGAACTATCATCAATTCTCTTTGAAAATCGGCATGGAAGAAAGGGCGAGTGAATATGGCAGTGACAACATACATAGGCACCAGAAACAAAGACATTACCGCGTCTGCATCAGAAGCTATCCTGCGTGGCATCTGCCCTGACGGCGGTCTATATATTCCCAAGGAAATCCCCAAAATGGACAAGACTCCCGAAGAACTCATGGGGATGGATTATCGGCAGTTGGCCTATGAAGTATTGAAGCTGTATCTGGACTTTACGGAAGAAGAACTGAAATACTGCATTGAACATGCGTATGATGAAAAATTCGATACAAAAGAAATCGTACCTCTTGTGAAAAAAGGGGATATGCTTTATCTGGAACTGTTCCACGGCAGAACACTGGCATTCAAGGATATGGCCCTGTCCATCCTGCCTTATCTCATGAAAACAGCGGCAAAACGTCAGGGACAGAAAGAGGAGATCGTCATTCTGACAGCAACCTCCGGTGATACAGGAAAAGCGGCGCTGGAAGGCTTCGCAGGCGTTGACGGCGTGAAAATCATGGTATTCTTCCCGGAAGACGGCGTCAGCCCTGTACAGAAATTGCAGATGACTACTCAGGAAGGGGATAACACCTGCGTGGTAGGCATCAAAGGGAACTTTGACGACGCCCAGAGTGCCGTAAAACGGATTTTTACCGACAAAGAACTGGCGGATGAACTGGAAAAGAGAGGCTATCGTTCCTCTTCCGCAAACTCCATCAACATCGGCAGACTGGTACCTCAGATCGTATATTACTACTGGGCATATATTCAGGCTGTGAAAATGGGTGAAATCAAATGGGGAGAACCTCTGGACTTTACCGTTCCCACAGGGAACTTCGGTGATATTCTGGCTGGCTGGTATGCGGCGCAGATGGGTCTGCCCGCAGGTCATTTTGTCTGCGCATCCAATGACAATAAAGTGCTGTATGATTTCTTCCGCACTGGCGTTTATGACAGAAACCGTGCGTTCCATGTGACTGTTTCTCCTTCCATGGATATTCTTATTTCCAGCAATCTGGAACGTCTGCTGTGCCACATGGGCGGACAGGACAAGACAAAGGCGGAAATGGCTGCTTTGCAGGCAGAGGGCAAATACACAGCGGAAATTACCGAAGAACGGCTTTCCGGAGAATTTGCCGATGAAGCGGAAACTTTCGACGCTATCCGCAGAGTATATAAAAACACAGGTTATGTGATGGATACCCATACGGCAGTGGCTTATGCGGCGGCGGAAAAATACAGAGCCGAAAGCGGTACAAAGAACCCTATGGTTATTGTTTCCACCGCAAGCCCTTATAAATTCACAAAAGACGTTATGACTGCGTTGGATGAAAAATACGCAGACGGCGACGCTTTTGCGCTGATGAAAGAAATGGAAAAAGTCAGCGGCGTAGCCATCCCTGCACCCATCCGGGGCATTGAAACAAGAAAAATCAGACACAAGAATGTCTGCGAAAAAGACGGCATCGCTGATTTTGTAAAAGGCTGGCTGTTATAAGCATATGAAAAGGGTAACTGTTCCTCGTGTAAGGACAGTTATTCTTTTTTGTGTTTCAAACAAAAGATTTTTTCTCTTGTCTTATGACCTTGGGCAGATT
>ERZ507070.393-NODE-393-length-23753-cov-4.68613_pt1 | contig 23753 bp, 20 predicted proteins | sample MGYA00512865_ERZ507070 | MGnify/ENA metagenome assembly ERZ507070
TATGAAGCCGATTTCCTTATTTCGCACATCATTCAGTTCCTTTTCCGTCATTTCATGAATGGCATTGCCATCCAGGAAATATTCCCCGGAGTCCGCAATATCCATACAGCCTATTATATTCATCAGCGTGGTTTTGCCGGAACCGGAAGGCCCCAGTATTGCTACAAATTCTCCTTTTTCCACACGAAAGCATACATCACGTAGGACCGGGACCTTCTCTTCGCCCAGCATATATCCTTTATTGATGTTGTTCATGCAGATCATAACTTCTTTTTCATCCGGTTTTCTGTTTACTTCTCTGTTTTCTTTGCAGTCTGCCATGTTTTCTTCTTTCCTGCCTCCCATTTTCCTGCCCTTTTCGTCCGGTACGAAGCAGCTTCGCCCCGCCCTGATTGCTGATGCTTTTTTGTTTTCCAATGCACCTCTGCCCGTGTCCGCCTGTCATGATACCACCCATATTTTCAGAATATTATCGGTTCCTTTCTCCAGCAGGAGCGCGATGATGTTTCCTGCGGACAGACGGGAAAAGGTGGTTTCCACGCCAAGTTTTGTTATTACCTGTGTGCCTGCCGGAATTTCAAAGCTTCTTGTTTCACCTGTATCCGTAAAGGCGGATACGCTTCCGGCGTTGTTTCCTGTGCTGCTCTTAGTGCTGTTTCTGATGCTGTTTCCACCTTCGTCCCTACCGTTGCCCATGCCGCCGGCTCCATCCGCCGGATAGCCGCCCTGCATTCCCTGAGGCGTTTCATCCGACATATCTGCCGGCATTCCCTGGGGCATTCCATCCGGCATATCCCAGGCCCCATTTTCCCGGCCGGAATTTTCCTGTCCGACATTACCGGGTTCGACAGCATTTTGTCCGGAAACGTTCTGTCCGGCGTTCCCGGATCCGGATGCAGTTTCCGCCATAATGGACACATCAATATCATTCCCCACAATATTGTCTATTTGGGCATAGATAATCTCCCCGTTTTCCCCGGCTTCTATCACAACCGCGCCTTCAGCGGCATCCGCATTGCTTTTCTGCCAGAAGAAAAAGCCGCCTGCCGCCGCCAGAAGCCCGATGCAGGCGGCCGCCGCCAGAAGCCCGATGCAGGCGGCCGCCGCCAGGACCTTTTTTCCGCCTTTTTTCTTATTGCCGCATTTTTCCTTTTCCATCTGTTTCCCTCCCCTATTCATGGTTCAAAGCCACCACCGGAATCAGATTGGAGGCCTGATATGCCGGATAGAAACCGAAAAGGGTTCCGGTAAGCACGCCGAATACCAGTGACAGCACCGCGCCATAAGCAGATAATTCCACCCTTACTCCAAAATGCTCCAGGACGGGGGTAATCCCGAGAGCCAGCATGACTCCCAGCACCGCGCCCACCATGCTGGTACAACTGGCTTCCATCAAAAATTCCACCAGTATATCCCGTTTGCAACAGCCGATAGCCTTCAGGATACCTATTTCATTGGTTCTTTCCTTTACCGATACGAACAGGACGTTCATGATGCCGATACCTCCCACAATAAATACAATGACCGCCATACAGATAAGAAGCATCGTCAGGGTATCGTTGGATTTGGATGCCGCCTCCATCTTGCTCCCTGCGTCGGAAATCGTAAATTCCGCATTGGGATAGCTTTCAGCCAATACCGCCTTCACATTGGTGATAACGGTTTCCACTTCATTTACATCCTCTGCGATTACTGTAACCGTCGGACTGACGCCGGAACCGGACAGATATTTGATTCCTGTGTTATAGGGAATAAAAATAGCGTCATCCGGGCTGATTCCGGAGGCCACGGTTCCCATTTCACTGAGAATGCCGCTCACCTTATAGGGCCTGTTATCAATATAAACCGTACTGTCATAAGCATCATAGACGCTGCCGAACACAGTCTTTGCCACATCAATGCCCAATATGCATACCTTATCCTTATAACTGTCGTTTTCCTCTGTCAGGAAATCTCCCAGCGCCATTTCCAGGTTGCTTATCCGGGCATAATTGCTTTGCACGCCTGCAATCGTATACGTCGCACTGCTTTCCAGCTCACCGCCATCCACCGATGCTGTCGTCGAAAAGCTCATGGTGGCGTTCTCAATTCCCGGCACAAAGGTTTCCAGATCCTCCATATCCTCCGAAGAAAGCGTAATCCGTTCAGTGTTGCTCCTTCCTTCCTGTTCCATCATGAACATTCCTCCGGAAGGTATCCCTTCGGAGGGTATACCACCGCCGGCGGGCGCTCCGCCGCCGAAGCCTCCGCTTCCGCTTAATCCGCCGCCAAACCCACTGCCTCCCGGCATTCCTCCTCCAAAGCCATCCGAGCCTCTGGCGCTGCTGCCCTGATATTCATAAGTAATATCAATTGCCCCGGCATTCAGATTCCGGAACTGCTCGGCCACCTCTTCCCTGCCGCCCGTTCCAATGGCTATTACAAGCATAATGGTTGCCGCGCCCACGATGATGCCTGTTGATGTAAGAATGATCTTTGATTTATTGGCAGATAGGTTCAGCCATACAAGGCGCAGTATTTCTGTCAGTTTCATGAATCGCTCACCTTACTTTCAATCAGTACCGTATCTCCTTCTGAAAGCCCTTCCTTGATTTCCACGTTTACGCCATCCGAAAAGCCTGTTATTATCTCCTGTCTGGTAATGCTGCCGTCCGCCTCCTTCTTTTTCACATAGGATTTCCCGTACTCACGGCTGACGGCCCGGTTGGATACGTAAACCACGGTTTCTGTTTCTTTTGTGATAAAGGTCACCTGCGCTGTCATTCCTTCATACAGTTTGGAGGTTTCCCCTCCTAATTTTACCGTAATTTCTACATAAGCGGTTCCTGTGGAGCTGTTGTAGGCGGATTCCCCGATGGAATCCACCGTGCCGGTAAAATCCTCATCCGGATAGGAAGCGATGTAAACATTGACAGCATCCCCTTCCTTAATATTGGCCAGCTCTGCTTCCTCAACGGATACCGATACGGTTACTTCGTCATAATCATTGAGTACAGCGAGTGAGCTTCCCGTGTTAACCACATCTCCCGCTTCCAGCGGACATTCCGTTATCACGCCGTTGTTTTCCGCCCGGATGGTTCGATCTGACAGATAGGAATCAAACTCGTTCAGCTTGGAAGCCGCGTCCTCATAATCCTCCTGCGCGTTCTTTGCCTCAAAGCTGCTCAATTCCACGCTTACGTTATAGATCTCCTCTGCGTTTTTATATTTCAGGTTTCTTTTTTCCAGCTGGGCCCGTGCCTCTATGATGCCAAGCTCCAGATCTCTCTGCGCTCCTGTCAGGCTCTTTTCCAGTGCTTCCAGCTCCTTCTGCTTTTCCGCAATGGTGTCGGTGGTGTCTTCCACGCTTTCCTCCAGGCCTTCCACAACCTGGGCAGCTTCCTCTCTGGCGTTCTCAGCCGTAATCCAGCCATAGGCATCCGACACCATATCCGTGGTGCTTACCACATATTCTCCGTTTTCCAGCACCTTTTTTTCCACCTCCAAATCCGCCTGGTACTCAGACAGCTGTGTATTCAGTTCGGTAAGCTCAGCCTGCAGCTCCATGATCTGTTCTTCCATCTCTGTCACTGCGTCCTGCAGATCCTGTACGGAATTCTCATATTCCGCATCCGCAAGCGTACCGTAGGCCACATTTGTCTCATAGGCCTGTTTTGCCTCCAGCTCCGTTAACTGCTTCTGCGTCTGTGTTTTTGCCAGGGTCACCTCAGCCTCCGAGACGTCGCTGCACAGCTCCCCCCGGATGGAATCCATGCTTTCCTGCGTTATTCTGTATAAGGCATCCCCCTGCGCTATTTCCTGGCCCTCCGTTATGAGGACTTCTTCAATTATCAGATTCCGGGTACTTGAACTGCCCGAGCTGCCTGCGCCGCTCTGCCCACCCATTCCCTGAAAAATACCGCCGCCCTGTCCCCAGGAAAACCCATCCGAACTGCTTCCTGTATAAGCGCTCAAATCCAGATCAAAGGTCTGTTCCGTCGTTCCTACCGTCACATTGCCGCTTTCCTCCAGCCCAACCGTAAGCTCTCCGTATTCTGCCTGCACTTCCCTGTATGTGGCCTCCTCTTCCTTTTCCGAAGCTAACCGCAGTCCTGTCCCCAGGCCTGCCGCCAGTACCAGACAAAGACCGGAAGCAACAAACAGGGACGCCTTCTTTTCTTTTATCCACGTCATTTTAAGCTTTGCCATATCTGCTTTTCCTCCCTTACGGCATTCCCGGGAAATCCAAATTCATTTCACCCGGGCCTCCCTGAAAATCCCCCATTCCTTCAGGGATGACTTCCTCTCCATCCCCTGCATTTTCCCCGGTTCCCTGCTCCGGCCGGGAACCTCCTGTCTGTTTCAGGCTTTCTTCGCTTTGTCCGGCGCTTACCGTACTCGCTATGTAAACGGTATCGCCTTCCGAAAGCCCGTCTGTAATCTCCGTTTCCGAGCCATTGGAAAATCCGGTCGTTACCGTCTTCAGTTCCATTTCGCCTTCTGCATTTTTTATGTATACACAGGTGCTTCCGTCTTCTTTGGTTACAATCGCCTTTGCCGATACATAGAGCACATCTTCCGCTCTGTCCGTCACAAAGGTGATATCCGCCGTCATTCCGCCGTAAAGCTTCCCGGTATCCCCTTCTATCCTTATGGTTACCGGATAATTTACCGTGGAGGAATAGCTGCTGTCCGCCGTTGTCGTAACAGCGCTGACGATCCCGCTGCAGAGCTCGTCGGGGTAGGCGTTGAATTCGATGTCTACCGTATCTCCCACATTAATATAAGAAATATCCTCCTCAGAAACATCGATGGTTATGGTGTAATCCTCTTCCTTAACATAGGAAAGCATGGCTCCCGTATTCATCAGCCTGTCGCCCGCTTCATAGGCCACCTCCGTAATCAAGCCGCTGCCATCCGCATAAACAATACCATCCGTTCCCACAAAGGCTTCAAAATCATCAAGCAGCGCCTGCGCTTCCTCCACCGCCGCCTGGGCTTCCTCCACCGTACCTGCCAGGTCATCCACCGTATATCCGTAAATATCGCCGGCCAGACTGCCATTCAGCACGGCGCTGTCATAGGACTGCTGTGCGGACAGCTGCTCCCGGGAAAGATCCGCCTGGGATTGGTTGATTTGCTCCAGCTTTTCGAGTATCTGCTCCTGATTTTCTTCAATGCCGTCCCTATAGCCCTGCAGTCTGTTGTCCAACTCCTCAAAGGCTGTTTTTGCATTCTGGAAACTGCTGTAATTAGCAGTATAGGCAGCCACGCTGGAGGCATCCGTTTCCTCCAGCTTCTCCTGCGCCTTTTCGAAGGCGTATTTCAGGTCACTGTAGTCCTCCAGCGTATCTTCATCCGTCAGCTTTTCATTATAATCATTTATTTCCGCTTCCAGCACCTGAATATCACCGTAAAGAAGCTCGATTTCCTGCTGCAGCCGGTTTGTCGTCGCAGCAAGGGACCGGGATGCAGTGTCCGCTTCCGCTTTGGAGGCGCTGTAGGTACTCTTCGCGCTCCGGGCCTGTGTATTATAATCGCTTCTGGCATCCGCAAGTTCCAGCTGCGCTTCAGATTTTGCCTTTTGAAGCTTCCGTCTGACGGCGTCGATGCTGTCCCGGGAAATTTTAAAGAGTGGATCGCCCTCCTTCATCCGCTGTCCCTGCACGGCATAGACCTCCTCTATCTGAAGATAACGGCTTGCTTCCTCATCCTCCCCATCATCATCGTCCTCCTCCGAATAATTAATTTCCAGCTCATAGTTTATATGGCTCTCCTGCAGGGCAATGCTCCCGCTTTCCATGATCCCCTGGACCAGATTGCCCTTCTGCACCTGGCTTTCCTTATAAATTACAGTGTCCCCATGCAGATTCGGGCGGATGAAAACAGTATATACGCACACGCCGGTCAGCATGAGGAATGCCAGGATTGCAAGCAGCAACCTAACAACAAATTTTTTACTCGTGTGTTTCTGCTTCATTGACAGCCTCCTCTTCTGCTTCCTGCATCCCGAAATATACGGTTGCCGACAGGTTCTGGGTAAGTTTGCTGATATCTCCGGTCAGTTCTATGGTAACGGAATAATAGATGCTTGATTTACTGCCGGACTGGGAGACCGGGTTGATTTTACTCACGGTTCCCCGGAAGGTTCCCTGATCCGCAATCTCCACCACTGTGCTTTCCCCAAGCTCTATGGCTGCAATGTCCGACTGGTCCACGGAAGCCATAACCGTTACGGATGCGGGATTGCTGTAGGCAAGCACCATGCTGCCTCCTGAAAGCTCCATGCCGGCTCTGGCCGCCACCATCATGACCGTGCCGCCGCTCTGCGTATACAGACAGCCATCGCCGACAGTCTCCTCAAATTTCTGCAGATTTTCTTCCGCTTCTTCCTTTTCCTTCAGCGCAACGTTTAACTCTTCTTCGATTTTGCCAAGTTCGGATTCATAGGTTTCCTGCGCCCCGCTGCTTTCCGCCGCAGTGTTTTCCATATCGCCCTGACTGCTCACCTGCTGCTTGTCGTATGCGATCTGCGCCTCCTCCAGCCGGGTATTCAGTAGTTTCAGATTACTCTGGGCCTGCGCCAGAGAGCTTTCCGCCTTTTTCCTGGCCGCTTCATAATCCTCTACCGCCTGTTCATACAGCTTCTCGTTCTCCTGAACCTCTTCATCCAGCATATTGTAGACGGTCAGCTTGCTGTAATCGTTTTCCGAAGTAAGGCTGGCGCTCCCGCCCTGGCCGCCGCCCGAGGGCTGCCCCATACCGCCTGCCTGGCCCATACCGTCTGCCTGGCCCTCGCCGGCGGACTGCCCGGAAGCGGAATCGGAAACGGAGGTCTGGGCTGCGCCAGAAGAGGAGGCGCTTCCTGCGTTTTCGGTTGTCGTACGGTAGTGATCCTCCAGTCCCGGAATATCCCACTCCTCATACAGCTGCATCAGGGAGGAAAAGCTTTTTTCAAATTCCTCCTTTTTCTCTGCCACTTCATAATAAGTATAATAATAATCGCTCTCTATGGATGCCGTATATTCCTCCACCAGCTCCTGGGCTTCTTGTATCTGTTCCTTGCACTCGCTTATTTTATCCGCATATTCCTGAAGCGATTCCTCATAAGAGCAGGATGCATAGGCTCCCCGGGCCAGGCTGGCGTCAAGCGTCTGCTTTGCCGTTATTTTTTCCTCTTCACTGTCAAGAAGCTGCTGCCTGTAATCCAGCGCCGCCTGTTTGGCCTTCCGTTCCAGCTCCCTGCGGGCCGCTTGTATGCTCTCCTCCGTCAGCTTAAGTATAGCGGTTCCTTCCGCCGCCTCATCCTGGCTGGACAGAAAAACCTCTTCTATCTCCAGCTTTGTTTCTATGTAATCCAAATCAAAGCTTTCCTCCTGCATTCCCACCGATGTGCTTCCGCTGGCAGAAATCACATTTTCACCAAGACCGGGCAGCCTGCCCGGCCCTTCCGGCTGCCCTGCTTCTTCCTTCCCCGTACTTTTTACAAGCAAAAAAATAACACCGCCAAATATCGCCAGTGCCAATATGGGAACAACTCCCAGCGCTATTTTCTTTTTTCTCTCCAGGCTCCGCAGCTTTCCGCCAGTCTTCATCTGACTCCTCCTCAAACGTTTTCCAATCTGAAAATAAACAATCTGTTCCAAATAATTAACATGTTAATTATTTTTAAATTCTATCGGTAAAATGTTTCCAATCTTTGTTTAAATTGTGAAAAGTCTGTGTTTTCCTGAAAAATAAGCCAAAAATGACTGATGCCAAATGCAGCGGAATCATATATACTGTGAATGGGGATTTTTCCTCATCGAAAATTATTATCATTCAGACAGGTGCTTAGAATATGAAAAGAACAATAATTTACCATATTAATGCGGAGGAAGACGGGCTCACCATCGGTCAATTCTTAAAGCGGAAAAAATATTCGGGTCAGAACCTCACGCAGCTGAAAAAACAGGAGCAGGGTATCCTGCTGAACAGTAAACCGGCCTATGTTATCCACAAATTAGCGGAAGGAGATACGCTTACAATCAACATCCTGGAGGAAGAAATCTCAGAAAAAATCCCTCCGGTCCCCCTCCCTGTGCATATCGTTTATGAGGATGAGGATCTGATGGTACTGGACAAGCCTGCCGATATGCCCATCCACCCTTCTATGAAAAATTATGAAAATTCCCTTGCCAACGGGCTGGCCTGGTACTTTGCCTCGCAGAATATTCCTTTTGTATTCCGCTGCATCAACCGGCTGGATCGGGATACTACCGGTCTTACCATCATCGCAAAGCATATGGTAAGCGGCGGCATTCTTTCCGTCATGGCCGCCCGCAGGGAAATCAGCAGAGAATACCTGGCTATTGTAAGCGGTACCGGAATGCCTCCTGAGGGCACTGTGGATGCGCCTTTAGGCAGGAAGCCGGGCTCCGCCATTGAGCGTATGGTTGATTTTGAGCATGGGGAACGCGCTGTCACACACTACCGGGTACTGCAGGAAAAAAACGGGTGCTCCCTTATCTCCCTTCACCTGGAGACAGGGCGCACCCATCAGATCCGCGTGCATATGAAATATCTGGGATATCCCTTAATCGGGGACTTTCTCTATTATCCTGACAAAACCCTCATCAGCCGGCAGGCGCTCCATTCCTGCCGCCTGGAATTCAGCCATCCCATCACAGGGCAGCCTATGGTTTTCACCTCGCCGCTTCCGGAGGATATGCAGCAGGTGCTCCGTTAAGCCGGATACCGAAAAAAGCTTCCAGATGTCCGTCCTGTGACAGTTAAGGCTGCTGCTAAATGTGCAGCCCGGACCGATTTCTGCACAGCAAAAGCCCGGCAGCGGACTGCCGGGGCTTCTTGTTAAACCTATTCTGTTTTCCTGTCTCAATCAGTCGTCACAACCGCAGCTATTCCCCTCGGAAAAAGTAGGGAAAGGTCTGGGAAGCGGCTCCGTTCTCGGTCTGGGCTCCGGCCTGGGAAGCGGGGGCTCCGGTCTCACATCCGCACAAGGACAGACAGGCCTGACCTCCGGGCAGGGAGCTACATTTCCCATATTGCCTCTTTCGCAGCCGCAGCCATCCTGAGATCCGCCGCGCTGGCAGCCGCTCCTGCAGCTGTTGTTATTCCGGCAGCCGCAGCCGCCATGACATCCGTCGTTGTTCTGACCGCCGCCGTTTCCGTTATTGCAGCAGCAGCATAAGAGTAGTAATAAGCATAAACAGTTCATATTCTCATCTCCTTTACACTACTATATGTAAAAGGAGAGATTTGGTTCCACCGCTTTTACTTCCTTCTGCCCAGAAGCTCTTTTCTTACATAGGCAAAGGTCTTCTTTTCTCCCTGCTGCGCCAGCATGGTCAGAAGCTTCAGCAGCAGCTTACGCGTATTTTCATGCATGATGGGAATCTCTTTCGCGGACTGAAAATACAGCAGGGGATCCTCATCCCGGTATTTATCACCCCGGTATACCTTGGAGGCGGCAATCCTGTCCATGAGCATTTCCGCCACATATTTTACAGGCATCTCCACCGGCGCAATGCCGCCGGGCACATCCCTTGTGCTGTAGTCAATCCAGTATTCGTAATGGTGCCTGTTCCTACCTTTATGATGAAGCCAGGCGCTGGAATAGCCCTTCTCCTCACGCTCCGCGTTGTTGGGGCTTCTGTCCCCCTGGAAATACCTGGCCCCGATAAGGAATTCCGAAGGCTCATACTTGGAAAGGTCATGCGTCAGCCCCTGCCTGTACAGCCCCACGGCAAAACAACCCTTCATCACCAGATATTTATGGCGCGTAATCGTCTTAAAATGCTTCCATGCCCTGACTATAATATTGCCTGCTGCCTTCTTACCTTCTGTCACTTCTTTTTTCGTCCTGCCTTCTGTTTTTCTTTCTCCGTTTTCTCTCTGCTTTCCAGAATCTGTACGGAGCGCCCTTTGACAGCCGCTGTTTTACCGTTTTCATCCTGTACGCCGTTCTCTTTCGCAGCCGTGTCCAGGACCCTGGTCCATTTCAGGCCTGCCGGAAGAGAGGGCAGAGCAAAATCGTGTTCTTCCCAATGCATATTATATGCAATATAAATGAAATTGTCATCGTTTTTCCTGTCCGTTTTGGCGTAGCAGCCGCAGTACATCAGTCCGGCCTGCCGGCTCAAATTGTCCGCCTTCAGCTTCCATGCTTCTTCGCCGTGATAGGACAGATCCGGATAACCACAGGCAATATAATCCATCATGGCAAGCTCGTCCGGCCGGTGCAGCACAGGATGCTTTTTCCGGTAGGCAATTGCCTGCTTAACAAAACTGAAAAATTCCTGATTTGTCTCCTGCAGGCGCCAGTTCAGCCAGCTGACCCCATTGTCCTGGCAGTAGGGGTTATTATTGCCTCCATGGCTGAAACCGAACTCATCTCCGCTGACTATCATGGGAGTTCCCTGGGAGGTGAGCAAAAGCAGCATGGCATTTTTCATCTGCCTCCCTCTCAGCTCCATTACGGATTTCTTTCTGGTCCTGCCCTCAAAACCGCAGTTCCAGCTCACGTTATAATTTTCCCCGTCCCTGTTTTCCTCGCCGTTGTCTTCGTTATGCTTTCTGTCATAGGAAACCAGATCCGCCAGGGTGAAGCCGGAATAGTTGGTCACATAATTAATCACGCCTGTCTGCCTGGGATTCTTACGCAGGCTACCCAGGGCTGGCAGCAGGGAACCCTCGTCGCTTTTCAGGAAATGGCGGACCGCATACATAAAATCGTCATTATAAACCGCCAGATTCTTATAGGCGGGAATATCGCTGTTATCATAAATTTCATCACAGGAAAAATCGGTATAAAAAAGCTTGGTATTGCCCAGCATCGGCTCCGTGGCCAGAAGCGCCGTGGGGATATGGACTCCCAGCAGATGGAAGCCATCCACATGGCAGCTGAACACCCAGTATTTGATAACCTCAAGAATATATGCCCTCTTTACATCCACAGGAAAATAGAACTGCATGATTACCTCAATCCCGTTCTGATGCAGCTTCTTCACCATGTCCTTAAATTCCTCCGCCGGGCAGTCGGAGCTGGAATAGGACATTTTGGGTGCAAAATAGTATCCCTTTTTATACCCCCAGTAATTGATCCGGGGCGCTTCCTCTTCCCCTGCGGGTAAATCCCTGTAGTGGTTCACCGCATCCTCCATGCTCATTTCCCTGCATTCCGGCTTTTCCAGCTCCAAAAACTCATAGGAGGGCATCAGTTCTACAGCAGTGATTCCAAGCTCCTTCAGATAAGGGATTTTCTCCACGATACCGGCAAAGGTTCCCTTATGCTCCACTCCTGAGGAGGCATGCCTGGTAAAACCCCGGGGATGCACAAGATAAAGAATGGTTTCCGACAGCGGGGTCATAAGCGGCGCATCGTTCTCCCAGTCATAGGTATGCCTGCTGAAGCCTCCGCGGAGCTTTGGATCCGTCTGACGGCCCCAGCGCTCGTTCCCGTATATGACGTCCGCATAGGGATCGGTTATAATCTCCTCTCCCGCATAAAAATTATACTGGAATTTCGTATCCGCCAGGCCCTCCGCCTGCATACAGTAAATGTTGCCTATTCTGTTTTTTTCTGTGAAGGGAATACGCACAGGCTTTCCCGCCGCATGCAGATAAAGAAGGACACCGCATTCCTCCCTGGTATGAAGTGCGGCCGCAAAATTAACCTTTCCGTCATTCGTCAGGGACACCCCCATGGGATAAGGCGTTCCGGGGAGAATTTTGAGTTCATGTCTTGATGTCATATGGTTTATCTCCTGTCTTAATCTTGTGAAGGCCGGCAACAGTGCGTCGGCCAAGCCTAAAAAAGACTGGCTTTGATAATGGGAAGGGCAGAGTCCTGCAAAATATTCCCGGCTCTGCCTTTGTCGTTTATTATACCACACCTTCCCCTCTCTTACCAGTTTATCTTGCATCCGCACATAACATCGGTTAGAATAGGAATAGCAACACAGGATCCTGTGAAAAGGAATAATGGAGGATGATTCATGAGCGAAGATAATGCAAAGATGCCTGCGGGTGAGCCTGAAGAGGAAATGAGCGTGGAACTGGAGCTGGAGGACGGCACTCTTGTGAATTGTGCGGTGATTACAATTCTGGATGTGGCGGAAAAGAGCTACATTGTGCTGCTTCCGCTGGATGAAAGCGGACAGAATGAGGACGGAGAGGTTTGGTTCTACGGATATTCGGAAAACGAAGAGAATCCTGACGAAGAACCGGAGCTGCGTTATATTGAGGACGATGATGAGTATGAAATGGTAGCGGATGCTTTTGATGAGTATCTGGATAACTGTGAATTTGATGAGCTTATCGATCCGGAAAAATAAACATCGGCTCATCGCGCATCGTATTTTTATGGCCGGATGTGCATAACGGTCCTTATGTGCGTAACGGTCTGCTTGTATGAACCGTTACTGAAGGACAGACTGTCTGACAAGATCTGTGAGGAACCGGGAGAGGAATCCCGGTTCCTCTTTCGTTCCGGCGACATAGGTTAATGTCAGCCTTTTCCTGGCACGGGTCATGGCCACATAGAGCATGCGGCGCTCCTCTTCCACCGCCTCATCCTTCATGCTCTTCCTGTGGGGAATTATGCCTTCATTACAGTCAGGGATATAAACGGTATCAAATTCCAGTCCCTTGGAGGCGTGCATGGTAAGCAGGGATACGCCCTCCCTGCTGTCGGGATCACGGCCGGCCTTTTCCAGTTCTTTTTCATAAAGGGCGATATGCTCCTTTAACTGTTCCAGACTGCGAAACTGTCTGACCTGCTTCTGGAACCATTCCGCTTCCTTCAACAGTTCATTTTTATCCGTTCCCTTCTCCGCCGCAGTTCTTACCAGATATTCGTCATACCCCATTCCCCTGCGTATGTAGTTGACTGCCGCGTATAAATCCATCCTTTTAAGACGCTCCAGATCCATCTGGAATTTCCGGAGGATTTCCCTCATATACGGTTTTTCTGCATAAAAATCAAACAATTCTTCAAAATCCACCGTTTCGCCGTTCACTGCGCTGCGGCTGATATACCGCGACGGGCGGTTCATGATGCGGTAAAAATCCTTCCGCTTCCTGCCTTCCAGGGCAAAGGAAAGATAGGAAAGGACATCCTGCGCCGCCATTTGTCTGTAAGGGCTTTTCAGCTTTTCCTTCATACGGAAGGGAATTCCTTTTTCCGTCAGTTTCTCCGCCATGGCCGCGGCATCCTGGTTGGTACGGTAAATTACCGCTGTTTCGTTAAAGTCTTCCGGGAAACGGGCGATTTCGGTTGCAATGCTCTCATTTTCCTCATCTCTTGTGGAATAGCCCCGGTAAAGCACCGGCTCCCCGGAAGGGCTTACCGCCTGCGCCTTTTTTATAAAACGGCTTTTATTTGCGGCAATAAGCCGTCCTGCAGCCGCTACAATTTCCGGCGTGCTGCGGTAATTTTGTGTGAGCTCCACGATACCTGCCTGCGGATAATCCTGCCTGAAGCCTAACATGATTTCCGGCCTCGCGCCGCGGAAGGCATAAATCGACTGGTCGTCGTCTCCTACGATAAACAGGTTGTTTTCAGGCTGCGCAAGCAGGCGCAGCACTTCATACTGCATGGGATTGATATCCTGGAATTCATCCACCAGAATGTAGCGGAATTTCTGCTGCCAGGCCTTCCGTATGTCCGGCCGGGATACAAGCAGATCACGGCATCTTAAAACCATGTCATCAAAGTCCAGCTTTTCCTCCCGGCGCAGAGCCTCATCATAGGATCGGTAAAGCCGGGCAAATTCCTCCCGGCTGATCAGGCCGCATTCCGGATCCCTGTTTTCCGGCGGGCAGCCGTCGTTTTTAAACCGGCTGATTTCACCCAGCAGGCTGTCAATTGTCTCCTCCTCGTCCGTACAGGTAAAGCCCGGTCTTTGCAGGATAGTTTTCAGTAATTCTCTTTTTTCGTAATCGGATATAATATTACCGGATCGGTAATGACAGGATGTTTTCAGAATATGGTAATAGACTGCGTGGAAGGTTCCGAAATTCACCGGCCAGGCCCTGCCTGCCGTCTTCTGCCGGAACCGCTGCTTCATTTCCCTTGCGGCAGCTTTGGTAAAGGTAATCACAAGAATGGACGCCGGGTCCACATTACTTTTTTCTATCAGATGAAGAATACGCTGGATAATTGTATAAGTTTTTCCGGAACCGGGCCCTGCCAGTACAAGCAGGGCTCCGTTCTCGTGCTTTATGGCCGTCATCTGGCCTAAGTTGACTGAATTTTTACCGGAATCAGGCATCTTTAAGCTTCTCAATGCCCACACGGATACGGGCAAGAGACTCTTCCTTTCCAAGGACTTCCATGATTTCCGTTGCGCCCGCAGGCGTCATCTGCTTTCCGGAAACCGCGGTGCGTACCGGCCACATAACATAGCCGTTTTTACAGCCTTTTTTCTCCACATAGGCTACCAGCGTCTGGTACAGCGCATCATTGCTGTAGTCCTCCTGTGCTTCCAGGATGGGAAGCAGCTCCGTCAGGACCTCCAGGGAGCTTTCCGTATTTGTCTTCATCTTTTTGTGCGTATACATGGCTGCGTCGTATTCCGGCAGCGTTTCAAAGAAATCCACCATCTCTTCGATTTCCGGGAAGGTTTCAATTCTCGTTTTTACCATTTCGGCAATTTTCTTCAGATTTACATCCCTGGTCAGCGCTTTTTTCAGATAAGGCTCGGCCAGGCCGTAAAAACGGTCGAAATCCATGGCCTTAATGTACTCCCCGTTCATCCATTTGAGCTTGGTATAGTCGAATACGGCAGGGGACTTGGACATATGGCGGTAGTCAAATTCCGTCGTCAGCTCCTCCAGGGAGAAAATTTCCTCATTATTTTCAGGGCTCCAGCCAAGAAGGGCCACAAAGTTCACGATAGCTTCCGTTAAAAAGCCCTGCTCCACCAGATCCTCATAGGAGGAATGGCCGCAGCGTTTGGACAGCTTATGGTGCTCTTCATCCGTAATCAGCGGACAATGCACATAAACAGGCACCTCCCAGCCAAAGGCTTCATAAAGGCGGTTATATTTCGGGGAAGAGGAAAGGTATTCATTACCTCTCACCACGTGGGTGATTCCCATGAGATGGTCGTCTACCACGTTGGCAAAATTATAAGTAGGATAGCCGTCGGATTTAATCAGAATCATATCGTCAAGCTCTGCATTATCAACCGTAATGTCCCCGTAAATCTCATCATGGAAGGTTGTGGTGCCTTCTGTGGGATTGTTCTGTCGGATAACATAGGGAACGCCCGCCGCAAGCTTTGCTTCCACCTCTTCCCTGGAAAGCTGCAGGCAGTGCTTGTCATATACATTGATTTCCTTGCCCGCCACAGTACGGGTCAGCGTGGCCAGCCTGTCCTTATCGCAGAAGCAGTAATAGGCCTCGCCCTTCTCAACCAGCTGTTTCGCATACTCCAGATAAATGCCCTGCGCCTGGCGCTCACTCTGTACATAGGGGCCGACCCCGCCGTCCTTGTCCGGTCCTTCATCATGCTTCAGGCCGGTTTTCTCCAGGGTCCTGTAGATAATATCCACAGCGCCCTCCACATAACGTTCCTGATCCGTATCCTCGATGCGGAGGATGAAATCCCCTCCTTCATGTTTGGCAATCAGATAGGCGTACAGCGCGGTACGCAGGTTTCCCACATGCATACGTCCTGTGGGGCTTGGTGCAAAACGGGTTCTTATTTTTGTCACTTTTTTATCCTTCGCTTTCTTTCTTATTTGTAACTTCCGGAATTTTCTTTTCCGCCGCCATTTTAAAGGCGTTGACCTCCTTCATGGCCTGTGGTATCGCAATGTTGGTTCCGGCTCCGGCAATACAGCCTCCGGGACAGGCCATCCCCTCGATCAGGCAGCCATTCTTCTTGCCCGCCTTGGCGAGCATCAGCATCTTCCGGCATTCCGCCAGGCTCTCCGCATGCTCGATATTCACCTCCACGTCGGGATAATATTCCCGGATGCAGGCCTCAATCGCGCTGGCAACACCGCCCGCCACGCCGTAGCCGCGGCCCGCCCCGGTGGCATCCGCCATGGTATCCTCCGGTTCCACGCCTTTTAATTCAATGCCCTTTGCATCGAACATGCCTGCCAGCTCTTCAAAGGTGATGACGAAATCCACGTCGGAACGCACACTCTTTCTTGAAGCCTCCAGCTTTTTGGAAGCGCAGGGGCCTATAAATACTACGGAAGCATCCGGATGGTCTTCTTTGATTTTGCGCGCTGTTGCCACCATGGGCGTGAGCGCATTGGAAATATTGTCAATGGTTTCCGGGAAAAATTTCTTTGCCAGCACGGACCAGGAAGGGCAGCAGGAGGTGAGCAGAAACGGCAGCTCTCCGGTGGCAACCTCATGCACGTAGTGCTCGGCTTCCGCGGCCGCACCCATATCAGCGCCGATGGCCGTCTCATATACGTCCGCAAAACCCAGCTGCTTCAGCGCCGTCTTAATCATGTCAGGCGTTACGCCGGGGCCGAACTGGCCTACAAAAGCGGGCGCTACCTGGGCAATGATCTTCCTTCCGGAACGGATGGCCTTAATCAGCTGGAAAATCTGGGATTTATCAGCAATCGCGCCGAAGGGGCAGTTCACCATGCACTGACCGCAGGAAACGCATTTCTGCTCGTTGATTACCGCTCTTTTCTGGGAATCACTTTCAATCGCATTCACGCCGCAGGCTGCCGCACAAGGTCGCACCTGATGACTGATTGCATCATAGGGGCAGATAGCCTTGCATTTACCGCACCGGATACATTTTTCCGGATCGATATGGGACTTGCCGTCCACCATGGAGACAGCCTCCTTGGGACAGACCTCCCTGCAGGGATGCGCCATGCAGCCCATGCATTTATCAGTGACCACATAGCGGTTTTCCGGACAGGCATTGCATGCGGAGGGAATGACCTGTACAAGCGGCGGTTCATAGTACTTCTGATCAATATTGCTTTCATCCAGCCCCTGCGTCAGATGTACCGGCACGTTTTCCGGCCGCAGGGAAAGCCCCATGGCCATACGGATCCGTTCCGTCACTACCGCTCTCTCCCGGTAAATACTGTCCCTGTAGGCCGGCGCGTCGGCGCCCACAATACTGTACGGCAGCGCCTCCACATCATCCTTCAGGTTCTCCGATGTATATGCCAGATTGGCAACTTCCTTAAACACACGCCTGCGGATTTGTCTTACCTGAGTGTCAATTCCTCTCACCTGCAACCTCCATTCCTGTCAGCCTGTTTTTCCCGTCACCTGAATTTCACAGGTGTTACTCACAGGCACCGTTGTTTTACATCATTTCCATCTTTTCCTATTCTTACACAAAAAGCCTGCTAAATCAAGAGATTTTTCCCTCGTGATTCACTGTCCGGATAATTTTGTGTGAATTGTTAATTAACTTTTTAACAGACATAAAGTATCATCATAATAGTCTTATTTTTTTGTGCATTCGCACATTCTGGCAGTTTCTGCCGCAAAATCACATTTTTATAAAACGGCAGGAACACCAGGCGTCATCTTTTTCTTTGAGGCTCCGCGTTCCTGCCCTCAAAAGGAGGTACAATGAGAAAAAGGACGCTGATCGCCGAAGAACTTGACGCAGCCGGCATCAAAGTACAGTACGATGAACATGTAAAAAGAATCCTGAGCAGCAGGCAGGTTCTGGCCCGTATCCTGCAGGGCGCCGTTAGCGAATATGCAGGCTGCTGTGCGGAAGAAATCACGGAATGGATTGAGCCGGGAATTGAAGTCTCCAGGGTACCGGTAAAGCCTGGCGGTAAGAGAGACAATGAGCTTTTAATCACAGGTGACAACACGGAAAGCAAGATCCCTGGAGAGGGAAGCCTCACCTATGACATCCGGTTCCGCGCCCTGCTTCCCGGGCAAAGTAAGCCTGCCGCGGTAAAGCTGCTGCTTAATGTGGAAGCACAGAAGAAATTTTATCAGAAATACCACATTGTTACCAGAGGAATCTTCTATGGTGCAAGGATGCTGTCGGAGCAGCTGGACAGAGAATTTACGGCTTCCGATTATGACGAACTGAAGAAGGTATACAGTATCTGGATATGCATGAACGCCCCGAAGCATATAGGAAATGCCATGTCGGAATACCGGATTGCCAAACAGGATCTTATCGGCGCAATCCCGGAACAGCAGGCAAACTATGACAAGCTGTCGGTTGTCATTATCTGCCTGAATGAAGAGACGCTGGAAGGTAATTGCGCAAAGCTGCATGGATTTCTGAATACACTGCTGTCTCCTGCTATGGATGCGGCGGAAAAAGAAAGGTTACTGGCAGAAAATTATGGCCTGGTTATGGAACAGGAATTGGGAAAGGAGCTGAGGCAGATGTGTAATTTGAGCGAAGCAATAGAAGAAAGAGGAATTAAAAAAGGCTTAAAAAGAGGGCTGAAGCAGGGAAAAGCCCAGGGGAGGGCCCAGGGAATCCAGCTGGCCAAGGCTGTAATCCGCCTGGCCGGCGAGGGAAAGAATGAGAAAGAAATCTCCGCAGCCTGCCATATTACGGTAAACAGCGTTCGTGAAATCCTGTCGGATTAACTGTAGGGCTTCCTTTGCAGGCTGGATAGTCCGCAATTTCAATAAATACAGGGCAAAGCGAGGAAAAATGCTTTACCCTGTATCCATTGGCGGATACATTAATACCCCGCCATCCTTCCTATATGAAAAAACTGCCGATCTGGAATACAAGAACGCTTACCAGCCAGGCCAGGCCAATCTGGAAAAGCATGATACTGCCTGTGAACTTCCAGGAACCGCTTTCTTTTTTAATGGTTGCCATTGTCGCTACGCAGGGGACGTAAAGCAGGCAGAAAAGCATGAGGCAGAAGGCATTCAGCCCTCCGAAGGCCGGGTCAAAATGCTGGATATTCTGCACGATGGAGGCCATACCTGCTGCCGAATTCACATTGGAGACGCCAAACAGGACGGAGAAGGAGGAAACCACCACTTCTTTTGCGGAAATACCTGAAATCAGTGCAACCGCTATCTGCCACAGCCCCAGGCCGGCAGGCCGCAGGACAGGCACCAAAATCCTTCCCAGCGCCGCGCCGAAGCTTTCCGCAGGATCGGATACCATGCCGTGAATGCCGAAATTCAGGATAAACCAGATAATGATCGAGGCCACAAAAATCGTAGTTCCTGCCTTGGTCAGGTAATCCTTCAGCTTATTCCACACATAGGTTCTTATCGTCCTTGCATTGGGGCGCTTATATTCTGGAAGCTCTATCATCAGAGACTGGTTGATCTTGCCTTTTTCCAGCTTGTGCTGCACCATGGCCACCAGGATGCCCATTACCATTCCGATAACATACATGGAAAAGGCCACCACCATGGCACACTGCGGGAAAAACATTTCCGAAAACAGAACATATATGGGCAGTCTTGCCGAGCAGGACATAAAAGGCGTTATGATCATTGTCCTTCTTCTGTCGTGTTCTGTTTCCAGCGCCCTGGTGGCCATAATTGCAGGAACCGTACAGCCAAAGCCCAGTACCATAGGAAGGAAGGCCCTTCCGGAAAGCCCCACCTTTCCCATAATGCCGTCCATAACATAGGCTACCCTTGCCATATAGCCGCTGTCCTCCAGAATGGCAAGCGCCAGGAACAGGATAAAAATATTAGGGACAAAGGTAAGGATACCTCCCACACCCGCTATGATTCCGTCAACAATCAGGGAAATCATCCAGTCAGCCACATGCAGACCGGTCATTCCCGCTCTCACCAGCTCCGATATGATTCCCAGCGCATATTCCAATCCACCCTTCAGGAAATCGCCAACAAAAAAGGTAAGAAAAAATACCAGCGCCATAATGCACAGGAATACCGGCACGCCCCAAACGGGATGGGTCAGCACCTTATCTATCCGGTCCGTGCTCGCCGCTTTCCTGTCCTTGTAAAAAAGCACTTCCTGGATGACTTTTTCTATATATTCGTATTTCTTTTCCGTGATATCCTTTTCATAATTGCGATCTACAATGCTTTCCACTTCCAGAGGATGATCCTTTTTTACCTCCTCATCGTTTTCCAGCAGCTTTATGGCATGCCAGCGGACGGAGGAATGATTGGGGTATTTCGACTGCATCCTCTCTTCCAGAAGAGCAAGCTTCTCTTCCACCGCCGGGCCGTAATCCAGAATATCGTTTTTAGGGCCTTCTTCATAGTGATGGACCACCGCATGCATCAGGATATCCAGGCCGGTCCGCTTGGCCGCGGAAACGGGAACCACCGGGATGTCACCCAGCATTTCCGGAAGGCGGTGCATGTCAATCTCCATTCCCCGTTCCTTTACGATATCCATCATGTTAAGGGCAAGGATGACCGGCTTGCCCAATTCCAGCAGCTGAAGCGTCAGGTAAAGGTTACGTTCCAGACAGGATGCATCCACTACATTTACAATGACTTCGATATCATCATCCAGGACACATTTCCTTGTTACTTTTTCCTCTATGGTATAAGAGGTCAGGGAGTAAATGCCGGGGGTATCCACCAGCTTCAATCCATAGCCTTCATACTCCAGCGTGCCTTCGTATTTTTCCACGGTGACGCCGGGCCAGTTGGCCACCTTAAGCTTGGAACCCGTTATCGCATTAAACAGCGTTGTCTTTCCGCAGTTGGGATTTCCCACAAACGCCACATGTACATGGTTATCTCTCTGCATCCTCTTCCACCTCCTCTACTTCGATTCCGGAGGTAATATGTTTTCCCAGGGCCAGCCTGGTTCCCCTCACATAAATTATTAAGGAACCGTTTCTTTTACGGTTCAGAAGCTTTAATCTCGTTCCCTCGATTAAACCCAATGCCTGCAGTCTTCTGGAGATATCTTCTTCTATCTTCATATCTGCCACAAGATACCGGCCGCCTGTCTGCCCTTCATAGAGTGTCATGACTGCTTCGTCCTTCCTCTTTCAGTTGATAACCATTCTCAATTAGGATTATATTCTTATACTCACGGGTTGTCAACTGTAAAAAAAATGGAGGGTTTTAATACCGCCCCGGCTGCGGGTTCTGTGGGGAAGTGATTGGCCTTCGGCCTGTCCGGGGATTTTGTAAGCTGGGATTTTGGAGGCCGCAGTGTTGGAGTTTGGGGGTGGGCGTGGTATACTTGATAATTGGATGCGGATGATGAAAGGATGGTGTGGTTTATGATTTGTAAGGAAGAAATTTCTTTTAATTTTATCCAGAAGGAGCCTTTGACGGGCAGTTATCAGGGGATGCGGTATTATCTGGTGAAAAGCGGAGATTGTATCAGGGCGGTTGTGTATCCGGATAAGTTCTGTTTTGTGAAGACGCCTGAGGAGCAGAAGGTGGTGAAGGAGTTTCCGAATGTGCCGGATTCTGTGGACGAGCTTGTGAGGTGGCTGAATGAGCAGCATGAAAGCGGGCGATATTAAGTAGCAAATATCTTTTCCCCTCATACTATAGTATTAAAAAAGTATGTAGTATATGAGAGGAGTTTTATGCAGGAATTTAATGATAACTATGTCGAGAATATCGATGATTTTCCCATAGCTATGGCCTATGTCCCGTGGCAGCGTGAGCCTGTTATCTGCGAGGATCTGGAAGAAGGCTTCCGGTGCGGTACTATCTTTCCTGAATTGATCAAACCCTTTACAGGAAGGAGATGTATATAATGAGCAATCAGAATTGTACTCCCTGTCAGAATGCGGAACAGGAACGCAGCCTGATGAATATCGGTATCGCAAGCTTCGTAGTGGTTGAGCTTACCGAGTATTTGGATACCCATCCTCACGACAGGGAAGCTTTGAATTATTTTAATTATTATAACCGGATGTTGAACAAAATGTCCGCCGAATTCGCGGCTAAGTTTTATCCGTTGAACCTGGCAACCGCTGATTCTTTTAACAAGGAATGGAAATGGGGCATGGCGCCTCTTCCATGGGAAGGGGTGTGAAGCATAGATGTGGAATTATGAAAAAAGACTTCAGTTTCCTATAAAAATTACGGAGCCTAACGCCAAGCTGGCACAGTTCATTATTTCTCAGTATGGCGGGCCCGACGGCGAGCTGAGCGCATCCATGCGTTATCTTTCTCAGCGTTATACCATGCCTTATCGTGAAGTGGCCGGGCTGCTTACGGATATCGGTACCGAGGAGCTTGCGCATTTTGAAATGATAGGCGCTATCGTTTATCAGCTGACCAAGAATCTCTCCATGGAAGAAATTGAGAACTCTGGTTTTGGTCCTTATTATATCGATCATACCACCGCTCTGTGGCCGCAGGCTGCCGGAGGAATCCCTTTCAATGCCTGCGAATTCCAGTCCAAGGGCGATATTATTTCCGACCTGACTGAGGATCTGGCTGCCGAACAGAAGGCGCGTACCACTTATGACAACATACTGAGGACTGTCAGGGATCCTGAAGTGGCCGCCCCTATCCGCTTCCTGAGACAGCGTGAGGTTGTTCATTTCCAGAGATTCGGTGAAGCACTCCGTATCGTCCAGGAAAAACTCGACAGCAAAAACTTCTACGCATTCAATCCCGAATTCGATAGATGTAAAAAATAGCCTGGATGGATTGAATGCGTTGCTTTCCAATCCTGAATTCGATAGATGTAAAAAATAACCCTGCATATACAGATGCAGCCAGTGACTCTGAACCTAATATTTTCCTCCTTCCAAAAAGACCCGGCTTCCCGCCGGGTCTTAATCGTTATTGCTGTCTTTTTCACAGTACTGCTCTTATTTTGCCTGCAGATATGTCCGCCAGGGCAAAGCAGCCGTTTTCTATCTGTAGTCTCCCAGGAAAAACAGCGCTATGGTTCCGGGGCCGGAATGGGCGCCGATGGTAGGGCCTACATAATTAATAATGCAGCTTTCAATTCCAAACCGTTCCCTTACCAGGTCACGTACGTATTCCGCATCCTCCTGGGAATCGCCGTGGCTGATGAAAAAGCAGTCGTTTTTGTCCCTGTAGCTGCCAATTCTCTGTTCCATCATATCCACCAGGCTGTGCAGGGATTTCTTCCTGCCGCGGACCTTGCCCACAGCTATGAGGTGGCCTTCGTTGTCCACATGGAGAAGGGGTTTGATGCTTGCCAGCGTGCCTACAATGGCTGTGGCCTTGCTTACTCTTCCGCCCCGGTGAAGGTTGAATAAATCATCCACGGTAAATACGTGTACCAGATTAAGCTTGTGGCTTTCCACCCATTCTGCGGTTTCTTCCAGGCTCTTCCCCTGTTTCCTAAGCTCCACGGCCTTGTGGACCAGAAGCCCCTCTCCCAGGGAAGCGCACAGGGTATCCACTACGATAATTTTGCAGTCGTCCCTTTCCGCCATGATTTCCTGCGCCGCCACACAGGCGCTGTTATAGGTGCCGCTCAGGCCGGAGGAAAAGGACATCACCAGTATTTCCCTGCTTTCCTCCAGGTAGCCTTCCAGATATTCTCTGGCGGATTCCGGATTCACCTGCGAAGTAGTTGGCATCATGCCTCCCCGCATCTTATTATAAAAATCTTTGACATCCATTTCCTTGTCAATACCGTAAGATACGCCTTCCACAATATAAGGCAGCACCATTACGCCCAGCTGATTCTGTTCTATGTAGTCCTTCGGCAAATCTGCCGTACTGTCTGTAACAATTTTAAAACCGGCCATCTTCTTCCTCCTCATATCCGATTGCGGATTAATACGCTCGTTTTATTTTAGCACGGTTAGTCGCCGGAAACAAGAAAATATATATGAATGTATTTATATTTTTAGCAAATTCTGAACTTTTTTCTACG
>ERZ507070.412-NODE-412-length-22787-cov-4.95425_pt1 | contig 22787 bp, 20 predicted proteins | sample MGYA00512865_ERZ507070 | MGnify/ENA metagenome assembly ERZ507070
ACATGTATTCCAGGTATTACCCCAGCACCAGGATGCAAAGAGGCCGGATCTTTGGAATCCAGCCTCTTTGCATCTTTAACTGTTAATTCGTATCTCTTCCGATATCCCGTACAGACGGTATGAGAGGTAATCTCATGTCTGCTGTTTAATATCGTACCGTCAATATCGAGGCATATCATGTTACACACCATATCCGTATCCTCTTACTTCATCAGCTGCTGGTAGACATCCCGTTTACTGATTCCCCGGTCCTTCGCCACCATGCGCATGGCCTCTTTTCGTTCAATTCCCTGCTTCTCATACAGATCCATATGCTCTTCCAGAGACATCTCCTCAAACGACTTCATCCGTTCTTCCTTTATTTCACCGATGCTCTTCCCCTCGATAACAATGACGCACTCGCCTCTAGGCTCCTCCGTCTCATAGGCCGCCATCGCATCTTCAAACGTAGTCTGAAACGCCGTCTCATACCGTTTCGTCAGTTCCCTGCATATGGTAATTCTCCGGTTTCCCAGGGCCTCTCTCAGTTCCTCCAGCGTCCTGACAAGCCGGTGGGGCGCTTCATATATAATGATCGTTCTCGTCTCCCGCTTCAGTTCCTCTAAAATCCACTGTTTTTCCTTCTTATCAGAAGGGAGAAATGCCTCAAAGCAGAAACGCCTCGTAGCCAGTCCCGATATGGTCAGAGCCGTAATGCAGGCCGCAGGCCCGGGCAGAGATGTAAGCGGTACTCCCGCCTCATGGCACTGTCTCACCAATTCTTCGCCCGGATCAGAGATTCCCGGTGTTCCCGCATCTGTAATTAATGCGATGGAAACTCCATTTTTCATCTGCTCCACCAGATATCTGGCCTTGTCCACCTTGTTGTATTCATGATAGCTGGTCATGGGCGTCTTAATATTAAAGTGGTTTAACAGCTTAATGCTGTGCCGGGTGTCCTCCGCCGCAATCAAATCCACTTCCTTTAACGTATTCAAAACCCGCAGGGTAATATCATCCAGATTCCCAATAGGCGTCGCACATAGATACAGCTTTCCTGTTTTCTGATCCTTTACCTGTTCTTCCATCTTCTTTTCCAACTTTTCTGCTATTTTTCAGGCTGTTTGACCGGCCTGTTTCTTCTATCATTAGTAGATATACTTTAACACAGAGGGCGAGACTTTTCAAGGAAAGGCGGAAATATGGCAGGGCGGAAAACACCAATCCCCTGGTTCTCCGCCCTGCCATATTCACCTAATTCTCCAAATCCTCCCCATTGCTGGCAATAACTTTCTTATACCAGTAAAATGACTTCTTCGGCTTCCTGCTCAAATCTCCGCTTCCGTCATTGTGTTTATCTACATATATGAATCCGTAGCGTTTATCCATTTCCCCGGTTCCTGCGCTTACCAGATCAATACAGCCCCATGGAGTATAACCCATCAGCCGTACACCGTCCTGATCTATCGCCTTCCTCATCTCTTCAATATGGCGTTTTAAATAGTCAATTCTGTAGTCGTCGCAAATCTTCCCGTCTGCCTCCTCCTGGTCGTATGCCCCCAGCCCGTTTTCAACGATAAATAAAGGGACATCATAACGGTCCGTAAGCCAGTTAAGTGCATACCGAAGCCCCACAGGATCGATCTGCCAGCCCCAGTCCGACTGTTCTACATATGGGTTCGTTATCAGATCATCCCGTTCGCAAAATGCATATTCCGGCGAATGCTCCCGATATTCTGTGGTATAGGACATATAATAGCTGAACCCCACATAATCCACACAGCCGCCGCGCAAAATCTCCAGATCCTCTTCAGTGCAATCAATGGAAAATCCCTTCTGTTTCCAATACGCCGGTATTCCCGGAGGGTACGCTCCCTTTACATGCACATCTCCAAAGTAGTACTTTCTCTGCATGGCTTTCTCGGCCATCATGATATCTTCAGGCCGGCACGTCTTAGGATAAACCGGAGTCACACTCAGCATACAGCCGATCAGAAAATCCGGGTTTATCTCATGTCCCTTTAAAACTGCAAGCGCACTGGCTACCAGCTCATAGTGTGCCGCCTGGTACATGACCTCTTCCCGTTCTTCACCCTCGCTGTACTGTATTCCGGAATCTGAATATACCAGAAAATCACTCCAGTAGTTTGCCTGGTTATTAATTTCATTAAATGTCATCCAGTATTTTACTTTATTTTTATATCGTTCAAAACATACAACTGCAAAATGTACAAAAAAGTCAATCAGCTTCCGGTTCCGCCATCCCCCGTAATGCTCTGCCAGATGGAGCGGCATCTCAAAATGGCTCAGTGTAATCACCGGCTGTATTCCATATTTCAGACATTCGTCAAAGAGGTCATCATAGAAACGCAGTCCATCCTCATTCGGCTCTTCCTCATCGCCCAGAGGGAAAATCCTGGTCCACGCAATGCTGGTCCGAAAACACTTAAATCCCATCTCTGCAAACAGGCGGATGTCCTCCCGATACCTGTGGTAAAAATCTATTGCCTCATGGTTTGGATAATTTTCGCCCGGAAGGACCTTATGGGTAAAGCGTCTTAAGGTGTGCACATCTCCGCCAGTGGTCACATCCATAATACTTAACCCTTTTCCTCCCTCCAGGTAACCGCCTTCCAGCTGATGCGCAGCCACCGCGCCGCCCCACAGGAAATCTCCTGCGAAGACTCCCTTTTTTTTCTCTGTCATCTCATCCATTATGAATCTCCTTTTTTCTGATAATACGCTACAAATGCACTCGGCAGGATTCCCGTATACTTTTTAAATACATTGATAAAGTACTTATACTCCTTAAATCCACACTCCACAGCTACATTATAAATCTTACAGTCATCCTCCTTCAGTTTTTGAATCGCCATCTGAATTCGGTAACGGTTTAAAAAATCATTAAACGGAAATCCCGTTTCCTTCTTAAAAAGCTGGTTTAAATAGGTGGCGCTGGTCTGAAGCGGCTCAATCAAATCATTGATACTGATTTTCTTCTGGTAGTTATCCCTGATATAGGTAACCATCACCCTTGTTCTGGGAGAATAAGACTGCTCCGGCAATACAATTTTAAAATCAAACACATCGCGCTCCAGCGCTTCCCTGGTCTTAGTCTCCGCATCGCTGAAATGCTGTTTCATCCGGCATTGTGCCTTGGCTTTCTCCAGCGCTTTTTTTAGTTGCTCATACTCCAGCGGTTTAATTAAATATTCCGCCACCCCTAAATGCATAGCCGCCTTGGCGTAATGAAACTCATCATAAACAGACAGAATAATTGCCTCATACCCGTAAGCTTCCATGGTCTCTTCCAGCATCTGGATTCCATTTTTAATAGGCATCCCCACATCGGTCACAACAATATCCGGGTTAAGGCTGCGAATCATCTCCTCGCCCTCCTCGCCATTGCCCGCTTCCCCTACGATTGTGCAGTCACAGCCAATCCAGTCAAAATTATAGGCAAGGCCCTTTCGAATCATTTTCTCATCTTCAACCAACAATACCTTGTACATGTCCGTCCCCCCATTCAGGATTTCTGCGCCGGTATCTCAATAAAAACAGTTAAGCCGTCACCACTCCGGTTTTCCAGCCTGATTCCATACTTCTCCCCATAGGTCAGCTGTAACGTCCGGTTTACATTATACAGTCCCACATGGTCATCGGGATATTCCCTGCTGGCCAGATGTTCCATAACCTGAAGATAACGTTCCTCCGTCATTCCTCCTCCATTATCTTCAATTTTCATAATCAGCCTGTCCTCCACGATTGCCGCATGGACTGCAATATGAAACTGATCGCGGTGTTGAAAGCCATATTTTACGGAATTCTCTGCCAGCGGCTGCGAAAAGAACTTCGGTACAAATATCTGTCCGGCTTCCTCTTCCACAGAGATTTCATAGGTCAGACGCTCCTGGAATCTGGCTTTATGAAGCATCAGATAATCCTCTAAATGCTCGATATCTTCTTTGAGAGGCACGAATTTATCCTGATTATATAAATTATAGCGCAGAAATTTTGACAGGCTCAGTATCATTTTTTCCGCCTCGGCAGGGCTGACAAAGACGGTATACCTCAAGGTTTCAAGAACATTAAATATAAAGTGGGGATTAAACTGGTTTCTTATCATTTTAAACTCTGCCTGACGCTGCAGCTCCGCCATATTCTTGTTGGATTCTATCAGCGCATCCACCTTTTTTACCATAGAGCTGTATTCCTTTGCCAGAGTATCGAATTCATCCCCGGTTCCCAGCTCCAGGCTGATATCAAACTTTCCGTCACTCGTCTCCCTGATGGCATCCAGCATGGCGCCGATCGGTTCTGTCACCTTCCTGCTCATGGTCCTTGACAGCTTCAGAAGCAGGACAGTGATTAAGATCAGGACGAGAAGGCTGAAGCATATAAGGGTGCCAATATAGCCCTCATATCCCTTTTGATTTAAAGCATAGATATTAAGCCCCTCCTGCTCCATCGATTTGCAGCCCATCTGAAATAAATCGCCCTGTATTGATACCTGTCCATGGGAATTTGCTTTATACGCCAGCTTATTTAAACTGGTCCTGGCATTCTCACTGGTAGTTACGAGTACCGTGTCGAACTGATTAGTCACGACTACTTCCTCTGCCCCCTGCTTCAGCAGCAGTTCCCGCAGTTCTTTATTATCCGCATAATAGACCAGATATCCCAGAAGTTCTCCCTCTTCATAGATTACGGTCCCATACCCATAATACCCCGTCTGTGCGACGGTATCATGGTTCTCCTGATAATAAATCCTCACTACCTTGTTATCTTCTTCCGATGCAATACGAAAGAGAGGAAGAAAGGAATAATTCACTTCAAAATTATCCTTACTTCCGGATTTTAATATTACATTCTGTTCAGAATCAAGAACGCAGATCTGGAACTTACTTTCCGACTGGTTGATAATCCTGTAGTAGTCCTCAAATACGCGGTTGCTTCCCGCTCCTGACCGCAAAAAACCTTTTAATCCCTCATCCTGCGCCTGATTCTCACACACAGAGCGGTAAAAGTGATCCATCTGCTGAATCTTCTGCCGGACATTCTCCGCCGCCCTTTCCGTCCTTCCACGGATAGAGATCTCATTGAAGAATCCAATAAACAGAATAAAAAGAGCCAGTAAAACGGCAAGTGGTATAATAGCCGTTATCAGAAAATTCTTTCGTATATTATACTCAAACCCTTTACCAGCTCCTGATCCAGTCATCTGCGTTCTCCCGTTGTTGTATTCCTGTTACATCGATATCTCTCTTGTGCCGGTTACCTTAAATAATATAAAGATAGAACATATTGTAATTACTGTCAAGATGGTGGACAACGCCGCCGCAATACCGTAATTTCCGCGAATAACCTCCGAATATATGGCAATCGTCATCGTCTTTGTCTTGCCTGTATACAGCAGGATAGAAGAACTTAATTCTGTGATAATCGTTATCCAGCTCATAATGGCTCCCGATATGACACCGGCTCCCATCATCGGCAGCGTTACCCGGAAAAATGTTTTTATTTTGGAAGCGCCCAGACTGAGCGACGCCTCTTCCACGCTGATTCCCGTCTGTCTCAGGATTGCAGCGCTGGAGCGGATGGTATATGGCATTCGCTTAATTGTAAACGCCACCACAATAATGGCCGCCGTTCCTGCGATCATCAGCGGTTTTTGATTAAACGCGGTAATCAGGGAAATACCAAGTACGGAACCCGGAACAATGTACGGAAACATGGTTGCTATATCCAGACCCCCAGTCAGAATCCCCGGCCTTCTGACCGTCACATATGCGATCAGAACGGAAAGAAAAACAATAAATACCAGAGCAATCATACCCAGCGTCAGAGAATTCCGTATGGCAAGCCCCATTTTCGAAAAAGCCGAGACATAGCTTCCCAGCGAATGGCCTGCTTTAAAGACGATGCCTTCCGTATTGCGGAAAGATGTCTCTATGATGCAGAATTGCGGAAGAAGGGCGATCAGCAGATACGCATACACAAATATGTGAGCTGCTGCATTTTTAATTCCTGCCGCTTTTTCTGCCTGAATCGGATTTAATGCGCCCTGGCTGTATGACAGTTTCTTGGAAACCACCTTCTGAAGCAGAAATGCCGCCGTGGTAAAAAGGATTGTCATAATGCTGATTGCGGATGCGAAGCCGACATCGCCGCCATTTTCCCCCATAAACTCATTGTAGACTAATACAGGAATCGTCTTATACCCCTCGCCAATCAGCATAGGCGTACCAAAGTCTGCAAGTGCCCGCATGAATACCAGAATTGCTGCTGCCAGTATAGTCGGAAGAATCAGCGGAATCGTAACTTTGCACATCTTTCTTATGCCGGTACAATTCATGCTCTCGGCCGCCTCCAAAAGGGAGTTATCCATGTTCTTAAGCGCTCCGGACACGTAAGTAAAGACCAGCGGTATCAATTGTAAGGTCAGCACCACCACAATTCCCTTAAACCCATAAATATCCGGCACCTGAATCCCAAATACATGTTTAAACAGATTGGTGAAGCTTCCGTTTCTTCCGAACATTAAAATCCAGGAATAAGCACCGATAAAGGGCGCAGACATCGAAGAAATAAGAATCAGAACCCGGATCCACTCGGCCCCCTTAATTTTTATCGTCGTTATAACATAAGCAAGAGGCGTGGCTATGACCACAGCCAGAACCGTCACACATAAGGTTACCTTAAAGCTGTTTCCAATCGTATTCATATAATACTTTTTACTGAAGAACCGTTGAAAGTAGGCCATGGTAAATGTCCCCGTCTGAGGATCTACCACACTGGATTTAAACAGATTAAACAGAGGAAAGAACATGAACAGAATATAGAGACACCATACCAGAAGCGTGACTACGGTCCAAATATCCAGATTTTTTCTTCTACTCAAGTTCGCTCACGACTCCTTTCGAATAATTGACATTTCCTTCCCTGTCATAGACATTGATTTTTTCAGTTTTTACCTTTAAGTACACTTTGCTGTCAGGAATCAGATGATCCGTCTCCGTGGACTCCTCCATCAGCATCACGACATCCCCTGTTTCCAGTTCAATATCATACCTTGTGGAGTTCCCTAAAAATACGCTGGATATCACACGCCCTTTCAGCCCGCTCTGATCTTTGCTGATTACGAAATCTTCCGGTCTGATGGAAACTAAAACCGCCTCGTCCTTAACCTTCTGCTCTTCAATTCCCTCTATAGGATTTACATATTCTCCAATTTGTATCCGATATCCAAAATCCCCCCGCAAAAGACGGCCATGAATTATATTGGAGCTTCCAATAAAGGTCGCAACAAAAATGTTGGCTGGCCGGTGATAGATGCTGCGCGGTCTGCCTACCTGCTGGATCACCCCGTCCTTCATAACGGCGATCCGGTCAGAGACAGCCATGGCTTCTTCCTGGTCATGGGTTACATAGATTGTTGTTATACCTACCTTATGCTGCAGTTCCTTAATGACATCCCGCATCTCCACCCGCAGCTTTGCATCCAGATTGGAAAGGGGCTCATCCATTAACAGGACATCCGGCTCGATTACAATTGCGCGTGCCAGTGCAATTCTCTGCTGCTGGCCGCCGGACATATTCTGTGGAAGCCGGTCTTTCAAATTATCAATTTTTACAACCTTAAGAACTTCCTCTACCCGCTTCTGTGCCTCCGCCTTTGAAACTTTACGATTATCCAGGCCAAACCGGACATTCCCAGCTACCGTCAGATGGGGAAAGACCGCATAATTCTGAAATACCATGCCTATATTACGCTTGCCGGCGTCTAGATCATTAATCACCCGGTCATTAAAGGAAATTGTGCCGCCTTCAATACTGTTAAATCCGGCTACCATACGCAGAAGCGTTGTTTTTCCGCATCCCGATGGGCCCAGAAGGGTGAAAAATTCACCCTTTCTGATTTTCAGATCCAGTTTGGGAATCACGGTATTCTGCCCATACTTTTTTACTAATTCATGAAATGTAATCTCTACGCTCATCTATTACTGCACCTCTGCGAAAATCTCATTAAACGTATCAATAACATTAGCCTTATGTTCCGCAATCTCGTTTGGATCACGCTCAATATAGGTAATGCTGTCAGCGTCAGGAATAAAATCAGCCACTTTTGCGCCTCTCTTACAGGGCGGCTCATAAACTCCGTACCAAATAAATCCTGAACCTCCGCGCTCGTCACAAAATCAATAAATATCTTGGCATTCTCCTGATTTTTGCAGTCCTTTATGATTGCAGAAACCGCCTGCCCCGGAATCACTCCCTCCGAAGGATAGGAGATTGCTACATCGGCGCCATCCTTCAAATAAGCAAAAGCAGCTCCTTCATAAGTAACCGTCACCGTATTCTCTCCGTCTGCCACACTCTTGTGAGCATTGCCCGAGCTGGCTGCCACCTTGCCATCCAGCTGCTTAATGAAATCTGTCACAAAGTTCCAGCCTGCCTCGCCTTCCCATTCATGGTCATTGTAGATCCATGCCATGTCTGCAATCGTGCTGACTCCATTTCCGGAGCTGGCCGGATCCGGAAGAGCGATTTTCCCTTTAAGCTCCGGATTTAAAAAATCCTTGTAGCTGTTTACCTGGATATCTCCGATCAGATTCTTATTCCACATAATTACCGCAGAATCCATATTGATAGGAGTCAGTTTTCCCTGCACACAGTGGTGGCCATCCAGCATGAACTCATCGTTTACCGAGGTGTATTCCTCAAAATAATCCATAAAATCATAGAACATGGATTCTGTTCCGCCGAGCATCACGTCGCAGTATGGATTAACCGATTCCGACTGGATTCTCTTTAACATTTCGCTGGTACCGCCAGCCAGAAGCTCTACTTTGATGCCTGTCTCCTCTTCAAATAACGGGATCAGCGTGTTAAGGATCTGATCATTACAAGCAGAATAGACCACTAAATTACCGCCTGACTGCTTCTCCTTGCTTTCCTTACTCTCCTGTGCGCTTTCCGCCGTCGTATCCGCGGAACCTGCCTCGCTGCTCTTTGCCGTACCCCCTGTACTTCCACACCCACTTAATGTCCCCAATACCATTGCCGCTACCATTACCAGAGATGCACACTTTTTTAATTTCATAATCCTATCAACCTCCTGAATTGTTATGGCTTAATTATAAGCATTCATTATTCTTACTCCAATCCCAAAATTCATAATCTTTATCCAAAATTGGAAACTAAAAATACTATTTACAGATAATAACGGCAAAAAAATAAACAGGACTGCCTTTGTAGGAATCAGTCCTGTCCGTCTAACAACCATAATGATCATTTTCTCAATACCCGTAAATATCATAAATCTCCTGCGTATACACCCCCGGCTCCCGATATACCACAATCGGCGCCTCCACCTTAATCATGGATTTACCGCCGCGCACGGCTTCTATCAGGACCATATTGGCCTCTTTGTCCACAAATGGATGGACCATCTTCATCCGCTTCGGCTCCAGCTTATACTTCGTCAGCGCCGTAATAATTTCTATCAGGCGGTGAGGCCGGTGCACCATGTAGAAGCGCCCGCCCGGCCGCAGAAGCTTCGCCGCCTCCCTCGCCACATCGTCCAGCGTACAGAGCACCTCATGGCGGGCGATCGCCTTGGGCAGATCGGGATTTTTAAGTCCATGGGCATCGTTCATATAGGGCGGATTCGAGGTCACCACGTCAAAGGAAGCCGCGCCAAACAGCCGGCTGGCTTCCTTGATATCGCCCTTTACGATCGAGACCTTCTCTTCCAGGTGATTGAGCGCCACACTGCGCGCGGCCATCTCCGCCACCTCATCCTGAATCTCCAGTCCCGTATAATGTTCGCCTTCATATTTCGCTTCCAGAAGAATCGGGATAATTCCCGTCCCGGTTCCCAGATCGATCGCTTTTTCCCCCGGCTTCACCGCCGCGAAACCGGATAAAAGCACCGCGTCCATACCGAAGCAGAACCCGTCCTTCTTCTGTATGATCTGATAGCCGTTTCTCTGTAAATCATCAAGCCGTTCTTCATCCTTAAGCTCAATTATCATCTAACTTGGATTTCCCTTCCTTCTTCTCAAGGGCTTCCAGAGCCTTCAGCTCTGCATCCGCTACAGAGCCTTTATCCTTGCGCCGCCTCGGTTTAAACTTCAGCTGATCCACACGGTATTCTCTGATTTCCTTCTCATCCTTTGTGATGACGATGACCTTCACCAGCTGACGAAGCACGCTGACCGAGTGAACCTCACCCTTCAGACCGTCGTCCGTGGTCACATAATCCCCCACATTCGGAAGCTTGCTGTTTAAGTCCTCGTACGTCTCTTCCTCATTCTTCAGACAGCACATGAGCCTTCCGCAGACACCGGATATCTTCGTCGGATTCAGCGACAGATTCTGCTCCTTCGCCATCTTGATTGAAACAGGGATAAACTCCGATAAGTAAGAGTGGCAGCACAGCGGCCTGCCGCAGATACCGATTCCTCCCACAATCTTCGTCTCGTCTCTGACGCCGACCTGACGAAGCTCGATTCTCGTTTTAAATACCGATGCCAGATCCTTCACCAGTTCGCGGAAATCGATTCTTCCATCAGCGGTAAAGTAAAACAGCACCTTGTTATTGTCGAATGTATATTCCGCATCGATCAGCTTCATCTGAAGCCCATGTTTCCTGATCTTTTCCTTACAGATCCGGAACGCTTCCCTTTCCTTCTCGTGGTTTTTTAACTCCACATCCTCGTCTTCTCTTGTCGCCATCCGGATCACAGACTTAAGCGGCTGGACAACCTTGTCATCCGGTACCTCTCTGCTTCCCAGCACTACATAACCGTATTCAATCCCTCTCGCCGTCTCCACAATCACGTGGTCACCCGTATGAATCTCCCTGCCGGCCGGATCGAAATAATAGATCTTCCCCGCATTGCGGAATCTTACACCAATCACTTTTATCATCAATCAGTTCTCCTTCATTACCAGTAACATGAGCTCCATGGCCAGTTCCATGTTCACATTGGCATTCAGCCTGATCCCCGCCTTATCAATGGACTGGAGAATCTTTTCAATCCCATCGTAGGCGCTGGAGGCGCTCATTTCCTTAATTGTATTATATTCTTCCTTAAACACCAGAAGATTAATATCCTGTGTCACCTTATACATCAGCACATCCCGGTACCATAGCTGCATAAAATCGAGGCAGTCGTAGATGTCCAGACTCTCATCCTTCAGCTTCTTGATATAGTCCAGAAGCTCCGTAATATCCATATCCTTCAAATGCTTCAGCATATGGAGAAGCTCGGTATACATCAGCTGAAAATCCTCCGAAGAGGCCAGATGGATCGCCTTTCCCAGATTTCCTCTCGCAAACGCGGCGTAAATCTCCGCCTTCACCTCGGGAATCCCCAGAGATTCCATCAGATACGTCCTGACCACGCTGTCCTGAAGCGGCTTCAGCTTTAACTGCACGCATCTGGAGAGAATCGTCGGCAGAAATGCCTCCTGATTCGTAGTCAGCAGCATGATAATCGCATAGGACGGCGGTTCCTCGATGGTCTTAAGCAGGGCATTCTGCGCCTGCGCCGTCATCTTTTCCGCTTCATCCACGATGTAGATCTTATAATAGCTGCTGTAGGGCCGTACCATGATTGTATCATTAATCTGTTCCCTGATATCGTCAACGCCGATGCTGTTCGGCTTTTCATGATTTACAAAAATCAAGTCCGGATGGTTGCCGCTCATCACCTGCTTGCAGGCGTGGCACTGCATACACGGTTCCTTCTTCCCCTTTTCACAGAGAAGCGTCATGGCAAATGCATTCGCCAGCGACTTACGTCCCATTCCTGCCTCACCTGTCAGAATATACGCATGAGATACATGATTTGTCTCTATAGCCTTCTTAAAATGTTCCTTTATCATCTCATGACCGATTATATCGTTAAATCCTGGCATTGGGGCACCTCCGTCTCAAAATATACGGATTTATTATAGCATATAAAATTCATACTCACAAGAAATAAGTGCTGGTAATTCCCATAAGAGGGCGTCTCCTGTCATTTCCCGCACAAAAAGAAACAGACGGCCCCATCCGGCAGCCGTCTTAAGCATTTAATTCAGTTCCATCCTCTCACCAGCCTTCACCCGGTAAGAAATCCCGTCCTTCTCAAAATATACGTCCACTGCGGCAGGATTCCACACCATAGACCCATCCGCGCTGAACTGCAGCCGGTCGTACGCCGTCATGTAATCATACAGCTCCAGGTTTGTCGCATACCAGATCTCATTCCGGTTTCCGGTGTACGCAGCAAATCTCTCAATCACATCCCAGTTCCCATCCGCCTCAAACTCATAGCTGTGTCCCCAGAGATAGAACAGCCAGGAGCCGTACTTTGGCGTCTCCTCCACAAATTTTTCCGCCAGCTCCATCAGACGCTCATCCCGGTGATGGCACGTGGCCGTCAGACGGAGCCAGTCGGACGGAAGCCGGAAATCCCATGTCGAAACCGTTGTTCTCGCATAGGCGATTCCCGCCTGCACAAGCGTATCGACCACTCTGTCACTGGTAGTACCGAAGGGATAAGCCATACCCCTGACAATTGTATGAAACTGCCGCTCCAGATTCTCCCGGTCCTTCATCACCTCCGCCGTACAGAGATTCACCGGAAGCTGCTCCAGAAACGGATGTGTCAGCCCATGAACCGCCACCTCCATACCGCTGCCGCCGTAGACCTCCGTCACCGCCTTTTCCGTCATCCTTCTGTGCACCGTACCCGGCGGGTATACCGTACCCTCTTCCGCATAAAGCCCGCTGTTTAAGTTAAATGTGCCCTTTAATCCATGCTGCTTCATGATTTCGATCAGACGGATATCCTGTTCCACTCCGTCGTCATAGCTTAAAGTCAGCGCCTTCCTTTTTCCCTTTGGAAACTGAATAAAGATACTTCCCATGATTTTTGTCCCTCTCCTCCTGATCCGTATAATAATTACCTTAATACTACACGCAATCCCCTGATCTGTCCAGAACCACATTCCCATTTCCGTCTGTTTTTTAACAGTCAGACATCCCCGCCTGAACTGTTACGTTTACTTCCCCATATCTCTCCGCTCCATGACGCTTCCATCCATTGCATTGATTGTCATAAGCGAAAGATCCGGCTGACTGTAAGTCTCCTTCCCTACCGATTTCCCCTCCTTAAAATACTCAACAGACACACTTCCCAGGAAATCCCACACGGGTATCATCTTCCCTTCCTTCTCCCGTTCCCTGTTTTTCACGTCGTGAATCCCCATATATCCAAGTCGTGCCTCTTTCACCCAAAGCGTCACCTTCCGCTCATCGGCAAAAGCGCCGCCGTACAGAAAATAATCTTCATAGCTGCTCTTTTCCACCGATTCAAAGATCGACGCCGCCTCAGAGAACGGCAGCAAAAATACGCGCTCCTTCGAATCTCCGATGATCTGTTCCTTGTCCTCCAGAGTAATTCCGCTTAAGCTTCCATCCTGGGTATAGGTAAGCGTCGCATACTGCTGATATCCAGCGTAGCCGTCCTGCCTTTTTACCTGATGGTAGGCCGGTGCGCCAATTCCATCCGGCGCCAGTGAAAAACCAAACACACGCATATACGTCGGTTCTTCCCAGGAGTCGTCCGGTTTTGAACGCGTCCCTTCGATCCATTTCTCAGAGACCAGCTTCATCTTTCCATATCCCAGATTCCCCATCAGAGTTTCCGCCTCATTCCGCATCTTCGCCCACTCCTCCTCAGACTGAAGTTCCTGCGGTATAGTGTCATAATCATAGATTTCTTTAAATGCCGCGCCTACCCCCTCTGATATACTGTTGCTGTAGGCATAGTCCTCATTTTTCCCATCACCGTTCCAATAATAGGAGATGAAATACTCCTTGCCCTCCACGAGAGCCCTGCTGCCTGAAGCCTTCAGACCTTCGACCGCAGAATGGTCCGTCTCTTCCCCCCATGCGATTTTTTCCTTGTCCCGAAAATACTCCTTGATCCGCTCATACTCCTCCATCGAGTAATAATCCGCTTCCGTTTTCTTCACCGAGATTGAAGTCACATCAGGAATTGATATTTCCGCATCCGCGAAAAAGCTTAAACCGCCTTCTTCAAAAGACGCCTGATACCGTTCCGGCAAATGAAGCTGTTCCCTCATTGTTGTATTATCCTGATTTTCCTGTCCCGCAGCGAGAGCAGACTGGTGGCTCTCCGCCACAGCCTTTGGAACAATCACCACCGGCTCTGCCGCCCTGCCGCATCCGGCGAGAAAAAGCGCCGCTGTCATTACCAGTATGATCTGTCGTTTCATCCGAATCCTCCTTTTTTATCTGATGCTTCGCACCGTTTCCTCCTCTTCTCCTATCATAAACAATCCTCAATGCAAAGTATTCATCGGCCTGTAAACGTTTTGTAATCATCCTCAAAATGGATCCGAACGACAGTCCCCTCCCCCTCGCGGCTCCTAATCTCAAGCCTGGCATGATGCAGCTTCGCAATCTGTCCGCAGATGGCAAGCCCCAGTCCAGCGCCGCCTTCCTTTCTGCTTCTCGATTTATCCACCATGTAAAATGCCTTCGTAATATTGGCGATTTCGCTCTCCGGGATTCCTCTTCCAAAATCCTGAACCTCCATCCCGTCTTCCGTATCCCGCATAATAACCGTGTCCCCCGGCCCGGAGGCCCGAATCCCATTCTGAACCAGATTCCCGATCAGACTCTCCATCAGCACCGGATCCACGAGGTAGTTCCATTTTCCCCGGCACTCCGTCTTAAGAGTGACGCCGTGCGCCTCAGCACACGTTTTTTCCATCTCTTCAACACACTGGAACAGAGCTTCGGCCGAAATCCATGTAAATTCATACGCCCCCTCCTCATACAGCCCCAGAAGGCTCATCATCTTTCCAGAGAGACTCTCCAGCCGCTTCCCCTCCTGATAAATGTAGTTAAGCGCGGTCCGGCGCTGTTCCTCCGGAAGCTTTACATGAATCAGACTCTCCGAATATCCGATAATAGAGGTCATCGGTGTCTTAATTTCATGGTTCAGCGCGCCCAGAAGAAGCTTTAAATCATCCACCTGATGTTCAATTTCAGATGCCATCCGGTTAAATGCAGCCCCCAGCTCCCCTACCTCATCACCGCTCCTGACCTCCACACGTTCCTTTAAATTTCCGCCGCTGAGCTGTCCTGCCGCCTGTTCCAGCTCCTTAAGGGGCTTAAGAAGCCGCTTCACCATCATTGCGACACAGACCGCTGCCGCTGCCGAAACAGCCAAATAGATGAGCAGATACAATCCAAGCTGCCTCTCAGTCTCCCTGTACGTGTCCGTAATATCCTGAATCGAGATAATCTCATATCCTTCAATCTCCTGCAAAACCTTTTTGAGAATCAGGATTTTCTTTTTCTCAACGCTTTGAACCATGCCGTTCTCAGCCAGTTCATCCGGATTCACAATATCATAATCCGTTAGATTAATAACCGTGCCGCCATCCTTCAAAAGCGCATATCCCGCACCGCAGCACTTCTTAAACTCAAACTGAAGATAGGCATTCCGGACAGTTTCACTCATTTCTTCAAACTCCTGTCTGGCTCCAAACTGGTCAAACGTATAGGAGACCGCCTCCAGCTGCCGTTTATAATTGGAAACCGTCCTGTCGATATTAATTTTTCTGGTATGGTAAAGGGTAATGGCGCCGCATACGGCCAGAGAAGAAATGAGAAATAAAAGAAACAGGACCGTGAGTTTTTTCCACAGTTTCATGTATTGTCCTCCAGCCGGTATCCCAGTTTCGGTATTGTCCTGATCGTCTGTTCCAGGTTCAGTTTCTTCCTCAGCTGAGCAATATGGACATCCACCGTCCTCGTCTCCCCGAAGAAATCACTTCCCCATATTCTGTCCAGCAGCTGATCCCTGCTGAACGCCACATTTTTATTCTGTGCCAGGAACAGCAGCAGATCATACTCCATAGGCTTTAATCCCACAATCGTTTCCCCGGCATACACTTTATGCCCCGCCAGATCGATCGTCACATCACCAATTCTGATTTCCTTACAGCGCTTTCCGCTGCGCTCCAGAACCTTCTCCACGCGCACCAGAAGTTCCATAATCTCAAACGGTTTTACTATATAATCCTCGGCCCCCATCCGGAGTCCATAGACCTTTGAGGTGATATCCGACCTGGCTGTCAGATAAATCACCGGGATTTCCCTCCGTTTCATGAAGTCCATCAGTGTAAATCCGTCCTTTCCAGGCAGCATAACATCCACCAGCGCAAGATCAAACGGCGGCTCCTCATTTACGTATCTCTCCACGGCGTCCCCATCGTAGACCGCTCCGGTCAGATATCCTGCTGCCTGTAAATTCATGCAGATCAAATCCGAAATTGCCCGTTCATCTTCCACCACTAAAATCCTGTTCTTCATCTGCCGTCTCATCCCTTTTTTCTTTTATTCACCATTCTACCATATCGCACTGCAAAAAACTTTATCAAAATGTAAACGCCGGATCAAGCGCCGCTGCATCCCCATAATTTATCCGAAAAAAAGAGAAGAAAAACCCATCCGTTTTCCCTCTCTCCAATATCCAATCTCCAAACAAACCTCCGAACATCGGCAAACATCAGCAAACATCGGCAAACATCGGCAAACATCAGCAAATGCGGGCAGCTTACTCCCTGCAGCCCGCCCCCTGTTCCATAACCGCCTTCATATCCCTGCAAATCTCCTCCAGGCATACTCTCAGATCATCATTCCTGTATCTCCTGTCAATTCCGCATCTTACCAGGTTTTCTTCCTTAAAATCCTCTTCATCCGCCAGAAATCTCCGGCAGAGTTCCTTATACTTCGGTTCCTTCTGTCCCTTTTCCCGCTCCAGCGCACGTTCCAGCCTCACGCCGTCATCCACCTCGATGTAGACAGGAACCAGCCCATTTTCACCGAAATACTCTCTCATCTTCTCATAAGACTCCAGCGTTCCGATCATCAGATAAGAATCCCTGTCATCCAGACAGATCTGCCCGTCATCCACGGTAAAATAACTCCACGGTCCATACACTGTCTGATACGTCCGTTCCTCGATCAGCCTTTTCTCCCTGCGGAAGTCATCCAGCCGTTCCACCGTCGTAAAATGGTATTCCACCCCTTCCGTCTCCCCATCCCGGATCGGCCTCGTCGTATAAAGGACCACCGTCTTCAATTCCGGTATCCGTTCCCGCAGTTCTTTATAAATCGTATCCTTCCCGGATGCGCTTTTTCCCATCACATAAAAAATCTTTCCCATGTTTCATTCCTCAGTTTTTTCTAAAATAATAGTATCTAATTCTCCGCTCCTGCTGCCGTCAAAACCTCCTCCACCTCCGGATCCGCCGTTCCCTGGACCGGAAGGCCCTTGCGCTTATACTGCCGGATCATCTCCACCAATTCCGGTTTTAATACTTCTCCCGGCGCCACAATCGGAATTCCCGGCGGATAGATGTAGATAAACTCCCCGGATACCATTCCCTCACACGCATCGAGAGGGACAGACCGCCCCGGAGAGTCCATCGCCTGTGCGATCGTCATAGCAATCTCCGGCCATCCACAACCGCATTCCTTTTCCATCCCGTTATCCACAATTCCACGGTCTCTTTCCCCTGTGTTATCCCCTTTTATCCCCGAAAAGCCTGATGCGGCAGTCCCGCAGTCTCCCGCATCCCTCCTCCGCTCATGATCGATCTCCAGGAAAGCCCGGCATAACCGGTCCAGACCCTCATCCGTATCAGCCACCGTAGTAATCGCCGTCACATAATCCGGTCCGCACATTTCCATTTCCAGATGGTATCTGTTCCGAAGCAGCTCCGTAAGCTCCGGCCCGGTCAGACTGCTGCTTCCAACAGAAACCACAATTTTAGACTTATCCACATCAAAGACCTGGCACCGCCCTTTCACTCCGCCAAGAAGAGCCAGACACTCCATCTCCCCCATCCGCCGCCGGATACGGTCAAGCCTGCCGCTAAAGGCCTTCATCTCATCTCTTCCCGCTTCATCCATCCATCGGATACAATTTTCAATAGCGGCCATCAACACATACGACGGGCTGCTGCTCTGGAACATGTGTACATACCGGTCAATCCTGCTGATATCCGCAAATCCCGCGGTCACATGCATGACCGCAGTCTGAGTCAGAGAAGGAAGCGTCTTATGGAGACTCTGTATCACCACATCCGCTCCCAGTTTCAGCGCAGAAACCGGGAATCCCGCCTCCCCTCCAAAGGGGAAATGCGCCCCGTGAGCCTCATCCACAATCAGCGGAATCCCCCACTCATGGACGATTTTCGCAATTGCGTTGATATCCGAGACAATACCGTCATACGTGGGAGATACCACCAACACAGCCTCCGTCTCCGGATGGGTTATCAACAGCCGCCGCACATCCTCCGGTGATAATCCACCCTGAATCCCAAATTCCGGGATCGTCTGTGGATAAATATATTCCGCCCTCAAATGACCCAAATACACGCCATGATACGCCGATTTATGGCAGTTCCGGCTCATGAGAATAGTGCCTCCATGGGAAACAGAGCCGCAGACCGCGCTCAAAATACCGCAGCTGCTTCCATTCACAAGATAATACGTCCGGTCCGCCCCATAGACATTTCCTGCCCACTCCATAGATTCCTTCAGAATCCCTTCCGGGTGGTGGAGATTATCAAATCCCTCAATCTCGGTAATATCCACAGAAAACGGATTTGGAAAATTCACTGCAAATCCGGCCCCCGCCTGCCTCTTATGCCCCGGCATATGAAACGGATAGGCGTCAGATTCCCCATATTCCATTAATCGGTCCAGCAGATACTTCTCCATCTCCATCCTCCAGATAGTTTTCTGTTACAGTTTTCTTCCAGATTAGCAGATCAATGGTGAAATGTCAAATCCTCACTCTGTTACAGGTATTGCTTTGCAATCCGGTCCTCCGGCTTTCTGTCCGTCAGATAGAGAACCAGAAGAAAGATCCATTCCAGGGGCTTCATCACCAGATATGTAATATCCGCCGCCAGAGGCGTCCTGATGTGCTTTGCCACCGGATACCCATACGTATCATACACATGGCGCACGAAGCGGTGAAAACGCGGTGTACGCTCCTCAAGCACCTGCTCAAATGCATTTGCCACACACAACTGCCGGTTCACCACGATCCGATGCCCGTGCCGGACTCCCATCCGTTTAGGTTTCACCAGTTTCTCATGTCCCCCGGCCGCCACCGTACAGAGATAATGGCCATCGCTGTAAACTGTCGGCGGTGATATCCGCTGTGACAGCATCCAGTCGCTTGTCTCTGTAAATGCCTTCACCGCGGCGGATGGCTCCTGCCCAAACAGCACGAGAACCGCAATACAGATTCCCAGCACCGGCCACACCATGAGAAATGCCAGCGCCGGCCAGCAACTGCTCTTTACCAACAGGCGCCGCAATCCCGTCAACTTTTCGAAATCTTTTTCCTCATCCTCTTCCTTCTGTTCCTTTAACAGGGTCTTCACCACAGAAGCTGACAATAGAATCACATTCAGAGGAAATACAGCGAGATAAACAGATAATTCATCCGCCCGCCCCAGCACCTGGATAATCCACATCACACAGACCGCACATCCAATATACAAAAATGATATACTCAGAATCTTAACCAGCGGCGGCAGCCTTTTAGACGCCAGCTTTAGCAGAAAATATCCCAGAAGCCCCAGCGAAACTAGAACAAGAACTGTAACCACATAGTGCCCCGACACAGGAGTATGGATCGCAGAGTCACTGGAAAACAGCTGCTCCTGCCACTCGCCTCCGATTCCCATATAATCATACAGTATAGCAGAAAACAGCGGTCCCAGAATCCATGTAAGCACCTCCGCCGCATTTTTAAATTTCCCCGGTTCTGCAAGAATAAAATATAAATTCATGAAAGTCAGAATAATCGGAACTATAAAAAACAGAAACAGCAGCCCCAACAGTATGATACTTCCAAAAAGTTGCCCTGCCAAATCAGCCATTATTCCATCCCCCCATTTCTGAACGATTGTTTTGCCTTTTCAAACGAAAGATTCCATGTCCTGAAATCCGCAGCCCCCACCTGATAGTTCTTAGAAATAACCCACCTGTAATACTCCGTTAAAAATTCCGTTCTCCCGCCGGAATAAAACCGTCCGAGAACCGCATTATCTTCAAGCGCCTCAAGCACTGCAGGCACTGCGTCCGCCGAAAGCGCCTGCGTCATATACGTAAAATCGCTGTCAGACCATTCACCCACATGAGCTGCATTATAGTCCGCAATCACCCGGTCCGGTCTCATATACGAAAATCCCACAAAAAATACAGATACCATCACAAGGCACCATCCAAACAGCGGAAATCGGTTCCTATAGATCAAAATAACCACACCAGCCATTATACACGCCAGCAACAGCAGGAACCACAGCACCAGAATCCGCAGATACGTCAGGTGATACTCCCCGACATACAAAGCCATCCGGTATGCCGCGGATGCGATCATCACATACGTACATCCGCAGATGACAGTCAGAACGCCATTTAAGAAACGGCTTCTCTTAAAAAACTTCAGGTTCATAAGCACCATAACCAGATTCATCACAGCCACAAACAGAAGCTGAAAGAATCCCTGCCGCGCGTAGGAAGAGTACGTCACACCCTCCGGCAGACTGCCTTTTCCGAGAAAAAGGTAAATGACCTGTATCCCGCTAAAGAACAGATACAGCAGAGCAACGGCGCTCATGCACGTAATAGCGGTAACCGGTTCGTGGGTTCTCATCGTCTTTTCTTCCCTGGAGATCTGGTCCATACAGGCTCCGCAGATCAGGCAATAGACTCCAAATGCCCCAAAAGCAGTCATGGAGACCATAATGAGAATAGTCCATACATTCAGAACCGTCTCCATCCAGTGAACCACCATAGAGCCAAACACTACATCCGCCCGCCCCAGAAGAAATCCGGCCACCAGCAGGATCGGCAGTGCTGCCGCCAGCCCCATGATCACCCGTGATGCCGTTCTGTACTTTTTCAAATTTACCTTCTTAAAAAATTCGTTCCCTTGAAAAAACGGATAGACAACTGCCGCAATCACACAACAGAGATAGACTGCCATAGAAGATAAATACTTACCGATACTCCACTCCCTGTCTTCATAAAACTGGTGAATCACGAAAATAACCACCAGCAAAAATTCAGCTGTCTTAATCAGCATAATAAGCAGCGGATCCGCAGTCCTGCAGACCGCGATACCCAGCAAAACAGCAGTAACAATCAAAAAACATGATCCCCGTTTCCACTCTATCGAAAGCCTCCTGAGCATCCAGGCCAGCACACCATAAATCCCCCCAATCATAATCGGATACGTAATTCCAGTGGGATTCTTATACATACAAAATGTATACAGTATTCCAAATGCCAGAGCCACACCCATAAATATCGGAAAGTTCTGTGTGATGACCTCCTGCTTTCCCCTCCTCCAGGCCGGAACAGGCGCTTCTTTTATCTCCTTTTTCATATCTTTTTTTATATCTTTTTCTATACCTTTTTTTATATTTTCTTTTTCCTGTATTATCTGGCTGCTATCTCCGTTTTGCTTCTCAGGTTTTGCCTGGTGTTCAGGTATCTTCTGATTACCAGCTCCCTCCTGACTTTCAATTATCACTATTTTACTCTCTTCCTCCAGAATCTTCCCACTCATCAAACTTCCTCCTTCTTATTATCGCAATTCTTCATCCATTACTTCTCTTTCCTGTAACATACCATAATATACATTAAATTTCAATATTTATTTATTGATATTCAATAATTTAATATTGTATTATAATAAAACGTAAGATTTTTTTTTGTTTTTCCTATCTTTACATTTTTTCATAAACTGCACATGGAGACTCGTGTCTTTAGACATGAGAGGAATTGTGCCCCTCCTGACTCTTTCGCAAGCTCCTTCTCCTTTTTGTTTTTTAGCTTTTCAAACATTTGTTTGCTTTTCACTTCCAATTGTGGTAGAATGTACTCAGTCCATAATCTATTATGAGGTATAAAATCTATGAAATCTATTACCATTACTGCTAAAGTCAAACTATACCCTACATCAGAGCAGATGATTATTTTGAATAAGACACTGTCCGTTATCCGGGATGTGCTGAACTTTGTCTCCGCATTTGTTTTTGGACAGGAAGGAATACGATATCTCGAATTAGACCATGCCTTATACTACCCGGTCAGGCAGCAGTTTGGGCTCCGCTCTCAGATGACTCAGAGTGTATTTAAGACCGTCCTTGCAAAATATAAATCCATGAAAAGCAATGGACACCCCTTTTCGAAAGTATCTTTTCGAAACTTCGAGTATGATCTGGTCTGGAACCGGGATTACTCCATATCGGATCAGTCCGTCAGCTTAAATACCCTTTCCGGCAGGTTACATATCCCCTTTGAACCCAAAGGGATGGAACACTGGCTGCGTGCCGGCGGACGCTTTGGCACTGCCAGGCTGATTCGGAAAAACAGGAAATATTACTTGCATATTCCAGTCACCCTGGAAGTAGAGAACAGGAATATCTTAAACCACATCGTTGGAATTGATCTGGGTGTGAACCATTTGGCAGTTTCCTTTGATGAGGAAGGGAACACCAGGTTCTTTTCCGGCCGCGCAGTCAAGGAAAAGCGCGCGAAAGCCCTTGCCCTGCGAAAACGCCTGCAGGCATGTGGGACAAAATCAGCAAAGCGGAAGCTAAAAAAGCTCCGTGAGAAAGAAACCCGTTACGTAACCGCGGTAAACCATGCGGTTACGAAGGCACTTATCTCACAGTAT
>ERZ507070.420-NODE-420-length-22326-cov-4.3052_pt1 | contig 22326 bp, 20 predicted proteins | sample MGYA00512865_ERZ507070 | MGnify/ENA metagenome assembly ERZ507070
CTCATAAGATTCCTTTAGAAGATAATCTTTTTTTACCACATAATTCTTATTATGTTGTGTTAATGCTTTCCCTTATGGAACAATCAAATCCAACTGTTCTATCATTCCCTGAAATTTCTTCAGTGTATCCGCGGTATAAATCCTCGTCACTTCAAGACTGCTGTGTCCCAGAACATCCGCTAATGCGGCAAGGTTATTTGTGGCCTTATAAAAAGAGCGCGCAAAGAGATGGCGCAGATTGTGTGGGAATACTTTCTTTGGCTTGATTCCTGCCTGTTCCGCTAATACTTTCATCTCTGTCCATATGTTGCTCCTGTCCTTTGGCTTTCCGCTTCTGGTAATGAAGACAGGACCTGACTTGATACCCTGTTTTCCGGCGTAGCACAAAAGCTTCTTCCGCAGGCTCTCCGGAATCAGGACAATCCTTGTCTTTCCCTTGTTACAGACTTCCAGACGGCCGTCCTGAAGATTTTTCACTGTCAGATATTTCAGCTCGCTGACCCTGACCCCTGTGGCACAGATGGCCTCCAGTATTAGGGCAAGCTGGCTCTTCTCCTTCTTTCTTGCTGTCTCTACCAGTTTCCGGTATTCCGTCTTTGTCATTTCTTTTTCTGAATCCAGAAACATGCGCTTCTGCACTTTATAACTTTTTACTTTCAGCTCAGGAAAACACAGGTAATCCAAAAAGGAGTTGACTGCTGCCAGCATGGAATTGGCGCTGCTTACTGCGTACTGCTGTCTCAGCCACTCTTTATATTCCAGAAGACGGATTCTATGGACCTGTCTGTCCGTTCCCAGGTATCCCAAAAACGTCTTTAAATCCGTGGAATATTTTCTGATGGTTGCCGCTGTCTTTTCCTGGCTGTATAAGTGATAAGAAAATTCTTCGATCAATTCTGTCTTCATGGTAAAGGTGATTTCTTTCTGCATTGGCAGGCCTCCTGTGGGTATGGTTTTCTTCCACTATTATAGCTTTTGAGGAGAATAACGCAATCGCTGCGGAGGAATTACCATAATTTACCAGACTTCTCTCTTTCCTCTCTCATTTTCCCCATCCACACACTCACTGATTTCCTGTACTGAAGAGGCGACATCTCCATAATAGACCGGAACTGTCTCAGGAACGTATTTTCGCTTTCATACCCGCATTTTACAGCAATCTCCGCCACGCTGTCTGTACCTGTTTCCAGCAGGGAGGCTGCCCGGCAGATGCGGACCGTGTTGATGTATTTATTCAGGTTATGCCCGCAGCAGCGTCTGAATTCTTTGCTGATCGTAGTCGGATGAAGATAAAAGCGGCTGCTCAATGTCTTAAGCGTGAGCCGCTCCTGAAAATGAGTATCAATATACTCTTTTATTTCCCGCATAGCCTTATCCGCGGCTGTCGATGCTTCCGGGTTCCTCTCCATCCGGAAGGTTCTGAACAGAAGAACGGCTGTCTGGGTCAGGATTCCCCTCTGCATCTGTGTGCGTAACTCCTTTGTCCCCCGTTCTTCCTCCGCCAGATCCTGGAGCAGGCACACAAGTTTTTCAAATGTCTTTGGATCGACACGTTTATAATTCCGAACGAATGATTCCGGTGACGGTGTGGAAAATATTTTCTGCATATCTTTATCCGGAATCATACCTTTTAGATAAGCTGGTTTTACTGTCAGCCCATATCTCTGATAAGGAGGATTCGTAATCACGCTCCTGTGGTATTCCATGGCGCCTATGACCAGAATATCATAAGGCGCCACATGATATTTTTTCCCTGAAATATAATAATCCGCTTCTCCTGTCTCCACCAAAAGGATTTCACATGTATTATGTATATGGGACATTCTGAGCCTGTCATAGCCGCAGGTTCTTGAGACATTATAACAGTCCTCACAGATAGCCCGGAAATGTTCATGCTCCTCATAATCATTTACCCGAATCTGCATCTTTTCACCTCTATTTTGCTTTCGTTTTTCACTTTACCGATAATACATTATACCCTTTATTCTAAATCTTGAATACACCTGACTAAAAAATGGTGATTTTATACCAAATAATATCAACAATCTCCTGCAGAAAAATGTTATGCTTTCAGCAATAAATAACAAAGCGCATCTGCCGGATTTTAGAAACTGCCATAGAGTCCTTTTTTTCATCCGGCAGAGTAAGCAAAAATATGGAGGTAATTATGAAAGACATCACAATCCGAAATATCAGAACCTTTATCACCGCACCGCAAAAGGTCAATCTCGTAGTCGTGAAGGTGGAAACTTCAGAGCCTGAATTATACGGTATCGGCTGCGCCACTTTTACCTGGCGATGCAAAGCAGTTGTCACTGCCGTGGAGGAATATTTAAAACCCATGCTGGTGGGAAAGTCTGTCCACAATATTGAAGATATCTGGCAGTCCATGATGGGCAGCTCCTACTGGCGCGGCGGCCCGGTGCTCAACAATGCGCTGTCCGGCGTGGATGAAGCACTCTGGGACATAAAGGGCAAGCTGGCGGGCATGCCCCTCTACAGCCTGTTCGGAGGCAAATGCCGGGAGGGAATCGCGGTATACCGCCACGCGGACGGAACCACCATGGATCAGGTTGAGGATAAAATAAACGAATACATGGAACAGGGCTACCGCTACATCCGCTGCCACCTGGGCCTGTACGGCGGAAACGCAGGGGGCAGTATGCAGACCATGATCCATCCAGAAAACGCACCTGCAGGCGCTTACTATCATCCGAAAACCTATATGCAGAGTGTGGTAAAAATGTTTGAGCAGATCCGAAGGGATTTCGGATGGGACCTGGAAATCATGCATGATGTGCACGAACGGCTTTCCCCGGCAGATACCCTGAACTTTGCCAAAGAATTGGAGCCTTATAAACTGTTCTTCCTTGAAGATGCCCTTCCGCCGGAACAGGCCGGTTACTTTAAAATAATCAGGGAACAGACCTCTGTACCACTGGCAATGGGAGAACTTTTCACCAGCCCCGCTGAGTGGAGAACTATCGTACAGAATCAGTGGATTGATTTTATACGCGTTCATGTAAGCGATATCGGAGGGCTTACCCCTGCCAGAAAGCTGGCGCATTTCTGCGAAGCCTTTGGTGTGCGCACCGCCTTTCACGGCCCCAATGACCTGTCGCCTGTGGGAATGGCTGCGCAGATGCATCTGGATCTGTCCTGTACCAACTTTGGCATTCAGGAGTTCAGCGGATTCTGCGAAGCGGAAAAGGCGATTTTTCCGGGATGCCCGGAAGTCAGAAACGGATATGCCTATATCAGTGACCGCCCGGGAATCGGAATTGATTTTGATGAAAAGGAAGCCGCAAAATACCCATATACGGATATGGATTTCGGCTGGCTTTTCTCACGCCTGCCGGACGGCACTGCTGTCCGCCCATAGTCTGCTGTAAGTTTTTCCGGTTACGCCTCCAGGTCTATTTTAGATAAAACTACTTATGGGTATCACAAAGCGCAGCACTTTGTGATACCCATAGAACTATTTCTGTAACGATTCCTTTAGCTGAATCGTTGCCTACTTCTTATCGTACGGTTTTACCTCCACAGACTTTTTATCAAAATCAATAAAAAGCTGGTACGCGTATCCATCCTCACTGGTATCCCAGATCTCCACATATCCCGGCGACACTTCTATGAGGATTTCTGTATCCTCATGACTGTATTTGTTATAGCTCTCCCACAGATATTTTTTGTATCCCTCCTCAAATCTTCTTCCCGGTTCCTCCACCACCAGGCCTTTATTTCGCGCAGTTCCCTCTACCTGAACGCCGCTCCAGCACATGGCTACCCTGGGGTTTTCCAGAAGCTGTTTTGTCTTTCTGAAATTTTTGTCCGTTTTAAAATAAATCTTGTCATCGTAAAAAAGGCAGCTTACATTCCTTACCATGACATAGTCGTTAAGACTTGAGGCCAGTGCCATGATCTTGCTGTTCCCAAGCATTTCAAACATGCGCCCTACGGCCTCCTCATAACTGATGGATTTGTCCAGTGTAAATTTCATTTTTTTATCCCCCTTTATTTTTCTACAACACTTTTGATCACTCTGCTTAACCTTTTATATAACAGAAATGTCAGGACTGACGTCACTCCGTACTTTATCAAATTGAACGGCAGGATTCCTAAGACTGCCATGGAAAAAGCATTTTTCATGGCCGGGTTTACTGCACTACACATGGAAATGATCTCATCCATGGTCATGCCAAACAACCGCACATAAAACGGAATGATCAGATACAGGTTCGTAAAGATCGCCACAACTCCAACCAGCACTGTGCTGACGCCCATACCAGCCAATGCGGTCTTCTTCGTCTTATGTCTGTGATAGATCAGCAGCGCAGGCATGACATAGCAGCAGCTTAAAATAAAATTCTGTAACTCACCGGTTCCCAGAGAAAAGCTGCCCTGCATGACAAGCTGCAGCAGTATTTTGACCACAATGATCATAAGTGCTGCCCCGGGGCCGAACATAAATCCCCCCAGCATCTCCATCAGCCCCGACAGATCAAAGGACATAAATGGCGGCATAAAAGGAAGCGGAAACCTGAGAAGCATAAGAACAGCGCTCACTGCCCCCATAAGGCCGATGAAAGCAATCTTTTTCACCCGCATTTTAGCGCCGGTCCCGGCCCTCATACCCTTGTCAAAAGCTGCATTGGTTGTTTCGTTTGTCTGGTTCATAGTTTGTATCCTCCTTCAAAAAAATGAGCCCGGAACAAAAAATATGCTCCGGGCGTAGTTTCACAGAAAATGTCTTTTCTCATCCGGACTATACCGTCGGTGCTGGAATTCCCCTCTTCTATTAAGGAGTCACCAGCTCAGCCGCCAAAAGCGGGTCATGGACTATACCATCGGTAGGGACTTACACCCTGCCACAAAGACTTCAATATTCATTTTTTGAAATCAGAAATGCAGTAAACATCATCTGTTGTATCTGATTATATACCATAGTCTTCCATATGTAAACAAAAACAGGAAATAAAATGTTTATATCTCTTCCAGACAGATTTTTCTTAACTCCTCCTCCTTTTTCCGATAAAGCAGAGCTTCACTATATTGAAAATACGCATCACTTCCATTGCTGTTTATAAATTCCATGGCTCTTTCGCTTTTGGATAGTCCGGTTACAAAGAGCACCATCTCCTGCTCCCCACCAAAAGCATCCGCCAGAAACTGAAATGCATGTTCCAGATTTTCTCCCGCCTGTTTTACGATTTTCTGCCTCTTTTTCACTTCCTGCCCGAAAAGCTCCCGTACACAGGCCATACCCTCTTCTTTATCCGCAATATGTCTCTCCTTCAGATATACAGCAAAGGACTCCAGCCGTCCCACTGCCCACGCCTGTACTGCTGCCTCTTTTCCGGTAATCTTCTCCTCCAGTATCCGCTGTTCCAGTTCTCTTCTTCTGTTCTCCGCAAAAGTCTGAAGCACCTGCATATCTGCACTGTCATGCAAAATCTTCTTAAAATCATCCAGCGCCTCATAGAGAGCACAGACATTCCCGTCTGCCCTGATATATGTAGCAAATGACTGATCCAAATAGGCAAGCAGAAGGCCGGCCACTGTAAATCTCTCCTCAAAAGCAGCCTGGCGGGCCATATCCCTCCGCTTATCATAGTCCTCCTTTGACAAAGTACCTGCCGCTATTTCCGGAATGGCATAATCAGTCCCGTATTTTTGGTACAACCGGTAATACACGGCAAAGTCCCTGGCGATTTCCTCTTTCTGCAGATACTGGATCACCAGTTTCTCCGTGACAGGTATCTGAAATCTCTCATAGCTTTTCAATATTTCAGATAGATCCTCCCATCCTCTTGCAGTCACAAAAAATTTACCGTCCACCGTATTTTCCACAAGATAAAAATTTTCTTTCCTGATATTCAGATAGGAAAGCACAGCCCCGTGTATCTGCTGTGACCAGGCGTATTCCATCCAGACATCACAGTCCACTTCAATATCAATTTTCCTGACCCGGTCAAGCGTGACAATGTCAAATTCTCGGACCGATTTATTGTATTCCGGAGGATTTCCCGCTGCCGCGATCAGCCAGCCTTCCGGCACTTTATGGCTTCCAAATGTCTTGTTCTGCAGGAACTGCAGCATGGTGGGTGCCAGGGTTTCGGATACGCAGTTGATTTCATCAATAAACAGAATCCCCTCTTTTTTTCCCGTGCGCTCCATGCACTCATAGACAGAAGCTATGATCTCACTGAGGGTATACTCTGTTACACTCACAGACCGGCCCTGGTATATTCTGTTTTTGATACTTGGCAGCCCCACAGCACTCTGCCTCGTATGATGTGTAATGGTATAAGAGACCAGACCCACACCGCACTCCTCTGCCACCTGCTCCATGACAGCGGTCTTGCCGATGCCCGGCGGCCCCATGAGCAGTATGGGCCTCTGCCTGACCATAGGAAATACATAATTGCCCTGTTCGTCCTTCTCATGATAGGCCTTCAGTGTACTGCTGATCTCCATCTTTGCCTCTTTGATGTTCATTTCTTCCTCCTTATAGGGTATAAATTCATATCCGGGAATCCCCGGCTCTCTTCTTTTCATGAGATACCACCAGCTTCATGGCCCATGGCGGCACTCTGTCCATACCGGCACCTTCCTCCAAAAAGACGAATGCTGTCTCATACGCAGGCCTGCACTTCGGATAAATCCCATCGCCGTCTGTAAAATAAACCAGTGCTTTTAACTGCCTGATCACTCTCTTCTCCTTCTGCTCTGCCACATACTGAAATACAGGCCGAAAATCCGTCCCGCCCCGTCCCTGAATTTTTATCTCCCTGCTGTATGCTTTCCACTCCTCCTCCGAATGGATGACCACCGCTTCCTGTATCCTGCAGTCACACTGAACAAGGTGCACTTTCATCTTTTTGAAAAAATTCTCCCGCTCACTGAGTATACTGTAGGTCTCTGCCAGAAACTGCTGCACCGTCTCCCTGGAACATGACCCCGATGTATCCACAGCGATCACCAGCTCCTCCAGACGATTTACCTCTTTGTATTCCAAGGGTTCTATAAGCGGCATATCTCCGTAATGCTCCATCCCGAAATGATACATAATATAATCAAAACTCTCGGTATCAAGCTCCACTTCTTCCCTGGGGACAGCAAATTTTTTCAGGAATTTCCTGTAATCATAACGGCTTTTCCCGACGGTCACTGTCTCCTCCTCACCGTCACCTTCCCGGGTTCCTGTTTTCTGTTTCTTCTGATGCCTGTTTTGTCCTGTGTAGGCCAGAATCTTCTCCCACTTGCTTTTTGTCCTGGCTGTCCTCTCTGCATCCTGCTGCGCCGTCCAGAGACTGTGGTCATCAAAACAAAAGGCAGTCTGCATCTCCTCCAGACTGTCCGAAAATACGCCCTGCACCAGCATCCGGCAGATTCTCTCCGCGGAAAGGCTGCGCCCTCCCAGTTTTTCCAAACATCTCTTTCTGACCGGATGGTCCGACAGGCGAAGCCCCGGCAGCGCCTCCCTCTCAATCACTTGTTCCACGGAAATATCACAGGCCAGATTCCAGATATCCTGCCTCTGCTCCTTGTTGGAAAACAGATGCAGGTACAAACAGTGCAGCATCATGTGCAGATATCCCCTGCGGATTACCTCCGGATTATTCCCGTAGCCTGCCAGCAGAAATACAGGGTCAAAATAAAATACATTTCCCTCCGTACCGATTCCCTTTACCCCTTTGCCTGCCTCATATGAGACGCTGGCAAAGGCGCCGTCCAGATATGGGAAATAACTGTAAAGCTCATTTCTGCAGTTTTTCAGGATTTCCACTCCCAGAGCTGCTTTTTCTTCATTTGATCTCATTTTCTTTACCCTATGACATATTTATATTTTTCCGGTAATGATATCTCCGGGGTTCCCGGAATATCTACGGCCGGATGTTTTTTATTGTCATTATAATTATATAAGAAAGCTCTTTTCCGTATATCCGTACTTCTTATCTTTCAAATGCATCAGCCACACAAGAGAGGTGGTCTTCTGACGCTCTCGTGCTGTCTGGATGAAGATTTCCAACTGCTCCTCCCGAAACCAGCCCAGGCTTTCCAGATACGCCATTTTTTCCACCGCATCCTCCTCGATCAGCTCCTGCACTGCGGGCACGATCCAATCTTGTATACAGCGTCCAAAATCATCTCTCTGCTCCTTTGAAACGCCGCCTTTCAGAAAGAAGCCGCGAAGAGCCACGGCCAGACGCACGGCATCCTTTTTCGTCTCCCTGTATTTCCGGTACAGCTTTTCTCCTTCCTCCCAAGGGTCATCTCTCTTCTGTCTCTCCAGAGCCTGTACTACCACTTCCACATCTTTCCGGAAGTCACTTATCTCTCCCATGGTATTCCTCCGCGTTACGATTGCCAAATATTGTTAAACATCTATTTTAAATATACCACACCCCCTCTGTGTCAGGCAATCCAAACGCCCAAAGAATTCCCGGCTGAATCTATTTTTTCCTGAAATCCTTTTGGAAACATGACCGGACGGACTGGCGTATGTTTCTGCTCAGTGGATTTATCGACCTGGGTATCAACGGGATAAATAACCTTTTTACCTACGAAACCGACTTTCTTCTGCAGTGTATTGTGGGAATGCTGATTGTCCTGCTTTGTGAACGCATTTTCATCTGCCGATGGAATATTGTGGAGGGACCGGGCCTGTCTGTCGTGTGTATTCTGCCGGATGACTGAATCTGATATTTCATCCTGAAGCACAGGGAGGAAAAGCCTTACTATCAGATATTCGGGAAAACGCTGACCACCTATGAGAAAAAGGACTGAAGACCGCTTCGTCGAAAAAAACCACACTTTATACCAAAAACATCTTCTCATCTTCCATTCTGATATACTAAGAACACATGGTTTTTAAGCTTTATGTCCCTTTTTACCACATGGAGGCATCTTACGATAAAAAGCACACATTTTACCAAAATAAAGACACCGGAAAGAAAAGAATCTCTGTTATAATATAACCACAATTTATCAGCGGACAGTATCATCCGCATGACCGTAACCGACAAAAAGAAAAAATTAGGAGGACACATTATGACAAAGTATACCCTGCACGACATCCACATTGATCCGGAAAAGACCTGGCTTATGGACTTTGATGAATACTACGGAGGGAAGAAAACCTACTCCAAATATCTGATTGAACCTTATGGGCCATACCAGCACAATGAACTGCTGGACACTGTTTACGTGGACCCCAACCATGAAATGTGCTACCACGAACATACCCGCGGTGTGGAAACCTTTCTGGTGGACGGCGGCTCTGTGCTGACGGAAATCTGCGGCAAAAAAGCAGTGTGCACCAAAGGTGATATCGTACATATCTCAGCCTATACCCCGCATAAATTTACCTGGATCGATGCGGGAACCATATGGAGGGAGCTGTTCCAGGAAACCCAGATGGGGGAAGACTGTATTGCCAATCTGCGTTTTAAAGAATATAATAAAACTGAATTCGACATGGCAAAGGACGGACAGAGCACAGACAGCCTCTACTATACCTATACCCCTGTCACAGAGGAGGTTCCAAAGGAACAGATTTACCAGATCCGCCCGTACAACAGCGGCCTGTGTATCTACAGATTCGAGGGCTGCGAGCTGAGGCAGAAGGTAGCCCGCTGGGAGACAAAGGGACACAAGGAGATCTGGCAGCTCTGCATGGAGCCCGGTTTCCAGTTGAGCTGGAGTGCCCAGAATCCTTTCTACAGTCTGTTTATTGTGCAGGAGGGATTTGTGGAGGTCCGCATTGACGGCATGGAGAAGTTTACAGCAAAAGAACGTGACGTGCTGCACATTCCTACCCACCTCTCAGGCGAGATCACAGCACCCGACGGCGCCGTACTTTTTGACTATAACTGTGAAGGCTTCGGTCTTCGTGCCATCGAGGAACTGTATTCCCTGTATGCAGCCGACCCGGAAAAGGCAGAATCTGAAGCTGAGAATATTCTTTCCAAACATAAATGTTATGTACGCGGACGTCTCATAAAATAACAGGCAGCATAAACAGGCCGGAACCGGGAAGATTTCCCGGAGTTCCGGCCGTTTAGTTATGCTGAAAACCAAATGGAAAAAAGGAGATGGAAAAACAGGCATATGAAAATATTAGTTTACGGCAGTAGAGAATTTAAAGCAGGCTTTATGAAGGCACAAAGCCAGTGCGGTCACCAGGTTTTGTTCACCGACCGTCTTCCGTCTGCGGAAGATGCCATATCTTTCTCCCCGGATGCAGTGATCCTGATGGTCCAGAGGCCGGCATCCCGCATACAGGACTGCCTGGCTGTGCTCTATGAATCCTGCTCTACGCGCCGTTTTCTGCTGTTTGAACCGCATCCGAACGGAAATTGCTTTTTTGCAGAAACCACGCAGCAGGATGATTCCCTGCACGATTTCTTCCGCGAAGCAGCCGGATGGAAACACACCATACCGCTGCAGTATCCGGCACAGAGCTGGCAGCTCCGCTTTCCGGATGCCTTTGAAAACCTGCAGCGCAGAGAAGCCATGAAGACGATGCTGTACGGTGTCACCCGGGAAGAATTTGAAAAATACAAGAGGCAGTACCGTCTCCACATAAACACTTCGGATTTTTATCTTTTTATGTGGGAGCTTGACAAAACCGTGTTGGTTGACTATCCGGTAAACAAATCCATCCATTATTTTCTGCACGCTCTGCGCCTGGAGGATTTCAGTATGATACTGGAAGAAAACCAGGGAGGGGAAATCGTATTTTCTGATATTTCCTTTGCCTATATCCTTGTAAATGCTTCCCATCCTTCCTGCATCCGTACAAGAAGGCAGCAGGCAGACCATTTTGCCCTGGAATTTTCCAAAGCTGCCGGACAGATTTCCTCCCACTGTTTTATCAGTGACCTTTTACTGGGACCGGAAGATATCAGCCGCGGACATCAGGATTTTAAACGGACCTGCGCATACCGCTTTTTCTGCCGGGAAGCAGTGGCAATTTCCAATGATTATATCAAATCCCATCAGCGCTGGTTTAGCAGAGATGAGATTCAGAACACCATTGATGCCATTGAACATTATCTCAGCTTTGATATCAGCAGCAAGGAGCTTCCGGAGTTGATCCGGCGTCTGTATCTCAAGATCGTAAAGCCCAGTATGAGCTATAAGCTGTATTACCTGGTAAGTGAATCCATTCTGAAATCTCTGAAAAGTGAACTGTCCGTCAAACTGCTGATGGAGACTATAGACAGCCCCTGGCTTGTTCTGACCACGCAGTTAGGCACCATAGAGGAAAGCTGTACCCGTGTCCTGGACTGCATCCATACTCTGGCAAAACAGCAGGTAAAGACACACAATATCAGCAACCGTGTCGTCCGCCAGGTGCTCCGTTATATGGAAGAGCACTATGCAGAGCCCCTGTCTGTAAGCGATATTGCCAGAGACTTTAATGTAAGCCCTTCTTATTTGAGCCAGTGTTTTAAAAAAGAAACAGGCGCAAGTATGAAACATTATCTGACCATGCTGCGCATGCAGCAGGCAAAAAAGCTTCTTCTCACAACAGACGATTCCGTAAGTTCCATCGCCATAGCGGTTGGCTATGACGATTACCGCCAGTTTTCCAAAATGTTCAAAGTCTATACAGGCGTAACGCCGGTGCAGTGCAGGAAAGGGGTCATGTGATGGCATCCCCCTTACCTGCCATCTCTCATAAGAAGCCATACGGGTTCTCTGTAAACACCCCTTTATCAGCCAGGCTGACCGGCTTTATCTTCTCCTCCCCGGGCAGACCGAACTGGAGACAAATGTCCAAGTTTTCTGTCCCGCGGTCGTCCCCAAAACGGCCGTCCGATATCAAAGAGGCATGCATCTATTGTCAATGCTTTTACAACATTTTCTCCCACTGCATAGTCCGAAACATAAATTTTCTTCCCTCCGTTGAACAAAATGGTTACGGTTTCCATTAGAAACTCCAATTTTTCTCTTCTATCCTCCTCCTCGCTTTTTTCAGTACCAAGATTTGTGTCAGACCTGAAAAAACCGTCTTTATATCCCCAAGTATCCCGGAGCCAGATTGTATTCTGGCACCTGTTCAAGAAATCGGAATTTTCTCACTTCCACAGGGATATCTACATCCAGATATACTTTGAAAATGTGGGATATGCTCTCACTGTTATATGGAAAGACGTTTGTCTGATATCAATCGACACTTCCGCGAAGGAAGTGACCCATGACAATACCGCATCAAGCCCGTATCCGTTATTTCAATCCACACTTCCGCGAAGGAAGTGACATTTATCGACTCCACAATCCCAGATACAACATTATATTTCAATCCACACTTCCGCGAAGGAAGTGACGATTGTATGGTAGTAGAAGCGCCCAGTAAACACGATTTCAATCCACACTTCCGCGAAGGAAGTGACGATTGCAATTAAACCAATACTTGCTGCCATCCACAATTTCAATCCACACTTCCGCGAAGGAAGTGACGCAATGAGTGGTTAAATAGAAGGGGTGAATTAAATATTTCAATCCACACTTCCGCGAAGGAAGTGACCAGGATAGAGACATTAAGCGCAAGGAGAGACTGATTTCAATCCACACTTCCGCGAAGGAAGTGACTAACTTTGATGTGAATGAAAAATATCTGAAGCATATTTCAATCCACACTTCCGCGAAGGAAGTGACAAATTCGTCCCGCACTTCATCTGCTATTTTCTCAATTTCAATCCACACTTCCGCGAAGGAAGTGACAGCAAACATGCACAATATTCCCAATAAATATTGTTTCTTTCTACCAAATTTTAACCCTTTTTGATTAATAATGCAACCTTTCCTACAAATATATCTTAAAAAAATCACTCCATCATCAATTTTTAACCATTTTTTCAAGTGCGAATCTCCCCGGCAAACTATGTTCACTCCACATTCGCACTTTATAAAATAAGCTTAGTAATCATCTTCTGAACAAATATTATATCATCTGCATTTTCTACAAAAAATTCAAGGCCGATTTTTATCACAATCCCTCTCAATCCAACTGTTTCCAGCCTTTTATTTCCCCATTATTTATCATAAGAAATATCATAATGTCCAAATCCAATGGTAGCACCTTTTCCTACCCGCAGATACTTACCCGCTTCCAAAATTGGCACAAAACTAGATAGATCCCCTTCATATAAAATCCAGCCAGTCCTGGATGAAAGTTTTAACTTTCCATCTTTCTGATTCATAGAATACCTGATGAACGGAACTTCTCTCCAATACTCATCTAAAGTCTTGATTTTCCTGGCCTGGTTCAGAAGTTCCTCCTCTTTCCATTCCAATTGAAAATCGGTGTAAGCCTTTGTCAACAGCGATATTCTGCGGATAAGAAACTGTATAAACGTATCAAAGGGAAGTTTATCAAATAGTTTATCCCCTGATACGATTCTAAGCGGTGTATCAAAAAAAAGGCTTGCATAAGAGGCATTTCGTCCTGTCGTCTGAAGCGGCTTTGGAGAAAGATTACGAAACCAGCATTTTCCCCCTGTATAAATCACATTGCCCGAATCTGAGTCGATAACCTGCATTAAACGAAAGGACAGCCTTGCCGCCCCCCATCCCCTTTTCTCTGCTGCCTGCAGTGCATCCAAATATATGCCTGCTCTTTCTGTTCCACTGCCAAGCAGATTAAGGTCAAATACGCATAAATCTCCTTTCTTCCATCTTTCTCTGCCTTCTCCATGTACATATAACACATATGGATTCACTGCACCTGCTTCTCCACCCGTATTGCTAAAACATTGCACATAGAGACAATTATCCTTTTTCTCACACTGAAAACATCTTTTATCAGGAAAATCACAGCAAAAATCCCGGATGCAATGGCCTAAAATTCCTCTTATTGTAGATCCCAAATATGAAGGCAGCCTTCCTTCTTCCTGACATTCATATGTTGCACGCAATGTTAATATTTTTATGAACTCGAACATATATCCTCCCTGACCTGACTATGATTTATTTTATTACATTATATCCTATATTTTTCCAAATAAAAACCTCTTTTCATTTCATCAAGTCATAATATATTAGCCACTTCAATCATAAAAATAAAATAAATCACCATAATCTGTAGCGCTGCCCTCCATTGGCTTAGATATACCAAAAGCCCTCCCTTAATCGTCCCTATACCGGCTGCAAAAACTATCTCTTTATAATACTAAGTATCTTTCCCAAAACATAAAATAAAAAGTACCTCTCAAACCATTATTATGCTATAATTTACCTGAAAACAGGAAAGGAAACAGAAAATGAAAATAGCTGTTATACATGGTCAAAGCCATAAAGGTTCAACCTATCATATCGCTAAAATGCTAACGGAAAAATTAAATGGCGAAGTCACGGAATTTTTTCTGCCAAAGGATTTTCATTCTTTTTGTATCGGATGTACAAATTGTTTTGAAAAATCAGAAACACTATGTCCTCACTTTAAGGACTTAAAGCCTATCACAGAAGCTATCGACCGTGCCGACGTAATCATTCTGGCAAGTCCTGTATACGTTTATCATACAACAGGAGCAATGAAAGCTTTTTTAGACCATTATGGATACCGGTGGATGGTGCATCGACCAGAAGAAAAAATGTTCCGCAAACAGGCTGTCTGCATATCCACAGCCGCTGGCGGAGGCATGAAAAGTACAAATAAAGATATGGCTGACAGCACATTCTTCTGGGGTGTTGCCAGAACTTATAAATATGGCGTAGGCGTTGCCGCAGTTTCATGGGATGCCGTGAATCCTGATCTAAAAAAACGTATAGAAAAAAAAATCACTGTAATAGCTGATAAAATTAATGAGAATATAGGGCACGTATCTCCTTCCATAAAAACCAGAGCATTTTTTAATATTATGCGATTGTTACAGCGGAGAGGATGGAATGAAGCGGATGTAAAATACTGGAAGGAAAAAGGATGGGCAGAAAAAGCCCGCCCATGGAAGCCTTGACTATCTCCCATAGGCAGCTCCGTTCATCTAACCTATTTTACCGATTATTTAACAAAAACTCTTTAATGACCACACTATCGGACAGATGCATCATATGATGACGAGTTATCGGCAGCAAAATAAGCCCTGCAAAAGTGTGCCGGCCCCAAAAATTTTTAAGCCAAATGGACCCTTTTACTTCCAGCAAACCACCTTCGCTGACCAGCCGCGCTAAATATTCTTCTCCGGGTTTCCGTTTCAAATCAAGTGGTGACAAGGATTTTAATATTTTGCGGGTCTGACAGCCTACCGCGTTTCTGTACTTTATCAGCTCCTGTTTATTTACCTGTTCACTAAAATCAATGATCTGCATGTCCGTCATTACGTTCCCGGTATCTCTTACGGACACACTCATTTTTTCCATCCATTCTTCATTGAAAATTTGGGACTGTTCTGCTATAAGAAGATTTCCCACCAAATCTTCTATTCTCGCTATATGCCATAAATGCCAGGCTATTGTTTCGTCTTTCTCAGTCGGCATTATGCTGTAATCCTCATTCTCCAATCCCTCCAATAAATCATCACAAAATGTAGGACTGTCACTTAATGAAACCTTACCTGTGTGCGTCACTGCATGAATTTCCAATGCTAATTCAATTGCCTGATCAAAACGCCTGGACGATTTCAGCAGCTTTCGTAATTCATCAATCTTTAAATTGTAATCCTTTTCGATATCAAACATAAATAGCCTCTCCTTACGTTAATTTTCTTACCGCTCCAAAGTCTATATTGGAATAGAACTACCTCGAACTTTTCATGATTTTGAAACAAGAAATAATTACTAAAATACTTTAGTATATCAGATATAATTCCACCCAAACTTACGACTATAGATGCGAACGGTTATTCTTTTGAAACTTTGAATCTATATTAAGATTTAGATTATAAATATTATAACATTTTAAATGTGACATATGTCTGTCATAATAAAAATTCCGTTATTACTATTTCAATCATTTCATACTGGAGTAATTATATTAACCAGTATTCCAGGTTTCACGAGGCTCTAAAAAATGGAGCCCTGTTCCAAATCATACTCTCCCTGGCTGTTCAGGCTGCAATATTCTCATATAATTTCATTTCCGTTTGACACGCTCCTCTCTGCCCCTTACAATAAAAGTAGTTACAAATTTTATCACTATGGAGGTGTTTTTATGCTGCATGAAGTAAATTTTCTGTCTTACAACAAACGTGACCAGGTGCAGGGATGGATATACGTTCCGGCTGCCAGGCCGAAAGGAATCGTACAGATTATCCACGGATTCGGTGAGCATTCCAGAAGGTATCTGCATATGATCGTAAAATTCATGGACGCCGGTTATATTGTAGCGGCTGATGACCATGTGGGGCACGGAAAAACAGCCATGGTCAGCGGTGTATGGGGTGATTGGGGCGATGCGGGATTCCACACCATGATGGAGGATGAACACAGCCTGAAAAAACTGGTCTGTGAAAAATATCCGAATCTGCCGTATTTTATTTTCGGTCACAGCATGGGATCCTTTATAGCCAGAGATTATGCGGCAAAATATGGAGAAGACCTGGCAGGTGTCACGATCTGCGGTACAACGGGAGTCTTCCGGGGAGCGGATAAAGCCGCAGTGCTTCTCAAAAAAGCCATTGACGACGGACTGGGAATGAATTCCAATCCGGAATTTACAGGTGCCTTGATGGGATGGATGTGCGAACGGTGTGATGATGTTACCATCGGAAATGAATGGATCTGTTCAGACCCTTATGTACAGCGTGACCACGCGGAAGATCCTTTTGATGCCTTTACCAAACCAACCAGCAACCGGTCACTCTATGACTTTACCCAGATGATGCTGGCAATTGAAGGAACACAGTGGGCCGAGAGAGTTCCAAAGGACCTGCCGTTTTATAATATCGGCGGTGACCAGGACCCTGTTGGCGAATACGGAAAAGGTATCTATGAGGTCTCGAACTGGCTTTGTGATACCGGACATGACGTGAAAACCCGCGTATATTCCGGATATCGTCATGAAATACATAACTACAGTGAGATCAAGAATAATGTCGAGGAGGGAATTATCGCATTTATGGACGGAATTCTTGGAATTTAACTGCAATAGAGAACCCGCTTAAACATTGCGGGTTCTCCGTAACAAAATCACACTTCCATGAAAGTTCCCTTTCAGTAAAAATAAATTGTAAGTTTACTACACAGATGATATGATAGTGATACAGGGACAATAGCATATCTGGATCTGTCTGAAATAGGACAGCGTATCCAGCCGGATGGCGAGTCGCCGTCCGGTATAGAAAAAGAGACCAAAAGACTTCCAGATGCTCCGAGGTACTTCAGCACACTGCCGTGTGCAGGCGGCTTACGCCTGTGTACGTCTGCGCATCTTACAGAATCACCTTCTTGTATTGTCCCTGTATACGAGGTGAAAAAGAATCATATGACAACTACTTTATCAAACTATGACAATGATTTATGGAAATATTGTACAAAAGAACAGATCAAAGACATGCTGCTGTCCTTCCGGCTTCTACAGGGAGCACCTGTACGAGAGGAAAAAGAACTTGCATGTCTCTATGCTGTCAGTAATCATATAAAGAAACACTACCATACCGCCCAGATCCCAAAGCGAAACGGCAGTGTGCGCCGTCTGCTGGTACCGGACGCGTTACTGAATACCATACAGAAAAATCTACTTCATCATGTTCTGGACGGACTTTCCGTTTCCGTCTATGCCACTGCCTACAAAAAGAAAACCACAGTGCTGGACAATGCACTTTCCCATGTAGGACAGGAACAGGTCATGAAATTGGATATAGAAAACTTCTTTGAAAACATAACATTTCCTCTGGTTTACCAATCAGCCTTTCCGGCCATCTACTTTCCGCCTGCAGTAAGACGGATACTGGCAGAACTTTGCTGTTATGAAGATTATCTTCCACAGGGCGCACCTACTTCTCCGACAGTTTCCAATCTGGTCATGAAGTCGTTTGACAACTATATGGGAGCATGGTGCGAGGAAAGAGGGATTCATTATACACGTTACAGTGACGATATGACATTTTCCGGTGTATTCGATGAAGTCGAACTGAAAAATAAGGTCAAAAACTACCTTTTAACCATGGGATTTGTGCTGAATGAAAAGAAAACTAAGCTGCTTGGAAAACATACCAGACAAACCGTGACGGGAATCGTTGTGAACGAAAAGGCAGATGTTGGGCGTGCGTATAAAAGAGAGGTACGGGCAGAGGTATATTACTGTAAAAAATACGAGGTAATGGAGCATTTACGGCGTTGTAACAAGAAAGAATGGATGATAGAGGGGCAACCGGATCCTGTTCGTTATCTGCAGCATCTGCTGGGGAAAATTCAGTTTATTCTGCAGATTTCGCCGGAAGATGTACAGTTTCGAGAAGCAAGGGAAGATATCCGCAGACTGCTAAGGGACATATAGTACAAGCCCTTTTGCGCCTGGACCCGGTTCTGGATTGTTGTAATCCGAGAGTGTGAAACGCTGTAAATTCAATACTGACATCTATATATTGTGTCTGATTTAATCTAAAAATGGAATATCTGGTATAGATTTTCCAGATATTCCACCTTGTCCACAAGTTTTCGTGGCGGGATGTAGACATTTTAGAGACATTTCATAAATCTACGTTTATTGTCAACTTAAAAATATTTATCAAGTTGTTCTTGTGACCAGGAATCTCCCAATGAAACTGCTTTCAAATAATACTCTTTAGCCTTATCCATATCCTTACTTACTCCCATTGCATTCTGATAACACCAACCAATATTTGATGTACAAGTAACATTCCCTCGCCTATCACCTTCAGTAAACAACGCAAATGCTTTCTCTCCATCTATAGATACACCGAATCCATTACTATAACACCGCGCATACTCATTTACGGCAGCTAAATTATCATGCTCATATGCTTTTTTATAGTAATTAAAGGCTTTCTTTAAATCTTTTTCACACCCCCATCCATTTGCGTAATCTCTCCCAGCCTCGTATTCGGCTGGTGCATATCCAAAAACTGCAGCTCGCTCATATAATTCTAAGGCTTTCTCTAGATTTTTTTCTACGCCACTACCATTATCATACCTTTTTGCTAATCCATAAATACCTAATACATTTGGTGCTTTTCCAAAGCATTCAATTGCTTCGCCATAGTTATTTTCATCCGAAACACCCAAAAAGACAAGATTAATACAACATCTAGCATATTCTTCCGCTGCATACACATCGCCTTGCTTTACCATATTTTTCAGCAAATCTAGTATAGGTACAATTTTTTGTTTACACAGTTCTTGTTCAGCTTTTCGAAAAATTGGTATATACTTTCTTACTAATGCCGGCCAATACTCCTGTTCGATACATTCATCTAATAAATCATTCATCTTTTCATAATCTATTTCAATATCTGTATAACCAAGTTCATATATTAATGCCAATAAATATTTCGCCTTTACATAACCATAATCTGATAGTTCCTGGAGTATCGGATATACTTTCTCTATCTCGTTATATGAAAATAACAATTCTGCTTCTTTCATTTTTCCATCAAGTGTTTGGACATACATAATTTCTTTCACATATTCCAAATTATATAATAATTCAATTATGAAATCATATGTATTGATACTTGTACTAATATCAACATTAGCATACTTTTTTTCATAATTATCTAAAATACTCTCTTTAACCTCTTCTTCGACTAAGTGGCACCCATTGTCATCTAATAGTTTTATTGTACTATCTATAGTATACTGTTCACTCGTATCTAACAGTGTCTTTTTTTGTATTCCTGAAGCAATCGTCACATACTGTGAGTAATTTTCCACTCCCTTAAGAGATAACCCTTCAAATAGTTTTTCAAAAAGTTCTTGATTGCTTTGAATTGATAATATAAATTCCTTGTAATTAACATTTTCCTTTGGTTGTAAATTAATTGTTGACATCGCAGTTTTGAGTAAAAGCAAATCTGATGTTGTCCACTTCCCTTTAGTTAAATCATAAAAATCTCGAACAATACAAACAATTTTCTGATTTTTCTCTAAATCTGCATATTCAACGCCATTCCACATTTGATATTCTATTGAATTCTGCCAATTTAATAAATTGATGTTTTTTTCTAGTCGATCAACTCGGTTTTCAAGTTGTATAATATCACTCTTAGTCTGCTTAAAAAAAGTTACTAACGTGCCATATATTTTATTAATTTCTGCTTCAATTTCAATAACGGATGCATTTAATTTGTTATTAACTGCAGTGATTAGCTCAAAACTCATCAAATTTTGCTCTGCTAATTTTTGCAATGTCTGCTGAGAAGCATACTGTGCTCTTGCAAGACTATTATCTATTCCATTTTGCAATTTTCTGTTTTTTCCTGTAATCCCACCCCAAAATCTTTTCAGAGTACCTTGTGAATTAAGTTCATTTGAATAGTTTTCACTCTCTGTTAATGCAGCAACACTTTCAAAAACAAGTCGATTAACTTCATATCTATTATTCTTATGCTGGTTAATTATTCTATCAACTTCTTTATCAATTTCACTCTTATCACTTTCCTGCAGTGATGTTACTTCTACTGTTTTTATTGCAAGTTCCACCTTACTTTCCCCCTGTCATCTATTTTTATTGTCTTCAAAACAATTTTTAGCGTATTCATAACTAATATTAAATGTAGCCACTAGTTCATTTATAATCCAGTCATTTCTTTCCTTTATCTGTGTGATATGAACACCAGAACACTTTCTACAAAGCCGGTCTGCATATTCTTTGATTTCTTTTTCACTTGACATAGTGCTCCTCCAATCGTTATCAATTCTTCGTATTCTATATCCTATTACTTCCTTTCATCTATTTTTCAATTATTTTATTTAATTCTTGCTGATACAATTCTCTTTCATGATAAATATCATCACGTTTATTAATCATATTCTCATTACTTCTTTGAATTGATTTCATACATCTTTCCGCTTTCAATTGAGTTTTATTTATCTTCATAACGGGTTGCATAATGCTCATCACTTGTTCTTCTCTTATATTTGAATTTTCCAACAAATTTTGCTGAATATCTGCAACACTTGGTACAATTTCACTTGTATCAAATATGCCAACACCATCTATTGCATCTTCAATCAGCTCTTTAATTCCAGAAAGCATCAAATCTTCATCTGGACAGTCCACAAAAGTTCTTTTAATTAATACTGGATTTACGCATTCCATAATAACCGACTGTACATAAAGGCTTCTGTTTTGACTAACATATATATTTCTTATTTCCTTGAGTGTAAGTTTCTCCTTTAATTTCGGTAATATTTCGTATACTTCATTTTCTGTTATTAAATATTGTTCACATATACTGACAAATTCCGTTTCAACAATTCTCATCATTTTAATGGAATCATCTTCTATAACATTGTCCATTACTGTTTGCGTTGTGCCTCCTACAACAGTTCCACCTATTGCGCTTCCCGCAAATCCACCTATTTTTGATCCGATTTTTGCTCCAGTAGCAGTACCTGTTCCACCTGTTAATACTCCACCAACTGCTCCCCCAACAACGCCTCCTATTGCATTTCCGGCTCCCCATCCGACGGTGCCACCTGTTATAGTAGCTCCTGTTATCGTTACATCTTTAAACAACTGTTCTTTCGAAATACGACCTCTGAAAATATTTATTATATCACCTGACGAAAGAACAACCAATGACGCAAATCCAGCAATAATATTTCCTGCCAAAAGTTTTGAAACATTATTCATTGCAGCTGCACCATAAATATTTGTCCCATTTCGCAATGAATTAGCAATGTTCGAAGTAACTCTAGGTCCTAATTTTTGAACTACAATATCCGTTCCCAATCGAACCGTTGAATTTATTGAAGTTCTTGCTATCTGAGATGTAATAATAGTTGTCATAAATGACACTCCGCCTATCTTCAAGCCACTCAGTGCAGCATTTTGAAGTGCTGTCTGTAGATCTTCTCCATTCCAGATAGATGTTGCGAAAGAAATTGTAGCTGATATTCCCATTGCACTTGCACCAATAATCATTCCATTTGCTGCATCAAATGTGAGTGATTCAACAGTTCCTGCCTGTGCAATTCTTTTTACTTGTGAATATGTATAATGACCCTTTTTTACAATTTTTTCAGCATCATCAGGATTAGTAACACCCTCAACTTGATTATTTTCAATTCTTCGACGCATTGCTTTAACTGCATCTTCATACATATCCGATGGCACTTCAACCTGCATGGGTTCTCCATTTTTTGAATAATATCTATACTTACCATTGTGGAAACATTCTTGAATACATGCTG
>ERZ507070.430-NODE-430-length-21791-cov-5.72263_pt1 | contig 21791 bp, 25 predicted proteins | sample MGYA00512865_ERZ507070 | MGnify/ENA metagenome assembly ERZ507070
TTCCGATCGCGCTGCAGTATCTGATTGGCCTTGGTGTCCTGGAAAGTGTGCATGGCAAAGGGACTTATCTGATCAACAGCCGTGTGGAGAACTGGGATGAGACGGAGAACAAGATCACATCCGAGGACTGCAGGGATATTGAAAAGGTATTGGAATTCAGAAAAATACTGGAACCAGATGCCTGCAGACTGGCAGTGGAAAAATGTACGCCCAAGATCATCACTGCTCTGGAGACATATCTGGAGCAAATGCAGATGTTCCAGGGAAATCGGGAAAAGTTTGTAAATGCAGACCTGAAATTCCACGAAGTTATCTGCCGTTCTACAGGCAACGCCCTGCTGGAAAAAAGCCTGCACAAGGTTTTCCAGGAGACCAGGCAGAATCATGAACAGATGAATGAACTGTTTGGCTATGATTCAGGGATCCATTACCATGCGCAGATTCTGGATGCATTTAAGAATGGCGATGCGGATGCAGCTCATGATATTATGTATGAACATCTGGACGCAGCTATGAAAAAGCTGTGAATCAGATTCTTACAGAACTGCCTGTTTCCCGTGGGAACGGGCAGTTATATGGAAAATGACAATGTTTTTATATTCTAACTTGTATGATGAGTAACAAGTAATAGGAGGAGAGAGATGTCAGTTAAAATTCAGGACATACGGGTCATATGTACAGCGCCGGAGGGCATTAACCTTGTCGTAGTCAAAGTGGAGACAAATCAGCCGGGATTGTACGGCCTGGGCTGTGCTACATTTGCTTACCGCCATCTGACGGTAAAGCATCTGATCGAGGAATATTTAAAACCGCTTCTTGTGGGGCGGGACGCTGAGAATATTGAGGAATTATGGCAGCTTATGCACCAGAACGGCTACTGGAGAAATGGCCCTATTGAAAATAATGCGATTTCCGGCATTGATATGGCGTTGTGGGATATCAAAGGCAAGATGGCAGATATGCCGGTGTATCAGCTGTTCGGAGGAAAAGTAAGGGAAGGGATTCCGGTATACCGCCATGTGGACGGAAAAGATATCGGGGAAATCTGTGAAAATATTCAAAGATTCCAGGAGATGGGAATTACGCATCTGCGCTGCCAGTGCGGCGGCTACGGCGGGGCACCTTACGGACAGACACCTGAGACAGCGCCGGAAGGGGCACATGATGGGATGTATCTGGACTCCAGGAAGTATATTCGTGACACAGTAAAACTTTTTGGAGAAATCCGTGACAGAATCGGATATGATATGGAATTGGTACATGATGTACATGAGCGCATCGCTCCTGTGGAAGCTATCAAACTGGCAAAGGAGCTGGAACCCTTTGATCTGTTTTTCCTGGAGGACCCGGTTCCGCTGGAGCAGACAAACTGGCTGAGAAACTTGCGGGAACAGACCAGCATCCCCATTGCCCAGGGAGAGCTTTTCAACAATCCTAAAGAGTGGAAAACTCTCATAGCAGAGCAGCTGATTGATTTTATCCGTGTACATATCAGTCAGATAGGAGGCATCACACCAGCCAGAAAACTTCAGATTTTCGCGGAGCAGTTTGGTGTGCGCACCGCATGGCATGGGCCGGGTGATATGTCACCCCTGGCTCACGCGGCAAATATCCATATTGATCTGGCGGCACCTAATTTCGGAGTGCAGGAGTGGTCAGGAATCGAACCGCCTAATTTTGTGATACAGGATCTGAAGGGGCCGCATGGCGCGCTGCTGGAAGTCTTTCAAGGTCTTCCCGAATTTCGCAGGGGTTATGTGTATGCCAATGATAAACCGGGTCTGGGTGTGGATATTGATGAGAAGGAAGCAGCAAAATATCCGTGTGAAAAGACAGTCACCACATGGACGCAGACGAGATTGAGAGACGGTTCTCTGCAGACACCGTAAAGGGAGGGTAACATGAAGGTAAGAAAACTGGCAGCATTGTCCATAGCGGGAATACTCGCAGCACTGGCTATGGCGGGATGCGGCAAAGACAGCAGTATTTATGATGAAAACGGAAAAGTGAGCCTGAGAATGGCACAGACATCAGCAGCAGACGGAGCCATTGGAATCTCCATGGAGGAGTTTGCCGAGAATGTAAAAGAAAAATCAGAGGGCAGAATTGAGATATCTGTTTTCCACAACGGACAGCTCGGCTCAGAGAGAGATAATATCGAGGCATGTGAACTGGGCAATCTGGATATAGCAGTGGTAAATCAAAGTGTGCTGGCGAATTTCATTCCTGAGATCGCAGCGTTTGACCTGCCCTATGTGATCGAGGGTACAGAGCATGCGGATAAGGTGTTTATGGGAGAAATCGGACAGGACTTTCTCAAAAGACTGGATAAGGTGGAGCTGAAAGGATTAGGAATCTGGGAATCCGGGTTCCGTAATCTGACCAATTCCAAGAAAGAGATCAACAGTGCCGAGGATGTGAAGGGACTGAGAATCCGTGTTATGGAAAATGAAATCCATCAGAAGCTCTGGAAAGCGCTGGGGGCGGATCCGGTACCCATGGCCTGGAGTGAGGCATATACCGCAATGCAGCAGGGCGCCATTGACGGACAGGAAAATCCTGCTACGGTCATCGACAAAAATAATGTGGTGGAAGTAAATAAGCATATGGCCATTACAGAACATGTGTATTCCACGGTGTATGTTCTGATGGCGCCCAAAACATGGAATTCCCTCACAGATGAGGACCAGCAGGTCATTGCGGAGTGTATGGAGGAAGCCAACCTTGCGGAGCGGGAACTGAGCCGGAAGATGGATGCGGAGGCTGTTTCCACACTGGAGGAACAGGGAATGAAGGTGACTTATCCGGATAAGACAGAATTGATTGCAGAGACACAGAGTGTCAGGGATACTTACGGTGCAGACTACAAAGAGACTCTTGACAGGATAGCTGCAGCAAAATAGCAAAGGAGAAGGAAGATGGAGAAAGCAAAGCAGGTTTTTAGCAGGCTGCAGAGTGCTGTGAATGCATTGACTGCGGTTATACTGGTGGCAATTATGGTGATCATACTGGTGCAGACTTTTACCAGATACGTTATTTTTTACAGCATACCCTGGTCTGAGGAGGCATCCAGGTATCTGTTCGTGGCAATGATCCTTCTGGGAATCAATATGGGTATATCCCAGAATCTCATGGTACGCATTGACATTATAGATAATTTTCTGCCGTCCGGAGTGAAAAAGGCCTTTGAGATAGGAAGGCAGGTTCTGGCACTGGCTATATCCGCTGTGTTTTTTTACAGCACTTTTGGTATGCTGCGCATTGGAGGATACCAGTTGAGTCCGGCCATGAGGATTCCCATGAATGTTATGTACGGAATCCTGTGTCTCGGATTTGGACTTGCAGTGATTTCCGTAATCTTTAAACTGCAGGAAACCGTAACAATGAAAACAACCGAAGAGAAAGGGGGAAATAACTGATGTCAGCTTCCGCAGCAGCTTTGATCGTTGTACTGATCGTTCTCATGCTTCTCGGCCTGCCGATTACCTGGGCCCTGGGAGGTGCATGCATCTGTGCTATATTTTTAGACCCGGCATTATCACTGGCCATGATCACCCAGAAGATTTTTACGGGGTGTGATAACTTTTCCATGCTGGCTCTGCCCGCGTTCTTTCTGGCAGGTGATATCATGTCAAAGGGCGGTCTTTCCAAAAGGCTGGTGGCCTTTGCAGATTCCTTTGTAGGCTGGATCTCAGGAGGAATTTCACTTGTATCTATTGTGGCGTGTACTTTTTTTGCGGCAATTTCCGGCTCCTCTGTTGCGACAACAGCGGCTATCGGCGGTCTGATGTACCCGGAAATGGTAAAAAGAGGATATCCCAAGGATTATGCGGCAGCCGTACAGGCAATTGGCGGAACACTGGGAATCGTCATTCCGCCGTCCACAGTATTTGTTATTTATGGTAATATTACCGGTGTATCTGTGGCAAAACTGCTGATGGCAGGTGTTCTGCCGGGTATCCTGTGCGGAATCCTGCTCTGTGTATATGCCTTTTATAAAGCAAAAAAATGTAATTTTCCAAAAGAGGCGGGATTTTCCTTCAGGAGATTTCTTCTTTCCTTCAAGGATGCAATCTGGGCATTGATCATGCCCATCGTGATCCTGGGCGGCATTTACGCAGGTATTTTTACTCCGACGGAATCCGCAGTGGTTGCAGTGTTCTACGGATTTCTGGTGTGCATTGCTATCTACAGGGAGATCAGCGGAAAAGATGTCTGGGAGATTCTGAAAGGAACTGCTGTCAGCACTGCAAACCTAATGTTCCTGGTTGTTACGGCACAGATGTTCGGATATCTGATCACTTATTATAAGATTCCGGTTGCGGTCACCAATGCATTCATGGCAGTGGCAAGTAATAAATATGTGTTCCTGGCACTGATCATTGTGCTGCTTCTTATCTGCGGTATGTTTCTGGAGGTGGGCGCCACCAATTTGATCCTCGGTCCGATTCTGGCACCGATCGCAGTGGCATTCGGCGTGGACCCGGTTCATTTTGGTATGCTGTTCGTATTTCTGTTGGCACTTGGCCAGGCGACACCGCCATTTGGGACGACTATGTTTGTGGCCTGTGGATTTTCGGAGCAGCCGGTCAGCAAAGTGGCAAAGAATCTGATTCCTTTTGTGGCGGTGGAAGTAGTTTGTGCAATTATTTTTGCCTATGTTCCGGCACTCTCCACGCTGCTGCCGAATCTGGTTTCCTGACAGAGAGATGATACTGAATTTTAATTAAGAATATGAAATACTGCCCGGAATTCATTTCGGGCAGGGGGATTACCCGGAAAGGAAAGAAAAATGAAGAATACAATGAAGGAAGTAGTGGTTGTAAGGCCGCATCAGGTAGAAGTGCGTGAAGTCCCGGTTCCCGTTCCCGGTGATGATGAGGTTTTGATTCAGATGAAGGCAGCAGGCGTATGCGGAAGTGACCATCACATTTATCACGGCGCAAATCCCTGTTCTACATATCCTCGTATCCCGGGCCATGAAAATGCGGGGATTGTTGTGAAGGCAGGAAAAAATGCAGCAAATGTAAAAGAAGGAGACCATGTGATCGTAGACCTGATCCACACATGCGGAGAATGTTATCAGTGCAGGATCGGCAGAAAAAATGTATGTGAAAAGGTAATGGTCAGAGGCTCCGGGATGGACGGCGGCTGGAGAGAATATTTTACGGCACCGGCAAATGAAGTTTATAAGATTGATGACAGCGTGTCATGGGAGGACGCGGCTCTTGTGGAACCCTACGCTATCGGTGCGCACTGTACAGCCAGAGGACGTGTAGTACCGGAAGATACTGTCCTGATTCTGGGAACAGGAACCATCGGTGCCATAATCCTGCAGACCTGTAAAGCAAAGGGGTGCAAAACAGTGATCTGCTGTGACATCAGCGACAGCTCCCTGGAACGTGCAAAGGGATATGGCGCAGATTATGTGATCAATACAAAGAAAGAAAATCTGGCGGAAGCAGTCCAGAACATCACAGACGGCCATGGAGTCACCATCGCGTTTGATTCAGCCTGCTTTCCCGGTTCCCTCACAATGATCATGCAGCCGGGGATCGTCTGCAACGCAGGGCGTGTGGTCCCGCTGGGATTTTGTACGAAACCGGAGGAGATCACACAGGCCATGATCAATCAAAGGGAACTGGACATTATAGGAACCAGGATGTCCTGTTATAAATTTGAACCGACCATTGCGTGCATGGAGAAGAAGCAGTTTAACACAGAAGGAATCGCTACTACATTTATAAAATTCAGTGAGATTGAAAAAGTATTTCATTATATGGATAATCCGGAACCGTCGGTAAAGAAAATGGTAATTATGTTTTAGCTACAGCATACATTCAGGTTTTTGAAAGGAGGGCAGGATCCGGTATCCTGCAGCACAGACATGAAGGGAAATGAATTATTTAACATAGAAGGAAAAAAAGCAATCGTGACAGGCGGAACAAGAGGTCTTGGATACGGAATGGCAGAAGGCCTTATGGAGGCCGGCTGTGAGGTGGTCATTGTGGGAACATCCCATAAGGTCCATGAAACAGCGAAACAGTTTCAGGAAAGAGGCTACAAGTGTCATGGCGTAAAAGCCAATCTGGCAGTGCGTGAGGAAGTGTACCGCTGTTTTCAGGAATGTGTGGAAAAGCTGGGAAATGATCTGGACATTCTTGTGACTGCCCATGGCATTCAGAGGCGCCACAGCGCGGAAGTGTTCCCTGTTGAGGAATGGGATGAGGTCCTGAATGTGAATCTGAATTCCGTATTTATCCTCTGCCAGGAGGCAGCTAAAATCATGCTGGAAAAAGGATATGGGAAGATCATCAATATTGCCTCCATGGTATCCTGGTTTGGAGGACAGACCGTTCCTGCCTATACAGCGGCAAAAGGCGGAGTGACACAGCTTACAAAGGAACTGAGTAATGACTGGATCGCAAGAGGAATTAACGTAAACGCCATTGCACCGGGATATATGGCAACAGAGATGAATGCTGCCCTTCTGGACAAGGAAAATCCCAGATATCAGCAGATTACAGACAGGATTCCTGCAAACCGCTGGGGAACAGGGGATGATATGAAAGGAGCCTGTATTTTCCTGGCCTCCCATGCCAGTGATTATCTGGGCGGAGCCATTATTCCCGTAGACGGAGGATATCTTGTAAAATAAAATACAGGAGAAGTATGCTGTGATGTCAGGGGGGGGGGTGAGCAAAAGGATGAACGGCTGTATTACATTGTCCTGATAAATTTTCTGATAAGGAAGAATGTCTTGTTTTAAAGAAAAATAGGGGATACAATAGAAGATGAAAACTTATATCAGAAAGCATGTGTATCAGGAGGTGAAAAATATGGCAGTTTTAGACGGATGTGAAAGCAAATACAGAACCCCGGTATCGGAAGACCGGATATGTCCAAAATGCGGTGAGGAAGTGGAAGTTTTTACTGTAAGAGGCAGAGTTGTGGAGGAGACCAGTTGTTCCTGCGGATATGTATTTCAGGCGGAGGAAGTGGAACCTCTGAAGACGGAAAAAGAAGAGAAGTAATAGAAAGTTTAGAAGTACCCGGAAGCGGCAGACAGAATAAATGCGGCTTCCGGGTATTTTTATAAAGGAAAATTATTTCCGGCATAACAAAATTTCTGTTTCCGCATACTCTATTATAAGGAGTCATCAGGGGATGTTATGTGGGAAACAGTATGGAAAAGAGCAGTTCTTTGCAGCAGGAAAATGTACATAGGATTGCGTTGACTAAGGAGCAGCAGAAGAATTTCAGCAGGCAGCTGAAGCGGGGAATCTGCAGGGAACTCCATGCGCAGAGTCTGCTGACAGATGAGCAGCTCGGCATATTGCTGAATGAGCTGGAAGAATGAGAGTATATGGCTGTTGGAATATGTTTCCGGCGGCCTTATATTTTTATTTCCTGTTTTGGCGTATAAGTCCGGCATACAGGAATTTTAATATAGAAGTTGGAGGCTTTACAGGTGGGAAATAAAGTGAGGGCGGCTGCGTACGGAAGAGTATCGACGGAGAAGGATGATCAGGCAAATTCCCTTAAAAGCCAGCGAAAATATTTTTCCGATTACATCAGTCAGCATGAGGACTGGGAGCTGACAGGTATTTATTATGATGAGGGAATCAGCGGAACCCAGACTGCAAAACGAAAAGGGTTCAATCAAATGATCCAGGATGCCATGGCAGGCAGGATAGATTTGATCCTCACAAAAGAAGTGTCCAGGTTTGCCAGAAATACGGTGGATACCCTGTCTTTTGTCAGAAAGTTGAAGGCAAAAGGCGTCCGGGTTATTTTTACGATAGATAATATTGATACAATGGACGGAGATGGGGAACTGCGTCTGTCCATCATGGCTACCCTTGCCCAGGATGAAAGCAGGAAGACTTCCGAACGTGTAAAGTGGGGACAGAAACGCAGAATGGAGCAGGGTGTGGTATTCGGAAGGGACCTTCTCGGATATACGGTGAAGCAGGGCAGGATGTTTGTGAATGAGGAGGAGGCAGAGATTGTCAGAAGCATATTTCATAAATATACAAATGAGCAAAAAGGTACCCATATCATTGCAAGGGAACTGCAGGAAGAAGGAATACAGCCGAAACGGGGCACTATGTGGTCAAATACTATGATCCTGAAAGTATTGAAAAATGAAAAATACGCAGGTGACTTGTGTCAGAAAAAGACGATCACTCCGGATTACCTGTCCCACAGGAAAAAGAAGAATGAGGGTGAGGAGGAAATGGTTTACCTGAAAAACCATCATACCCCTATAATTGACAGAGTGCTGTGGGAAAGAACCCAGAAGGAGCTGGAAAGAAGGTCTTTATCCTATCACAAGGCTTCAAAGTGCAGCCGTTATTGGTGCAGTGGAATGGTGAAGTGTGGTGAATGCGGGGCCGGCTTTGTGGTCCGCACAAAAAAACGAAGGGATGGAAGTATCTACAGGGCATGGAGATGTTATCATCATGCGAACTATGGAAAGAGGAAGGAAGTTGGGGAAGGGGCAGAATACGGATGTGACAACACTGCGGTCAGTGATCTGGCGCTGCGCACCTGTGTGCGTTATGCAGTAAAACAGGTGGACTTTGACTGGGATGCCGTGGAAACAGAAATTCTCTGGCGCATTAAAAATTTGAGGCAGGCAGATACATATGCAGAGGATACTGCCGTGATTGAGAAAAAAATAGAGGAAATCCAGACAAAAAAGAAAAAATGTGTTGATCTGGCTTTGGAGGGGATTTTAAGTGCCGATGAACTGACAGAGCAGAAGGAATGGTATGACGGGCAGAAGGAGAGACTGGAGAGAAAACTTCTGAGAGCCAGAAAGGAAGAAGAGACAGAGAAGAAGAGAAGGTCCTGCTTTGAGAGATATGTGGGGGCGGTTGATAAGATATTGCATTTTAATGTGGAGGAAGAGTCTCTTTACCGGGAATTAGTGGATGAGATTATTGTATATCCCGGTCAGATCGTGTGTGTATGGCTGAAATACATACCGTTTGGGATACAGATGAGGATTCATAGCTGTGGAAGACGTGACCGTTATCAAACGGAAATTTTAGAGTCGGTTTTGGTGGGGAAGTGAGAGCAGGGATATGAGAAGATGAGGACAGAAAACGGAGGGGGTAATAGCGGTTACGATATACCTATATCATTCAGGGTACCCATGGCAATGCGGTTCGGCATGGCAAAACGCTGTGACAGGTAACGCATGGAAGCGGCGATTTCGCCATCCGGTCCACCGGAGTGCAGTAACCTATAATAGTGCTTCAAACCCGCTGTTTATGCGGGTTCCGGGCATTTTTTAAGTGGCAAAATTGTTACAAAAGTATTAAACTAAGAAATTATGATATCAAAATAGAGTTTGCCGGAAACCTTGTCATAAACGATCTGGTTGACGATAGTACGGATAAACATGCCCTTTGTTTCATAGTCATTTTCTGGACCCCGAACGATTTCGTAGACATTCCTTATTTCCTCTACTACATCTTTTTTCTCTGGCTGCTCGGTATTTTGAAAGATATTTTCCAATGAAGCAATCTCTTTCATGAGATACTCCCTTTGGGCATTTAAGCGTTTCCTGTTTTCTTTGTACTCTTCCAGAGTGTCTATCTCATTTTCATAGGCAGCCCGTACACGCTGCTCTTTGATGGTGATGCGGTCCAGCTCATGCTTTAAGTTATCCAGTTCGGATGTATCCGTTGAGGATATATTATCACCTTTGTAGGTATATGTAAAATCCTCTCCATTCACGATTTTTTCCAGATAATCAATGACTGCCGTTTCAACCTTCTTTACAGAAATACTGACAGATGTCTTATGGAACCCTTTGGCATATTTCCAACATTGAAAATATGGACAGGCCTGGTTGCCGGTATAGGAGAGCGTAGCACCGCAAATAGAGCATTTTAACAGACCTGAGAGCCAATGCTTGCAGGCAGACACATTCCGGTTCTTGGCGGGGCGTCTACGGGCATTCATGAGTCTAAGGCGTTTTTTGTAACGTTCTTTTGAAAGACGAGCTTCATGTGTACCCTCAAATTCAGTTCCATTCCAGATTACGGTTCCGGTATAAAAAGGGTTTTTTAAAATAAAGTCAATGTTTCTCCGTTCAAAGAGATTTCCCCGCTTGGTCCGATATCCCAGATCATTGCATTTCCGCGCAATCGCTGTGGTGTCAACATTATAATTGTCGTACTGATCCATAATGTAATCTATGATTCGGTATTCTTTTTCGTTAATAATGAATGGCTGGCCGTTTCCTACGGCATCATATCCGAGGCATGGAGTAGCCTGATATCCGTTCTTTAGAGCTTTTTCCTTCATGCCACGAAGAACTTCGCCGGACAAACGGATGGAATAGTATTCATCCATCCATTCAATGATTCTTTCTATGAGTGTTCCAAACGGACCGTCAATGAGTGGTTCGGAAACACTGATGACCTCCACACCATCTTTTTTCAACATACTTTTGTAAACAATGGATTCCTCCTGGTTCCTGGCAAAACGGCTGTATTTCCATACCAGAATGACGTCAATGGGGTGGCTTTCCTGCTTGGCAGTGGCAATCATCTTTTGAAACTCAGGCCTCTTCTGGGCCCGGCGGCCGGAAACACTTTCCATGTAAACAAAATCATTGGATATGACAATGTTATTCTTTTTGGCATAATCCAGAAGGAGACGTTTCTGTGCGTCCGGGGACAGCTCTGCCTGATCAGCGGTGCTGACGCGGATGTAGAGGGCACCGGTCCGTAGTTGTTTTGTATCATTTTCGGACATTATTTTATCACCTCTTATATATAATATTGATTTTTAGGTACAAAAATAACAGCCAGCGAACTTTTGTTCCGCTTGCGTGGCTGCTCCGGAGATGATACAATATCAGTGTCTAAGTAATAAGTATGCATCTTCGGATGTATGGCCGGTCTCTGTTGGCGCAGGGGCCGGTTTTACTATTTGACATTTCGGTATATTTTGCTATAATATACTTAACAAGACAGCCGACAGGTAGGTGCACGCTACCCGTCCCGGCGAAATATAGTTACACTATTTAAAAATAGCCGTTCCTAAACTTTGACGAGAGCAGGACGGCTATTTTTTATGTATCTGAACAATCAGTGCGATTATACCTGTTATCATGATGATAAAGGTAAAGAGGTCACTATAAGTCACGTACATAAGCACCACCCCTTTCCGCAAGACTCGGAACGGGATAGAGGGCCGCCTGTTCGGCTGCCTGGGTGAGTATATTATTTTTGTGGCCCCTGCTGTTGGGGCAGGGGCCGGTTGTTTTGTATGATGGAATATTTAACATTTGGACAAAACCGCGTAAATATAGGTATCATATTCGTTGGATTTAATTCAAATTAGCTATCGCATAATCGGCTTCTTCAGCAGTAAACTGTTCGCCATACTCTGAAGTAAGCTGGTCACGTATGGCTTCGGGAGACATATCCATTGTATCCTGATAGTTCTTTGCTGTTGCTAAAGCATTTGCATTCCAGTCAGCTTCTATGGTGTCGACAGCATACTGGGCTTCTTCTGGAGTAAATTGTTCTCCATTTTCTGATACAAGTTGATTGTATAGACCCATTTTAGACATATGCATGGTTTCGTTGTAGTTTTCAGCTGTTGCCAATGCATTTGCATTCCAGTCAGCTTCTATGGTGTCGACAGCATACTGGGCAGCTTCAGCAGAAAATTTTTCACCGTATTCTGAGGTGAGCTGGTCATAAAGGCCTGCTTTAGACATATGCATGGTTTCGCTATAGCTTTTGGCTTTATTAAGTGCAGATTTGTACTCCTTGGGGACCTGATCATCTTTGGAATTATCGGTAGCAGACTGCTCCTCTTTGGGTTCAGTAGATTTATCTTGTTCTTCAGTCTTTTCTGTTGATGCGGCTGTTTTTTTGGTCGTGTTTTGGGCCTTGTCTTTGTCACCGCCTATTGTTGAACCGATTCCTCCTATTATTGCGAGTGCAAGAACAATTATAAGTAATGTTTTAAGACAGCTCCCTTTCTTTTTTCCTTCTTTAGACATGTAGATTTCCTCCTTAACTTATACGAATATAGAATCATTGGTCAATTTTATCAACATATACTCCAGGGATAGTAATGGTTCCTCCTAAAGTTGATTTATAGCTGATTGTACCAACAGAAGTTCCATATATCGTTATATGGTCATCTTCTAATATCCTAGAGGAAACTATACTTTTTGAATATTCTGCAAGTAAAACTGTATCATAATCATCGTTGACTGCTAGGCGGATCTGGGTACTAGTATCGCCCTCCATGACTTGAATTACTTTACCTGAAAATTTAACTTTTTTTGAAAGATAATCATCAGGAGTTCTGGCTAACTGGTCATATGAAATACCAGTTTCGTAACCTTGGGCCTCCTCCTCAGCAGCAGCCTGTTCCTGAGCGGATAATGAGGCATCAGCCGCTTGAACTGCCTGCATTAGTTCATTTTTTTTGGTTTCATCAGTTAAAGTATTAACCTTGGCTAAGGCATCATTATATAATTCTCTAGTAGCCCCGGATACCAACGTACCATTAGCAAAATCCCATATTTTATTTACGGCATCAGTAGCGGCAGTTTGATTTTGTGATTCCTTTTGGGCGGCTTCAGCTTCAGCCTTTTTTTGTTCAGCTTCGGCCGCTTCCATTTCCTCAAATGGCTTCATTTTTTCTTTGTACTTATCAAACTCTGATTTTAGTGAATCATAATCAGACTGCAATGCTATAAGGTCAGATTTTGATTTTTCAAGTTCGTCTTTTGAATCTTCTAATTGAGATTCCAGTTTGCTGTTTTTTTCTTTGGCAGAGTTATAATCAGCTTCATTGATTCCGCATGATGTGAACGTCAAGGACATTGACATTGCAAGTAATAGTGCTGCCATTTTTTTCTTCATAAGTTTTTCCCCCAGTACATTATAATATTTATTAATACGCCGAAGCGGATTAATCTACATCTGCTCATCAGGTAATATGTTAAGTGTGCGGTCGTTGGTTAGAGATAATATTCCATTCACCTCCTAGATGGTGGCAGTTGAACTATCTTGCATCATAAGTGGTATAAACGTTATAGTGTACATGTACTTCGTTTCTCTGATTGATATACCTAAACCCTTAAGACTAGCTGTTAAATCTCCTATAAAATATTGATATGAAAAATCAAGTACTAAAACTTCATAATCATCTTCTGGTTTTGTTTTTTTATTCTCACTCCCTATTGAGTCAATATATTGGTCTTTTCTTCGATAGATCATCTGACATAGCCCAACACAGGGCATATAACTCAGAGCACAGATATCTTGCTCGTTCGTACGTAAATACTTTAAATCCGTAGTATTCAAAGACAGCGATATAATCAAATGGGAAGTCTTTAATTCCACATTCTGTACAGACTTCTCAGACTTTTTTATGTAGTTTTTCAGGATTCATTTTGTTCTCCAGAATTACTCAATTCTTTCGGACAAAAGTTGTATCAGGTGCAATTTCTGCTCTTTTGACATTTGTTTCCCATTTCTGGCAATGAGGCGTTCGACATCATCATATGACGGCTCATGTTTTGAGATGTCTTCATCAGTGTCACAAAAATATTCAGCGTCTACGCCAAGTTCTTTAGCAAGCTTAAAGAGAACTTCTATATCTGCTTTTTTACTGTCGCGTCTAATCATAGAATAAATAGTGGTAGGAGCAACTCCAATATTTTGTGCTAATTCATTTGCATTCATGTTTCTTTTTTTTAGTAACTTCTCCAGTTTGGCTCCAATTCCCATCATATCACCGCCTTTCATATAAATATATGATAACACATTTAAATAAGTAAGTAAATGAAAGAATGCGCAAATGCGTAAAAAACATTGAAATATTACTCATTTAGGATTGATGTATGGTTATGAATGACGCATTTGAATATAAGTGGGAATGTAAGGGGGTACTTGAATCTAAAAGCAGAGATGGCAAAGAAGGGAATAATCTTTGAAAATGTAGCACAATTATAGACAGGAAATAGTGGAAAATCAATAAGTATCCCAGACAACCCCAGTTACATACCATAATCAGAGAGGGTGATGGCATGAAAATAGAAGTAGTACCCCGTTTTCGTATAGAAGGGAAATACTATACGATGGACCAGTTACCAGAAGAACAGGTGAGGGAGATTGTCATAGAGAAGCTTGACCTGGCAATGGCCGCATTGAAATACGAGAGGAAAAGAGCCGCCAAATAAGGCGGTAAGAAGGAGAGGAAAAGTTCATGCACTATGAAACCATAAAAGACGCAGCCTTATGTACCGCTCTTGCTACATCAACCAGATTTTAGCAGCCACGGGACTGGGAAAGACAGATAAAAAAGAGTTAATTATGGGATAGATGCGAATAGATGTACGTCCTTATTATATGACTTTCACATTATTTTTTTGTGAATTTAATGATTGGTTTGTTCTTTATCTTATTCCATATAAATAGTAACAGTCCAATAATTGCAATAATAAAACCGTGTATAGGCTTTGTAACAACAAGATAAGCAACTACCAGCCAAAAAATAAGGGATAATAAAGCTTTAAAAAAATCTTTTTTCTTTTTAGTCATAAGTCAACCTCTTTTTCTTTTCATTATACTCCTATGGTAGGAGAAAATCCAGATTAGTGTAATGTTGTGCTTATAAAGAAGGAGGGCCGGGTCAGCAGGCCCGGCAGTATGAAAAAGAAAAGTCTATATGAAAAAGGTTATTGCCCTTTGTTGAGTATTACTATACCGGGAAAATGTGATGAAACTGTGGTAAAAAGATAAAAGAAATGTAAAGAGTTTTTGAAAGATTTATGAAAGCAGATGTGAGGTGATGACGATGGATAAGAAGACGTTCCCTTTACTGAGGTGCGGACGTCTGTACATATAGATGAGTCGAAAGAGACTGACGAGATTGACCGGCGGCTGTGGATAGGAAAGAGAGGGGGGATGGAGTTTGAAGAGTTTATATCGTTTGCAGGCTGTCTTGGAATATGGAAATGTCATTGGTGTTGATGACTTTGCATTTAAAAGCGGCACACATACGGTACAATCATTGTAAATCAGGCTACCCATAGGCCGGTTGCGGTACTTGATGGACGTGATGGAATGACCCTAAAGGAATGGCTTAAGAACAATAAGCATATTAAAGCAGTTACACGAGACAGGAGAAGTGCCTATGCGTCTGCTATTCAGGAAATACTGTCCGATGCTATGCAGATAGCGGATAGATATCATCTCCACCAAAACCTTCTGGAAGCCATTAAGGTATGACAGTTGAAGGGGATGATGGTAAAAAGTATCATATCCGCTCAGTTGGAATGGTGAAATCTGCAGATAGTATCACTGCTACGACACCCTGCTTTGATTGAAGGTGAATTTGATCTTGATAGTTGGTAGTTCACACACTTAGAAACGGAGAATTAGAAGATGAAGACCAGGAAAATTATGAATTTATGTCTTTTTGAGGAAGGCGGTGACGGCAGCCAGACAAGCTCCGGAAATGTGATATTGGACAGAAGCAGACCACAAAACAGGTATGGGATAAGAAATTTATCACGGTAGAAGAAATCGCAGTCATTGTGCCGGACCCGAATCCGTGCTGGATAACTCTGACTATGATATCTGGGGCAAAGTTAAGCTCAGAATTGTGGAAGTATTTGGTCAAAAAAATGGCGGGCCGTATTTTTTGATGTAGATAAGCCGTCTACATGGAGAGATGGCGTTGTTGCTACAGCAACAAAAGGGGTTCTGCAGTTGATTTTGGAGAATCTGATAATCTGTATGAGAAAATTATGGGTGAGGACGGTGCGATTGCGAAGGGCGGAGCATTCCGGCTTTTTTGTTAATGGGCATATAGCTGATATCTCTATGAAAGCGGAGCTCAGAGGTTTGGGGGATGATAGAAATTATATTAGACGTGGTGCAGATCATTGTCAGCACAGGAATCATTGTAGTGCTGCTCAAAGACCGGAAATGCAAGTAAGAACTACCGGACCGGCGCCCGGTTATGCGCCGGATCTATTCGATTTTACTATGAATTTTTATTATAGGTTATTACACTCCGGTCCACCATACTGACTCATAATAAACAAAGCAGCCTTGGCATTCGGCGTTTTAATATTTATCGGATACTGTAATCTCTTCTCATAATTCCACATACTCTGACTCCCTCCTTTCTATTCCCAAGGCCACGGCTGCATCACCCAGTCCCATGAGGTGCTGCAGTCATCATCAGCAGTTGCAATGGTAAGCGGGCCATAATACATGGCGTATTCTTTCAGTGCCTCTTCACGGATGCGAATCTTATCTGTCATAAATTCCATGGCACATTTGTCATCCGGATGGGTGTCGAGGTAGAGGTTCATATCGTTGACAGCGAAGCTGACCTCATTGATCAGCTGCATTAACTGCGCTTTGCTGCGTCTGCATTCTTTCATCGACAGCCACCTCTCTTTCCACAGAATGGTTTGCACAGTTCAGGGAAGATGGTTCCCATCTGCAGTGCTTTACACAGTTCAAAGGTGGTTTTAAATTTCTGCATTGGCACATATGCCATGGTAAGCGGCAGCTTATCAGCATGTTCGTAGATTGAGGTGTTGTCTACCATATCGCAGTTACAGCCGCAGGGTGTACGGCGGCCGCAGTTGTTCCGTGCCGGCATTTCCCTGTTCGGCGGAGAATACGGACGGACGCCCTGATAATTCATTCGACATTTTTCCATATCTGGTTTTCCTTTATATTTACTTATACAGTAATATCTTATGAAAGACTGCATAAAATGTTAAATATTCTTTACGCTGAAGCGCTAAAATGGTATAATAACAAAAACGGGCCGATGCGGGGCAGAACCCGGCGGCAGGTGTTTCGGGGCAAAGGTATGGAAAGGTCCGGAATGCCGTTTTAGAGTAAAATGGATGGAAAGGAATTTACAGCAATGGAGAATTATTATCAGCCGGAAGTCGAATGTGCCTCAAGAGAGCAGATTCGCAAGTGGCAGGACGAGCGCCTGGCAAAACAGGTAAAGCACGTATATGACAACGTGCCCTATTACAGAGCAAAAATGGAGGAAAAGGGCATTGTGCCTGAGGATATCAAATCCGTGGACGACCTACATAAGCTTCCCTTCTTGACAAAAGAAGATCTGCGTGAAGCGTATCCCTACGGACTGCTGGCAGTCCCCCTTTCTGACTGTGTGCGTATTCAGTCTACAAGCGGCACCACGGGCAGAAGAGTGGTGGCATTTTATACACAGCACGATCTGAATCTGTGGGATGACTGCTGCGCCAGAGCTATCATGGCAGCAGGCGGAACGAAGGACGATGTGGTACATGTGTGTTACGGATACGGACTGTTTACAGGAGGTCCGGGACTCAACGGCGGTTCCCACAAAGTGGGTTCCCTGACACTTCCCATGTCTTCCGGTAATACAGACAGACAGATCCAGTTTATGTGCGACCTCGGCTCCACGATCCTCTGCTGTACCCCTTCTTATGCGGCATACCTGGCGGAGACCATCTGCGAGAGAGGTCTCAGGGACAAGATTAAGCTGAAAGCAGGTATCTTCGGCGCTGAGGCATGGAGTGAAGAGATGCGCCGTGATGTGGAGGAGAAGCTTGGAATCCGTGCGTATGACATTTATGGCCTTACCGAGATTTCCGGTCCCGGTGTCTCCTTTGAGTGCAGCGCCCAGGGCGGCATGCATATCAATGAGGACCATTTTATAGCTGAGATCATTGACCCGGCCACAGGCGAAGTGCTGCCGGACGGAGAGAAGGGCGAACTGGTATTTACCAGCATTACAAAAGAGGCATTCCCGCTTCTCCGTTACAGGACAAGAGATATCTGCGTACTGAACCGTGAAAAATGCTCCTGCGGCAGAACGCATGTGCGCATGTCCAAACCAATGGGCAGAAGTGATGATATGCTCATCGTCAAGGGCGTCAATGTATTCCCGAGCCAGATTGAAACGGTGCTTCTCAATAAGGGCTACCCGGCTAACTACCAGATCATCGTAAGCCGCGAGAAGAACAGTGACAAGCTGGAGGTTCAGGTGGAGATGACACCGGAAATGTTCTCTGACTCCATCCGCGAGATTGAAGTGAGAGAGCGCGAGCTGATTGAGGCTCTGAAGTCCATGCTGGGCATTTATGCAGTAGTGAAACTGGTTGCGCCGAAGACCATCGCACGAAGCGAAGGCAAGGCAAAACGCGTGATCGATAACCGTAATCTTTACTAGAAAAAGGGGGGATTTTTATGACAGTAAAACAGATTTCCGTATTTGTGGAAAATAAACCGGGTATGCTGGCAGAGCTGGCAAATGCGCTGAATGAGAATAAGATCAATATGAGGGCATTGTCTCTGGCCGAGACAAAGGATTTCGGTATTATCCGCCTAATCCTGGATGATCCCTTCAATGCAGTCAGAGTATTGAAAGACTGCGGATATGTATGCTCCATCACAAAGGTACTGGCAATCGCCATTTCCAATCAACCGGGAAGCCTTGGAAAAGTCATGCAGATCCTGGGAGACAACCAGATCAATGTGGAATACACTTATGCCTTCACCGCAGGCGTGAAAGACAAGGCATGCATGATCTTAAGGGTAGGGGACAATGAAAAAGCCATTGAAGCCCTGACGAAAAATGGTGTAAAACCTCTCTGCCAGGACGATCTGGATGAGCTGTACAGATAAAAAAGTCTGCTGCACCCGGAAACTGTCTGCATAGGACATGCTTCTGCGAAAAAAAGATGCCGCTGAATCACCGAAAAAGTGATCAGCGGCATTCTTTCTATACTTCCACAAGCATTCCCTGTACCTTGTCGTACCGGCAGTATTTTCCGTTTTCTGATATGAATGGAAAATAATCCCCGGTGCGGATATTCTTTATGTACACGATCTTGGTGGCTTTCATATAGACAAAGGAAAATCTTTCGTTAGGTGAGGAAATCCATTCAAAGAGATTCTGTTTCCCATCCTCAGCCAGTACAAGGGAGTAACCGCCCTCACAGGCATCCAGATGGAAATAGCTCCTCTTCTGTTCACTGTCCTCTGTAAATACATGGCCGTAAATATAGTCGGAAAATGTATTTTCTACAAATTTTCGGAAACTTTTGAGATTTAAAACATCTCCGGAAGCCTCCACAGTAATTCTGTCGCCCCGTTCCAGACGCGCACGGAAAATCCCCAGAATTTCAACGGCCTGGTTTAAAAAAGAAATACTGCTGTACTCCAGTGATTCCAACAAAGTATCGGTTACTTCCTTTGACAGGACAGGAGATTCCTTGGCCTGTGTATACAATTCATCTGGTGTCATAACGTTACCCTCCACTACATGTTTTTAACTACCTAAATTTATTATAATATAGAGGTTGAGAAAGTCAAGGTGAAAAGAATTATTTGTATACTTGTGTTATGGGTATAATATTTGTTAAAATAAAAGAAACAGCCAGCGCGGCATCTGTGGGCTGACAGAATCAGAGGCGGGAAGTGACAGGCATGAAACAGATTTTCAGAAGTATGTGGAGAGCAGTAAAAAAGAATATGGTCAGTCTTTTGCTTTTTGAGACAGGTTACAGAACGGCTTCCTTTCTGCTGGTAATGCATGCTGTCTCCGCTGCGGTCGATTACTCTTTGAAAGCGCAGAACTTCAGTTATCTGACGGCTGAAAACTATCTGAAATTTCTTGCAAGCCCCCTGTCTGTTGTGCTGCTTCTGGGGATTCTGATACTTATCTTACTGCTGTTTCTTATAGAGATTTCCGCCCTTTTATCCTGTTTCAGGCATTCCTACCAGGGACGGAAAATTTATACCAGCGACATGCTCATTGAGGGTGTGAAACGGTCCTGGGATTTTCTGAAAAACAGCCATGTATCCTGGTTCTGGTGTATTATTCTGGCCGCCCCCTTTTTGTCCATATATTTTCTTATCCGGGAAATTTCCTATATCAGAGTCCTGGAATTTACGGCCAGACAGATTTATAAAATAGTCAGTCCCCACTGGATTTTATACGGTCTTATAGGAATTATACTTCTCTTCTCCTTCTTATTCATCTTTTCCCTGCCCTATTGCCTTTTGGAAGAGCAGAAGAGTCGGAAGGGAATGAAAGACGGCCTGAAACTGCTGAAAAGGCAGTGGAAAAAGACGCTTCTGGGATTTGTCCTGCTTCATATTGGAATGCTGGTGTTTATTGCCCTGGTCTATGTGTTGGTGCTGGCAGGCATGACGGGCATCGCCATGCTGACAAAATCCGGTTCTTCGGTAGTCAGCTCAGTGCTCATATACAGCAGTTGGATCGACATGGGGCTTGGAATCTTTGCCGGTGCGGTGCAGTTGATCTGCAGCCTGGCATTTGTGTACGTGGTATATGCCAGATTTCATGTGCAGCCCCGGACAGAGGCTGCCATGGAAGCCATTATCCGTAACCATATCTGGTTTTCAAAAGTGGGCAGGCGGAAGATCGCGGCAGCCCTTACCCTGCTGCTGCTTCTGGGAGAGGGGACGTATCTTGTAGTCCTGGCCTCCTCACACGACAGCGCGGTGAACAGCCTGCTCACCACCATGGGCGTCACGGCTCACCGGGGAGGCGCGCTGATGGCACCGGAGAATACCATAAGTTCTCTGGGATACACCATAGACAGCGGCGCAGACTTCGCGGAGATTGACGTGCAGGAGACAAAGGACGGGGAATTGGTGCTGCTTCATGACAATTCCCTGAAGCGGACAGCCGGTGTCAATAAAAATGTGTGGGAGATGGAATATGCGGAGATAGAGAAACTGGATGCCGGTTCCAGTTTCCACAAAAAGTTCCGGGGTGAAAAAATCCCCACACTGGACGAGGTTTTAAAATTTTGTAAAGGAAGACTGGACTTAAATATAGAGATTAAGTATAATGGTAAAAATAAGGGCATTGTAAAAAAAGTGGTCAGGGTCATTGAACAGAATGGATTTGAGGACCACTGTGTCATAACTTCCATGAATTACGGATTTCTGCAGCAGGTGAAAATGGCAAACCCCAATATCCGTACCGGCTACATCATGACAATGACTTACGGAAGTATTTCACGGATCACAGCGGCAGATTTTTTCAGTGTGAAATACACATACATTGATGAAGAATTTGTCAGGGAGGCCCATTCCTTAGGTAAAGAAGTCCATGCCTGGACCGTCAATTACCGCGGTGACATCAAGCGGATGATCGATGTGGGAGCGGACAATATCATCACTGATAATCCGGTGCTGGTGCGTAAGGTAATGAACCGGGAAAGTGAGACGGAGACTGGCTTCTGGGAGCTTATGAAGTATGCCCTGAGAATATAAGACAGCTCAAGCGGAGGAAACAGATGGCATTAAATATGGCTAAAAAAGCCGGAACAGCGAAAAAGAGAAAAAGAGGCCAGCCTGTAGGCAGGTTTGCAAACAGAGTGCGCTACTATGATTTTAATCTGGTGGCAGTGGTACTGCTTCTCACCTGCTTCGGTCTGGTAATGCTTTACAGTACCAGTTCCTATCTGGCACAGGTAAAGAGGGGCAGTGACATGGCTTACTTTGGGAAACAGGCACTCATCAGCGCAGTCAGCATAGGATTCGCGCTGTGGCTGTCAAGGTTTGACTATCATGTGCTGTTTCACCTGTCACCCTTTATCTATGTGGCGGCCATGTTTTTAATGTGTCTGGTGCCTACACCTCTGGGTGTTACGGTCAACGGTGCGAAGCGGTGGCTGAAGTTCGGCCCGTCGTGGACACAGTTCCAGCCTTCTGAGATTGCCAAGATAGCTGTTA
>ERZ507070.459-NODE-459-length-20128-cov-11.3097_pt1 | contig 20128 bp, 20 predicted proteins | sample MGYA00512865_ERZ507070 | MGnify/ENA metagenome assembly ERZ507070
ATAACTCTTCCATTTATTATCCCACCAACTTATCTAAGTTATTTTCAATAAAACTTGTATCAAAATTTCCTTTTACATACTCTCCCGTATGTAAAATCAAATATTGTAATTCTTGGTTAGTATCAATTCCGTCAATAACTAATTCAGCTAAAACTCTACGCATTCTTCTAATTGCTTCTAAGCGATTAGAACCATGAACAATAACTTTAGCAATCATGGAATCATAATGTGATGAAACTTTATACCCCTGATATAAAGTTGTATCAATTCTCACCCCTAAACCTCCTGGTAAATGAACACTATTAACAGTTCCCGGACACGGTCTGAATCCCTCACGTGGATTTTCAGCATTGATTCGGCATTCAATCGCATGTCCATTTAAATAAATATCACTTTGTTTATAAGTTAATTTTTGATTTGCAGCAATTCTAATCTGTTCCCTAATTAAATCTACCCCGGTCACCATTTCAGTAATTGGATGCTCAACTTGAATTCGAGTATTCATTTCAATAAAATAATAATTTCCATCTTGATCTAAAACATATTCAATCGTTCCTGCATTGCGATAACCTGCTCCTTTAGCCGCTTTAACTGCATCTTCCCCCATTTTTTGTCGGAGCAGTGGCGTTAAGGCTTTACTTGGTGCCTCTTCAATCATCTTCTGATTGCGTCGTTGAATAGAACAATCGCGTTCTCCTAAATGAATAACATTTCCATAATTATCGGCTAAAATTTGAAATTCAATATGTTTAGGATTTAAAATTAATTTTTCTAAATACATATCATCATCACCAAAACATGCTTTAGCTTCTGCTTTAGCAGTTAAATAAGCATCATCAAATTCTTCTTCGCTAAAGGCTTTTCGCATTCCACGACCACCACCACCTGCTGAGGCTTTAATTAAAACTGGATAACCAATTTGATTTGCAACTTCTTTAGCTTCTTGTAAAGTATTTACACTTCCATCACTCCCAGGAACTACCGGCACACCTGCTTCAATCATTTTTTGACGGGCCATACTTTTATTTCCCATCATATCAATAACATCGCCACTAGGCCCAATAAAAGTTATTCCACATTCTTCTACTAAACGAGCAAAAGTTGAGTTTTCTGATAAAAAGCCAAATCCTGGATGAATTGCATCACAACCTAGTGCAGTCGCTACACTTAAAATATTTTTCATATTTAAATAACTATCCGCTGCCTTGGCAGGACCTATACATACCGCATGATCAGCCAATTGCACATGCAATGAAGTACTATCAACATTTGAATAAACAGCAACTGCTTCAATTCCTAATTCTTGGCATGTTCGAATTATTCTTACCGCGATTTCGCCACGGTTGGCAATTAAAATTCGCTTAAACATCTTAACTACCCTTCAATGATCATTAACACTTGATCAAATTCAACTAAATCTTCAGTATTTGCCATGATTGATGTTACTGTTCCATCAATTGGAGCTTTAATTTCATTCATTACCTTCATTGCTTCAACAATACACAACACCTGTCCTGCTTTTACTTTAGTGCCTACTTCTACATACGGTTTAGCAGTTGGTGAACTAGATGCATAATAAACCCCAACAATTGGTGATTTAACCGGTGTTCCGGTGATTGCTGGTTCATTAGCTGCTACTTGCTCCACTGGCGCTAAAGTAGGCGTTGGAGCAGAAACTACCGGTGTACTTACAACATTTACCGGTGCTACTGGCGTTTTTTCTAATTCTAATTTAATATCATCTATCTCTACTTTCATTTTAAAAACTTCTGAGTTTTCAAATTCATTTATAAGTTGCTTTACTAAATCTATTTTCATAAATACTCTCCTTTATTTTGAATATCAAAGTAATTTTTTAAAAAAATTATTACCCAGCTATTCTGGGTAATAAAAATCAGCATTTATTATGCATTTTCTTTGATATAATCTACGATATCTTGAACTGTTTTAATTTCAGCTGCTTTATCATCAGGGATTTCAATATCAAATTCTTCTTCAACTGCCATGATTAATTCAACTGCATCTAATGAATCTGCATCTAAGTCTTCTTTTAAGTTAGCTTCTAAAGTTACTGCATCTTCATCACAGCTTAAAGAATCAACAATTATTTCTTTTACTTTTTCAAATTCCACGTTATATTCCTCCTCGTGTATATTACGGTCACATTATAACAAAATCAAAACATTTGTAAATAGTTTGATGTTCAAAACTTTTATCGAAGACTGTCGAATTAACCCAAAACCTAGTAAAATCAAGGTGTTTCAAGTAATATTTTTTTTCGTTTTTTTTATGTTTTAATCGTCATTTTTTTATGTTATAGTCTTTTTTAGGAGGGCACAATTAATGAAAATACCCGAAATAAAAGCTAAGACAATCATTCAAAACAAAGCCGATAAAAATCATTTTTGGTTTGGTTTTGACTACAACATGAATCTCTACCAAGGATGTCATCACGGTTGTATTTATTGTGACAGTCGTAGTGATTGTTATCAAATCTCAAACTTTGATCAAATTAAAGTAAAACATAACGTACTCACCCTACTTTCTAAAGAACTTTGTTCTAAAAAAAGAAAAGGGGTGATTGCAATTGGAGCCATGTCTGATCCCTATAATCATTATGAACAACAATTAAAGATAACTCATCAAGCTTTAAAAATAATAAAGCAAACCAATTTTGGTGTAATGATAACGACTAAAAGTCATACGCTCATTAACGATCTTGAACTCATAAAACAAATTAATGATAAACAATCTGTCCTAATTTGTATGACCATTACTTGTGGTGATGATTCATTAGCAAAATTGATCGAACCAAATGTTTCAATTTCATCAAAACGATTTGAAACAATTAAACAATTACGCCAACACAATATTTATGCTGGGGTTTTAATGACACCGATTTTGCCATTTATTAACGATACCCCTGAAAATATTCGAGAAATCATCTATCGCGCACATTTAGCTAATGCCAGCTTTGTTTATCCTATGTTTGGTGTGACTTTACGAGATCATCAACGTGATTATTTCTATACGCAGCTAGATCATTTATTTCCCGGCTGTAAGGAACGCTATATAAAACAATTCGGTAATACTTATTTATGCAACAGCCCACGACTTTATGAATTAAAAAATATATTTATTGAAGAATGTCACAAATATAATATCATTTATAAGATGGAAGATATTATAAATGGTTATAAACAAACTGCATCATCGGAACAATTGAGTTTATTTTAAAAAATAGTCCAGAAGATCTTCTGGACTATTTAGCATGTTCATATGTATAATTCATTACCACTTAATAGATAATACTCATCTTTTTTTAGTATCAATGTTTTGATAGTCTAAACGTTTATACAAATTATCAATATATTGGTGTTTTAAAACCTCTTGAAAACTATATTTAAAATTCAAATCAAATACAAATACTAAATGTGGTAACCAAATATCTAAATCATTTTGCCGACAGCTGCTTAAAATCATTTCATGATTCAAAAATGACTGGTACACTGCTCTCACTAATCAATTGTTTTTCTATTTCTTCTTTTCCCTTATAATAAATTGTTTCTAGCGGGAGAGTAGATTAATTTCCAGCTTATCGATTTTGTTAGCATCACGGATAATCTTTGCATGCAGTAATTCATGAGTATCTAATCCCATTCAAATCACATATTTATTGTGCTTTTTGATTGCTTTATAAATAATTTGCTCATTATTATAAATATCACTAAATTTTTCAATCAACCTATCTTAAAATAATAAAGAGACATCGAAATCATATTCACTGACATAAGTATTAAATTCTCTATATGCATCCTCTATTTTTATCATTAACTTACCTCAAAAAAGTGATCTTAATTATTAAGATCACTCTTTTCTTTTAAATATTCATTAGCATGGTTCATTATATTTAACATCTTCTTAAAAGTATCACTATTTTGATAATTAAGTCGTTTAACTAATTTTGTAATATAATCTTGTTGATAAACATAATTACAACTATACTGATAATTCAAATCAAATATCAAGGCCAAAAAGGATACCCAGCGATCCAAGTCAGTTTTACGAGTGGTACTAAGAATTGATTCACTATTCATAAATGTTTCATATATCGATTCAGTAATGATGTCATTTTCTAAAATCTCTTGTCCAGCATCCAAAAATGCTTCGAACGTTTCTAACAAACCTGTTTTAAAGATATCGATTTTGTCAGCATCACGAATTATTTTACAGTGGAGCATCTCATGTTCACTTAATCCCTCAGCAATTTTATATTTATTATGATTAAAAATAGCTTTGTAGATCAGTGGATAATCTTTTTGATCAATATCAAATTTACTAATTAAATTATCATCAAATAAAATTTGAACACCTAATAATGCATGATCAATTGTTTTACTATCAATAAAACAATTATAACGTTTTAATTGTTCAAATCTCCCAATATCATGTAATAATCCAATTAATGATGCTAAGTCTATTTCATCTTGATCTAACCCGAGACTCACTGCAACATTTTTTGAGGCCTCCATAACACGATAAGTATGTTCTATCTTTAAGGCAACTTTAGGATTATCTTTATCATAATTCGCTACATATTCATCAAACAATCTTTTAGCATTTTTTAAATCTATCATCTAACCACCTCCAGCTATCATTATATGCTCTTTAACAGCATTTCTCTACTATTTTCTAAATAGTAATTTCTATTTTTATATGGTTATGTTATATTAATAAACAAGGATGTGATTAGATGAAATTAAGATTAACTACTACTAATGATTTAACCGCTGTCATGACAATTATCAATCAAGCTAAAGTATATTTTAAAGAGCAAGGAATCAACCAATGGCAAGATGGTTATCCTGATGAATTAACTATTATTAATGATATTAGCCGCCATGAAGCTTATGTGCTTGAAGATAACGGAGAAATAGTCGCAACTGCGATGATCTCTAAAGAGCTTGAACCTAGTTATAATTATATAGAAGGGAAATGGCTTCAAGATAATGCATACATTGTAGTTCATCGCATCGCGATACGAAATGATCAAAAAGGTAAAGGCTTGGCAAAAATCATTATTGATGAAGGATTAAAACTTTATCCTAAAAAACCAAGTATCCGTATGGATACTCATGATGATAATCTTTCGATGCAGCGTTTCTTGATTAAATATGGATTTGAATATTGTGGCACTATTTATTTAGAAAATAAAGAAACTCGACGAGCATATGAAAAAATTCTTTAACCTGCATTACAAAGTGCAGGTTTTATTGTTCAATAAAATCAATCAATACTTGATTAAAACGTTCTCGTTCATCATAAAAAATCCCATGTCCACTATATTCAAACTTGCATAAAATCGAATCTTCTATACATTCATGCATGATTAAAGCAAACGAAAAAGGACAAATTTTATCAAGCACTCCATGCATGATTAAAGTAGTGACCTTAATCTCAAACAAATCTTGATACACATCTTCATCTCGTAAAGAAATTGCTGTTTGGATCGTTCCTATTCCTGATCCCTTTAAACAAATTGATGTAAACCAGTTCATAAATTCACTGCCATGATTTAATGCAAAAACATTTTGTCCGAAATCATGAACCATTTTAGGTCGATTAGTATAACACTGCTCAATCAGTTGATTTACCGCATCGATACTTTGTCCTTCGGGATTATGAATTGTACGAGTATATGAAGGCACTGCAGCACCAGCCAAAACTAGTTTACTTACTCGTTCTTTTCCAAATTTACTCATATAACGAACACAAATCGCCCCACCTATTGAAAATCCTACTAATGTCACATTATGGACATTTAAGGTTATTAAAACACTATGCAGATCTATCGCTAATTGGTCATAATCATAGCCCCTACCCATGACTTGTGACATTCCTAATCCACGAATATCATAACTAATGATGCGGTATCGACAATCGTTTAAAATATCTTTTTGATATTCATACATTTCTTGGCAAATTGGCCAGCCATGCACTAAAACTACTGTCTTTTGATGAGCTGGATTAATATCCTCTACCGCTAATTTGGCATTATCTGATGATTTTAGATAAAACACATAATCCCCCCTCATCATATTCTATGTAAGCTCAATAATATTATAACCTTATTTTAATTATTAATTTTTGTATACCAGCAGTCGATTAAGTTAATCAATATTTACTATGATTCGCTATCATTAATTTTGATAAATTATATTGTGATATTGGAGTGAGAATATTAATATATATCATCAGTGCAATTATTATCTATGGGTATAGTTGTTATTATTTTACCAGTACTATCGCTAATCTTTTAATTGCATTAATAGCCTTATGAGTATTTGGTATATTTAACATCGGATTAATTTTCTTAAGGAATGTTCGCATAAAAAATAATTATAGTGGTCTCTTGTAAGTTGAAACATTCCTTATTCTCAGCTTGTTTTTAAATGATTTTAATAGCTTGAGCGACTATAACCCCATTATTCTTTTTACTAACAGAAATATTACTATGACATATAATATTTCTGTTAGTAACTTGATAATTACAATAATTTTGACTATTATCTTAGTTATTTTCAATATTTATATCTTTAAGTGTAAAAATTATTTCATTTGTATTCATATCTTATTGTATTCAGCATATTTTTATATGAGGTGAAGAACATGGATACTAAAGTAAATAAGCCTTACCCCGAAATAAAAGTAACTGTGCCAAATGAAACTTATGGTTTAATGATCCTTGATAATGTCGGTGGGATGAATTCTGAAACATCTGCAATTTGTCAATATATTTATAACCATAGTATTGCTGGCGAAGATTTTTTAGAACTAAAAAAAACATTTTTAAATATTTCTATGGTCGAGATGCATCATTTAGACATCTTCATGACCCTTGCCTTAGAATTAGGTTTAGACCCCCGCTGGTGGAGCTGTCTAAATGATCAATGTACTTATTGGTCACCATCATATTTAAATTATCCTAATTCACTAGAGGAAGTACTAAAAACAGCAATAGACGCTGAATATCAGGCAATTGATAAGTATATGTATCAAGCTAGCGTCATCAAAGATCCCTATATTGTTGCGATTTTAAATCGAATCATTGAAGATGAAGAACTGCATATCAAGGTTTTAAAAGAATGGGAAACTAAATTAGTTAGATAATCTAACTAATTAGTTTTCCTTCTTTTAATAATTGCAATAATTGTAAATTTTGCGCCGCACTACCTACATAATTAGTAATTCCATTAAGTTTTGCTAAATGTTGTCGATTTTCAAAACTTGTATCAACATTAATTTGCTGAAGGGCTCCAACTAAACTATCTCCAACATAATTAGGATTTGACAAATAGCTTACCCTACCTTCAATTACCTGGTCATTGACCCAGCCTTGATCATTACCTATTAAATAAGGATTTCGAGTATTTTTTACAATTCGAGTTATCTTTCCAACATTACGATATGGCCGTAACGGATTAGAAGATTCACTAGTTAAAAAGACATAGCTAAATCTTACTGTATCACCTAATTTATATTGTTCCACTGCTGTATCAATATCAAAATTATTCTTACCTGCACGTTTAATAATAGCTGGAAAATCAGCATAACAATAATTCATATCAACAATTGTTGGTACCCCTTGAACCCATCCAGTCGAACTATATTGCCACATATCATACGGTTTATCATAATTTAACTCAGCAGCATAGTTAGCAACCCACCGTGTATAATTATCAAAAATCGGATCCGTTAATTTAGTGTTCCACCAGTATAGTGAAGCATACATCCCAACATAATATCCATTGGCTTCTAATTCATCAGCAAATGTTTTAGCGATATTTGCAATCACATCATTTGATTGCTTTCCAGTCGTATTATTATCTTCTAAATCATAATACACTGGATATGCCATCTTATAGTTTTTCACTAGACGTAAAACATGTTGTGCTTCCCCTCTAGCATCACTACTATTTTTAGCATATGAATATAAGTAAACACCAAACGGTATTCCTAATCGTGTACACTCGTCTGCATTTCTTTTAAACAAACGATCATCTTGATCTGTTCGATCTTGACCAAAACCACATCTAAGAATTGCAAAATCAACTCGATCTTGAACAATTTCCCAATCAATTACCCCCTGATATTGTGAGACATCAATTCCATGTGTCGTCATTCTTCCACCTCCATTAATAATATATGAGCAATTGTCAAAAATGTGTGACTTTCTAGACTTTTTTATCATTTTAATGCGAAACAATGAATATTATGTTATAATCACATTGGTATGGATTAAATACGCCATCTTTAAAACTGAATATAAAACTAAATAATATATATAAATTGGAGGTCGATGAAATGAAAAAAGTATTCGTCACTGCCTTAGGAGTCTGTACAATGCTTTCATTAGTAACTATTCCCACTCCTGTTCAGGCAACTGATTTTTCCGGGCAAGAAGATAAGTACATGAAATTATGCTCATCTTCAAATCTTTCAACTAATAACTTGAACACTTGTAAAGAATTCAATACATACTTGAAAAATAAAAATAAAGAATTGAAATCTCAAGTAAGTGATTCAAAAAGCAAAGTATCTGATACTCAAAATAGTTTGAATAGTATCTCAAGTGAAATTAGTGCATTAAATGATCAAATTGCTGAAAAACAAAAAGAAATTGAATATTTACAAACTTCAATTTCAAATTTAGAAGCAAGTATAGCTAAAAAAGAAGAAGAAGTAAAAGAACGTATGTATTCAATGCAATCATACAATAACAATAATTCATATATTGACTTTATCTTCGGGGCTTCTAGCTTCACTGATATGTTTGCCCGAATTGACAGCGTTAATGAAATAACATCATATGATGATGAATTAGTTGCACAACTAGCTGATGAAAAAGAACAAGTAGAAACACAAAAAGCTACGGTTGTTACTGCCAAAGCTAATATTGAAAGTCAAAAATCATCAAAGCAGGCACTACAACAAGAATATCAAGCTCTATTTGAAAAACAAAACGCTGATTTGATTGCGCAAGAAAAAGCAGCTGCTCAAGCGGCCGATTCAAGTCAAAAAATCACTGATAATATCGCTGCACTATTAGCTGCTACTGAAAAATCACAAGTTTCTGGCGGAAGCGTTGTTTCTGGTGATTCTGCAGTTGGAAACGCAATTGCACAAAAGGCTTTAACTCGCGTTGGTTATATGTATGTATGGGGTGGATGTCACAGCATGTCTGAAATCGCTAATCCAAACCACACTGCATTTGACTGCTCAGGTTTAGTCAACTGGGCTTATTATCAATCAGGTGTCAACATTGGTTCTAATAATACCAAATCGCTAGCTAGTAAAGGTGTATCTGTTTCTCGTAATAACATGCAGGCCGGAGATATCATCTTATTTAGCAGTAATGGAAGTACCAGCGGAATTCACCATGTCGGTATTTATATCGGTGGTGGTAACATGGTTCATGCTCCACAAACAGGTAAACCTGTTCAAGTAGCGGATCTTGGTTATTCATATTGGCAAAAAGAATGGTATGACGTTCGTAGATTGTATTAATACAATTAGATGAGCAAGCTTGCTCATCTTTTTTATCACATATATATGAAATTCATAAATTAATTTCATTATTTCCATAACAAATGTGATGTTTTTTAGAAAATTAGCTTTATATCCTTAGAAAAAATCTAAATTAGTATTTACTTATTAAGAAAAATATAGGATAATTACTATGTATCGAGGTGATTGTATGAAAATAAAAAAAGTTATATCTACAGCTTTAACGCTGACAATAGTAACAAGTGCATGTTATTATGCAGCCCCTGTGGCAGCCGATGAATTTGATGGTAATGAAAGTAAATATATGACATTATGCTCATCTTCGAATTTATCTAGTAGTAACAAATCAACTTGTGAAGCATTCAACAAGTATCTTAAAACTAAAAATTCTGAATTAACTAAAAAATTGGCCGAACAAAAAGAGGCTGCTAGTGACACTAAAACAACACTAGAAAGCGTTCAAAAACAATTAGATGAAGTTAATAAACAAATCAGCGATAAAGAAGCTGAAATTGAGTATTTAAATACAACTATTGCCAATCTTCAAGCAAGTATTGAAAAGAATACTCAATTATTAAAAGATCGTATGTATGCAATGCAATCTTATGCAAATGAAAATACATATATTAACTTTATTTTTGGTGCAAGCAACTTCACGGAAATGTTCTCAAGAATCGACGGTTATAACGAACTTACACAAAGTGATAAAGAGTTGATTGAAGAACTTAATAAACAAAGAAAAGAAGTTGAACAACAACAAACTATTTTAGAAGAAGCTAAAGCCACTTTAGTTATTCAGCAAGAAGAACAAAAAACATTAAAAACAAAATATACAGCTTTGTTAGAGGAACAAAACAAATCAATTGCATCTACTCAAAACACGATTTATGATTATGGTGAAATGACTGAAACCCTGGATGCTGCAATTAAAAAATTTAATGAAGAAGCATATGAAACTCCAACTCCTACACCACCGCCTCCAAAACCTGATAATGGTGGAAACAATAATAATTCCGGTGGTAACAACAACAACAATAACAACAACAATAATAACAATAGCGATTCTGGAAATAACAACAATGGCGGAAACAATAATAATGATTCTAGCACATCAGATAATCTTGGTGAAAAAATCTATGCTGCTGCTTATGCTAAATTAGGATCGCGTTATTGGTGGGGAGCTCAAGGTCCCACATACTTTGACTGTTCTGGTTTAGTATATTGGTCATTAAAACAAGCAGGTGTTAGTGGTGGTCGAGATACTGCTGCTGGTTACTCCAGAAAATGGTCAGCTGTAAGTTTTGCAAACTCTAAAACTGGTGATTTAGTATGTTTTGGTAGTCCAGCTTATCATATTGGAATCATTGTTGTAAACAGCGATGGTTCCAGATCAATGGTTCATGCCGGTGGTGGTGATTCATCAACACACGGTGATAATCCAAAAGCTTATGTTAAAGTATCTTCAATTGAACCAGGATCATATTACTATAGTAGAATAAGTACAATTAGACTTGTTAGTAAATAATAGATATTTTAAAGGACAAATTTTGTAGTTCACTACAATACTTGTCCTTTTTTATTTTAGGCGATAATTATCCAAATAATATATGATCGTTATGTTATATTTATATCCTATTTAAAATTTACTATGCTATAATTAAAGTTAGAAAACAAAGGAGGGAAATGAGCATGAAAGCAAAGATAATATCCCTCTTTCATTACTTATTAGTCTTTTTATTAATAATTTTTAATACCAGCTGTCAAGCTAAATCAATAAATATTGTTGATACAAATAATAATGATCAGATTGAACTAAATTTTTATGGATATAAAACGGAAGCAATTAATGTTGTTGCAATCGAAGAAATTTTACAAGCTTATATGGATAAAAATCCCAATATTACCATTACCTATGAAAGTGTGAAAGGAACTGAGTATTATGAGATACTAAAAAAACGTTTGGCCTCTAATAACTATGATGACATTTTTATGATCGATGAAGATAATTTACAGCAATTAACTAATTATAATTATTTTGAAGATTTATCAAAGCTAAAAACAATAAAAAACTTTAACACAAACTCATTGGAACAAATGGTGCAACCAGATAATACGATCCCCTATATTCCAACTTCTATTTCAGCATTTGGATTATATTGCAATCTTGATTTACTAGAAAAACATCATCAGTCAGTTCCTAAAAATAATCAAGAATTTATGGCTGTTTGTCAATATTTTATTGAGCAAGGAATTACTCCGATCATCGCTAATAATGATATTTCTCTAAAAACAATTGCTCTTGCTAAAGGTCTTTATCCCATCTATCAATCACCTGAAAAGGATAGAATAATCGCTTCACTAAATCAAGATCCTAGCATTCTTTGTAATTATCTTAAAGAAGGATATCAATATGTTAAACAGTTAATCGACAATAAATTCATTGATGCAGCCACAACTTTAAAAACAGAAAAAACTGCAGACGATCTAATACAGTTTGAAGAAAATAAAAATCCTTTTATGTTAACTGGTGCCTGGGCCTCTGTTCGAGTTGAAAAAAGTTCACCAGATTTAAATTTTAAAGTTTACCCTTATCCAATTTTAGACGATGGAGCAATTCTAGTTTCAAATATTGATACCCGTGTATGTATTAATGCTAAAGGTCCACATATTACTGAAGCAAAAAAATTTATTGAATATTTAAGTCAAGAAGATGTGATGTGGAAATTTGTAAATAGTCAGTCCTCTTTTAGTCCTCTGAAAGAACAACGTATTGCTGATGATCCTAAGATTCAAGAATTAAGCCCTTATTTAACCTCAGAGAAAACAATTCTAGGCAGTGATTCAAATATAAATCTTCCCCTTTGGTCACTTACCCATGACGGAATCACCCAATTATTAACAGGAAACAGTATTGATAGTGCATTAGAAATAATCAAAAATTATGAACAGTGAGGATGATTCCAATGAAAAATAAAAAAATATCGTTAATGATTGTCGGGGGAATTAGTGCTGTGATTTTTGTTGTTTTTTCCATGTTCATTTATGTTAATTATGTTCAAGATTCTCTTTGGGATAAGTCAATCAATGATATTTTAGAAACAACCTCTCAGGAGGAAAAAGCCTTTAATGTCTATATGACTAAAGAAATGACTAACTCCCAAAACATCCTTACTAATATTGCCTATCTACAAACTAAGATTCCGCAGTATCTCCAGCATCTATCTAATCGTGAAGAAGCTAAATATTTATATATCGACTATACCAATGACTGCTACTATGATGAAAATGGTAATTATCCGTTAGGTGATGAACAGTTGTTTCAGCAAATAAAAGCTGATAATAATTCACAAGGATTTTTAGAGCCCTATCTTAATTCAAAAACAGGTATTAAGACTTTTGCAACTTATGTAAAAACAAGCGATAGTCAAAGTGTCATTGTCAAAGAAACTCAATTAAGTTTTATTATTGAAAACTTCTCACTTTCGTTTTATAACGATTTAGGTTTTTCATATATTGTTAAAGATAATGGTGAAATTTTAATTCGTTCCAAACATCGTAACTCAAATCGTACTTTTAAAAACTTATTTGATTTAATCGATCTGTCTGGTAATGATGCAAAAACCATTGAATCATTTAAAGCATCTTTATCTAAAAGAGATAAAGGTGTTGCCTTATTTAATTATCAAGATAGTTCCAATGTATTTTGCTATGTTCCATTACAACAAAACAATCACTGGTTTATTATTTCAATTATTCCTAATAGTGTAATCATGAAGCAGGCCAATAACATTATTATTTCCTCCATAATTTTATGTAGTGGTATTGCTGGTGCAATCAGCTGTGTTGTTTTGCTATATATCCGTGATAGCCGTAAACACAAAAGAATGTTAGAGAACTTAGCTTTTTATGATCATTTGACCATGCTCTATAATTATCAAAAGTTTAAAACAGAGGGGGAAAAATTATTTTTGGAACGTAATCATACTCTTCTTGCAGTTCTGTATTTAGATATTAATGACTTTAAAATAATTAATGAATTATATGGTTATAAATATGGTGATAAGATCTTAACGCAGCTGGCAAATATTTTAAAAAAATTGGTCATAGCCCCAGGACTTACGTGCCGAGTAAATGCCGATAATTTTTTAATCATGCAGTCATATCATGATAAAACCGAACTGGAAAACTTATGCCAAGAAATCAATCAAAAATTTTGTAATCTTTTAGAATCACTTGATAATAAAAATAATACTATAGTTAAAATTGGTATATGCTGCTATGAAGATGATCAAACAATCTCAGGTATTGATGGTCTAATTGACTGTAGTCACCTCGCTTTAAATGCATATATACCTGGCCAAACCAATAACTATTACTTCTATAATTCTAAAATGCATGATCAAATGATTAGAAAAGTAGAGATTGAAAATAACATGGAGTCCGCTTTACTGAATAACGAATTTACATTCTATCTACAACCAAAGTATGCGCCAAATGGACAAGTCATGTTAGGAGCTGAAGCTCTAGTTCGTTGGCTTGAGCCATCAGGAAATCTCATTATGCCTGGTGAATTCATTCCAATCTTTGAACAAAATGGCTTTATTCTTAAAATGGATGAATATATATTTGAAAGTGTTTGTAAGTTTCTCTATCAACGAATTATCGAAAACCTGCCAAATGTTCCTATATCGATTAATATTTCTAGATTACATCTTTATCAAGATGACTTTATTGAACGCTACAGTAAAATAAAAAATAAATATAGTTTACCTGATAAATTAGTTGAATTAGAAATAACCGAAAACATTTTACTTGATAATATTGAAAGAATTAGAAACATTATCATTGAACTACAAAATAATGGCTTTACTTGTTCAATCGACGATTTTGGTTCAGGTTACTCATCATTAAATTCTTTAAAAGACTTACCATTTGAAGTCATAAAATTAGACCGGCTTTTCTTAATCAACAGTTATGATATTCAAAGAAGTCAAGAAATCATCAAAGCTATTGTTGAAATGGCTAAAACTATTAATATTAAAACAGTTGCTGAAGGTGTCGAAACCCCAAGCCAATTGGAATTTTTAAAAATGATTGATTGTGATATGATCCAAGGATATATCTTTTCTAAGCCACGACCAATCAAAGAATTTGAACAACTGCTTATAAATCAAGAAAAATAACTTTTTAATTAGATTCCTATTTTTAGAGTTGCAGACTCGAAAGTAGGAATTTTTTAACATTTTCTTAGATATGCACCCAAAAACAGCGTATTATCTTTATTTATTGAGTTAGCAATATCTCGCTAAATATCATATAACAATTATTCTTTCCATAGAAACATTTTTTCAAAAAACGATCAATAATACTCTTTATCTAATAATATTCTAAAATTTGATAGTACAAAGAAAACTTGTTTTCAAAATTATTATCCCTTCATTATAATTATAAAAGGTTTACTACATCATAATATCATCAAATCAATCTAATAAAATATTCGTTATTCATATCAATACCATCTTTTTCATCAAACTGTATACTTTTCTATAACTATAACGTCAATAATTTTTAATATTTATATTAAATAGTCTTTAAAATTAGCAGCTTTTAAAGACCAGATATTTTTTATTTTAATTGAAAACGATAACATTGATATTAGAGATTTAATAATTTTTATTTTAGTGCTATAATCTACAAGAAAAGAGGGATAGTGTGAAGTATGTACATCAATTTTTAATTATTATGACAATCTCATTTATTGGGGAATTGTTGGGATTGTTATTGCCATTGCCAATACCGGCAAGCGTTTATGGTTTAGCAATAATGCTAATTTGTTTATTTACTAGAGTAATTAAATTAAATCAAATCGAGGAAGTAGCTGATTGGCTGATCTTAATCATGCCCGTTTTATTTGTTCCTTCTGCTGTTAGTCTAATCAACGTTGGTAATGCTATTATTAAAGATCTCCTAGTTATTGGAATTGTCACTTTAATTAGTACCATCGTTGTTATGATCGTTACAGGAAAAGTTGCACAAGTAATCATTGAACGAAAGGAGGATAATGATAATGGATAGTTTTTTGCTTGAAACAGTATATTTTGGGATTGTTATCAGTCTATTATCATATTGGATTGCAGTTCAAATAAGAAAATTATTGCCCTACCCAATTTTCAATCCTTTATTGATCAGTGCTGTTATTTCAATTGGTATATTAATCATTTTTGATATTGATTTTGATACATATAATAAGGGAGCTCAATTCATTACTTTTTTATTGACCCCAGCTACTGTTTGTTTGGCGGTACCACTTTATAAACAAGTGCAAATATTAATTAAACATTTAGATGCTATTTTAATCAGTTTATTTAGTGGTTGTCTTGCCGGAATTGTTTCCATTTTTATAATGTGTTTAATTATGAAAGCCGATCCTGTAATTTATTATTCACTTTTACCAAAATCAATTACAACAGCAATCGCAATTGGTGTTTCTGATAAACTAGGCGGTAATTCAACCATTACAGTTGGAATTGTTATTATTACTGGTATCCTTGGTGCTATCATTGCTAAAAGTATTTGTAAATTATTTAAAATTAAGCATCCTGTTGCAATCGGTTTAGCCCTTGGTAATAGTGCCCATGCGATTGGAACATCAAAAGCTTTAGAATTTGGAGAAATTGAAGGAGCTATGAGTAGTTTATCAATTGTTATTGCTGGATTATTAACTGTAATCATTGCACCATTAATGGCAAATTTATTATAAAAAATAACCCTTTATTCAAATAAAATGATATGTACTGGATAATCCATATCAAAACGAGTAAAGGGATTTCTTTTTATTATATCTGACTATATGTCTCTGGACTTTCTAAGCGCTCAACCAAACGCTGTAATGATTGCTCAAACCGATCAGTAAATGGTTCATCAAAATAAAGATAACCATTTTCATAGTCCTCATCTACAGCTGTTTCAACAACTACAGTAAGACTTTGATAAACGCTACTAAGATTTTCTTTTATATATTTTAATTCCTGATGATTGTATTCTTCAATAAAAATATAATGATCACAAACCTCTAATGCATATTTAAGTTCATCATTAAAATTATCTTTAATAATTTCATGATTAAGAATTCCAACTTGAAACCCACGAATCTCTAATTCTAAAGCAAATTCATTTATCCACATTATGTTACTTGTATTAGTTAATAAAGTAATATTTTTTTCTTTATTTTTTAAAGTTAGATTTTTTAAATCAAAAAAAACTTGAAGTAAATGCCGAACCAAATTACATTCAGTAATTATACTTGTATGTTCAGCTGTATATTTCTTTATTTTAGGGTGTGCACGTAAATCAATTGCTTTTAAGGCTTGGGAAAGTTCAAAATATCGATCGACTAAGTCCTGTTTTGTAATATTGTTAGTAATGCTATTGACGCTAAAAAAATGATAATTAGTATATGGTAAAATATCAGTATCATAACCAAAAGCCACTTTTGCTTTAACCCCTTTTTCATCCCAGCCAATAAACCTTCCAATTCGTCTTGCTGCTTGTCCTGAGACGATTTTAACATATCCAAATTTAGCCATAATTAATACTCCTCTTTCTTTATAATTTCTTAGCAGCATTAAATATTCATTTTAATAACTATTTTCAATGCCCCTTATTCGCTTATATAAAAATTCATTTGTTGGTACTTTTAGTTTATGCTTTGATGCCAAAGAAATTACTGTTCCAGCAAACATTTCAACTTCACTGTAACAACGTACTTTTGCATCTTGAGCCATTGATGGTAAACCCAGAGGAGCCAAAGTCCTAATTATCTCAATATAATGCTTCAAATCCGTTTCAGTTAGATCAACTCCCTCGTAATGTGACAACTCAATAATTTCCTTCATTGCTGCAATCAAGGTATCATTTGCTTCCCCTGGCATTAAAGCACCACTATAATTGGTATTATATGCCATACAAGTCTGATTTATCCCAACATTCAACATGAATTTAGCCCACATACTATGTAAAATATCGCCTTTAACTTCATAATTAATTTTTGCTTGATCGAAGAAGCTAGTAAGCTTATCCAACTTATCTTTTTGCTTGAAATCAGTGATTCCCAATAAGAGCTGTCCTTCTTTAGTGTACTTTAGAGATGTTCCAAACTTCATTGCATCCATTCCCTGAGCAACCGCATAAATTACTTTTTCTCTCCCATAGTATTCACTAATAACCTTTTCACTGTCAATCCCATTTAAAACAGAAATTATTATTGTATTTTTATCAACATATTTTTTAATTTCCTTTATTGCTTCCTCTAAAGCAGTCCCTTTTACTGCTATGATTATTAAATCAAATGGAACGGCATTAAAATACTCAACTAAATTAAATAAAACTTTCTCACCATTTATTGTAAATACAGTTTCCTGATATGCTTTTTTCCTTTTTTCATCAACTATAAATGTCACTGCTTCTCTAGTAATGTTTTTGCAATAAAATCTCCATATAACATTCCTAAAGCACCCATCCCAATAATTCCAACTCGTTTGATCACAATAATATCCTCCATAAGAAAAAAGCTGATCAATGACCAGCTTTTGCATCAAGTTTCAATTAATTATTTAGATAATTCAGCGAAATATTTGATTGTTCTAACCATGTTAGAAGTATATGAATTTTCATTATCATACCAAGCAACTGTTTGAACTTCAGTAGTTCCGTTGTCCATTGGTTTAACCATAGTTTGAGTTGCATCAAATAATGAACCATAGTTAATTCCAATAATATCAGAAGAAACTAATTGTTCTTCAGTATATCCAAATGATGGAGTAGCTGCTGCTTTCATAGCTGCATTTACTTCTTCAACTGTAACTTCACCTTCAACAACTGAAGTTAAGATTGTAGTTGATCCAGTAGGAACAGGTACACGTTGAGCAGAACCAATTAATTTTCCGTTTAATTCAGGGATAACTAATCCGATAGCTTTTGCTGCACCAGTTGAGTTAGGTACGATATTTACTGCAGCTGCACGAGCTCTTCTTAAGTCACCTTTTCTATGAGGTCCGTCTAATACCATTTGGTCACCTGTGTAAGCATGTACTGTTAACATGATACCAGATTTAATTTTAGCTAAGTTATTTAAAGCGTTAGCCATTGGTGCTAAACAGTTAGTTGTACAAGATGCTGCAGAGATGATTGTATCATCAGCAGTTAAGATATTTTCGTTTACTCCGAATACAACTGTTGGTAAGTCATTTCCTGCTGGTGCAGAGATAACAACTTTTTTAGCTCCTGCATCAATATGAGCTTGAGATTTAGCTTTAGATACATAGAAACCAGTACATTCTAATACTACATCTACACCGATTTCACCCCAAGGTAATTTAGAAGCATCTGCTTCACTATAGATTTTAATTTCTTTTCCATCAACAGTGATTGAATTTTCACCAGCTTCAACTTTATCAGCTAATGCATATCTACCTTGTGCTGAATCATATTTTAATAAATGTGCTAACATTTTAGGATCAGTTAAATCGTTGATTGCTACAACTTCATATCCTTCAGCACCAAACATTTGTCTGAATGCAAGACGTCCGATACGTCCAAATCCGTTAATTGCTACTTTTACTGCCATTCTTTATATTCCTCCTTGAATGTTCTTTATGCTCATATTATATTCCAGAAAGGCAAGAAAAGCAACTAATGTAACGGGTTTCATTGAAAAAAATTAAATATTTCACAAAAGATTCATAAATTTAACTTTAATGGAACAAAATCTGACATTATTCTTTTATAATATAAATTTAGTGACTTTTACAAGCCTAGTTTTACCGCAATCTTTCTTGCCTTTTATAGGCTTAAATGAATAATTATTATTTTAATTACTATACTTAAATGTGGAGGTAAGATAATGCATTTAGTTCCTACAGTAATTGAAAAAACAAACCAACGTGAATATGCTTATGATATATATTCACGACTATTAGAAGACCGGATCATCTTATTAACCGGTACTATTGATGATAAGATGTCCAGCAGTATTGTTGGTCAGCTTCTCTATTTAGAATCATTAGATAACAATGCTGATATTTTTATGTATATTAATTCCCCAGGTGGCAGTATCAATGCGGGAATGGCAATCTATGATACAATGAACTTTATCAAATGTGACGTTTCAACAATCGTAATTGGGATGGCTGCTAGTATGGCTGCCTTTTTACTCAGTGCCGGAGCTAAAGGTAAGCGTTGTAGTTTACCTAATAGTGAAATTATGATTCATCAGCCATTAGGAGCTTTTGAAGGACAAGCGAGTGATATTGAAATTAGTGCCAAACGAATCTTAAAACAAAAGGAAAAATTAAATTTAATTCTTAGTAAAAATACAAATCAGCCCATAGATAAAATTGTTATCGATACTGATCGTGATCACTTTTTAGAACCTGATGAAGCGCTTGAATACGGCTTAATTGATGAAGTTATTTAAAACGACCAACTTATGAAGTGAACCCCAAAAAATGATGTGTACCCAGTTTTCTGGACACGTTTAAATTTAGTTTTAAAAAAATTATGC
>ERZ507070.461-NODE-461-length-20075-cov-3.76863_pt1 | contig 20075 bp, 22 predicted proteins | sample MGYA00512865_ERZ507070 | MGnify/ENA metagenome assembly ERZ507070
CCTCATAGCATTTGAGCGGCTGCGCAATCCTCGAAAATACCATCAGCTCGCTCAGCTGGATATCTGTATTCCATCCCTCCAGTCCCCGTCCGGCGGCAAACAGCAAAAATCCCACCACCAGAATCACCGCTTCCATCGTGATGCTGAAGCAGAACGCAGATATCACCTTTGCCAGAACGCACCGTTTCTTCCCATACCGCGAGGTCAGAATCAAAGCGTCCATCCCGCTGGTATACTCGTCGGAAAAGACAGGAGAAACGATAATGACCACCAGAATTCCGGACATCAGAACGATATACATCATGCTGTATAAGAAGGATTCCCACCGGCTGGACACACCGATCACCGGCGGCTCATCGAATTCCGGAAATACCTCCTGCACCGTTTTTCCGTTCCACGTTCCATCCCGCTCCGCAAACAGATTCGCGACCGGATAATACGTATTGTTGGACACGTCTCCCGTCGTCATCCCATCCGTTCTCGGAAACGCGGCCAGAATCTCCTGCACCTTCTCATCGGTCAGGGGACCGGCAAAACGGTTTGCAATCTCCGTGTTGTACCGCTCCGCCTCAGTTCCGTAAATCATCTCCCCCTCCTGCGTGACAGCCCATTCATTTCCAAAGATCCACGACCAGAGCATGGTAGCGTAAATAAGGGCAAACGCTCCCAGCGCGATGAAAACAAGCTTCTTTTTTAATAATTTAGAAAATTCGAAATATATTAATTGTTTCATCAGCTATTCTCCTCCTCAAAATAGTACAGGTACAAATCTTCCAGAACTGGTTTCACCGGAACGGCATTTCCGGCAGGCTTACGCTCGGAAATCACACGCAGTATGGAGTAATCGCCTTCATTTCTCAGATTTCCAATGGTATACTTCTCATTCCAGCGATCCGCTTCACTGGCCGGTACTCTGCATTCCCAGACAAATCCCGTGATCTCCTTCGTCACTTCTTCCGGTTTTCCCTGATGAACCAGTTTTCCCGCTTTCATAACGAGAATCTCATTGGCAATGTATTCAATATCGGAGACGATATGGGTGGACAGCAGCACAATCTTATCCTTGGAAAAAGAGCTGATCAGGTTTCGAAACCGCACCCGCTCCTTCGGATCCAGCCCTGCGGTCGGCTCATCGAGAACGAGGATCTCCGGATCATTAAGCATGGCCTGTGCGATTCCCAGCCTCTGTTTCATTCCGCCGGAAAATGTCTTGATCTTCTTATTTTTCACCTCGGACAGCCCTACCAGCTCCAGAAGTTCCAGTGTCTTTGCCGCTGCGGCGCTCTTCCCCAGCCCCTTCAGCGCCGCCATATACATCATGAATTTATTTGCCGTAAATTCCGGGTAATAGCCGAACTGCTGGGGCAGATAGCCGAGAACCATCCGGTAGGCATCCCCCTGTTCCGAGATGGGCCGCCCGTCGTAGAGCACCTCACCTGAGGTCGGTCTCAAAATATCACAGATCATACGCATCAGCGTAGTCTTCCCCGCCCCATTGGCTCCCAAAAGTCCATACACCCCCGCTTTCAGGGTGAAATCCATGCGGTCCACCGCAATTTTCGCTCCATACTGTTTCGTCAGTCTGTCTATCCGAAGTTCCATATGACTGTCTCCTCTCTATCCATCTGTTTTACTACCCCGTATCCGCTCACAAGCAGGAGTACGAAGCCCGCTATTCCGATACCTGCCGCCATTCCTGCCGAAACCGTAACCGGCATCTCCGGAAGATACTGCCTGAGCATCAGGATTCCTCCCGCCATAAAAATCCCCGCCGCGGTGAGTACATACCCGCTGCAGTGGCGTTTCAGCACTTGAAACAGCCCCAGATATACCGCGTTCGACACCTGGAACGGCAGAAGCAGGGCGAGGACAGCCTCCGTAAATCCGGTTCCCCGGCTTCCCACAGCCGCCATCAGAAAAATCAGGAACACGCCGTCCACCGTACCCAGGACCGCCATTTTGGCAGCCATCAGCTTTCTTAAATTGAAGCAGCAGCTCTGTTCCAGTTCCCACATTCCAAGGCTGAAGCTCTTTGTAAGCTCCGGCACACAGATCACGCCCAGAAATGGAATCATGGCCGACAAATTCCAGAGATACCATTCCTCCGTCTGCCTGCCCGAAACCCATATGGCCAGAAGCAGAAATACTGCCTGTAAAATCCAGACCGACGGCGATATAAACCGGGCCAGCCGCCACATGCCCGTAGCCGGAGTCAGGCGCTTTTTATCCAGCTCCTCATTTAAAAGAACCCGTAATTTTTGCTCCTGAAGGGCTGTCATATCCGGCGCCTCATACTGCCTCAGCACGCTTCTCATCGCTTTCTCCTCATCGGAGACTCCAAACACCCGTTTCATATCTGTAAATCACCGTCCTTTCCTAAGAACTGCCTCATCTTTTCCATTCCCTGTTTCAATCTGGATTTCACGGTAGGGATTCCCGCCCCCACGACCGCGGCAATTTCCTTCAGCTTCATATCATAATAGAATCTTAGAATAATCACATCCTTCTGCATCTCCGGAAGCCTGTTTAATGCCGCCTGTACGCTGTCCCGCATTTCCGCCCGGCGGTATCCCTCCTCTTCCTCCTGTACACCTTCCAGCGCCTCCTCTTCCATGGTTACAAATTTCCTGCTGCGGAAGAAATCGCTGCACACGTTCCGCGCAATTCCAAAAATCCAGGCCCGGAAATGATTCCGCTCCGTATACCCATCCAGAAACCGGATCACATGGAGGAACGTCTCCTGGGTGCAGTCATAAGCGCTCTCCGCATCTCCCGTCTTATAGAAACAGAAATGGTAGATTTCCTGATAGTATTCTTTTACCAGGGTCTCAAACAGCGCCTTTTCCCCCTGTTTAATCCTCCTGATTACCTCTTTCTCATTCACTCCCTGTCACCACCCTTTTTCTGATTTCTGTCCGGTTTTCTGGCTTCCTCTGTGTTACATATAATATAACGCGGAAAACTTAAGAAAGGATTTAAATAAAATGGAAAATTTAACAGATGGGAAATTTCTCAGAAAAACAGAAAAGGCGAAAGCATCTTCTGCTTTCGCCCTCCCGGCTGTTCGTAAGCGGAGCCGGCCGCTTTCTCATTGCTGTCACACGATGATCCGGCGGCAGGCAACTGCGAACCGCTCAGAACAATCATCTGCATTTTTCAGCAGTGAGTATATAAGACAACGGAAATCCCTTTCCGTCATACACTTCAGTTAAGCCGATATCATAATCAAACTCCTTCAGCCTGACGATCCTCATCTGTGAATCGCTGACCGCGTTGATTATGGCCGACATGGTATGGGAGAAACTGGTGAATGTCTTTGACTCATACGGTTCAGACATATATCCCATCCCCTCATTTTCGATCCATGGTTCCTTTCTGAAATAAGAATAGGCAGCTCTGTTTAAATGCTCCCCATCAAATTCAGGCTCGCCCGGCATGGGCAGCATGTTCATGACTGGGTGAAAATCATGGATCAATAAGATACCGCCTGGCTTTAAGCAGTCCGATACCTTCTGAAACAGCGGCTTCAAATCCTCAAACCATGTAATCGCTCCGATTGTAAACAGAATAAAATCAAAGCTGTTGTGATACTTCTCATCAATATCCAGAATATTGCACGAGACAAACCGGCAGTTCGAAATGCCTGCCTTTTCAGCGGTTTCAGACGCCTGTGCGATGATATTTTCCGCAATATCAAATCCGGTTCCGCTCTCCGCGCCAAGCTGCATGAGAGACAGCAGCTCCCGCCCGTTATTACAGCAGAACTGTGCGGCGCTCTTTCCTTTAAAATCCATGGACCGCAGCTCCGCCGCCATGTCCTTACAAAAAAACGGGAGATCCTCGTTCAGTAAACGCTTATCGTTCTCTTCTCCCCATCCATCCTGTTTATGGTCAAACGCCTCTTCCCAGGCTGCTTTATTATTTCCTATATAATCCATCTTCTGCTCCTTTGGGAGAGCTACCCTAACAAAGCCCTCCGCTTAATTATATTTTTCAGTTCCATACCGTTACCTCCTTTCACATTTATTATTACAATACCAGCATGGTATTCTAACCTGGTTACTGCTAAAAAACAGCCGCGGTCATCAAGCGCCGCGGCTGTTTCCAGACAATTTTCATTTTATCATATCTTTTAGGGGATTTCTATATATTTATGAAATTCATTACACGCTCTCCGGCTCTGCCTTATTCACCTTTTTGCTGCCTGCCGCACTGCTGACCGCATGATACACGAGACAGATGCCAATCGTAACCGCCATATCCGGCAGTGTATTACCCACCGGAGTGTCCACATGCATCAGAATCCGGTAGAGGACAAACCCGCATGCCCAGATCACCAGGTTGGGGACGTGAAACCGTACCGTTCGAAAATCATTTTTCAGAATAAACGTATCGGCGATCTGGATCGCAATCATCGGTGCGAACACGGAACCAATAAGATACAGGAAATTGGTAATATTGTCCATAGGGTACACGATGGCTGCGACCGTACCGATCACCGTAACCGCGATGGCCGCCCATTTCTCCTTAACCGCCCCGGATATTACCGTACTGGAGACACCGGCGGAAAAAGCGTCCAGAAACGTGGTGGTAACCGTGGAGAGAACGATTATGAACAGCCCGGCAACACCCAGCCCCGCTTTGACCATGATCACTGCGATATCGTATGTACCGGTAAAGAGCGCCGCTCCCATTCCGATGATATACATGAAGCAGCTGACCACACCGTAGACCAGTGTGCTCGCAAGCGTTGCCTGAAACGGCTTTTTCGCCTCTCTCGTATAATCGCTGATTAACGGAAGCCAGGAAAGCGGCATAGCCACAGACAGTTCCACCGCCGCACCGAAGCTCATCCCCTCTTCCGATACGAGGCCGCTTCCGCCGTGGCCGGAAAAAATCACCTTTCCAAGAATCAGCGTCAAAATAAACAGAAGCGCCATGGCCACTGTATTGAGTTTTCCCAGATTTTTAAGTCCAATCAGGATCCAGACAATGATCAGGCCCCCGATCACGAGACACCAGATCCAGGCGCCGGTGCCGTAAATGCTGTTAGCCGCCAGCGCGCCGTCATAGATCATGATCGCGGTCCATCCCACCAGCTGCAGAACATTTAACACGGCAAACAGGAGGCAGCCCTTACCGCCGAAGCTGAGCTTCACCGTCTCCATGGCGCTGAGCCGTTTCATTCCTCCGATAAGGCCGGCGAAAAACAGCATGGTGCAGCCGATTAAATGTCCCAGCAAAATGGCTGCCAGCCCTTTTTCAAATCCCAGAGGCGCCAGATACGTTCCAGTCAGAATCTCCGCGATGGAGACACCGGCTCCAAACCAGATCAGGCCGTTGCTTAAAGTGCTCGTCCCTTTATTTTCCATCGCCGTTTCCTCCATTGCCTGCTCCACCGGGCATATCAGCGTCATCGCCATACTCTCCCTCGATGGCAAATGCATGGTTCATGGGGCCGCTTCCCTTTCCCAAATCCAGCATATCTCCGAGTGCACCGGATAAATACGCCTTCGCCCTGCGCACAGATTCCGCAAGTCCGCGGCCCTTTGCCAGGTTAGAAGCGATGGCACTGGACAGCGTGCAGCCGGTGCCGTGGGTATTGGAAGTGGCAATCCGTTTTCCGTAGAACCAGAAAATCTCCTCCTCCGCATACAGGAGATCATTGGCATCATTAAGCTGATGGCCGCCTTTGCAGAGAACAGCACAGTGGCAGGTATCCCCTACCGACTTCGCAGCCCGTTCCATATCCTTATCTGTCTGAATCGTCATACCGGATAACACTTCCATCTCCGGAATATTGGGTGTGATTACATCCGCCAGCGGAATCAGCACTTCCTTCAGCGTGGATATGGCCTCGTCGCTGATCAGCTTCGATCCCGCCGTCGCTACCATGACAGGGTCGAGGACGATATTCTTCGCGTGGTACTGTTTCAGTTTTTCTGCAATCACTCTGATCAGCGCGCTGGACGAAACCATACCGATCTTCACCGCATCCGGGAAAATATCCGTAAATACATCGTCAAGCTGCTCTGCCAAAAATTCCGGAGTTACCTCCATGATACCTGTTACGCCGGTAGTATTCTGGGCTACGACGGCCGTAATGGCGCTCATACCGTAGACCCTGTGGGCGGTCATTGTCTTCAAATCTGCCTGAATTCCGGCGCCTCCGCTGGGATCTGTCCCGGCGATTGTTAATGCTGTTCTCATTTTTCTTTCTCCTCTTCGCATTAATTTTGTGTAATGATTCAGCCGCACAGCCGAATCGTTACATTTTGTTAAGCGACAGAAGGTGGTGCCCCCAATCTGCCGCTGGTCTGCGGGGCGGCGCTGCCATGGTGGATTTACAGCAGTTCACCGCCTCAATCTATTTCATTTTCATTCACCTGCCCCGGAAGCAATCCGGTAAAAGGCGGGGAAATCTTTGAAATCCTTTAAATAGTAATCGGAAATCTTCTTTAACGCTTCCTGATCCATCCCGCTGGCCTCATCATATACTCCTGCAACCGCAAATCCTGCATGTTTCGCGGTTACTGCCGCATGGAGGGCGTCCTCAAACACCCATGTCCGCGTTTTTTCTGTTCCCAGGCAGGAGAGAGCCTCGTAATAGATATCCGGCCGGTCCTTTCCAGCCCCGACCTCCGTGCAGGTAAATATCTGCCGGAAGAACGCCTTAAGGCCGCATCGGGAAAGTGCCGCCTCCACTTCCTTCCGGCTGCTGGAGGTCGCCGCAGCCATCACAAAACCGTGTTTTCCAAGCTGGTTAAGAAACTCCGCAACGCCTGCTTTCGGAAGGACTTCGTCCCTGTAATACCGGCTTACGGTTTCTTCCACTCCGCTTACAATTTCCGCTTCGGTCTGTGCCAGGCAGTACTGCTCCCTCATATATCCGGCCGCCTGCTCCATGCTCATGGGAAGCAGACGTCTTCCAAGCCCCGGTTCGGCCTTGATGCCGAGACGGGCTAAATACCACTCTCCGGCATGATCCCACATGGACATGGAATCCAGAAGTGTTCCGTCGATATCAAATATGGCTCCCTTCATCGGTCATTCCTTTCTCGACTGTGTGATGCTGGTTTTATTCCTTTTCTGTTACAGCCGCGGCCACACATTTCAACCTCCTGGCGGCCTCCTCAATATTGTCCTCAGCGAAGATGGCGCTTACGACAGCTACGCCGCAGATACCGCTTCCTGCCAAATGCTTCATATTTTCCGCTGTAATTCCGCCGATCGCCACGACCGGGATATGTACCGCCGCACAGATATCCTTTAACGTCTGACCGCTTACATCGCTGGCATCTTTTTTCGTACCCGTGTGGAATACGGCTCCTACTCCCAGGTAATCGGCTCCGTGCTTCTCTGCCAGAAGTGCCTGTTCCACGGTCTGTGCCGACACGCCGATGATCTTTCCTTCTCCAAGTCTCCGGCGGACATCTCCGGCCTCCATATCACTCTGCCCTACATGGACGCCATCCGCGTCCACGGCTGCTGCGATCTCTACGCTGTCGTTGATTAAAAACGGCACCCCATAACGCCCGCACAGCTCCTTGATGGACCTGGCTTCATCCAGAAATGCCTCTTCCGACAGATCCTTTTCTCTTAACTGAATCATTGTGGCGCCGCCCTTCAGCGCCTTTTCCACCTGACTGTACAGAGTCTCCTCTCCCAGCCAGCTTCTGTCTGTTACTGCATACAGCAGAAGGCTGCTGCTGTTAAGCAGGCTGTCACTGTCTAATTTCATACCTGGCTCCTTTCTCCAGTGTATCGCCATCCATCCGGTAAATCGCGTCAATAATCCGGTTCCGGTATGTGGCATTTCCCTCATAGCTTTCCAGATGGCTCCATCCGATCTCACCCGCAAGTCCCATGGCGCAGACAGCTGCTGCCGCTGCCTCCAGACGATTGTCCGGGTTTGCTGTCAGATATGCGGTCATAAGCCCGGAAAGCTGACAACCGGTTCCGGTAATCTGACCCATTTCCGGCCGGCCGTTGCGGATCACGTAAGTGCTGTTTCCGTCAGATACCAGATCGATCGCACCGGTAACCGCGATGATACAGCCAAGGCCAGCCGCCATTTCCCTCACAAATGTGACAGCCCCGGAAAGATTGTTCTCCGTTACAGCGTCTGCCGCATCCGCATCGACGCCTTTCGTGCGTCCGAAGCCTCTGGCCAGTGTCTTAATCTCGGAAATATTTCCGCGGATCACATCAAAGCGCACTTCCCTCATCAGATTTAAAGCCGTCTCGGTCCGAAATGTACCCGCTCCCGCTCCAACCGGATCCAGCAGGACCTGATGGCCCAGCTCATTGGCTTTTTTTCCGGCCAGCAGCATGGACGGAACCGTATTTTGATTCAGCGTGCCGATATTAATGTTTAAACCGCCGCAGATTGTGGTGATGTCCTCCACATCGTTCCTGTCATCCGCCATAATCGGACTCGCTCCGCAGGCCAGCAGGATGTTGGCTACGTCGTTTACCGTGACGTAATTTGTGATGTTATGAATCAGCGGCGACTTCTTTCTGACATTTTCCAGACATTCTTTTAACATGATATTCTCCTTTTCTTCTTTGGTAAGGACTAAAAAAGCTGCAATAACACCCACAGGTATCATTGCAGCATAAAATACATGCTTTTTTATGTTCCCTACGTTGGCATTATCCAAATCAGGTTAATGGGTCAAGGCAAAACAGCCTACTCTCAGCCCGCTTTCAGCGAGCACCCCGTTTTTGATTACAGGTACATTATACTACGATTGAAGATTAAATCAAGTATAAAATATTTGACACATCATTCGAATATTACTGATTGATTTTCATATTATGTTCTGGTACACTGGATACTAAATAGTAAATGAGATTTTATTCCGATCTTCTAATAATTCCAATTTTCTAAATCCTTTAAATACCAGAATTCCTATCATTCTTCTCCCTTTATGCTTACTTTTTTAAATATTCATAAAATGCATAAAATATAAATTTAATGTTACGCTAACCGCCGCTTGACACACGTATTAATACGTGTTATATTAAAGGAGAAATAATGAAAACGAAAGATCTATTAAAATTACTAAAGAAACATGGATGTTACCTATACCGAAATGGAAAGAAGCATGATATCTGGTACAGCCCCGTCACCGATCGGCAGTTCCCGATCCCCCGGCACAAATCAGAGATCCCAACAGGTACTTTGCACTCTATTCTGACAGATGCAGGAGTATCCATGTCAGAATTTCATCATGAAAAGGAGCATTTACATGAATAAATACGTTTATCCTGCCATCTTTACACCAGAATCAACCGGATGGTCTATCCATTTTCCGGATCTGGAAGGATGCTATACCTGCGGCGACGACTTAAAAGACGGCATCGAGATGGCACAGGATGCCCTGGCCCTGGTTCTATTTGGATATGAAGCAGACAACCGCGTCATCCCTCCGCCTGGCAATTTGGAAGATATTATACTTAAAGAAGGCCAATTTGTTAATTATATTCTGTGCGACACCATGGAATATCGAAAAAAGCACCGCAGCAAGGCCGTTAAGAAGACGCTGACGATTCCCGAATGGCTGAATGAAGCGGCATCGAATGCCGGTCTTAATTTCTCACAGATTCTTCAGGAGGCTTTATTAAAAAGGCTTCAGGCAAAGTGAACTTTGCCTGAAGCCCTAACTGCTCCACTCTATTTGTTTTTCTCTCTCAACTCCGCTTCATAAGCGATGTATTTCTTATCTCTCTCGATCCAGTCCTCCATCTTGAACGGCGTAAAGATATGGCCCATATCGTAGAACTCATCGTTTTCTGTATAAACTGTATTTTTATTTTTGAAGTTCTCACTGAAGTATTCCATCATACCCTTTGTTGCACCCTTCATGGCAGCATGATTGGACACAAGCTGGAATCCCCATTCCTCCATCTGTTCCAGAGTCGCGTCCGGAACTCCGTCTGTAGCGTGTACATCCGGATAGAAATGGTAGCCCGGAACTTCTCTGGAAATTCTCCTGCACTCTTCTTCACAGCCAGCATGGCAGATATTCTGGATCATGGTAATTTCTGCTCCTGCTTCCACCCCCATCTTCGCACGAAGAATCGCTTCTTCCAGTCCCAGGCAGAATGGATTGTCAGCGATCGCTCCAGTCTGTGCGGCACCGCCGCCCTTGCAGTCCGTACGGGCAATAATCATGCAGTCGGTTCCCTTAACCGCATCTACCGCGGCGTGAACATTAGCGGCCCAAAGCTCTCTATCCATATATCCACGGCCATGTCCATAAAAATAGTCAACCGCTACCCCACCGGAAAGTGTATCCTCAATCGAGATTGCCATGGCTCCGGCCTCCGCCAGGCGCTTGCAGTTGCGATAGACCGCCAGTGGTGTTCCACCGCCGTTTTCTCCATCCACGATGACCGGAAGTGTTGTGGAACCGGCAATACGCTCCGTAGCCCAGATATACTCTTCCCAATTGTACAGCCCGGCAGGAATACCATTCATGGCAAATTCCAGTTCACAGCTGCTGATCAGGCACGCATTGTAGCCGCACTTCTCCACCACACGGGCAGATACGCAGTCATAAATACACGGTGCCCAGATAAATTCCTTTGCTTCCAACAGCTGTCTGATTGATTTTTTTGCTGACATAATCCTTCTCCTTTTTCTTCTGTTAATTTATAATTTCCTAAATCAGTTTTTATCCACATGATAACATGCCACATAGTGACCGTTCCCCACATCCTTGAGATCAGGAGGTGCTGTCCTGCACTTTTCAGAGGCATAAGGGCATCTTGGATGGAACGGGCAGCCGGAAGGTGCGTGAATCGGACTCGGTACCTCCCCCTTCAGCAGAATACGTTCCCTCTTCTGTTCCTCATAGTAATCCACGATTGGAATCGCGGACAAAAGCGCCTGCGAATATGGATGCATTGGATTTTTATAGAGTTCAACAGCTTCCATCATTTCCATAATCCGCCCCAGATACATAACCGCTATCACGTCAGCGATATGGCGGACTACAGCCAGATCGTGGGCAACAAAGATATACGTCAATCCCATTTCCCGTTGCAATTCTTTAAACAGGTTGATAATCTGCGCCTGAATGGAGACGTCCAAAGCTGAAACCGGCTCATCACAGATAATAATTTTAGGATCACAGGCCAACGCCCTCGCAATACCCAGACGCTGTCTCTGCCCGCCGCTCATCTCGTGGGGATACCGCTCCCCCATCTCCTCTGACAGACCAACCTTTACCAGAAGTTCATTCACCTTATTTTTGACCTCATCGGCTCCGTGATAGTCACCCTCTTCCACCAGCACCTCGCGGATAATAGAAAATGCCTTCTGCCGTGGATCCAGCGAACCAAACGGATCCTGAAATATCATTTGAATATCTCTTCTGCAATCCTTTAGACGACTCCGGTCCATAGTGATTAAATCCTGTCCCTCATAGAGGATTTTCCCCTCTGTGGGCTTGTTAATCTGTAAAATACATTTGCCGGTAGTCGTCTTACCACACCCCGACTCTCCCACAATTCCCAGGGTTTTCCCCTTTTCCACAGAAAAGGAGATATCATCAACGGCTTTTACCACGCCGCCAGTTTTTTTCATAAAACCATTCGTAAGCGGGAAATACATCTTCAAATGTTCTACTTTAAGGATCGGCTCTTTTTTCATCTCTCTACTCACTCCGCGCCCTCCTTTATATCCAGATGGCATGCTGCAAAATGTCCACGCTCCCCCACTTCCTTAAATTCCGGATAGTTTGAATTTCTGCATTGATCACATGCATAGGGGCATCGCGGCATAAAATAACAGCCTTCCGGCAGCTTTGCAAGGTTGGGCGGCGCACCGTGAATCGGTATCAGATCCTGCTCCTTGTCATCGTCCAGCCTTGGAACTGCCTTAAGAAGCCCCATGGTATACGGATGTCTCGGCCTGGTGAGCAAGTCCTCCGTTGTTCCGCATTCCACAACCCGTCCCGCATACATAACGTAAATTCGCTTCGCATAGCGGGATACCAGTCCAAGATTATGGGTAACAACAATCAGAGACGTCTTATACTGTTTTACAACATTAAGCAGCAGTTCCATTACCTGAGCCTGCGTCGTTACATCCAGAGCAGTCGTCGGTTCATCCGCAATGATCAGCTTGGACCTGCATGCCACTGCAATCGCAATCAGCACACGCTGGCGCATTCCTCCACTCATCTCAAACGGATAGTTTTTCATTCGTTCTTCAGGGTCCGGGATTCCTACGGCTTCCAAAGACTGTATCCCTATCTTCCATGCTTCTTTTTTACTGACCTTCATATGAGTACGAATTACCTCTGAAAGCTGGTTTCCGACTGTAAAAACAGGATTCAGCGCGGTCATTGGTTCCTGAAAGATCATGGATATCTGTGCCCCCCGGACCGATCTCATATCTTTTGATTTTGGTTTGTACTCCAGCAGATTCTTGCCTTCAAACCATACCTCTCCTCCCAGGATTTTTCCCGGCGGATCAGGAATCATCTGCATTACGGACATCTGCGTGACGGATTTTCCGCATCCGGACTCTCCTACGATAGCAATGACCTCTTCTCTGTCCACATGGTACGATACGCCCCCGACCGCTTTGACTTCACCGGAAGGAGTAAAAAAAGATACTTTTAAATCTTTTACATCCAATAATCTGTTCTCTTCCATCACAGTTTCCCCCTTAATCTAGGATCCAGCGCATCTCTTAAGCCGTCACCAATAATGTTAAAGGCCACTACGATCAGCGTGATACAGACACCGGGAAGCAGTGCCAGCATAGGGTTGGTGAACAGGTAAGAATATCCATCTGACACCATATTTCCCCAGGAAGCCGTCGGCATCTGAATACCGATTCCCAGAAAGCTCAGCGTAGATTCCAGCATGATGGCAGAGCCTAAATTTGTGGCAAACATGACAATCATGGAAGGAAAACTGTTTGGCAGCAAATGCTTTAATATAATCTTGTAACTCTTTATATCGGCCAGCCGAAGCGCTACGATGTAATCACTTTCCTTAATAGAAAGCACAATTCCATACATAAGCCTTGTAAATCCCGGAATCAGACCAAAACTGATAGCAAATATCAGGCCCCCTAATCCATGGCCGGCGACCAGGCCGATGACAATAGTAAACAGAAGTGGTGGAATAGAAAGTTGAATATCCACATACCTCATAATAATAAGCGCCGCCGCCTTTTCATAATAACCTGCCAACAGCCCAAGAAACATTCCGATGATGGCCGCAGCAAGACAGGAAAACACGCTGGCTAGCAGGGAAATTCTGGCACCATACAGAAGTCTCGTAAAAACATCTCGCCCGTAGGCGTCAGTACCGAAAATATGGCCGTTCCCTGATGCTTTAAGCGCATTGTTCAACTCGATAGCATTCGGATCGCAGCGGCCGATCACAGGAGCAAATACTGCGCCGGCAATGAATACAAATGCAATTACTACGGAAATCTTGATGATGATTCCCCGGCTGAAAAAGGTTCTTAAGAATGATTTTATTTTCGTATTCTTCAAACGTTATCTCCCCTTTCCACCGGTTAACCGGATTCTCGGATCTACCAGGCCATAAGAAATATCCAATATCAGATTGCAGACCACTACAAAAAGTGAAATCACAAAAACTGTTGCCTGTACGACGAGGTAATCCTTATTCATAACTGATACCATGATCAGACGTCCCATGCCCGCAATAGAAAATACCTGTTCTCCCAGAAGGGAACCGCCTACCAGCGACCGAACCTGAAGCGCAATCAACGTAATAACCGGAATCAGTGAATTCTTCAGGGCATGTTTATATTTGACTGAACTTTCAGACAGCCCGTTGGCCCGGGCCGTCCGGATGTAATCCTGGTTAATGACCTCCAGCATATTTGTCCGGACCTGCCTCGCAATGGAAGACAGCGGCCCAAAAGCCATGATAGTGACAGGCATGACCGCCTTTGCCACGTATTGTCCAAAATCCTCGAAGGGGCTTGTATATCCCATTAACGGAAGCCATCCCAGTTTTACTCCGAAAAAGTACATCATCATGATACCAATCCAGAACACCGGAATTCCATTCATCGTCGTCATTAAAACCGTCATGATCTGGTCCAGGGCAGAGCCACGGTGCACCGCACACAACACACCGATCAGAATTCCCAAAACCAGCGATATAATCAGCGCGGGAATCGTCAGTGACAGTGTAACTGGAATACGGGTTGCCAGAATCTCTCCAATATTCTGATTCAGCACAAGCGAGGTTCCAAAATCACCGCGGAGTGCATTTTTCAGCCAGATTGTATACTGTACGACAAGAGGCTTGTCTAAATTGAGTTCCGTTCGTGTTGCCTCTACAATCGCTTCATCAGCCTCTGCGCCCAGCATGGCACGAACCGGATCGCCGGGCGTCATCTGCATAATTAGAAAAGCAAATATGGAAATGGCAAATACGGTAACAATCGACAACAAAACCTTCTTGACAATAAACGTAATGTAAGAGTTCATTGCCTGTCTCCTTTTCTAAAAGCTGTGAAGCTCTGCTGCTGCCAGCCGCTTCCTACTCTCTTATTTAAAGTAAATTCCTGTAAAGTCCGGGAAGCTGTCATTATTAGCAAAGCAGTTGGCATCAACCAGCTCCTTGTTCATTATAGTCACATATGCCTCACTCATAACCACCGGATATCCCAGACAGTAGTCGTCGATAATCATTTCCTGAGCCTGGAACTCATACTTTAACATTTCCGCGGTATCAGATGCCTGAAGAGCACTCATGATCGCATTGTCTAAATCATCTGGATGCAGCTTGCATTCCTTCAGCATTCCTACGCCTTCTTTAGCACGTTTGGAGAAATTGGATACCTGCTGATTCACTAAGTTTGCCCCAAAGCCATGGCCTGCCAGTATCATACCTTCGTCAATATCGTAAATACCCTTAGATGTCCAGATTGCAGTCTCCTGTTCCTCAATATTGAGCGTAATTCCAACTTCCTTCAAGTATCCCTGAATTGCCACAAGATAACTGGTCAGTGCCTGATCCACTCCCGCATAAATGGTTGTCGTAAATCCATTTTCATAACCAGCTTCCTTAAGAAGTTCTTTTGCCTTTGCAGCGTCATAACCATATCCCTTGACTGCATCATTATAGAAAGGTGTTCCCTCTACCGCATACTCTTTTGATACAAAAGTAATACCAAAATCCACGTTCTCGGCAATACTCTGAGAATCGATGGCATAGCTGATTGCCTGTCTCACTTTTACATCTGCTAACGGAGAACCTTCCACATCACTGGCAAAGATCAGGAAATAAATACGGTAATTCATCTTATTTGCCGCTCTTTCAAATCCGGCCTTCATCATGGTGTTCTGGAAAGAAGTACTTCCACCGAAATATGCGTTGATATCCCCATTTAACAGTGCGGCCTGGGCACTCATCTCATCGGCAATAACCTTCGTTTCTACACTGTCTAAATATACAGTCGCCTCTTTATTCCAATAGTTCTCGTTTTTCTTAAAGGTCTTAGAATCGTCGTTTACCCACTTATCAAGCACATAAGGACCGGTTCCTACCGGATTCTGCATACACCATTCTTCACCGTTCTCGTCAAACGCCTTCTTGGAATACATAAGCCCTGGTACACTGTTTAAAGAATACGGTATCTGGCTGTTCCACTCATTCAAATGAATGACTACCGTATAATCACCTGTTTTTTCAAATGAATCCACGCTTCCAAAATGTGTGCTGGAAGTCTGGGATTTCTCCTTAAAATTCTCGAAGTTCCATAATAGAACATCTGCATCTAAGTGAGAGCCATCTGAAAAATACACATCATCGCGAAGTGTTACGGTATAGGTAAGATTCTCCTTATCCCCTTCCAGAGATTTAGCTAAATAACCAACCGGATTTCCTGCATCATCCAGTTTAATCAACGGTTCATAAACCAATCCCCAGGTCACAGTCTCCTGATTGCTTCTGATACGCCATGCGGCGGCTGTCATACACTCTACGCTCATCCCCATTTTTAGTGTGCCGCCTTCTTCCGGCTGACCGGCCGCCTCTGTCTGTGCCTCAGCCTGTGCGGTCGTATCCTTCTCCGGCTTTGCCTGTTCTTCCTTTGTTGTCTGACCTTCGGTACCCGCGGTTGTCGTACTGCCGCTGTTTCCCCCACATGCGGTCAAAGAAAATGCCATTGCTGCTGCCAGTAATACTGCTGCAAATTTTTTCATATGTGTGTACTTCCTTCCCCTTTTCCTTAATTGGTATATTTTGTTCACATGTTTTTACTGGAACAGAATCAGTGCAATCACTTCCAGCGGTTCTTCCCCCACCGCATCCAGACCGTGTCCTTCTCCTGCTCCGGTAAAAGTCACATCACCCGGCTTCACAATCTTAACTGTTCCATTGTCATTAAACCGGCCCGTTCCCTTTAGAATGTAATAGGTCTCAGATTCCTTTTCGTGGGTGTGATAACCAATCCCTGATCCCGGCATTACCGTAGTATGACCGAAGAAACGCCCCTTATCATACATTTCCTCCGGCACCTTCAACAGCTCTTTGCAGGAAATAGTCCCTGGGCCATTAAATGGGCTGGGCTTTTGTTCTGTAACCAACTCTTCCGCTCTCTTGACCATCTCTCTTCTGCTTCCCCCTTTCTCTTCTCTGATCTTAACGAGTTACATTTCCATGGATTTATAACCTGCGCATTAATGCATACTTGATATGTATCTGTAGTATACAACAAGATTATTTTGTTTTCAATGCTCAAATAGTAGATATATCAACAGCATTTTTGTGCACTTTTTACATATTATCATTTTATTCCTTGCCATATTATCATTTACAACATCCCCATACGTCCATTATAGAAGACTAACCACTATAAATCGCCTGTAAAATAATGGTAATTTTTAAAAATAATCCTCTTAAATAATGCTTGTTGTTTTTTCCGAACCGTTGTATAATATACTTATTGTATACTTTGTATCAAAAGAATAGGAGTGTAAAACCATGGCAGCAAACAATCGGGATTTAAAAAATAAAGCTTATGAAACGATAAAAGAGCGGTTACTGGACTGTACCTACGAGCCAGGGACTCTGCTCAACGAGGCTCGCCTTGCCGAGGATCTTGGATTCAGCCGCACTCCTGTCCGTGAAGCCATCAGCAGGCTGGAATCGGATGGTTTTGTGAAGATCATGCCCAAAAAGGGGATTTACGTATCAGATATTTTACTGAGCGATGTGCTTCAGATTTTTCAGACCAGAATTGAGATAGAGCCCGTGGCGCTTCGCATGGCCGCTCCCTATCTGCCGGAAAGCGAACTGATCCAGTTTCGCGGAAAATTTCTGGAAGATTTCGAGGATATCCCCAACAGCTTCCGTCTGGACACTGCCATGCATTTATTTATTATTGAATACTGCGGAAATCGTTACATTATCGATATGATGCACAGAGTCTTTGATGACAATACCAGGGTTATTATTGCCAGCAAGCAGAACCGTGTGCAGATTCATGATGCGAGGGAAGAGCACATGGAAATTCTCGACGCGCTGCTGGAAAAGGACGTCGATAAGGCGCAGTCTCTTATGAAAACACATGTGGAGTCCTGCCGGCGGGCCGCTCTCGATTACTTCTACTCGCTTCAGGCTTATAATACGACGCCGCCCGAGACTTATAAGAAACAGTTAAAAGACTGGAGCAGTTAAAAGATTGAAGCAGTTAAACAGCTGAGACTGATGGACATGGAGAAGAGACGTGATTCGGTATATACGAAAAACCAGACAAAAAAGGAAGGGCGGGCTGCATATTGCAGCCCGTTCTTCCTATCTATGACAAATTATATCAAATATGTTATTTATTTCCCGATCCCTCCCCCTTATTTCTCTTCCAGATTATTTCTCTTCCAGACATTCTCCTGCCGCCTCCGCATCTGCCTTCACCGGCATCATATAATCAATCACGACTTTTTCTCCCCTCGCAAACGGTTCCGAATAACGCTCATGGGTATAAATCTCACACCAGTAAAAGTTGTCGAAGTCAATGGTTCCGCCTGTTTTCTCAATCGCTTCCGTAATCAGCAAGTAAGCAGAATCAAGGATTTCTGCCACATTGCTGCCCTCAATCTGAACATAAGCCGCCCGGCCTTTGGGTATGTGTTTTACGAACAGTCCCTCCGGTATTTCCGTCTGCATCCGGACAAAGTCACCTATCACTATCTTAAAATTCATTCTGTCGCTAAAGTCGTACATGAAACCAATTCCGTCATTTTCGTCAATGTCATCACAGCATTTGACGTCCGCCATCCTGTCCAGTTTTTCAATGGTATCTCCCTGAAAGAATTCCTGCCATACAAAGCCGGCGTCAGAAAAGCTGGTTTCCCGGGGCAGCCCCACCATGAGCCGTTCGGGTGTTTCCTTATACATGATGCGTTTCATTTCAGCCATAATACGCTTTCCTCCTACAAATCTCATATCTGAGAAATTAATCGGAAGATAATCATTTAGCCGGGCATTTTTCAATCTGGCCTGTGAAGGCGTAATCCCATGGTGCTCCTTAAAGGCACGGGAAAAAGAAGAATGAGACTGAAAACCGTATTTCACCGCCGCATCAAGAACAGAAATATCCGTATTTTTAAGATCGTATCCGGCCAGTGTCAGTCTTCGTTTTCTTACATAATCAGAAATGCTGATCCCCGAGATAAAATTGAAAATACGCTGAAACAACGCGGCCGGACTCATGGCTATTCTGGATATTTCATGATAATCGATTTCACAGCCATCGGGAATTATTTTTTCCAAATATAGGATTACTTCATTGAATGTTTTGCTGCTGTTCATAATTACCTCCGTCACTCCATATATTATCAAATTTACCGGCCGCTTTCTTTTCATTTCACGTACATATTATGTCACTTTATGACTATCCCCAGCCGCTTCGCCAGTTCCGCCGCCTGATATAAATCCATGACCGCCCCCCGCACCTCAGAACACTCATCGGAAAGCACCAGCCCCTTGATATCGCAGGTGGTAAAGTCCATTCCCTTAAGAGGAGTCTTAAAAAAGCTGGCATTCTGAAGCCTGACCTGACTGAACGTAACGCCTTTGCACTTACACTGCGCGAAATTACCATTTTCTAAATCGGTATCTTCCACCCGGAAAGACTCCAGCTTCGAGCCGTCTAAATTCAAATACTGCATACTGCAGTCCGTGATCGTCACATCCTTTAAGCTGCTCTCTGTCATCCTGGCCCCCGTTCCCTTTGACCGCTGAAATGACACCCGTCTGAGAAAGCTGTCTCGGAACAGACAGTTGGAAAAGTTACAGGAGATAAACAACACATCGCTGAATTCCGCCTTTTCAAAATTACACCCCTCGAAACTGCAATTTTCAAACTTTACTCTGGAAAAACACAGGCCGGAAAACTCTTCCTCCTGTGCAGTCATATTTTTTAAATATGCATTCTGGATCCGCTCGTCCTCTTCCCTGCTCTGATGAAGAAGCTCTGTCTCCTCCGACACAATTTCATATACTTCAGGCAGCCACGGCTCCGCCAGCTTCATTCCCGCCATACGCTTATTCCTTCCTTTCTGACACGTTCTGAATTACACGATGCTCCCATTGTACCGTTCCCACTAAGCTCGTAAACTACCTCGCTAAGTGGTCAGGTATGACTCGCACTAGGTTCGTGAACAACCTCACCAAGTGCTCATAGTATATCATAAACACAGCATTCGTAAAAGACCTGACTGCTTACGCATACTCACACTCCAGAAATTCCCGCAGGAAATGTCAAGATTAAATTTCTTATTTACATTAAGATTATCTCATCAATCAACCAACACAGGAGGTATTCACTTATGAAATCAATCACAACACGAACGCTGGAACTGAAAGGAAGCAGTTATGAGATCGGACAGGCGCTGGGACGCATGGCAGCCTCCATTCCATCAATGAAGAATTACTATACATCCGGATATGAAAACTTCGGTGAAGCCGAAGCCCGGCAGGCGGAAACGCTGTTTGCCCGGTGGTGCCCGGGACTGAATGAGGAGCTTTCCGGTTTTGCCGGTGAACTGAATGTCCCTCTG
>ERZ507070.517-NODE-517-length-18125-cov-9.69607_pt1 | contig 18125 bp, 15 predicted proteins | sample MGYA00512865_ERZ507070 | MGnify/ENA metagenome assembly ERZ507070
AGAAAAGTTTCTATCTTATTTGTTTCTTATAATTGTAAAAATGTTGCATGTAGGTAATTATTCGGATAAAGGAGTGAGCAAAATGAACCCAGAACCATCCGGTACCCTGTCCATCTATTTCTGCGGCACCGAGCCATGCGCCCCCGGACATGCCTTTGGCCCGGCTGTCCGTCCCCACTATCTCATCCACGTGGTGCTGGACGGAAAGGGGATCTATAAGCGAAACGGGGAGACCTATCATCTGAAAGCAGGGGATGCTTTCCTCATCTCCCCCATGGAGTCCACCTATTACCAGGCTGACGAAAAGGAGCCGTGGCGGTACGCCTGGGTGGGATTTGACGGCATGAGTGCGAAAGACCTGCTGGAGAGAACATGTTTCCGGAACTCCTGTGTGTACTTCTGTCCCGATGACGAAAAAAAGAGAGAGGCTGTCATTGCCCATGTTCTGGAACTTCTGGATTCCTTTCTCTCCCGGGGGCAGAACAGCCTGACTCTGTTAGGACATTTTTTCCAGCTCCTGGGCACCATGCAGAGCCCGGAGCCGGCCGGACGGGAAGAATATCCCCGCCAGTATCTGGCAAAAGCCATGGAATATATGAACAACAACTACAGCTACAATATACGAATCTCTGATATTGCATCCTATATCGGTGTGGACCGCTCTTATCTGTACCGCATTTTTATGGAGGAGGAACACATCTCACCCAAACAGTACCTGATGCGTCTGCGGCTTCGCACCGCTGCCAGTATGCTGCGCTCACCCCGGTATACCATCACGGAGATTGCCTACTCCTGCGGGTTTCGGGATGCGGCTGCCTTCTGCAGCCAGTTCCGCAGGGCCATGGGATTTACGCCCAGCCAGTTTCGGGAATACCTAAAAGAGGAGACAAAATATACCCAGTAGCTGAGGTTTAAAACCCTGTATTTCTGAACTCCTTTGGGGAGATTCCGGCCTTTTCCGTGAAAAACCTGGTGAACACCGCATGTTCGGAAAATCCCAGCTCCTCGGAAATCTCATTTATATTCATGGCAGAGGACAGCAAATAGTCCTTCGCCTTCTCAAACAACATATTTCTCTGCAGAAAAATAGGGGATATTCCGAAATACTCCTTGAATTTGTTGGAGATATAGGTGGGATTCATGTGGTATTTCTCTGCCAGTGTCTTCAGATTCATGCCTGCTGTGGGTCTCTGGGAGATATCGTCAAAAATATCCATAAACACCGCCGGAATATCCGGTGCAAGCTGGGTTTTTTCTGATTTCAGAAAGCTGTCAAAGATGCATGCCAGGACTTCAAGCGCTTTTGCATTTTTATATATCATATCGGCAATCGTCTCTTCATTCTGTATAGCTTCCATATAGTCAAAGAATTTCTGTTCAAACTCGCTGCTGTTTTCCATATGGACTTTGCAGGGCAGTTTGAGCAGACTCAGCACATCTATGTTGTAAGCTGTCCTGAAGTTAAAATGCCACCACAAAAATTCCGACTCCTCCCTGGACATCTTTACATGGTCATGGATCACATTCGGAGGCACGAAAATGGCATCTCCGTCCCTGCAGCAGTACTCTCTGTCCTGGATGCGCAGAAGGGCCTCTCCTCTTTTCAGATAGGACATTACACAAAACGGCATCTGCCGGTTAAGCTGCACCATTTCTGTTCTGGTCTGGTAATCATACTCCACGATGTCCAGTACTGCACGCTGTATCAAAGGTCTTAAACGTTCACTCATGCTGTCTCCTCTCTCTGCGTCCCGGACCGTGCCCCTGCGGCCACAGTCCCTCCCGGCAGGCCGTTTGAATCTTGCCCCGGAGATTACTGATTTTTAAAAGCAACCCCCATCTTCACACTCTCCTGCGGGTTTTCCACAATATAGTGCAGATAGCTCTCATCACAGGTCTCAAAATCCACCACGGGATCAACGATATTTTCACAGGAGAACATGCCCTTACAGAGCATATCCCATGCCTCTCTGCATATTCTGTCAAAGCTCCATCTCGGGTAATCATTGTTCGGCTCACTGCATGCCCGTGAAAAGTAAAAATGACACTGGTTAAAATGTCCCTCATATCCCAGATTGATGGGAATATGGCATTCTCCCAGCCAGCCCACCATGGCAAAATTTCCTCCATAGGCAAGAGCCCGGATTCCCTGCTCCACTGCCTTATAATTTCCGCTTGTCTCGATCACAACATCCATACCGATTCCGTTTGTCTTATCCCTTAAGATCAGCCCGAAATCCTCCTTCGTCGGGTCAAACGCCATATCCGCGCCATTATCCAGCGCAGCCTGCCGCCTTTTCTCTATGGGATCTGTTACCACAACAAGGGAAGCCCCCGCCGCTTTTGCAGCCTGGGCAGCCATAAGTCCAATAGCCCCAAGACCGGAGATCAGCACTTTATCGCCCAGACGTACATGGCCGTCCCGCATTCCCCCCAGGGCAAACTGAAGGGGATCATAGCAGACTGCCTCTTTCCAGGTCATACTTTCCGGCATGACCAGGACATCCTCTGCCTTTACTGTGTGGGTGTTTTTCAGATTGCCGTATCCGGCAACCCTCTGCCCTGTCTCCAGGCCCTCTACGCCCTGGCCGATCTCGGTGATTCTGCCCACCCACATATTTCCCAGGCCGGACGTTCCGTCATACACAAGCTCCTTTTCTCTCGGTCTGAAAATGTGTGTATTCTCATCGTAGTAAACCTTTGCAAAGGGGTCTTTCTCATATCCGTGCAGTTCTGTGCCGTGTTTCGGTGCACCGTAATCCGATACCACCCTTACATAACCTGCCTGAAGAGGCATTTCCTGATATTCTTCCAAAACAGGCTTTCCGTTTCGTCCTAAGAGTAATTGTTTCATAATGTGTGTCCTCCTTTATTTATGTAAACCTACTTTTATGCCGTCCATGCCTGCGGATTCCACCACGGTCTCCACATAACAGAGGCTTTTATAACCTTCTTTGATGTCGCATGTTGTCTGTTTCTTTTCTCTGACACATTCCAGGAACTCCCTGACCTCATCCAAATATGCGTCCTCTTCAGAATCTACCGTCTCTGTCCTTAACCCGCCTTCACCCGTGTAAGTAAAGACCGCATGGTTAAAGTCACGGAAATCAGCGGTGACTTTCTCGTATACCACCTTGAATCTGCCGATCCATTCTCCCGGAACCTCACAGTTATTGGCAGTGATAGCGGCCACAGCACCGTTGGTAAATCCGGCAAAGGAGGCACTTACATCCTCTACTGTGTAGTTATGGATATGGTTGTGGCATACATTTCCCATGACACCTGCGGCGTATTTTGGTTCTCCCATCAGGTAACGGCATAAGTCATAGACATGAATTGCCTGCTCATAGATCTGTCCGCCGCACAGATCAACATTGATCCACCAGGGTGTGTGAAGGGAATTGCAGGAATAATGTCCGTGAAACAGCACCGGCCTTCCCGCCTCACCGGACGCGATCAGCTCTTTCATTTTTTTAACCGCAGCCCCCTGTCTCATGTGAAATCCGACTCTGGTGATAATCCCGCTTTTCGCGGCGCTCTCCACCATTCTTTTCCCTGTCTCTGTATTCAGAGCAATCGGTTTCTCTATGAAAATGTGCTTTCCTCTCTCTGCGGCACGCTCAAACTGATGGTCCTGGGCAAAGGGCGGAAGACAGATGAACAATACATCAAAATCACCTTCATCCAGCATTTTGTCAAAGTCATCGTATTCCTGTATATTTTCCTGCGGTATTTCCTCACAGAAAGCCTCTCTGGCTGCCCTGCTCTTGTCGCATACGCAGGATATCTGTGCACCTGATTCCAGGAGCCTTTTGGCATGGCCTTTTCCCATATTTCCGGCCCCCAGTATTGCTGCTTTTACACTCATTAAATTTTTCCTCCTCTATTTTAAATCGTTCTTTGCTCCGGCTGCTGCCTTTTCTGCTGCTATCCCTTCACGGCTCCGGCAGTGATACCGTCAACGAAACTTCTCTGGAATATGGAATATACAATGATGATCGGCACCGTACAAATGGTCACTCCCGCCGCTATCAGCGATGTATTCATGGTATATTCCCCCTGGAAATACATAAGCCCCAGAGGCAGCGTCCTGTATTTATCGTCATATACCATCAGCATGGGCAGAAGATAATCATTCCAGGACCACATAAATTCAAAAATCAGCAGGGAAGTCAGAGCAGGTTTTGTCAGCGGAAGCATAACATACAGCCACGCCTTCCACTTTCCGGCCCCGTCAATGGTGGCCGACTCTATCAGTTCATCCGGCAGTTCCCGGAAAAATGACCGCATCATAAAGCAGGCAAACGGCATGGACAGCCCAAAGTACGGCAATATCATAGCCTGCAGTGTGTTGATCATGCCAAGCTGCTGTACATTATAGTAAAGCGGTATGATCATGGCATTGATCGGTATCATCATACCTATGAGAATAAAATAAAAAATCTGGTTTCTCCCTTTCCATTTCAGTTTGCCAAAGGCATACCCTGCCATGGACGAAAGCAGCAGCACCACAAAAACCCTGGGTACAGCCACTAAAATGCTGTTTTTCATATAGCCGCCCATGCGCCCGGTTGTCCATGCTTCTTTTATGTATTCAAAGGTCACTGAAGTGGGAAATGCAAACGGATCGTTTACGGAAGGGTCAAAGGGCTTTATTGCTGCCATCCACATCCAGAAGATGGGAAGAACGGAGACCAGCACAAATAAGATCAATATGGCATGTGTCAGAATACTGACCAGGTGCCGCCTGGCCGCTGTGTGTTCACTCATATTTTCCCCTCCTCTACTCTTTGTCTGTCAGTTTCATGAAAATTCCGGAGCATACCGCAATGATCACAGCCAGAACCACAGCAAGTGCCGAACCATATCCGTAATCATTCATATTAAAAGCTGAATTATACATGTAGGTGGAAATAACCTCTGACGAGTGATAAGGCCCACCCTTCGTCATAATATAGATCAAGTCAAATACTTTAAACGAACCGATCAGTGAATTGGATACCAAAAGTACGATCGTCCCCTTAATAAGCGGAACAATGACATAGATAAACTTCTGAAAGGCATTGGCCCCCTCCAGTTTTGCCACTTCCAGATAGCTGGTATCAATCCCCTGCAGCGCCGCAAGAAATACCACCATATTAAATCCGTAACAGGTCCAGCTTCCCGCAAGCACCAGGAACCATATGACCATTTTCTCATCCCCGAGAAAATCGATTCTCGCAGCCCCATGCATTCCCAGAGCATTCAGCATCCTTCCCAGGATTCCGAATTCCGGATTGTAGATCCATCCCCATACGATGCCGACTGCAACAAGCGAAACCACATTCGGCATGAAATAGGTAAGCCGGTACAAAAATTTTCCTTTTACATACTTCTGTGTCAGCATCACCGCAAAGATCAGCCCCAGAAGTACAGGAACAAAAATGGTAAACAGTATCCAGATGACATTGTTCCCCAATGCTTTATAAAAAATGGGGTCCTTCAGTACCCTTGCATAATTATCCAGACCCACAAACTTCATGAAAGGAGCCGCGCCGTTCCATTCATGAAAACTGATCCTCACAGTTGAAAAAATAGGTATCACCAGAAACAGGCAGTAGAACAGCAGTGCCGGAAGTGCAAAAGCAAAGCATCCCATCCAGTTTTTCAGCAACATCCTTTTTCTTTTATTCATAAAAACACCCTTCCCGCTGCACGTGACAGGGCTGCAGCAGAATCCTGCAGCCCCTCACAGATTTATAACAATAGAATGTTCACAGGTATGCTTCTGCCGCCTATTCTACTGAGTAGTTTCCTGCCTCGATCTCTTCCTCAAATGCCTTCTGCTTCTGTTCCATACAGGCAGCTCCGTCAATCTTGCCCGCAATAAGCTGCTGCACGTAGTTCTGTGTCACATCATTTACCTTAGGCGGCATAAGCACGTCTATATTCTCGCCAAGGTTCTCGGACGCGTTGATCTCATCCACCACATCTTTGAACAGCTCACTGACTTCGTAGGCGCTGTAATCCACATCTTTTACAGAGGGGATCAGACCTGCTTCATACCAGAGTTCCATGTTGTCAGGCTGGAACATATAGTCCAGAAATTTTACTGTCTCTTCCGGATATTTCGTCTTAGAATTTACAACTACAGCTTCACCAAGTCCCCCCGGAGGGCAGTTGTCCAGATCATCCGATGCTACCGGTACGAAGAAAAATCCCACATTGTCCTTCATATTCTCCACACACGCGGATACCAGCCAGGTACCGGTCACACGCATGGCACCTTCCCCTGCGTAGAATGCTTTATTTGCATCCTCGGATGCCAGGCTCAGAGGCTTCTCTGTGGCATATCCCTTTTCAAACACACTGTAAAGTTCATCAAGAGCTGCCCCGAATCCTTCGCTTGTCCAGGGTATTTTTCCCGCTACCGCTTCTTTTACTCTGTCCGCTCCCACAAAACTGTTCAGCCAGATTGACTCATAGTGGAATCCCGGCCACTGCTCTTTGTCATCCATGATAAGCGGCGTGATGCCTTTGTCTTTGAATTTCTGGCATATCTGCATAAACTCTTCGTAAGTCTCCGGTACTTCAATGCCTTCTTCCTCGAACATTTTCTTGTTGTAATATACGCCCAGCATTTCCAGCTCATTGGCTACACCGTACAGTTTGCCGTCGTATACGGTTTTCTCCAGAGCCCAGTCATGGAACCTGTCATCCCATTTATACTGTTCCCTGTAGTCGCTCAGATCCATTGCCAGACCGGCATTTGCCAGAACGCCCAGATAACCGGCACCGGCGTCATAACTGAAGATATCCGGGCCTTCTCCGCTGTTGATGGCAGGCTTGATGGTATTTCTCAGGTCTGCAACCTTGAAAGCGGTACGCTTGATGGTGACATTGGGATTTTCCTTCTCAAAATTCTCTATGATGGTGTCTATCATTTTCGCTCCGGCACCCTCTGTCCTTAAATCCCACATGTTCAGTTCAATTTTTTCTGTGGAAGCAGCATCATCCCCCGAGTCACCTGCATCCGTTTTTGTCTCTGTCTTGCTTTCAGCCGTATCGCCCTCTTTTGCCGTTCCGGGCGTACATCCTGCCAACATTGTCCCCACAAGCACCAAACCGGTCAATACCTTCCATTTTCTTCCCATAAATACATCTCCTTTGCATAATATTTAATATTTTTGGTATGTTTAATATAGCATTTCTTGTAGAAAATGTACTTACCACTCCTTTTCCTGTTCTTTGCAGTTTTACATATTTTGGTAATATCTTTGCAGATTTACATATTTTTCTTCGATTTTGGCTGTTTGCATGGTGTATTTTTCTGCGGAAATACTGTAGAATTGCAAAGGAATTTGTTATTGATTAATTTTTCTGATAAATACGATTATTTAATTATCAGATACTTTTTCTAAATTAAATACTTTTTGCGCTGAATAGCCAAATAATCATCAAAGGGATTTCCTCTCGGAAAAAGAAATGCAAAAAATAACTGTCCGGCAGTTTTATGCCGGGCAGTTGCTTTTTTTGGTGGGACTCTATTATTATTGATTGTTTAAGAGCGTGTCTTGTGTCTGATAATTGATTTTGATAAGCTGTGCATGACAATGCGCATCATATTATTCCGTAATGTTTCAGCGCATAATGGATACCATCTTCCTCGATTCCCTTTGTCACATAACTGCAGTACGGGAGGATCTCTTCTTTGGCATTTCCCATTGCTATGCTGTTCTTTACTGCTTTCAGCATATCCAGATCATTCTCACTGTCGCCTACAGCAAAGCAGTTCTCCATATCTGCATCCAGATGGCTGCACATAAACCGGATTCCTGTAGCCTTTGTGTAATCTTTCTGCGTCACCTCCCAGACATTGCCGCCCCGGGGGATGCAGTAAAAATGTTCATCCAGAAATACTTTTATCTCCCCGGCTGCTTCTGTGTCCGGAAGGAATATAAGGCATTTATCATAAGTCTGGTTTTCATCGCGAAATAACTCTTCGATATTTCTCCCTTTCGCCGCAAATATCTGTATTGCCTCCTGAAGCCATGGATTGGGGTAACTGAAATCAAAATATATAGCCTTGTCAGCCTCATAAAATACAGGGATCTTGGCATCCCTCAGCATTTTTGCAACTTTCACGCACATATCATGGGGAATTGCGGATTCCAGCAGCTTTTTGCCTCTGTAATAAATGTGGGTGCCACAGCCACAGACATATCCGTCAAAATCCATGGAACGGATTTCCTCACTGATACTGTAATACGTCCTTCCGGTATTGACAAACACCTGGTGCCCGTTTCTCTTTGCCCCGGCAATCGCAGCCCTGGTACTGTCGGGTATGATCCCGGAGGGCTCCATTGCAAGTGTGCCGTCTATGTCAAAAAATATTAGTTTACTGTCCATAATCTCTCCTTAATGTTAAAGTCCGCTTTTTTAAGTGTCTTACTGCATATAAAAACCACCCTTAAACCTTGGCATGTCAGGGTGGTATCCTTTACTTTCAGAGGTCAGCCGCGCTTGGCTGTTGTGTTCTTTTCCGTCTTCAATTTATCATATTTCTGTTAAGAATTCAAGCGATTATTGCCGGTCGTTATTGACGCTGTTATTGCTGCGTTGCTGTCCACACGCCACTGTGCCGCGAGGTGTTTTCAGGCCGAGGGCATGAAAATCCCGAGGCAGCCAGCGCGATATGGAGCATTCTGCTCCATATCTGTGCATCGCGAAGCGTGTTGCCGGGCACGCAGTGAAAAGCAGCATTGCTGCGCCGGCAAGTGGTTACTGACTGCGCTGCGCCCGGCAGTTACCAATCCATTCTCCTGCTAAACTACACTAAGTTTTACTTGTAAACCGGAAATACCTGTTGCCGGCAGAAAAGGCCTGTGCTAAAATTAAAAAAAGCATATTTTCTGGATCATCTTTCTATTTTTGAATCAGTCTTGGGATTCATAATATCTTATATCATTTCATAATAACGGGTCGACGTATGTCCGGCCTGTCCTTTCGGAAAATTCGTGCTTTTCACCACATTTTTTGCAGGAGTTTTCGGAAAGGTTAGAAACCTCCTGCGTCTATAACTAAAAAAGGAGGTTTTATATGGAAGAACGGAAACAGCAGCCGCATGCCCTGCAGTGGCATCCTGCCTTTTATGCCGGGATTCAAATTGAACTGGAAGCAGAGGCAGATCTGCTGCTCTTTGAAAACGAACATCAATTGGGTACAAAACCAAAGGAAATCGATGTGCTGATCGTAAAAAAAGAAAGAGATGTTTCTATCCGGAAAAATATCGGAAGGATTTTCAGGACGCATAATATTGTGGAATATAAAAGCCCTAAAGATTATCTGAGTGTGGATGATTTTTATAAGGTTTATGGTTATACTTGTTTTTATAAGGCAGATACCACGCAGGCTGACAGCATCGCCATCCATGATATTACCATAACCTTTGTATGCCACCGGTATCCGCGCAGTCTCATGCGGCACTTGACAGAGGAACGGGGCTATGAAATCCACAGAGAAGAGGATGGCATTTATTATATCACCGGAGATAATATCCCAATTCAGCTGATCCTGACCAAGGAACTGTCTGAGGAACAGAATCTATGGCTGAAAAGCCTGACAAATGAACTGGAAGAAACAGAGACGGCAAAACACTTGATTGAGCAGTATGGAAAGCATAAAGGTAATAACCTGTATAAATCCGTTATGGATCTTATTGTCCGTGCAAACAAAGATAAATTCAAGGAGGCAAAGATTATGTGTGAAGCATTAGAAGAATTAATGGAGGATGAACTGGAAGCTAAGAGGACTCAGGGACTGGCAGAAGGATTGGCTTTGGGAGAGGCTTTGGGAAAGGCAGAGAGTATTGTGACTCTGCTGAAGGATCTGGGTGATGTATCTGAAAAACTGCAGCGAAATATTATGGAACAAAATGACACTGAAATTCTGAACCGGTGGCTCATATACGCGGCCAGGGCCGAGACAATCCGGGAATTTGAACAAAAAATCCAATAAACCCTGACCATAGCCAAAGAAAACTGAAAACACAAAAATAAATTTAAGGGAGGCGAAGACTATGTGTGAGGCATTGAAAGAATTGATGAAGGATGAACTGGACGCCAAGTGGGCGGAAGGATTTGCAGAGGGACGGGCCTTGGGAAGGGCTTTGGTTATTCTGGATCTGCTGAAGGATTTGGGCGAAGTATCTGAAGAGCTGCAAAGAAAGATTATGGAACAGAGTGACACTGAAGTTCTAAACCAGTGGCTCAGATACGCGGCCTGGGCCGATACAATTCAGGAATTTGAGCAAAAAATTCAATAACGGCTAACCGGAAGCATGCTCCGCATCCGCAAACTTTAAGTCCTGTCATAAAACCTCTGCAAAGGAAATATGATAGAATAAACAACCCTTCCAGGACTTATTATGCTACATAACATTCCAATTAAAAAATTTCTGGCAATCGCTCTTCTCTTTGCCGCAGCCTACTTTGCCGGCTGTTTTATCGCTGAGGCGGTAAACGGCAGGCAGGCAGAATCCGTCTCCACCTCCGCTGACGGCAACTGGGGCCTTAGTTTCCAGGAGGAGGGCAAACCGCCTGTGGCAAATGCCACCTTCGATGAATTGAAACAGTACGATGCCTATTATGCCGAAAATACAGAAGAGAAAGTCATTTACCTCACCTTTGACTGCGGCTATGAAAACGGAAATACAGCCACCATCCTGGACGCACTGAAAAAACACAATGCCCCTGCCACCTTCTTTGTGGTTGGAAATTTCATCTCTACCAGCCCTGATCTGGTAAAACGAATGGTCAAGGAAGGCCACACCGTGGGCAATCATTCCTTCCATCACCCGGATATGTCCAAAATATCCACCATAGATTCCTTCTCCAAGGAACTTCAGGAGTTGGAAGACCTCTACACAGAGACTACCGGTAAGCCCATGACCAAGTTCTATCGCCCGCCCCAGGGCAAATACAGTGAAAGCAACCTGAAAATGGCACAGGAACTGGGCTATAAGACTTTCTTCTGGAGTCTTGCCTATGTAGACTGGTATCAGGATAAGCAGCCTTCAAAAGAGGAGGCCTTCAGTAAACTTATCGGAAGGATCCACCCCGGCGCCGTCGTACTCCTGCACAGCACCTCCAGCACAAATGCCCAGATTCTCGATGAACTGCTGAGCAAATGGGAAGAGATGGGGTATACTTTCCAGTCATTGGATCAGTTGGTGGAAAAGAGCGGGACGGTAAAGAAGACATCTAATATTGTCTAATACAGATTATCTGACATCTCCGGTCAGGATAAACGTATGAAATAAGAATAGCAGACAAACGTCAATAAGCCTGCCCTGTACTTAACCGTCAGGCAGGCTTATTGCTTACTTAAGGTCAGCCGCTTTATGTGCGGCTGTTCCTTTTCTAACTATAATATAGCATTATGGAGGCAATATTTATACCGTAATTTTCCTCTTTTCATGCTCCGCAGCAACTTCCTCAACAGATTTCTCCTGAAGTCTCACTGCTCCTTTATATCCCTCTTTCGTAGGAATCAAATCGCCCTTTGCCAGGTTCTCTTTTGCCTGTGCAATGGCTTCTTTATACTGCGGCAGCCATTGTTCCTGCGCAACCAGCATTTCGTCGATCATCTGCCATACTTCCGGCGGGTTGCAGACTGCACCTGTGAGCGGATCCATTAATGCAGCCTGTTTCAGCAGTTTTGCATCTCCATGCACGGCTGCCTCTACTGCCAATTTCTGAACCCAGATGGACTGTGAACACACTGCAGCACATCCCAGAGGAAGGTCTCCCACCTTAGGAACACTGATGCCGTTTCCATCTACATAACAGGGAACTTCCACTACGCTTTCATAAGGAAGGTTGGTGATGCAGCCCTCATTCATCATATTGAAATGTCCTCTGTATTTTTTACCCGTTTCAAGTGATTCAATGATGTAAGAACAGTGCTCTTTTCCTCTCTCGGAACCGTCCAGTTTCTTCGGCTCCTCAGCCAGGATCTTCGGATAATCGGTATCAAACCAGTTTCTCTCCTCTCTGGTCACGCGCAGATATCCGCCTGTCTCTCCGTTGATCCAGTTGTCCAGATTGATCCAGTCTTTGATCTCATCCGGGCGTTTGCGGTACCAGGAAACGTACTCGGAAAGGTGTCCGTTGGATTCTGTGGAATAATAGCCAAAACGTTTCAGCATATCAATACGCACTTTTTCTTCTTCACTGAATTTTTCATGCGCTTCAAATCCCGGCAGGATTTTCGGCAGCATATCTTCTCCGTGATGTTTCACGGAAATATACCATGTCTGGTGGTTGATACCTGCACAGATAATATCCAGCTCTTCTCTGGGGATTCCAAGAACTTCCGCAATCTGCAGTTCGCCGTGTATCTCACCGTGGCAAAGGCCGATGGTCTTCACGCCGCCGTATTTATTGCAGGCCCAGGTAGCCATTGCATTGGGGTTTGAGTAGTTGAGCATGATTGCTCCCTCCTCAGCCACCTCACGGATATCCTTACAGAAATCCAGCATGGCAGCGATCACCCTCTGTCCGTACATGATCCCGCCTGTGCAGAGTGTATCACCTACACACTGGTCAACACCGTATTTCAGCGGAATCTCAATATCTGTCTCAAAGCCCTCCAGACCGCCGACACGTACACAGTTAATGATGTAGCGGGCATTTCTGAATGCCTCTCTTCTGTCTGTGGTTGCCTGAATCTTCACAGGGATTCCATTGGCATCCAGGTCTCTCTGGCATAATGCCCTTGTTCTCTCCAGATTCTCCCCATTGATATCTGTAAATGCGATCTCCACATCGCGAAGCTCCGGCACTGACATGATATCTGTGAATAATGTCCTTGCAAATACAAGGCTTCCCGCTCCGATAAATGCTATTTTAAAACTCATAACATAACCTCCCGTTTTTCTTTTGATTTTTATGATGTTTATTATAAACGGTGGTTTTTATTGATGTGGAAAGTATTGTTGTGCAAATTTGAAAATGCAAGATATTGCCGTATATATTTTTCTTGACAACCGACGGGCCAGCTCTCACAATAAAAGTAACCGAAATGATCCTACCCAAAATGCATAAGCGCCGGGATCCATGTCACCTTATCATCCTCATAGATATTCTGAATACCGATGACCGCGCGATCGCTGAAAGGAGAACTGCCATGAGCATTTTTGATCCCACACATCATTTCATTTCCATAACTGCTTTTTACGCCCTTTCCCTGACAGAATATGATATGCACGCTCATGCCCATGCCAGTTGTGAGATCATGTATGTCACAAAAGGAAATTGTCACATTTATGTAAACCATGAAGCCCACTGCCTGGAAGAAAGACAGTTTATATTTCTGGATGCTGAAGTGCCACACCGTTTATGGATTCCCAAAGGCTCTCCCTGCTCCCTGCTGAATCTGGAGTTTCGCTGCCAGGAGGAGAAGACTACACTGGATCTCTTAGAACCAAGGAGGGAAAGCGCGTCTTTTGACCGTTTCTGCCGTTCCAAAAAGGCTATCTGGATTTCCAATGACACAGGAAATCTGGGGTATTCCCTGAAAGACCTGATCTCTCAGTTAGAGCAGAAGATTCCGTATTCCAAAGATGTACATATGTCCCGCAAATTCACTGCCCCGGACACGGATTACCTTATCCGGCTGCTGTTTTTCCGCACCATGCTGGAGCTGTCTCAGTGTCTTCTGGAAAATAACAAGGCAACAGGTGCCGTATACCTGAAAAAAGCCTTACTGTATATCTCTGCGCATCTGACAGAAGATATACGGATTCCGGAACTGGCTGCTTACGCCGGAATTAACAAATCTTATCTCCAATCCCTGTTTTCCAGACATATGCACTGCACGATTACAGATTATGTCAACCGAAAAAGATTGGAACAGGCTGCTTTTCTGCTGACAAACAGTTCTCTGTCCGTGACAGATATTGCGTTCCATGCAGGATACAACAGCCGCCAGCATTTTGGCAGCACTTTTGAAAAATATTATGGGACCAGCCCCAGGGCTTACCGTCAGCTTCATGAAAAGAAAATAGATACTTCTACCGGAAATGGACAGTATACGATTCGGGAGGATGGGACCTGGGATACGGAACCGCTGGAATAAAAAAACAGGAGAGTGAAGTAACCGTTATGGTTATCCGGCAACAGCTCAGCTGTCTGAATTTTGCTGAGCTGTTACGTTATCTTCACTCCCCTGGCTTATTTATGATTATGCCTTCAGAAATTTTAGAAATCCATATGTACTGCGCCTGTCTGGCGAATCTGCATTACATAAATATTTTCTTTACCCATGTATGGTGTCATGTATTCTACATAATCTGCTGTCATATCTTTAGGAAGCACTGCTGCGATCACACCGGCAAATCCGCCGCCGTGGACTCTGCAGTAACCTCTTCCGGCCTCTTCGATGAACATCTCTGTCAGAGCCAGGGCTACCGGAACCGCCTGTTCTGTCTCGTCCTTAGTTGCAAAACAGTTCTGCAGCCATTTCCAGGAAGAATTACCGGATTTGGTGATGCACTGTAAAAAGGTATCGTAATCCTTTTCTTTGATTGCTTTCACTGCAGCATCCACACGGTTCTGCTCCGCGAAGAAATGCAGTGCGCGCATAACAGCTCTGTCTCCGGCTTCTTTTCTGACTTTGTTCAGATTCTGCATAAACTCTTTTTCATCCACATCGGCAAGCACTTCTTTGCCCATAACCTGTGCTGCTTTTTTCATTTCGATGGGGACAGAGGAATACTCTGCACTTAAATCCGCATGGCCTTTTCCTGTATTTACAATGATCAGGTCATATCCAAGCTGGTCATATCCGAAATCCAGCTTCTCTACTTTCGGCATTTCCTCTTTGAAATCAATGGTGATCACACCGCCCACTGCACATGCCATCTGATCCAGCAGACCGGACTGTTTTTCCCAATATTCATGCTCTGCGTACTGGCCGATCTTAGCGTATTCAACATAATCTATTTTTCCGTCATTGCTGAAATAATCAACGATGGCACAGATAAGCATTTCAAATGATGCGGATGAGCTTACCCCTGCTGCGCCGATAACATCTGTGGACACATATGCGTCAAAGCCTTCCACTTTATATCCCTTTTTCACAAATCCCTCAAACATGCCGATCAGCAGGGAAAGTGTTCCCTGGCATTTGCAGGTTGTGTCCATATTGTCTAAATCAACGGTAATGCTCTGGTTATAATTCTCGCTGATCACGTGAACCAGTGAGGTGCCGTTCTTCCTTGCGGCAGCGATCGTATCCATAGCAATACTTCCGGTCAGCACCTTACCATGGTTGTGGTCCGTATGGTTGCCCAGGATCTCTGTTCTTCCCGGTGATGTGAAGAAGTCAGCTTCACCTTCGCCAAATGCTTTCACAAATTCCCGGTACAGATGATTGTAGCGCTCCTGCTCCATCTGCAATTTCTCTTCACCGTAAACTGTTTTCAGAGTTGCAACTGCTTTTTCATTTTCAAACATTGTAAAATACCTCCCGTTTTTCTTGACTCATACTTTACTTGTATTATAATGTATATATGAGGTGTATTTCTAGGAATATCTTGAAGAATATATGGACGATATTGAGATTTTGGCATTTTACCGGGAAGGGAAAAGGATGCAGATACAGACAAACAGGAATCAGAGGGAAATTAAGGCGCACGGGGACTTTACATTTCCTGTACTGGTGAGTAAAGAGTGTATTACAGACTATGAATTCGGAACATTTTCCTGGCATTGGCATTCGGAGATTGAGATGACACTGGTGGAGGATGGGGAGATGATCTACCAGGTGAACGGAGCGGATTTTCATCTGCAGGAGGGGGACGTGATGTTCGGCAATGCCAATACGCTGCACAGTGGGCATATGGTTGAGGGGAAGGACTGCCATTACTGGAGTATTACCTTTGACCCTAAGATTGTGTATGGGTTTGAGAAGAGTCTGATACAGACAAAATACGTGGACCTGGTGGTAAATGGGCATGAGTTCTCGGCGCTTTGGTTTGATGGGAGTGAGGAGTGGCATGGGGATATCAGGGAGAAAATGAAGAAGGTCATAGAGCTGGATTTGGAGAGGCCGGATTTTTATGAGATGGAGGTGCAGATGCTGTTGTCGGAGATCTGGCTGGTTTTGCTGCGCCATCAGGGGGCTTTTAATCAGGAGGCGGAATCGCTGAATCCTAAGGAGCTGGCAAGGCTTAAGACTATATTGGGGTTTATTCATGAGAATTATGATAAGAAAATCACCCTTACAGATATTGCAGATTCCGTGCATATCTGTAAGAGTGAGTGCTGTCGTTTTTTTAAGAAACATATGAATGAATCTTTGTTTGATTATCTGCTGCGCTATCGTGTGGAGCAGAGCATTCCTTATCTGCGGGATGAGGAGTATAGTATCACAGATGCGGCGTTTAGTGCGGGGTTTACGGACGCGGGGTATTATTCCCGGGTGTTTCGGAAATGTACCGGGGTTTCGCCGCGGAAGTTCCGGAAAGACAGCTATCTTATGTCAAATGTTCTGAGGTCTTTGTAAAATACTGTATGGTGGCCGTAAACACATCTATATTCTTCCACCAGACCTAAATTTCTGCAACGCGCCTACGCTATTTACCACCGGGTAGACATTTTATTGAATTTATTGCTATAATTTACTCACACATAAATGAAACCTTTAATTCTGTTTTCAATAGTTCACAGAGCACATTATAGAAACTGGCCTTCAAGTGTACATAGATCACATAAACACAGCTAATGTCACTCTTTAAGTAATCATTCTTCTTTTCTATTTTTATAAAATACTCCTTTTTGGCAAAAACATTATATCGTAATTCTTACCGAAAAGGAGTCATTTTATTTATAAAGATGCCTACTAATACTTGTATCAATTTAATTCAAAATAATTTTATGATAATTATATTAACTGGGAGTTTCAGGGAGCTGGTGTAGCTGCTACTTCACTTATCGAAAATGTTACAGTTCCTGTATATGTTCCTGCTACCTTTATTTTTTCATTATCACCTGCTAATAGTGAAAAAGTTCTATCAGTTTCTGTATCTATTGAATTGTCAAAAGTACACAACTCCCATGCTGTATCTTTTGATTTTCCATCATTAAATTTCATATTGTATTTTACACTACTTCCTGATAATTCTAATTCTATAGCTTGATTCGGAACTGTAACACTCAGGACATTGCCATTAGCCAATATTGTTCTTGATACAGATATCTTTATATTCTCTTTAGTACCTTTAGAATCAACTTTAATTTTTGATGGTATGCTTATTTTATATTGAGAAGGTACATTCATTTCCAACTCTGTTCCATTGATTGTTGGAGGTATTCCGTCTGTTTGTTCGATATTCTGTGAAGCATCTGTAAACTCCTCCGCTGCCAACACCGGCACACACATCCCAATCGTCATAACCCCTGCCAACCCCATAGCTACTAACCCTTTTTTCTTCATAACCAAATCCTCCTAAATTATAATTTTAATTAATTTCCATTTCAAAATTCTCGACTCTGCTCTCATACACCACATGGAACACCAGCACTCCCGAATATTCCCCCGCACACAAATCAATACTATTTTCCGGCAGAATATTCACATCCTGTGCCTCACTCCACCCATCCAGAATCGCCTGATTCTCTTCCGGTGTAATCAAGTTCCCGGCTATCTCCAGCCGGTATTCCCAACTGTTTTCTCCGCAGTACAGTGCGAAGTTCTTCCTGTCTCTGCTCTCAGTTCCTTCCACTGTGACTACAAGCTCGCCATCCTCTTCCGGTATCAATTTCTTAGTCTGGATCGTAAAGCTGTCCGTGTCATCTGTCAGTTTTACCTGTGAAGGAATTTCGACTTCATATACAGGTTCATTTGACGGCAGCGGTTCTTTTTCAGCATCCGGATTTTCCGGGGTATTCTCCATATCTTCCGTTCCTTCTATGGCTTCCCCTTCATCCTTTTCACCGGTATCCGCTGTCTCTTCATCTTCTGCGCGTGTTTCCTCAGAAACATCTTCCTGTCCTTCCGTTTGAGGTGAGGTCACCTCATGGGCCTGTTCATCCATATGGGAAATATTATCCTTCTGGCCCTGATTTGTTATTCCGGACGGT
>ERZ507070.519-NODE-519-length-18020-cov-4.95051_pt1 | contig 18020 bp, 23 predicted proteins | sample MGYA00512865_ERZ507070 | MGnify/ENA metagenome assembly ERZ507070
ATGCTGATGAGGTATCGGAACTTATCGGGATTCCACTGAGAAGAGTTTCGGCCTACGCGGCCAGTGGGGCCAGATTCTTAAGGCGGTATACGATTGAGGCAGTGGACGATACTGAACCAGGGTGGGCCGAGGAGTGGGATCGGGTTAGGATCGAGAAACTGGCATGGTTAAGAGGAGGTGGAGCCGTTGGACAAGGTAGTGCTGGAGCAGTACAGCAGCCTGAGGGTGGAATATCAGGATCTGCAGGACGAGATCAAAAAGCTGGAAAAACAGATTAGAAAGATGGAGACGAGCCGATGTCAGGTGTCGGACTCCGTTAAGGGGACGCGGCCTGATGGGACATACGGCAGTATCACGATAACCGGCTTTCCAGTTCCGGACTATTATCGGCGTAAGAAGCTGCTGGAGGATCGCAAGAAGAAGTTAGATGAGTTTGAGTTGCAACTCCTCGAGCTGACGAACGATGTCGACGACTACATAAACAGCCTGACCGACTCCAGAATGCGGCGTATGATAAGATATAAGTTTTTCGATGAGCTGTCCTGGGTTCAGGTGGCACATCGTATGGGAGGAAAGTATACGGCGGACGGTTGTAGAATGGCAGTTGAAAGGTTTCTGCAAGAAAAATAAGTTTGTTCGTTTTGTTCGCTTCAAGTGTGGTAGACTTTAAACTGGAAGATCTGAAAAACGGATTTCCTCCCCCAATTGACGGCCGCCGGCTTTTACCGGCCGGTGGTTGTATCGCCGGTATCCATGGATATATCCGGCAACGCGCGAAAAATGGTTGATGCCACCAGACTTACTGCTAAGCTGCAGCGACAAAGGTATCCGTCTAACAGTTTGCCGAGTTTTATGTCCCCACGAACGAGGGATTAAAACCGGCTCGTCAGGACAGCGCCGCACGGAGAAGGCGTGTAGACACAGCTGGTCAAAGTAGACTGGGTTCGACTCCCAGTGTCCTGAATTGTGGTTCTCCTTTTTTAGCACCTGTCGGAAGATGGGTGTTTTCTTTTTTTATAATCAGTGATAAAATGAAAGAAAACATAGGGAGGGAAATTTAAATGTCAGATTGGTTGACAGAAGAAGAGCAATACCAGGAGTTTTTAAATGACAAGCAAATATCTAGGATAAAAGATCCAGAGTTGAGGGAAATTAGAATGAGGCATTGGAAATATCAAACAAAGATATTTTTAGATGAAAGCAATATTTCTGATGAGGAATTCAACCGGTTAGCAGAAGAAGACATCCGGAGAGAAAAGGAAGAGATCAGACAATATAAATTAAAAAAGGATAATGAATAGGGACAGCTTCGGCTGTCTCTTTTTGATTGCAGAAAGGAAGTAAGCCTCATGGCAAAAGGAAAATACGAATACTGGTTATCGCCTGACGGCTTGCTTCGACTGGAGGCATACGCCAGAGATGGCCTGACAGATGAGCAGATAGCCCATAACATGGGTATTAGCCCAGCGACTTTGTATAATTACAAACGGGATCACTTGGAGATTCTGGAGGCCCTAAAAAAGGGAAAAGAGGTTGTTGATATTCAGGTCGAGAACGCTCTCCTTAAACGTGCCTTGGGATATTCCTATGAGGAAAAGAAGGTGGAGGTCAGCGAAGAAGGCACGAAGGTTACTAAAACCATCAAAGAGGTTGTTCCAGATACAACGGCACAAATCTTCTGGTTGAAGAACCGGCGGCCTGATCGCTGGCGGGATAAGCAGGATATAGAGCACAGCGGACAGATAGGAGGGGTAACAATTGTCAACGATATCCCCAAACCGGACACAAGTTAGGCTGTCGAATCTGATTGCTCCGTCCTTTTATGATTTACACTGGGATATCGCAGAACACAGGCATACACACTATAAGCTTGCTGGCGGCCGAGGTTCTACAAAGTCATCGTTTGTGAGTCTGGAGATTATTCTCGGCATGATGCAGGATCCGCAGGCTAACGCGATAGCGATGCGGAAGGTTGGACGATTTCTCGATGAATCAGTCTTCCAACAGCTCATATGGGCCATTAACGTTCTGGAGGTGGCCGACAAATGGAAAATACGATATTCTCCGCTTGGACTGACATATACGCCGTTTGGAAACAAGATCATCTTCCGTGGAGCTGATGATCCGCAGAAGATTAAGTCTGTGAAGCTGGCAAATGGATATTTCAAGTATATCTGGTTCGAGGAGCGGGCAGAGTTTGATGGCGACTCGGAAGAACGTACTATACTCCAGTCATTGATGCGAGGCGGCCCTCAATACTTTGTTTTCTACTCGTGGAATCCTCCAAAGTCCATGAATAGCTGGGTGAATCAGGATATCCTCCAGAGTAAGGAAAACGCGATTGTACACCACAGTGACTACAGGACTGTGCCGAAAGAGTGGCTGGGAGACGATTTCTTCATAGAAGCTGAAGACCTGAAAGAAACAAAGCCGAAGGCATACGAACATGAATATCTCGGTATTGCCACAGGAACCGGCGGCCAGGTGTTCGAGAATGTCACAGTACGCCCGATCACAGAGGAAGAGATGGCGCGGTTTGACCGGATTTATCAGGGCCTTGACTTTGGCTTCGGAGCGGATCCGGCTGCTTATATAAAGATGCATTATGACAGGACGCGGAAGCGTCTTTTTCTGTTTGGTGAAATATATGCGCCGCGGCTGGGAAACACAAAGCTGGCGGCTCAGATTAAAAAATACAATCCGCTCAACAGAGTAGTGACAGCGGATAGTGAGGACCCCAGAGCGATTGATGCCTTGAATGAACTGGGGTTGCGTGTAGTCGGTGCCAGGAAAGGGCCAGGGTCCGTAGATTTCGGTATGGAGTTCTTGGCTGATGAGGTGAACGAAATCATTATCGATCAGCAGCGTTGTCCGAATGCAGCCAGAGAGTTTACAGGCTATGAACTGGAGCAGGATAAAAACGGCAACTTTAAAGGCAGCTATCCGGATAAAGACAACCATTCGATTGACGCGGTCCGGTATGCATTGGAAGATGTAATGACGAGCAGGAAGGCAAAGGTCAGAAAGAAATCCGATTATGGATTACATTAAGGAGGTGATAAGCATGGGAAGATACAGTGAAATAGCCCAGCATATAGAAAAAGAGTGCGATTATATGGGAAGTCGGAAAAGCCTTGAAGTTTCACTGAAAGTGCTGGATATTTTAGACCAGAGTACGGATTCACTTCCAGTGAAACAGGCGATGACAATTTTAGATGATGCTAAAAATATACTGTTGCAGTTGATTGGAATAAATTAGAGGCCATAATCTGAGCGTTTGTGAACTACTGCCTTTGGCAAGGGCTTAGAATCCTCAATTTTTTGGAATTTCAGCTTATTGGCTTCATAATCATTCAAAAATTCTTCCGGCGTTTCAGCAGTAGAAAATTTGGCTGTATATGCCAGAGCAACATTTTTGAGTTCTTCTTTATCCATGCAGTTAAGCTCCTTTCATCAATATTCCAGTTGGCTGAGACTGGTAATTTTATTATACGGAGATTGACAGAGAAGTTCAACAGAAAGAAGGTGATAACCATGTACATATACACACTGCCTCGCGATAACTGGGACGAGACCAACCCCGACAAACAGGCAATACGCACACTGATTGTAAAGCACCGGCGTGAAGCCAGCCGATTGCGAACCTCTATGAAATACTACGAGGGAGAGCATAAGATACTGAGGGAGAGCCGTAAAACAAAGCTGGTGTGCAACCACGCAAAGGATATCAGCGACACGGCCAGCGCGTACTTTATTGGCAACCCGATCTCATACAACAGCAAAGAGGATATAACACCGCTTACCGATGCTTTTGAGACTGCCGGGGCCGATGAGGCAGACGGAGACAATGGCCTGGACTTATCAGTGTATGGCCGGAGCTATGAGTATATCTATCCTATGGAGGGGAAGACCGATTTAACCATTAAGAACCTGTCTCCTGAGAACACCTTCATGGTCTATGACGATACGATCGAGCAGAAGGAGTTATTCGCGGTCTATTACTACGCAAAGAAAGATGATTCTGACAGGAAAAGAACCATCTACGTAGCTACCGTTTTGACAGAACATTACAAGTGGGTGCTGAACATCGAAAATATCGACAGTGCGCAGGCATTACTTGAGGAGCCGACACCACATTACTTCGATGAGGTCCCAGTGATCGAGTATCTAAATAATAAGTTGGCAATCGGTGACTTTGAGCTCCAGATTCCACTGATCGACGCCTACAACGCGCTGATGAGCGACCGGATCACGGACAAGGAGCAGTTTATAGACGCGATTCTTGCTATTTATGGAGCCATGCTGAGTGACCCTGATGTGAAAGATGAGGAAGGGAGAACTGCAAAGGAACGAGTAAAGGAAGATAAAATACTCGATCTTCCGAAGGATTCGAAGGCGGAATATCTGACCCGGACATTTGATGAGTCCGGTGTGGAAATCCTCAAGAAAGCGATTGAGCAGGACATCCATAAGTTTTCCCACATCCCCTGTATGACTGATGAGTCCTTCGGTGGGAATGTTAGTGGTGTAGCCATGGAATTTAAATTACTAGGCATGGAGAACATCACAAAGATTAAAACACGGTATTACAAGCGGGGATTGCGGAAGCGCTTAAGGCTGTTTGCGGCCTGGCTGGCAAAGAGCAAATCAGTCCAGGTTGATGTATCCGGCATAACTCCCACGTTTACCAGAGCCATGCCGAAGAATCTGCTGGAGATAAGCCAAATCGTAGCGAACCTCTGGGGAAAGATCAGCAGGAAGACGCTGCTTTCGCAAGTGCCGTTTGTGGAGAATGTAGAGGAGGAGCTGGCGGCAGTGGAAAAAGAGGAAGACGAGGCAGCTAAAAAGCAGATGGAAATGTTCGGACTGGGAAGCAATACCCCGCCGCCGGACGACGACGAAGACGAGCCAAAGAAGAAAAAGCCGGGTGAGATAGATGAGTAGTGCATCATACTGGGAGCGCAGGAAGGCCCGCGAGATGTTTCACTATATGGAGAAGGCCGAGGATACCGCCGATGAGATTGCAAAACTGTATCTGAAGTCTTCAGGATATCTCAGTGCTGAGCTGGATAAGATATTCGAGCGATACAAGCGCAAGCACCATTTGACTGATGCAGAGGCTTACAGGCTGCTTAATAGCCTGCATGACAAAACCTCAATCGATGAATTAAAAGAGGCGTTACGAGCCGGTGACGGTGTTGAAAAGGATATCCTGGCAGAACTGGAAAGTCCGGCATACCGCGCGAGGCTGGAACGATTGGAGCAGCTACAAAATCAGATTGATGCAATCATGCGCGAGGTCTATAAGCAGGAAAAGACCAGAACTACCAGCCATTACGTGGACCTTGCCAGCGAGGCGTATTATAGGTCCATTTTTGATATTCAGCAGCGTACTGGGCTTGGATTTTCCTTCAGTGCGATAGATCCGGCTGTGATTGATAAGGTTATCAACAGCAAGTGGTCAGGAGCCAACTACTCAACACGTATCTGGCATAATACACAGGCCCTTGCACAGGATTTAAAGAAAGAGCTCCTTGTTAATCTGGTTACCGGCCGGACCGATCGGGAAGCTGCGGAGATTATAGCGAATAAGTACGCACAGGGTGCCAGCAACGCGCGGCGACTGGTGAGAACTGAATCCTGCAATCTTGCAAATCAGATGGAGATGCAGTCCTATGAGGAATGTGGAATCGAGAAATACCGGTTCGTGGCTACTTTGGACTTAAGGACGTCTGCTGTCTGCCGGAAGCTGGACGGGAAGGTATTTCCGGTATCAGAGCAACAGCCAGGTGTCAATTGCCCGCCTATGCACCCATGGTGTCGGTCTACAACCATCTGTGTAATCGATGAGATGGACATGGCGGGAATGACGCGCAGGGCCAGAGATCCAGTGACAGGGAAGACGAATACGGTTCCGGCTGATATGACTTATAAGCAGTGGTACGATAAAAATGTCAAAGGTAATTCAGAAGCCGAGGCAAACGAGAAGGAACTGAAAAGGAGGTCTCAAAAGTGACTGAGCTATGTTTGACAATAATAGGAATTGCTTTCATGTGTAATATCACACGCATTATTATAAAAGCAATCGAACTCATCTATTTGGATAGGAAGAATCAGAAGGAAGGCAAATACGTAAATTGAAAAATGCACGCGGGAATCTCCCGGGTGTTATTTTATGCCATGGTCCGGGCAATGAACGGACTGGGGCGGAAAGGATAGATATATGAGAAAGACAGGAATTACGGGGATCCCCCCAAAAATGAACTTACAGTTTTTTGCAGAACCAGCACCGGAGCCAACACCTGACCCGGAACCAGCCCCAGCGCCAGAGCCAGCACCGGAGCCACAGCCACAGCCTCAAAGTTTTGATGATCTTTTGAAAAATAAGGATTATCAGGCAGAGTTTGACCGCCGTGTCCAGAAGGCCCTGGGGACCGCGAAAGAGAAGTGGACGGCTCTCATGGACGACAAGCTTTCCGAAGCTGATAAGCTGGCAAAGATGAACAAAGAGGAAAAAGCGGAGTACCTGCGCCAGAAGCAGGAAAAGGAGCTGAAGGACCGGGAAGCGGCGATCACGCGCCGGGAATTGATGGCCGAAGCGAAAAACACGTTGGCAGAAAAGAAGCTGCCTGTGGGGCTTGCAGAGGTACTCAATTACGCTGATGCAGATTCATGCAACAAATCCATTGAAGCGGTAGAAAAAGCCTTCCAGGAGGCGGTAGAGATGCGGGTGCAGGAACAACTGAAAGGTGGTGTGCCACCAAAGAAAGCCCCGCAGGGAATGAGTTTCACAAAGGAACAGGTGGCGGCAATGACACCGGAAGAAATTAACGAAAATTGGGATTCTATTTCCCAGTCCATGGCAACATGGAACAAATAAGAAAGAGAGGTAAGAAATTATGTCAGTAACAAATTTTATCCCTACAATATGGAGTGCAAGGCTGTTAAGACACCTTGACAAAAAGCATGTGTATGCGAATCTCCTGAACAGAGACTATGAAGGGGAAATCAAGAACTTTGGTGATACAGTGAAGATCAACCAGATTGGTGATGTCACCATTAAAAATTATCAGAAGAGTACAGATATTGAAGCACCAGAGGAATTGAGCGGAGAGCAGTTAATGTTAACGATCGATCAGGCGAAGTACTTTAACTTTGGGATCGACGATGTGGACGCAGCCCAGGTTAATCCTAAACTGATGGATAAAGCCATGATGCGGGCGGCCTACGGCATGAATGATGTAACGGACAGGTTCGCAGCCAGTCTCTTGTATGTGGGAGCTGATGCCGGCAATACGCTGGGAACAGATGATTCACCGATTGTACCAACTGCCACAGATGCATATGACACACTTGTGGACTTGTCCACTATCCTGACAGAGGCCAATGTACCAATGGACGGACGTTGGGTGGTTGTGCCTGCCTGGTTCCACGGACTGCTGCTTAAAGACAAGCGTTTTGTCGGCAATGGTACGGATTACAATAAGGCGATTCTGGAAGGTGGCGAGGTTGGCGTGGCTTCCGGTTTCCGTGTCAGCCTTTCTAATAACGTTCCGAACACAACCGGCACAAAGTACAAGATCATTGCAGGAACCAACGAGGCCGGATCCTATGCAGAGCAGATTTTAAAGACTGAAGCTTACAGGCCAGAAAAGAGGTTCAGTGATGCCGTTAAGGGGCTGCATGTGTATGGCGCGAAGGTATTACAGCCGAAATGTCTGGCGGTGCTTACTGTTAACCGTAAATAGGAGGAGCGGATATGTATATCAGGAACAAGAGCGGATTAATTCAGGAATGCCACAATGAGGACGTGATACAGTCCTGCCGGAAAGATACAGATCACTTTACCGTTGCAGAGAACCGGGAGAGCCTTACTGCGAAAGAGGCCGTTAATAAGCCGGAGGATAAACCAAAACTGGAAAAGATGAAAGTCGATGAGCTGCGCTCCCTGGCGAAGGAGAGAGGAATCGAGGGAGCAGCATCGCTGAATAAAGAGGAGCTGCTGGCGGTCCTGAAGGGGTGATCGAAGTGACCGAGATCGAAAAACTGAAACTGATAACAGGGGAGGGCGACGATAAAATAAATCTGCTCTCCCTTTTGTTGTCGGACGCGGAAGAGTTTGTGTTGAGCTATACGAATCGCACCGTACTGCCAGATGGGCTCAAGAAACCAGTTCGGGATCTGGCTGTGATTGCATACAACCGGCTGGGTACTGAAGGAGAGACCGGCAGGAGTGAGGGCGGGGAAAGCTACAGTTTTGATGCCGCGCCGAAACAGATATATGACGTATTGGACCGGTACAGGCTGGTAGGAGTCGGAGGCAGACGGTATGAGGCTAAAAAGAAACCGATTGAAAACGTATAGCCATAGGAGTGCGATTTCTAAAAAGGATAATGAAGGCAACTCGTACATTGAGTATGGGATGCCTTCTTCTTTTGAGGCGGAGGTCTGGCCAGCAAGCGGAAAATTGCAGGCGGAAATGTACGGCCAGCGTGTCAACCATATTCAGAATTGCCGGATTAATGCGGGATATGAGACCGTGGTCGATGAAAAGGGCCATGTCAGTTACCAGATCGGCAGTATGACACTGCATGAGGGGGATGGCATCTGCTTAAACGTCCCGGAAGACCATGAACCGGATTACCGTATCATTGCCATACGGCCATACCGGTATTTGACATTGGAGGTTGAAAGAATCTGATGGCGAAGGGAATTAAAGGTCTCGATAAACTCATGAAAAAGTATGGAGAACTTGCCGAGCAGGCGGCGGGTGAGTCTATGGGGCGCGCGGTTGGAGCTTCGGCAAAGTTGATACAGGGTGAGGCAAAGTTATTATGCCCCGGCAACGACGGAGAACTTCGTAGAAGTATCAAAACAAGAGTGGAAACAGCAGAGGAAGGAACGATAGGGGCTGTATATACCAATAAAAAATATGGCCCTTATGTAGAACTTGGTACTGGCCCCCGCGGCGAGGCTGATCATGTAGGGATTTCGCCGCTTGTAACGCCTGCCTATTCCCAGTCACCATGGTGGATTCATGAAAGCCAGATTGATGCGAAGATAGCGGAGAAATACCACTGGTTTTATATAGACACGCCAGAAGGTCGCTTTTATCAGTGCTCAGGTCAACCGGCGCAACCGTTTCTGTATCCAGCGTTAAAAAACAATGAGGAGCGCGTCACCAGAAATATTGCAAATTATGTTGCAAGGGAAATCAGAAAGGTGTGTAAGTAATGATTAACGTAAAAGACGAAGTATACGCGGCGCTTTGTACGGTGACAGAGAGCGTAACCGATTATTACCCGCGTAGCTGGGAGAATGATATCTCGATCCAGTACATGGAAGAGGATAACAAGGTAGCAGAGGAATCCGGCCGCGGGGAAGTAAAATCCTATGTCAGATATCGCATTGATATCTGGTCAAGAAAGAGTACGTCTGCGGCCGCGGTGGCTGTAGATGCGGCCATATTACCTCTGGGACTTAAGCGAACCCAGTGCATGGACGTAGAGGATCCCAGCGGCTTAAAGCACAAGCAGATGCGCTATGAAGGGATTATTGATGTTAGGAGCAGACATGTATACCACGCAATAGGAAAGGAATGATGATATGTTAGCAAATGGAATTACACTTGAGGTAAAGAAAAATGGATCGGAGAGTTATACAGCGCTTCAAGATTTAAAAGAAGTGCCGGAACTTGGAGTGGATGCTGAAAAAGTGGAGAATACCAGATTGAAAGACAAGTTCAAGCATTCAGAGCTCGGGATCGGAGATCCTGGCGATATGGCTTATAAGTTCGTGTATGACAACTCCAGCGCAAGTTCGGATTACAGGGTTCTCCGTGAAATTGCCGATAGCAACAAAGTAGCGTCCTACCGGCAGACATTCCCTGACGGGACGAAGTATGAGTTTGACGCATACAGCAGTATAAAAGTTGGCGGCGGAGGAGTGAATGCGGCGATTGAATTCACACTTACTTTAGGTTTGCAGAGCGATATTAAGGTCACAGACCCAGCAGAATAGAACAGGGAGGAATAGGCAATGACACAGGGATTTGACGAAGAATTAGAATCAAAAGAGGAAGAGGAAAAAGTAGTGAGCCTCGAGGAAAAGAAGAAACGCAGGCCATTTGCATATTGGGAAGTGGGCGGACAGACATACAAAATGAAACTGACCACGCAGAATATCTGTCGCCTCGAAGACAAATTTAAGACCAGTCTTTTAAACGTGTTGTTCGGGGCCGGAAGTGTGCCTCCGTTATCGGTTATGCTTACAATCACACAGGCCGCCATGCTGCCATATAACCACAAGATCAAGTATGAAGGCGTGCAGGCGCTGTTTGATAAATACTGTGAGGAAGGTGGTACTCAGATGACCTTCATGACAGACGTATTTATGGAAATCTACAAGGTGTCTGGTTTTTTTACGGAGGATCAGGCGGAAGAGATGGACAAGAGACTGGAAGAGGCGAAAGACCAGATGTAAGCCTTGTATCTGATATGATCGACGATCTGTTCCCTCTCGCATTGGACTGCGGGATATCCCCGGAACGTTTCTGGGAGCTGTCCATACCGGATACCATCGATATCATGGAGTGCAGCCGGCGTCAGGAGGAACGGAAGGTTAAGCGGGAATTGATGAACCTGCATTTCCTCGCACGGGATATCGGCCAGTTTACAGCCGTTGCAATCCAGGGCAGTAACAAGGTAGAAATTATGGAGTTGTGGGATTTCTTCCCGGATCTGTTTGGACGGGAACACGAAGAAACAGAAAAGAAGATACAGGAAAAGCAGCTGGCGGAGTACAAAGCCCGGTTTAACGACTTTGCAATCCGCCATAATCATGCCAGGGCAGGAGGTGGAAACTGATGGGCGAAGGAATGACACTGGAAAAGTTACAGGTAATCATTGAGGCACAGACGAAGCCATACCGGGACGAGGTAGAGAAGCTGAAGAAGCAGACTACATCAGCAGCGAGTCACGTTGAACGGCAGACTGCGAAGATGAAAAAGTCATTCGGTGGACTAGGGAAGGTAGTTGCTTCCGTTCTGGGAGTTGGTGCCATCGTAGCATTTGCGAAGTCGTGTATTGATCTCGGTTCTGATCTGGCGGAAGTACAGAACGTTGTAGATGTCACCTTCGGCAAAATGTCAGGAGCGGTGGACGCCTTTTCCAAAAACGCGATCACGCAGTTTGGCCTGTCAGAGCTGACGGCCAAAAAGTATATGAGTACTTATGGAGCCATGGCGAAATCGTTTGGTATAGTGGAAGAGGCCGGCTATCAAATGTCTGCCTCTATCACTGGCCTGACTGGTGATGTGGCCTCCTTCTACAACCTGTCTACTGACGAGGCATACACGAAGCTTAAGAGCATCTTTACAGGCGAGACGGAATCCCTCAAGGAATTGGGCGTTGTCATGACACAGACAGCCCTTGACCAGTACGCCTTGAATAATGGCTTCGGTAAGACCACGGCCAAAATGACCGAGCAGGAAAAGGTCATGCTCCGGTATCAGTTTGTCATGTCCGGTCTCTCCGATGCCTCTGGAGACTTTGCCAGGACGTCGCAGAGCTGGGCGAATCAGGTACGAGTGCTATCCTTACAGTTCGAGTCACTTAAGGCTACAATCGGTCAGGGGCTTATCAATGCATTTACGCCTGTGATCCGGGTAATTAATACGATTTTAGCAAAGCTTCAGACGCTTGCAGCATATTTTAAAGCGTTTACTGTAGTACTGTTTGGTGATGCCGGCGGCAGTAGTGATATAGCGGATTCCATGGACTCGGCAGCCGGTTCTTCTGGAGCCGTGGCCGACAACATGAACAGCGCCGCGAATGCCGCAAAGAAGATGAAAGAGTATACTCTTGGCATTGACGAACTGAACGTTCTGAATCCTGACGAGGGAAGCGGCGGATCAGGCGGAGGTGCTGGAGGTGGCGGCTCCCTGGACTTTGGAGATATGTCTGGGGAACTGTTTGGCGAAGTTACAGTCAACCCGGAGATCGAAAAGGCAGTGGAACGGCTGCGGAAAGCGATCGATGCCATTAAGGAGCTTGCGAAACCCACCACGGACGCACTGAAAAGGCTGTGGAATGAGGGGCTGTCACTGCTGGGGAAATTCACCTGGACGGCGCTTGAGGACTTCTGGAATTACTTCCTCGTGCCATTAGGTAGTTGGGCGCTTGGAGAAGGATTTCCACGGTTTATTGATATCACGAATGATTTCCTTAAGACCATAAACTGGGAGGCCATTAACGAGGCGTTGAAGAACTTCTGGCAGGCACTGGAACCGTTTGCTGAAAAGGTTGGCGAGGGGCTTCTTGATTTTTACGAAGACCTGAGTAAAGTCGGAGCTGCTTTTATTAATACTGTGGTGCCTGGTGGATTAAATGCGCTTGCAGATGCATTGAATAAAATTGATTCAGATCAGGCCAAAGCAATAGGGTATGGATTAGGAGTAATAGCGACATCCATATTAACGTTTAAAATCACGAAAAGTATTTTGGATTTCTTTGACAAACTCAAAGGAGTTATTTTAGCAGCCGGTGGTGCATCAACATTTGGAATTACGCTTACGCTATCTCTTGTAGCTGCTACTGGGGTATCCTGGGCGACCGCACTTGATCTTCTTGACAGATATGAGAATGGTACTGATGAAGAGAAAAAAGAGATTGAGATGGGCTGGGATAAAAACAAGCAGGATTCCATCGACAAGAATAAATGGGGCATGGGAAACCGCTATGGACAGATGGAAGAGTCAGCAAATGCCTACAAGAATGACAATGCTTATAAGAAGCAGTTTGATTATTTAAAGTCTATACCCAGGAAAGTAAAGCAGTGGTTTAACCAAAATCTAAAGGATACAGAAGATTGGCTAGATGCGCTTAATGAGCAAAGAGAAAAAGAAAGCAAAGATTTTCAAGCCTGGATAGAGGACAAAAAAATAAGCGCAAAGCAAAACTGGGAAAAAATACAGACGTGGTGGAATAGTACTATTGCCAGTTGGTGGAATAACAGCGTGGCTCCATGGTTTACGGCTGAAAAGTGGAGAAATTTATACAAAAGTATAAAAACAAGTCTTGAATCCATATGGGACGAGACGGTAGGTGCATGGTTGACACAGGTCAGAATGTGGTGGGACAACAACGTGGCACCGTGGTTTACGGTTGAGAAATGGTCAGGCTTGTACGAGAGTGTCAAGACGAGCCTTAAAACTAAGTGGGATGAAACTGCTGGTACATGGGGGACCGATCTTCAAAATTGGTGGAATATACAGGTGGCTCCATGGTTTACGGCTGAAAAGTGGTCACAATTATATAACAATATTAAGGATCAATTAAAGACTAAGTGGGATTCAACAGTCGGAGAATGGAGCACTAATATAGCTTTATGGTGGAACACACATGTATCTCCGTGGTTTACAACCGAAAAATGGTCTCAGCTATACACCGACATTAAAGTACAGTTAAAAGAAACTTGGGATAAAACCGCATCGGAATGGAAAAACGATATAGCAAACTGGTGGAATACAAAAGTAGCACCTTGGTTCACAGCAAAGAAATGGCTTGATCTGTATGAAACTGTAAAAACTAAATTAAAAGAAACGTGGGATAATACAGTTGGTGAATGGGGAACAGGTATTACAGGTTGGTGGAATGACGATGTGTCACCATGGTTTACCGCCCAGAAATGGCTTGATATGTATGAAAATATTAAGATTAGCCTTGGTGCTACTTGGGAGAGTACTAAGAATGATTGGAAGAAGAATTTGAGTGACTGGTGGGAACAGGATGTAAAGCCATGGTTTAAATTAGAAACTTGGGTAGATGCAATGAAGGGTATTCCAGATGCTTTTAAAGATGCATTTGATAATGCGGTGAGAACTGCAATAAGCATTCTTAATGATTTTATTGACAAAGTCAATGAGTTATTTACTTTTGACTGGGATTTTACAAATCCCATGAATGGCGATGAGTATAGCGGAAGTGTAACACTTTTTAAAATTCCTCATATACCGGCCTTCTCATCAGGTGGTTTCCCAGAAGACGGATTGTTTATGGCAAATTCAGGAGAGCTAGTTGGTAAATTTTCGAATGGCCGAACGGCGGTAGCGAACAATGAACAGATCATTGATGGAATACAGCGAGGTGTTGAATATGCAAGCATAGAACAAAACGCATTATTGAAAGAACAAAACGAATTATTGCGAGCCCTGCTTGAAAAAGATACTGTTATTCAGATGGACAGCAGAGAAGTTGGGCGTACTATGGATAAATCATATCGCCGCAGGGGATACACATTTCAACCCACATAATATTTACTATCCTCTCTATTTTTGATATAATATATAAAAAATAGAGGGGGTAGTACAATGAAAAGAATAATGCGTGCATTATTAATGGCGTGCTTTTTAACAGCAGCATGCTCCATTTCTGCTATTGCGGCGGAAAATGTTGATCTAAAGTCACAAACTGAGTACCAAGCTTATACTTTGCCTGAGGATTTACTTGTGACGTTTACTAACAAAAACAGTGTAGATGTTACTTTTAAAGGTAATGTTACTTATTACAACAGTAATGGAGAAATGATTTCTTCAGACGAAAGCTATGTGTGGGATGCTCCTGCAAATGGAGAATGTGTCATGTACCTTGATCTACCAGAAGATGCGAATTATAAAACTGTTGCGTTTGATCATTATACATTTGATTACACAGTAGAGGATGCGAAAAAAAATTTTGATCGTACAAATTATGCCAAACAGATTACAGTTGAATCGAATACGAGTTCGAGCGGTGGCGTTGTAGCAAAGTTTGTTAATAATACGGGGAAAAAGCTGGATGAAGTTGGCACAATCATAGTCTATTATAAAGGAACGGAAGCGGTTGGTTTTTCTGTCGATATGATTTGGGGACTTGATTCGGAAGTATCAAAGGAATATGCACCTCCCAAAGATGAAGATTATCACAATATAGAATATGATACCTACAAAATTTTTATAAATTCTACTGTTATTTATTCATAAAAGGTAACACACAGCACCCCGAGCGATCAGGGTGCTTTTCTTCTGCCCGAAAGAGAGGTGATAAAGTTGTTAAATGAGCGGCAGGCAACAATATACGTAAACGGCAAGCCCTTCCCTTCCCCGAAGAGAGGGCTTAATTTTATTGCATCGACCATCGTCACGTCGTCGCGTAACGCAAACGGCGAGGTGGTCGGCCAGAAGGTAGGCCGCGATCAGAATAAGCTTGACTCTCTTGTCTGGCCGGTGCTGGACGCGGAGACCTGGTCAGAAATGCTCCAGGAGTTTAATAACTTCTACGTTACAGTAAAATTCCCCGATATGGTCACAAACAAATGGAAGACGCTCAAAATGTATCCCAGTGACCGGAGTGCGGAGCCTTACGAGGTAGACGAAAACGGATTTCCGACAAAATATATCAACTGCAAGGTAAACTTGATTGACTGCGGGGTGATTGATTAATGCAGACAGTAAGCCGTGAATATAAGCGGAGCATGAAAGAGAAGCTGCGGAACCGGTCCTATATCCGGGTGACGATCGGCGTAATCAACCAGCAGGCCCAGGCGAATTGTAAGGTCAGCGATCCAGATGATTATACATACTTTGCGAACCTGACAAAGCCCATGGACAATTATGCGGTTGGCGAGCTGTATGCCACCTTTGAGGAAGACTACACGCTGGCAGATGGCACAATGCGGTTCCTTCCGCGGAATAAAGCTGACGTAATTTACAACGCCGGGCTGGTGGCGAAGGAGTTCGGCACGCCGGTTACCCTGATATTTCCGATTGCGTATGATATCCGGGGTTTGACAATAAATTTTGGAAAAGCCTTCCCGGTAGATTTTGATATTGAGACAGATAACAAGACCCTGAATATCACGGATAACTCGAAAGAGGAGTACGTGGTGGACGAGGTCTTTTTTGGTGCGAATTACATAAAGATCACCCCAAAACGTATGATAAACGGCCAGTGCCGGTTGCGGATCCACGAGATCACAATGGGTATCGGTATCTATTTTGACAACCAGAAGGTACTCTCAGCGAAGCGCAAGGAGTACATCAGTCCAATATCGGAGGAGATGCCAACAATAGATTTTAGCCTGACGGTAGATAACCGGAACCGTTCCTTTGACGTCGAGAATGATGCCAGTGCCGTGAACTTTCTTGAGGACGGCCAGATCGTGGAAGCGATGTACGGCTATGAACTCGACGATGGAACCATTGAGTGGGTACCGGGAACCAACCTGTTGCTGAAGGAGTGGGAGGCGGATGACGAAGAAATGAGCCTGACTGCCGTGGATCGCTTCGAGCCGATGGGGAATACCTATTACCGTGGCATGTACCGGGCGGAAGGGATCAGCCTTTACGACCTGGCTGTTGATGTTTTGACAGATGCCGGATTCGAGGCCAGAGAGTACGAACTTGACAGCTATTTGAGGTCGGTCAGCGTTAAAAATCCGATGCCTCCAGTAACACACAAGGAAGCTTTGCAGATCATTGCGAATACTGGGCGCTGCATTATCTTTCAGGACCGGCAAGGCATGATCCGGATTAAGGCAGCCTTTAATATTACGCTGTCGCCGCGTATGACGGCAAGATCGGATAACGCCGAAGCGTATTCTAATACACAGTCAGTGTTGACTGCCACAAATCGTGTGAGGTATGCGGACTTTGGCCATGACTCGATACAGGCAGATGGCACAGCCTACTTTCTTCCACGCGCTGGGAAATATCTTAATACAGGGTATGTTAGCCGGGAGATATCTGGAGCAGACGGACGCTTTGTAAACAATCCTACGGTGGAGATTACCCTGGAAGCAGCGATTAAGTTCTTTGGTATCAACCTGGAGTTCGAAGGAAGTCCACCGGTAGCCCTGACAATCCATACCTATAAAGATAGCGTATTACTGGAAAGCTATGCGGTCGATACAGGAATTACCGCAGTAACCAATATCGATCACGAGTTCCCGGAAGCAAATAAATATGTCTTGGAGTTTACCAGAGTGCAGCCGCATAACCGCGTAAGCTTATGGCATGTATCCTTTGGCGAGATCACAGACTACACGCTGGAATACAGTACGGACCTGACAAAGACACCAAAGGGAAAGCAGCTGGAGAAGGTCAAGGAAGTCCAGATTATTAAAACATCGTACCAACAGGGCGTTGAGAAGAAAGAGCTCTTTAAGGATCAGATCATCGTAACCGGTGGGACCTATACGGTGTATCTGAGCAACGCTTCGCACGGTTTTGAGACGTCTGCTGGGAGCATAGTGGCATACAGCGCGTATTACGTTACAGTAAGCCTTCCAGGCATTGCAGACGGTACAGAGATGGAACTGACCATTATCGGATATGAATACACTCAGTCAGCGAGCCGGTACGTGAAGCAGATCAATACAACAGGGCGTGTGACGGAATGGTCTAACCCGCTGGCAGATGATATACTTGCGCCTGACCTGGCGGACTGGATCGGTGATTACTATTATTCCAACCGGGAATACGAACTACCTTATCGTGGAGATCCCCGGATTGACGGCAATGATATCCTGTATCTGGAAAACCAGTATGTAGAGAACCTGCAAATCAGAGTATACGAACACAGCCTTGATTTCAACGGGGCGTTGTCTGGAACGATAAAGGCAAGGAGGGATATGTATGTGGCAAGAGCCGAAACTTAACTGGGTGAAAGCGGATCCCGTCAATATAGAAGATTACAACCGCATCAAGAACAATCTGGCAGAGCTCCGGGAGATGGCGATACGCTTATACCCGGAGTTTTCTATTACTGTCAATCCAGACAAGGCGCGGAGTGATTACCCATATGCAGATGAGATTAACCAGCTGGAGGAGAATCTGGAGACGATCCGCAGCCATACATATCCGTTCCAGACAGGCCCGCTCCGGACGTATTACGATAATCAACCATATATCGACTGGCAGGAGCTCAATCGCCTGGAATCAGCCACGCTGCTGATCTACAACAACCTGAGGGGCCAGGAGGAGG
>ERZ507070.530-NODE-530-length-17601-cov-14.4765_pt1 | contig 17601 bp, 21 predicted proteins | sample MGYA00512865_ERZ507070 | MGnify/ENA metagenome assembly ERZ507070
AAACCTACGATTTTATCATCAATCTGAGAGGTTTACACAGAATAATTTACACTACTATGTCTATTACGGAAGACCAATATCGTATGCTGATGCAGGGGTTCGAAATCGTCGCAAGGAATCCTATTTCTGAATTAAAGGAAACTCCAAGCATGATGTAAAAGTTATTGTGCAGAATGCTGAAAATAAAAATAGAAAAGCAGACGAATAAACTGGTACATACCATGTCTTTCAAAACGTTCTTAATCCTCTCAGCCAGCTGATGTTTCTAAATAAATTGGTCGGCTGAGAAAAGTGAATAATAGATCTGAAAGGTTGTAAAATACGACTTTCCAGATGTATGATCCACCGTCATTATGCCGAAAGGATATATGCCACGGATTAGCGATAATATAACGAATCTGCTATAATTAAAATCAGAATGAAGACAGGAGTTATAATTTCCCATTGTTCTTCATCAGCAGCTCCAAATATTTCCATTTCCACGGGGAAATGCAACATTGAAAGAATTGTATCTCTGACTTTTTTACGTTCCTCTATGCCTCCGAATGAATGTAGCTGATTTCTTTCATCTTCAGGTTGCCTTCCATGCAGATTGCATAATCGATTCCGCGGCCTACGAAGAAGACATCCTTCGCATTCATCTGCTTGGATGCGAACCACTGGATCCGCTCTTTGTCTTCCAGAATACGACGGATCTTATCCGGAAGTGTCTGCATCTCCTCGATGTAGCCCGTATATTGCTCCTCCAAGATCTGTCCACGGATCTTTGCAAATTGTACAGCCAGTGTATACATTGCAATCAACTGTGTACTGTACGCCTTCGTTGTCGCAACTGAGATCTCCGGTCCGGCTAATGTATAGAATACATTGTCTGCCTCACGCGCAATCGACGAACCTACGACATTCACAATTCCAAGAGTCTTGATTCCTCTGAGCTTCGCCTCACGAAGAGCTGCCAGACTGTCTGCCGTCTCGCCGGACTGACTCACAATGATCACCAACGTATTCTTGTCCAATATCGGATTACGGTAACGGAATTCAGATGCAAGCTCCACACGTACCGGAATTCTTGACAGATCTTCGATTACATACTGACCGACCATACCAACATGATAAGCAGATCCGCATGCAACAATCTGTATCTCACTGATATTCCTGATTTCCTCAATCGAAAGACCTACTCCCGACAGATCGATCTCACCATCTTTCAATACTGAATTCAATGTATCAGCTACAACCTTCGGCTATGTTGTTCTTTAAATGCCGTCTTATTTACCTCTTCCGGTCTTTTAAATGTAGGAACAACCTTTCTCAACACTTCTTTCGCCTTCAAGTCGTCATCCGTAGCACAAGCTTCCTTCAACATTGCAAGCTTATCATCAATTTCTTCTGCACTAAGCGCAGAATCTCTTTCGATAAAAATCATACTGTTCTCTGTCTTGTCCAGTTCTTCTGTCTTCACCAACAACTCTTCATAAAGCTTTTCTCCCGGACGAAGCCCTCCTCATGTCAAGATAGGAACAACTTTTTTCTCAAAAAAATTTGCAAAACGATGAATTATCGCATTACCCACAAAAATGGCACAAAAAAAGAGCTCCTGTTTTCTCAGAAACCCTTTCATATCAATTACCTTTTATTCTATTATTTTCTCAAAAACTTACCAATTCAGCAAATCATTTTGTTTAGCTATACATTCAAAAATCAATTTCTCGGCTCGCATATCAAGTTCTACCGTTTGTATTCTCCGATTCGTATTATTACTTGACAAATCCAATATCTTATTTCTAACTGCCAGCACTGGATCCAACACTTCTTTTAACATATCATATGATTTTTTGTCCTGTAGATAATTTCCTGCACACTCTGGACATACTTCGATAACACGTTCCATCTGAAGCAATAATTCTTCAGGATATACCATTCTTACAACACTCATTAATTTTCATCTCCTACTGGCATTTATTCTAACTACGCTACATAAGCAAAAATTCATCTTCATCTGATGTCTCAATCGTATATGTATGTTTAGTTTGATCCATTAATATTCTATCACTATTTGATTTATCCTTATACAAGCGAAATTCATCTGGATCTGACGTTTCAATCGTATTGGTTTCGTACGTTGTCGGTTCACATACATGAAATTCGTCTGGATCTGATTCTTCTACCGCACGAGTAATATAAGTTGGACTTCCCATTATGAAGCCATCTGGATCTGAATTCTCAATTGATTTAGTAAACAAAGTCGGTCCCGACGTTCTGAATTCATCTGGATCAGACATTTCAATATCTTCAGTCAATACCGTTGGCCCTTCTGATTGTCTCATGATTTCATCTGAATCGGATATTTCCACTGTTGCCATGTTAGTTGTCATACTATTTGCTATTCCTACTCCAGCAAGACTTGTATACTCACTCAAAATATGTTTTCTTAAATTTCCTTCCATAATCACTTCTCCAAAATTATTTTAATCTGATTTTTCTGCAACGTGTTATCTGGCATCCATATAATTTCCTGATTTTGAAATTCATTCAATTTATTGGCAATATCAACGTCAGTAACATTATTATATAGAACAACCACCTGCGAATACTTATCTGTTTGAAGCTTTGCAAGTATTAAATACCAATCTGCTGCTGACCTATCATATATACTTTCTATCGAGTTTACATCTAATGTATATACATCATTTTCTCCTGAAGGAATAGCTACTCTCTTTTTACTGAATGGTAAAAATACAGAAAAAGCAATTGTCAATAAAATAACCGTTATTATCCATATCTTTGTGTACATCACAAAAGAAACATACATATCTGCTTTTCGCCTGGATTGCTGCCAATCATAATAAATTTGCCAGTTTTGCTCTCTTTTTTTATTCGGACAGCTTTTCAAATCACCAAATGTACTTGCCATAAAACCTCGAACATTAATTACCTGAAATATCCATGCGCATAAATTAATAATTGCATAAATCAACCAAATAAAAATAACTGTACCAACCGCATTTAATGAGAAAATCGTATCCCAATTTACTAAAGCAATCGCAATTGGTATTACAGCAACTATGATTGTTGTAAACGCATTCATTTTATTATAGCTAATATCCACTCTTGACTGTTCATCTGATAGATGTCTTAATAACGCTTCTTTTTCAATATCTTTATCTACATCCTCGGTCAATGAATCATAATGATTCTTGTAATCTGATTCTAATTGATTAGCCTTCGTATTTGTCAAATTAAACGCATCCATATCTGAAAGGCGTTTTATTCTAAACCAAATTATCCCCTTTCCTGGTTGCTTAATCGGAATTGAAAAGAACTGTAATTTTTTCTCTCCAAACAAAAGACTTATTATGCTTAAGTAATATTCGTGCTGTGCAGCATTAGAATTCGCCGTTAAAAATCCCAAATCATCAGTCAATGCAAAAAACGGAATATATGCCCATATAAACAAAATTATATTTTTTATCCACATATTTTTCCCTCAATTGATAAGATTATCTAGTATCTTTTTAGAAATATCAAGATCAAGGCTCTGCTCAAGCCATAACCATTGGCCATTAGGATTCACTTCTAAAAACACCCATTCATTTTCTGGAGTTACAATAAAATCAAATGCACCAAATATTAAATCAAAATCCGCCATCATCTGATAGCACTTTTTTATAATATTCTCTGGACAAACAATCCTCGTATACTTATGATTTTGATAATCCATTCTCCAGTCAATTTTATTTTTTGTATCAATTCTCACAGCATACACTTTTCTATCTATAATAGTAAGACGAACTTCATATTGTTTCGGAACATAATATTGCAAATATATTGGAGTAAGTCTAATGTTCTCTTTAATTTTTCTAAATATATTAGTTTGATACAATTCCCATCCATTTTTTCCATAAGTTTTTCCGGTTGTTAATGGTTTTATTATTGATAAGGTTTGTGTAAATTCATTGCCCATTACCTCATCATTTCCAATATATGATTTTGGAATATTCCATCCGTGTTTACTTGTATAAGCCATTTGAAATACTTTATTTTCAGCTTTTCTAAGAATTGACGGTTTTGTAATCACCTTACCCGAAAAAGAATCAACAATACCATTAATAACAGAAATAATATCTCTCTGAATCAGCAAATGATACTGCGGATCATAGATACTTAAATCCGGAAGCATTGGTTTTCTATAATATATTGAATATATACTTTCAGAATCAACTGTTGTATATTGGTCAGAAATACTCCATCCTTCATTTCCTATACAAAATTTATATTCCGAAAATTGATCAACATTGACCCGAAAGAACTCTGCCATCGTAAAGTATTTCTTCATAATATACGACACAGTATCATCTACAGAACTTGTAATTATCAGTATCTTCTTTGATTCCATAAATTCTGCCCCACTTAACTATGTTAATTGTTTTATATTACCATACGGACCTGTCACAATAACATGGTAATTTCTATCTTCGCAACTGATTACCCAGTACATTTTATGTATGTCTCTCTATAATTTATATTATACCTTCTGAATTCTATAATAACAATCCTCTTTAGTATTGATCTCGGCAGTATTTATTCGTCAAATACAGAAAAATCCAAATCACAACAAATTCTTTCTATCGGAGTTCCAGTTTTCTTGACAAATTCCCGTATATCATTCCAATATGACCAGCCAGATTCAAAATCAGGATACAATTTACAGCTAGGAATCCCATCTTCTACCTCAATCTCTGACGTAATTCGCCTTCGCTCCAATATTTCAACATTCTGTATCATATTTTCCGGTTTTAATCCTGTGGCCCTTTCAACTTCATGTATCGGCACAATACGGTCACAGCAGTCATAATATGATCTCATTACCATTATCCCAAGCAATCGCCTGGTTTCTATCGGCAAATCCAGCAACTTTTGCAAATGCTTATCCAAAACTGTCGCATTTTCACGATTTTCTTCATCTGTTAATCTCCAATCCAAAATTCGTGATATTTTTTTACAATTACAGCAAGGTGTATATTCTAAAGACATGCCATAATCCGTAATCGAGTTCATCATTTGACCTATAATCCCCGAATATTTCGCCTCATGGTTTCTTTTCATCTCTTTCAACTTTTCAACGTTATATCTCTCTACATCATCAGTTACTACATGATGCTGGTGACACATTAACATCAGATTTCCAAAAGATCTTCTGTCTTCGTTTGTCATATTAGGATTAAATCGCTCTCCACCAGGCATTGCTGCCTCAATATGACATACCTCTCCAACGAAATTACCATTTTCATCCACTAATACATTATGGCATCCGGGATAGGCGCACTCATTCCCTGATTTTATATATAATTCACGCAACACTTCCTGCTTAGGTGCTAAACGTTTTACTTCATCATCTGTTCTTTCTCGGCTCATAATAATACTCCCATCATAATTTTTTAATCATATGGTAATACAATTATACACGTTCTACTGCCTTTATCCAGTAAATATTCTTATATTTCAACAAAACTTAGTATTTCAGCCTGTTCCAAGTCAAATGTTCTTTTTTCCTGTACATATTTTGATTATATATCGGATAGTGAATATATTCACTATATTATCACTAATTCCCATATTTATAATTAGAAATCAGGAATTTATTTTGAAGGGCGGGAACAATGTGATTGATTACAGTCCATTATGGAAAACAATGGAACAACGGAATATCTCTCAGTACTATCTCGTCAACAACGGCATTGACTACCGTACTATGCACCAGCTAAGAAATAATAAAAATATTACAGCACACACAATCGAAAAACTCTGCCGTATCTTGGATTGCACACCGAACGATATATTGACATTTACAAATGATGACACAAAATAAACCACTGGAACTTGTTATATATAATCCCAGTGGTTTTCCTATTTGCAGACTTGCGGTCTTGCGGTGTTGCGGTCTTGAATTATTAATTTTTTTCTTCCATTGTCAGCTTTTCTATTGCTGCAGCTGTACCATCATATTTTCCTTTTTGAATTCCCATAGACAATGATGCTATATTACATCCTGCGCTATTTGGATTTTGAGTGTCGATTTCGTATTCTATATACTGTACTTCTCTACTCAATCCTTTGTTGGTAACTATGTATGAGCTTTCAGGCAATTCATCCATTAATGATTGGTAGTCTGCTTTCATTTCTGTAAGAATCACATCAAACTGTGCTTCACGAATTTTGTTATGATCCACAAAGCCTTCTAACATCTTCCAGTCATAGCTCTTTACTTTACGTATTATCACTGGATTAAACATTGGTCTTATTTCTACACTTTCTCTTAACTCTTCCGGTACAGAATTTTTTGCTAATTCTAAATCAGCGGTAAGCATTGATTGGACATTATGAAATGACCAATTTCTTACATCTAGCAATTCATTTAAAATCTTATTACTTTCTGGTAAAAGTTCTCGTTTCAATAATTTTTTATTTACTAAAATCTTTCGTACTTCAATATAGGAAAACGATGCTGATTGATGATCTGCAAGAAAACGAAGCAGTTCTCTTTGTTGATAAAGGACTTTATCATGAATCGAATCATATACGTCAGCCGGTATTGATGTTTTTCGATTATATTGCTTCAGTATCTGTTCTGCCTCATCTGAATACATTTTAAATTTTTCCAAATCTATAATAACTGGAACAATTAAACTTTTCAGCACCAGACAAGCATCCTCAACAGTATTTATCGTAAATTGCTTGTATTGTTTCTTGGTTCCCTTTGACACTTATTCTACCTCACTATTTCTTATCAATTACCGTGCAATTTTCCTGAAAATGCAACCAGTCCATAAAGCACATAAACTTACTCCCCATATCATCTGTACTCCAGATACAATCATTCCAACAGGACCAAGCGGAACATAATTTCCATATCCAACCGTACTAAAAGTAGTAAGGCTAAAAAATATGCATCTTCCAAAATCTCCCATTATCTGCTTGACACCAGGCGTTTTGTTTAACGGGTATCGTATATTTGAAATTCCATCACCAATTTGTATACCCGCAAACATGTAAATAATGCCAAATAACAAAATTGATACAATCATCGTGTAAAATGTAAATGATGGTCTTTCTCCATATCCACAGAGTATTAAGGCTATAACGGATTTAATTTTTTTCAAGCTATGCAAAGCTTTTAATTCAATTTTCTTAGTAAAATAGAACATTTCTCCTTCTAAATCCGGATAACCATTTAACCCAAAAAGTCTAGAAAAGCCCCTTAGTGACTGAGATTTTTTCAAGCATAAATCATCAAAGTTTCCAGGAATCCTTTCTGCTTCATTTTTCTTATTCGAATCTTTTCTTTTACTTATTATCCTGTAATCAATCAGTGTATTTTCATCTACAGAGGAATTTCGCTCATCAGTAAAAGTAATATCTAATATATCAGTTCTTCCTATTGCCATTCCCTGCAATGTGCAATCTTGGATTTCTCCTCCACATATTGCACAAGCATAGAATACTGCTTTTTGTAACAAAGAATCTCGAAACTTAGAAACCGTAAAATTACACTTTTCAAATAACACATTATCTAAATCACATTCCTTAAATTCCCCCACAAAAATGCATTTTTGAAAAGTTGTTGTTGCACAAAATGTTCCATTAGCATCCATAGCATTTTCAATCACAGGAATTGTAAACATGCAATTATCAAAAATCACATGGTCAAAATTGACATTCACGAATTGGCAGCCGTTAAAACGACAGTTTTTAAATATCATATTTTGAAATTTACAATTTTTAAATTCACATGCTATAAATCTTATTGCTTCTATTTTTGTATAATCCATATGGCTTAACGCAACATTTTCACCAATAGACAATAAATCGAACTTATGAAAAACATATTCATTTTTATCTAATGCATACCGCTTGTACATATATCGGCTTATTTCTTCACCTCGAATGACAACTTCTTTGTAACAATCTTTAAATGCACTTTTATAATACGCTGATGCTCTTGAATAATTATTTTTCAGCATTTCTCTTCTCAATACTATTTCATCATCTAACTTTTTTCTAGTTACCATGTCAACCTCTTCATTATCTATATCGTGCAATTTTTAATCAAAATAGCATTAGCCAATAGCCACACATTCTATATGTTTTGGTCTTCAGCTAGTGCACTATTTTCACGTATAATAATAACATATCCTTATTCATAAATCTATATATGCTATTTTACAACAAGCCTTAAAAATCATTTTCAAACATCGCCAATCCTGTCATTAACATTTCTTCATCCAAATCTAATCCTTTATCTTTCTGTTCATCTACAACATTCTCAACACAAACGTTATCTTTTAACTGTTGTAAGAAATCCTCATCCTGTAATAATTGCCTTTTCACCTCTTCGATATCAATAGATTCACTATTATAGGAAGCAACAGCACCGCTTTCTTTATGCAACCACGCATACACCATCTTTGCTATTAATGCCGTCTTGCACCGTTTTTGAGATTTCAGGTACTCTCCGATTTCTTTCTGCCGTTCGTTTTCTTCATTAAACAATAACACTATTCGTATTTGTCCCACAATCGCACCCCCTATCTCTTCTGGAGGCGCATAGCTGTCATCTTTTCATATCCTACAGCATTGGCTCTGACATCCTCAATAAACTCAATGTATTTAAACTCTGGTGACTTTTCAATCTGCGGTTTTAATAATAAACTACCACCACCAAGGAATACTGCCGGATTTGTTCGAAAATCTGGCACATAAGCATGGAGTTTATTAATGATTCTCTGCAGCCAATCCTCTGCCATTTTCTTAATCTCTCGAATCACTTCTTCATCCAGAATTGTCGCTTCCTGCATCAGCACCTGTTCCACATCTGACGATTCCAAATGAATGCCAAAGTTCTGCTGAATAACATTAGATATTTCCGAACGAAGGATTGCCATACCAGAACGATCACTCACCCTTACGGATAAATCCGGCTGTCCTTTCCGGATTACCAGTAAATCTACTGTTCCTTCACCAATATCAATACAGTTTACTGTCCGGTACTGCTTGAACAGGCTTGCTTTATAACACATAACTGCCGCAAAATTCTGAGGACTTACAAAAGTATCTTTCAGGTAACAATTTACTGCTTTCCCATTGAATTTAAAAGAAATGCCATGTTTAGCGTGTTCCATAAAATATCGTTTGAATCCTTGTGCTTGTTGTCCGAAATCTGCTGGTGGCAATCCCACACCAAGCACAATATCCTTTCCAGATAATGTAATACTTCTGCTCTTTGCTTCCAGAGCCAAAGCAAACAATGTAAGTATAAAATACTCTTCATCTACTGTTTTATCCGATTTGAAAGGCATCCTGGTTTCAGAAAGTGTATAATATGTACTTTTGTATTCAAGAATATCTTCATTCATAAACCTGCCCGGTTCGGAAGTATATCGAACTAATCCGCATGGGAAATCTACATTACTTCCCTTCATATTTCCATTACCATGATCAATTCCAAAAATAATTTCTGCCATCACTTTTTCCTCCTACTATTTAGCTGTACTTTAAATTACACTTGCTTCTTTTCTGCTCTAAGAAATACTTACCTGTAAGTGACACTTATCTGTAATTTTCCAATACTTTTGTATGTCTTATTTTACTTATATGTCACTTTTTGTATGTATTTAAAATATAAACCATACATTTGTATGTGCCAATATCTTTTTCAATATTTTTGTACCGTTTATAGCAATAAATATGATATAATCCGTCTATAGGAGGTAACACTCATGACTATTGGTGAAAAAATAAAATATTTTAGAATTTTACATGGCTTTACTCAAGATCAGCTTGTGCAGGCTACTGGCCTGGGTATCAGCACTTTACAGAAATATGAATCAGATGAACGGAAGCCAAAACCGGAACAACTATTAAAGATATCTCAGGCATTGGGCATTAGTATAAATGTCTTTATGGATTTTGATATTCATACAGTATCCGATCTTCTGTCTTTAATTTTTAAAATGAATGAACAGCTTGATTTAAATTTCAATGCAGAGAAAGACCAGAACGGAAATGTTATTCCTGATACCCTTAGTCTTTCCTTCGGGAACCCGCTAATCAATGAGAAATTGGCTGCTTATATTACATTTTTAAATCAACTTCCAGATACAGGAAAAAATCAATATGCACAGTCTCTTATGGATTTTGAGAACAAATTACTTGATGACAACACAGAAATTCACAAGACTGCTGCCATTGATACGACTGCCTCTGATATACTAAGTTCCACTTTTTCAGATTCATCCTATCAAAAATTGCAAAATCTATTGTCTGACTGTACATCACAGGAATTGGTGTGGATATTGAAATCTGCTCAACTCATCAAAGAATGTATACGTGATACAAAATAATTCTCATGAATGACAAAACCGCAAGCAGAATGGCTTGCGGTGGTTTATTTTTAATTTTGTATTTCAGATTTTGCTACTCTTCCCAAGTATACAAAATCCATTAGAGAGCAGAGTGTTGCCATCTCTTCTGAACTAGTTGATGCAATATTTTCTTTCTTATAGTTTTTATAATGTTCAACAGCTTCTTCAAAACTCTTATACATCTTTCCAGATTCATTAACGGATGTCCTAGGATCATTAATCTTGCTCAATAATAAATCATACATGTTGTCATATGCATCAAAATTTAAAGTTACTACTGGTCTAAAAACATCTGGTTCTACTTCAACCATATGCATACTGTCATATTTATCTATTTCATCCCTGCCGGGATATGGGATAGCTTTTATCGTTTCGGCGTTATCTTTCAACCATTTATATGCCATTTCTTTATCATAACGTTTTATTATTGCCAAGCATAATCTATCCACTACCTGTATATTATTTTTGTCTTTTTCAAATAAATACTTCCAAGTTTTATATCTAATAACCGGCGGGAGTAATGAAAACAATCGCAATACTTCCGGCGATGAATACAGGTTTACTTGTATATCCATGAAATACTTTATAAAAATCAGTGCATACAAATCTAAAATTGCATCTTCAACATGTTCAATCTCTACTTGCGAAAATTCCTCTGTACGCTGAGTATGCGTTCCATCGCTTCCTAATGGATTTATTCTACGTGTTATTTCAATTAATCTATTACTCAATTCATCATCTAAACTTTCCATTGCACCATTTATCGCAGAATTATTTGAATTTCTTTTTACCTGCCCAAGCATAAGCATATAATCACTGCCAATATCTAATATTTTTCTAACCAATACTTCAGCATGTTTCCTAAGCCCAGCCATTTTCCCTCTATTGGATATTTCTATATATTGAGTATCATGCAACAATTCCCCTATTAAATCAGAATATTCATTATCATCGAATCTATCCATAAATGTCCCTCCGCTTTTCAATTTTTGACTACATCATATCACAATCGTTAGCAAAAATAAATCCTCCCCGTATAGAACAAAACATTCTGTATTATCGCCGTGTACGCTTCCGTGCAAGCATTTTTCAATTGCAAAGAGCGCAGGAGGATGCCTTTCCTTAAAGGAACAAACCGCAAGGTTTCATCACCCTGCGGTTCTTATAATTAAATGCTTGCTTCACCAATATGCACTTGTATCCATTGCATAGCAACACATTCTCCATTTTTTATTACGTAACACTCAACAAAATGCGGTCCTCCGAACATTGTGTCTTCCGTTTTATAATTCCACCATTTTTTCTCAATTTGACCGCGGATTTCATTTTTTCTTTCTGCTATTTCACCAACATTTCGAACTTTCCACCATATCGCATCTGGATTAGGTACATCTGTAACTGCTTCAAAATGCAACTTCATACCATGTGGAATCAACCTATAAAATTGTGGATATGTTTCCAGAAACCTACTCAAAAACTGCTTTCGTATTCCTTTTGCTTCCACCTGACATCTGATATCCACATTATAGCAATCGTTAATTGGCACCAAATCTTCAATATACTCTTCTGTATCCATAAATGTCGATTTTTGTATTGATGCATATTCACATAACGTTTCCGTTAATTCCGTCCAAAAATCATGTTTAAAAAATTCCTCCCATGCTGCCACAGCTTCTTTATATGTGCAATCATCATCCTCCAAAACACTGAGTTTTTCAAGCTTATCGCTCAGTCTTGAAAGCCAATTATTCATTTTATCATAATGATTTTGCGCCGAAAGTAATGATATCTCTGGATCTGTCGGATTATACACTTCTACCGTTTTTTCCAAACGGTCTTTGATGTTAATCATTGTATAATAGAATATTTCGTCTAATCTATCATACTCGCTAGCAAAAACCTCATCACACAAAACAGATTGTATCAATCCACCAGGCATATTCACCCATCCACTTCGTGATTTACAAAACATTTTTGACAATCTTACAACTTGTCTTAATTCAGTTCCCTTTGCTTTTACTTCATCTTGGAACCACTTAGTTATTGCTGCTGGATCACGAGCTGTCCAATTACTTCCCCCAGAATGCTCATATGAATATTCAGTAGACCCCTCCGTTTTAAATCTCCTATAAACAGCGAAATCAACATGATAATTATCCGCATACTGAATTCTTACGCAATTAGTTTTACACTCTGGTGGCTCTTTTAATTGACCACATTTCTTTTCAAGAGCATCTCGTACCAATCGTCTTGCCTGCAATGGCGATAAATTCCCAATATTGCTCTGATCAAATACAATTGCAACATCAATATCACAATCATTCTCATCATTTTGTACAACTGTGGCCATTGCCATGCTGCCCTGAACTCTTGTCTCTGCTATTGCATAACTGGTATCGTTTTCTTGATTATACAGAGCCAATCCGTCTTTCAGTCGCTTGATATTTACATCCTTTTTTTCTCTTAATTTTTGCTGTTTATCACTCTGCAGTACCACATGATTTTTATAAAATTTTCTAAATTCTTTTGATACATCGTACATCTATACACATCACCCCTTAATAAGTTTTCCCGTTCCTAATACCCCATCCGATACAATTACACCAAATGGATATTTTGGTGTTTCTGAGCTTACAAAATGATAAGAAATAATCTGCGGCAATCGGTGTGTGTTCAACGCAAATTTCTTTCCAAGCTCAATAGATAAACAACTTGGTATTGATGCAACCAAATGTACTTTGCAAATGGACGGATATATTTGTTTTAATCCTTCTATTTGATTAAGTACTACTCCGGCATATTCATCCAACTGTGCAATTGTTTTAATAACATTATCATCTGGATTTGGTAACTCAATTTCAACAATATCTATTGTACCAAATTGACTCATATCTGCTGCTTGCACTTTTCTTGTCACAGAAAGTGCTACTACCACTTCTGTAGCTCCAGCATTTATTTGATCTGGATAACTCGCAATCAAATTCTGATAATTTTTCTTTTTACTTCTTGACAACTCATAATATTTTGAATCTGCTCTACGATATTCAAAGTATCTTCTCACTTTTCCAGCGGCCAAGTACGTACCTGCCAAAATAGTATAAGGTATAGGTGCCATACCTGTAAAACAGGATTTAAAACCATTACTTCTATTTACAAATGCCGTACATACTTTTTGTATTTTTTTCACAATAATTCCATTGGCTTTTTGTGTCATATTTACGTCAAAAACATCGACAAAATCTATGAGAACTTCTCTAACTTTGAAATCAGCAAGTTTCAATTCCTTTACATTTGAATCATCAGTGATTTCTTTTTGCACAGGAATTCCGAGCATATTAAGGATATATATTCTATCCCGAATATTTTTCTTGTACAAAAATCCAAAGATAATTAATACTATTCCGCATATAATCATTACTGGATCAGTTTTATATGTTACTTCTTTGCCAACCATTTCCGCAACGAACGATATCACCGCTTCCTTTGTTCCTGGAAATGCTGCTACTATAAGCGAAATACCAGTCGTTATCATCATCGTCGATATATCTGTCTCAGTATTTGATTTTTTTAAACACTTTTTTATCACCAGTGCGATAATACATAAAATGATAATAGTTATTATAAGTACAATATAATATTTCACTCATTTCCTCCTTGCTATTTTACTAGCACTCCCATCTATTGAGTGCTAGTAAAATTTTAACATATTTCTGTATCCTTTGCAATTAATATTACAAAGAAAGATCGCATAAATCTTTAATGCACACTCATATTCTGTTTCTCTCCTTCCTCATTAACAAACTTATTGGAAATGCAACTATATACCAAACTGCCCGTATTGCCATATATGCTGCTATAACAAATCCAAACACTGCTCCTACTATCACACCAAGTATCACAAAACGCCCATTGTTCCGGATAGATCCATTTTCATTGGGATTATGACGAACATATGTGGGATTCCTAGGATTCATATTCTGATTTTGACATCTTAGCCACCTCCTTTCTGCCATTCCTCTGGCGTGCTTTTATGCTATCATTTCTCTCTGATTTATGTGAGCCACCACAGACCCAATTGCTGTTTGGGTGGCTCAATTTTGACCCACTACCTTATCGCTGGACAATAAAAAACGACCATCTGAAGCATTTTCTTCAAATGACCGCTTATCCCATTTTTGCAATATCTGCCATAACTATAATCTGTTGCACGAATTTTTCTTTTTTTTCAACATTCACGATCCCATTAATCGTTTCCATGGCATCAGCCAATATTTTTTCCATCTCATTATTCTTTTGAGCCTTTTCTTTTACTCTTGAAAATGCATCCTGGCCTGCGTTTTTTCTTTTCACAATTTGAATAGATGCATCCTCTTCCAAATCATCATCGTTAGGAATAAAAAACTCTGCCGTTTTCTCCATTAAAACAGATAACTTTCTTATTTCTTTCGCTGTTAATTCACGTGTTCCATTCTTAATACGTTTCACGGTTTCCCTACTGACAGCAAGTGCGTCTGCCAATTCCTGATTTGTAATATGGTTCTTTTCGCACCATATACTTATTTCCTGCCCAATTGTACACATACTTCGCACTGTACTGTCAGCTATCACGGTCATCTCCTCCTTTCCTCATATCTTTCCAGTTCTTTATTATGTTTCACATTATATCTAACTTTGTGGTATGCGTAAATTTCATATACATTACATATTCGTTCATTTTACATTCATTTTCGTATAGACAACATATACTCCACTTGTTATACTAAAAGAAAAACGAAAGGACGGTGCTGTCGTTTATGACTAAGGAAGAAAATAATCTCTTTCATGCAAATTACAAATATATGTGGAATAAGTTAAGTACTACATATTACCATGTAAAAACAGGAACACCTAAAGCAAGCCATATCCAAGGTGGAGCATATCTGCCTGCTTACTCCATCTGTTCTAAATGTTTCAAAGATGGCTATGAGCCAAGCATCGGCACAGTTGACAGCATTGTACAATTTTACAATCAAAATCTTTCTCCCCAAATCAATACCTATCAATTTTTGCATGAGAAATTAGAGAAAACCGATGAAATCCGCTATCAAACAAAAACTATCAATGATCAACGTTTTATAGGAAAATACTATGGCTACTACCTTTCGACCTCTGGTGAAAATTTGGGTGCAGTATTGCAAGTATATGAAGACAACGATATATTAAAAGCTGTTATGATTACCGGAATAAGAAATAATGAAGAATTATTTGGAAATGAATTAGCTGATATCTTTTCAAATACGCCGCCTACCAGCAAGCAATTTCAAACCTATTTCGAAACACGAAGTACTGAAAATCAACGCTGCTCTTTCTATGAGGGAACTGTAGATATTACAACCAGTTCAATTTTAATTTTCCTCACTTCTCCCATAGAACCCATCCGTAAAATGGTAATAACTTTTAATATAGACTGCTTCCCACCTGGATATAATCGTCCTTATCATGGTGGTCTGTCCTTTGTGATGGCAACAAGTGACGGTCCCTTTGACTCTCGGGTATTTAAAATGGGATTTATCAATCAAATCACCAAAGCAACGATATCTCTGAATGATGAAGTTATCCGACCTATTGTTAAAATACATCCACATGAAAACTACCAACTGTCTCTCACTTCTAGTGAAGATCGCCAATGGTACGAATTAATAATGAAACATACACATAACCCACCAGCTTCCAAAAATGAATTTTTCTAAAAAAAATAAACCCCGGCAAACGCACAGTTTCATAGAGTTGTTTATAAGACCTATAATCTTATAGAACACAATCTAATCACTCACGTTTTGCCGGGTTTTTGATGGTTTCTTCCGGATTTTTTATACATATAGAGCGAGGGCATCGCTCAATCATCTAATTTGATGATTTTGCGACACCCCCTTTACTCTCGCACAGTAGATATTTACTCTTTCACACAATAATGTTATGGTTATATCTCCTTCTGACAGCAGTAGAAGGAGAATTATCATGAGTAAATATATACCAGAAAATCAGAAACACTTAACATTAAATGACCGCATTTACATCGAAAACGAATTAGCAAAAGGAACATCTTTTAAAGACATTGCTGCTTTTCTATGTAAAGATCCAACGACCATATCCAAAGAGGTCCGTGCTCACCGAATTTCAGATTGGTATCACAAAGGCACATTCTATAATTCAAAGAACTTTGCATTCATCGTTACCACTGCAAGAAGACCAATGCTTGCAGAAAAATTCTTCTCTGTAGCATTAAGTGTACTTCATGTCCAACCTGTAATCAGACCTGCAAAGATTTTGAAAAAGAACGATGCAAACGCTTGGACAAAGCACCGTACGTTTGTAATGGATGTCCCAAAAAGATCAAGCACTGCACAATCGCACATAAATACTATTATAACGGACGTGCTGCCGACAGAAAGTATCGTGAATTACTGAAAAACTCTCGCTCAGAAATAAATATGACTAAACGGCAGCTTCATCAGAAAGACCAGATTATTTCGCCGTTAATTGAACAGGGTCAATCGCCTTATCAGATTCTTACAAATCATCCGGAACTGGATATGTCTGTCCGCTCTATGTATACATACATTGACAAAGGACTTTTCACAGCCAAAAATATTGATCTGAAACGACAGGCAAAGTTCAAGCCTAGAAAGTGTCATAAAACACAGATCACAGATCGCTCTGTCTTTAACAATAGGACTTACTCAGATTTTGGTTTATTAAAGTTGGACTCCTTTGTAGAGATGGATACAGTACATTCTTCAAGAGAATCAAACAAGACTCTCTTAGCATTGTTTTTCACACAGGAAAAGTTGTTTCTTGCCTTTTTACTTAACCGTTGTACTAAGAGAGCGGTAAGACTTATATTCGATCGTTTAGAGAAACGATTAGGCACATATGAATTTATCTCTGTTTTTGAAAATATATTGACCGATAGAGGTTCGGAATTCGGGGATCCTGAAAGTTTGGAAACAGGAATTCATGGTATCCAAAGAAGCAGTATCTATTATTGTAATCCCATGCGCAGTGGACAAAAAGGAGCCTTAGAACAAGCACATACAATGCTTCGTATGGTTTTGCCTAAAGGTACTTCTTTTGAGTTTTTGACGCTGTTTATGATCTCCTAAATTGTCCAAATCCAGATCTGCTTGATTGTCCACCAATT